>Ga0209347_1004646_pt1 | contig 14022 bp, 10 predicted proteins | sample AutmiccommuBRH23_FD_187382 | JGI IMG/M metagenome (GOLD analysis project Ga0209347, IMG submission 187382) | Deep subsurface microbial communities from Mt. Terri, Switzerland - Autotrophic microbial communities BRH/23 (SPAdes) (version 2) | ecosystem: Environmental > Aquatic > Deep subsurface >... | reverse complement strand
CTTATTGGGATTTAAAAACAAGGACTTTAGGGAATGGATCGGTTCAAATGCCCGTTTGAGTGACGTGTACCTATCGTATTATATTACTATGTTCATCTTATATAAATTCTATAGCGGGAAGAACAAAAACCCGAAGCAGAGAGAATTTATCAGAGTAATGGCTTTGATTGACGAACTGGATCAAAGGTTTGAAGCAATTCTTAATAACAATCAAGAGGACGTTATAGAAACGGAAGAGGACTTAAATATCAACCTTATCAGAATTGCTGAAGTTTGGAACCAAAAGATTGTTTATGAGGAGAATAAGGAACAACAAAGCATGGTACCGTACTGAGAATATGTACTTTGCTGGAGCAGGAAAAGCTGATTCGATTAATGGAAGATAAGCAGGAAATAAGGACTACAAAAAAATTAGATGACTTAATGACCTATTATTTTCTGAACGACAGCAGAATTGATGAAATCAACAGTATATTTACTGAGGAGGGTAATAATGCCTCAAATAAATAGAGTGAGAATAATCAACTTTTCCTATAATAACAATAATAGAAATATTATCGATGAGATTTTTAATTTCTATCAGGGGGAAAATGCTCTGCTGAGCCTGAAAAACGGTGGTGGTAAAAGCGTATTGGTTCAATTACTGCTTCAACCGATAATACCTAAGGCCAAACTGATGGGCAGGAGAATGGAAGATTTCTTTAAAGGCAGGAAGACGCCGTCGTATGTGCTTATTGAGTGGAAACTGGAGGACCAGGGTGGATATTTGCTAACGGGTATCGGTTTAACCAACAGGGAACACCAGGTTAGAGATCAGGATGAAGAAGTAAATAATAGCGTCAAATATTTTACATTCACGTCATATTACCGTGAATCAAACCTTTTTGATATAGAAAACATATCGCTGATTAAAAAGTTAAATGAAAGAATATATATAGGAGATTTTAAAAATGCTAGAAAACTGATTTCCGAAAAAGCAAAGGATAGAGACTGTCGGGTAAGATTATTTACTGACGAAGAGGGTATGGATTATCGAGGTGAACTGGAAAGTTACAACATATTTCCGGATGAGTGGAAGTCCATTATTTTAAAAATCAATGAATCTGAAGGCGGAGTAATTGAAATCTTTGAAAAATGTAAGACTTCTCAACAATTGATGAATAATTGGATTTTGAAAACTATTGAGAAGGTAGTCAACAAGGAAGAACGGGACCAGAAGAAACTGGAACTGATGCTGGAAAATCTGGTGGAAGAAATGATCAGTAACGAGCAGTTTATCCATGAAAAGGAATTGTATCAAGGGTTTCTAAGAGAAACAGAGGAGTACTTGGATCAACTTAACGATTTGATAAAGTCTCTGGACAACGAGGCAGAAATGGAAAGCAATATTGCCAGTATGTATTATTTTTTGAAAAATGAAATAAATAAGATGGATGATGAGCTCCGGGTTCAAAATGACAAAATTGCCGACTGCGAAAAAGGATTAAAAAGGATTGATTTGGAGGAAAGGTCTAAGGAATATTATGACCAATTAGACAATGTCAATAGCTTGGCTAAGTCATTGGAGGAGGCAGAAGCAGCGTTAGCGTCATTACAGGAAAAAATTGACTTGAATAAAAAAGAAATCTTGGGACAGCTGGCGGCCCGGGACTACGGCAGAATTAAGGAAATAAAACAAACGTTAGCCGGCATCAAAGCTGAAATTGATAAGATCAAACATAGCGCAGAAAGTAAAGCGAAAATAAGAAATCTAGAATACTCACTTAAGATTGCCTATGCGAGTGTGTTGGAACAGTTAAAGAAAAATGCTTTAGCTATCGAAGCCGGTAAAGGGCAAAAGGCGGATAAAATTAAGGAAGCTGATAAAGAAATAGACGAGCTTGACCGAGAAAGCAGCGAGCTCCAGAATAAAAAGGGGCGAGTGGACAGTAAAATAGAGCAGTTTGAGAAGGACGAACAGAAAAAACGTGATGAATTGGCACTAATATATGAAAGAAACTTGCTGGGAGAGATTGAAAAGGACTATTTCGATCAATATATCCTTACGCTAGAAGAGAACATGGTAGCTTTAGCAGCCGAAAGAAGCAATATAGAGCAAAAAATTGATGATTTACTGGAGGAAACTGCTCAAGCAAACGTGCAGATGAATTTTCTAAGAGAAAGCATGGAGCAACGGAGGGTTGAAGCTGCGAGACTGGAGGATAAAATATCGGCTTACAACGATGTTGAAGCGGCTATAAAGCCCATCTTTGCTAGATATGATCTTGATTTCAGCAAAAGGTTTAATCATCGGGAAAACCACCTTTTCATTGAGAAAATAATTAGTGAATTGCAGAAAAGAGAGAGGGGACTGGATTTAACTGTAATGACGCTTAGGGAGACTATTGCGTCTTTAGAAAACGGTACCTTGCATGTCTCCAAAGAATTTAGACAATGGCTAATCAATAATGATATAGATTTCCAAACCGGAGAGAACTATTTAAGAAAACAGAACCTGGGCATTAGAAACAGCTTAGTTGAGCAAAACCCAATACTGCCGTTTGCTTTCCTATTGTACGATGATGACATAGAAAAATTGAAGAGTATGGATATGGCGCTAAAGATCAATCAGATGGTTCCCATTTTGTCGTATAGTGATATTAACAAAACTTATTCCGTTGACGGTAATGCCGTTTACTTAGGAAAGCAATTACAGTTCATCTGTCTGTATGACAACAGGATGATTGATGCGGATAGTTTAGACGCATATTTGCAAGAATTGCACGGTGAAATGGACAAAGTAACTGACCAACTGACTCACTACCGGGGAGAACTTACATCTGCCAGGGATGCCCTGCAGGTACTAAGGCAATTTGATTTTGATAAAAACTATCTCTATGACCTTGAAAGGGAAAAAGGTAAATTAGAAAATCAGGTTAGTTCGGTAAGAAGTAAAATCGAAGACCTGGAAACTAGACTAAAGGAAATTTCGGAAAGCATAAATAATAAGAGTCGCAGAATAAACGAGATTGACAGGCAGCGGACTGAGGAAGCCGCGAAAAAGGAAAAGTTAAATCAATTCATTGTCGAAAACGATGAATATTTGGAAAATCGAAGATTAAGCGGCGAGTATGTCGAGTCCATTGAGAGAATTAATAGAAAAAAAGCAGCGGTTGCCAAAGATAAGCAGAACTTTATCGAAGAGAAGGAAGCGCTGGTAAGTGAAGACGTAAAGGTTGGACAGGAAATCAAAGGCAAAGAGGATAGGCTGAGTCTGTATGCAGATGCCGAAGCAGGTGAACAACTGGATCAAGATATAGACATTATGGAGGCGGAACTGCAGGCATTAAAGCATAAAATAACTTATGATTTGGAGCGGTTGGAGCGGGATTTTGAGAACAAGAAAGAGGAACTGCAAGAGAAAGAGGAGCTATTAGCATCATATCAGTTGGAAGAGAGTCAATATTGCCATATAGTTTATGATCCGAAGCAGTTAAAGGAACTAAGCACCAAGGTTAGTAACCTGAAGGAGGAACATAAGAAATCAGATAAAAAATGCAGGGACGTGGAAGGCGATCTGCGGGAAGCAAAAGGCAAATTGGCTTCAGCAGAAAATGAGGTCAAAAAATTGGCGGAATTGCCACTGGAGCCGGCGCTGGTAAAATTGAATTTTGCTGCTAGGCGAAAGGAGAAAAAAGAAGACATTGTTAGAGCAAAAAGTAAAATAACTGAGCTTGGTAAGATATCTAAAGAGTATGACACGGTTGCCAATAAAATTGCCGGACAAATTGAAGTGGAAAGGTATGAAGTAAATGCTGAATATCGAATTAAACAGGGGATACAAACGGATTTTGCAGAATGCATCAAAGAACTAAAGCATTGCAAGGCTGAGAACAGTGAACATGAGAAGAACGCCATGACGCACTACACTAAGGTAAAAGCCAGGTATGAAAGTAAAAATAAGCATATAGAGAACATTTTGGCAGGGCTGGAACCGTTGATTGAAGCGGCACAAGGCGACAAAGATAAATATTTCTATTTAGGCGAAAGAATGTTGATTAGTAATGAGTCTTTGACAAAACTAATTAAAGCTTGTGAACAGAGATTGGCTAATGTAGAAAAGAATAAGAGGGATATGATTCAACATAGCTACCTGCATGCAAAGCAGGTTTATGACGAGGTGCAAAAAATAGCAGAGAATTCTTCAATTAAACTGGAGGGGAAAACCCGCCCGATACCGATGCTGAAAATAGATATGGATCCTTTAAGTGAAACCGAGGAAGAGAATAGAACAAAGATGAAAGGCTATATCGAAAACTGTGTTGGCATTATAAAAAGAGATATGAAAGAGGAAAAGAAAATTGAAGAAATTCGTAAAAAAATTAGCAAATATATGTCCACTAAGGAACTGCTAAATGTACTTTCCGATCTTGGGAAAATGAATATTTCCGCATATAAAATAGACATTAATGTTAAAAACAATCGATACAAATCCTGGGAGCAGGTTATGAAGGAGAATTCCGGCGGGGAAAGGTTTGTTTCATTTTTTGCCGTGCTGGTAGCACTTATTTCATATACCAGGACCAGTATGAAGTCTGAAGATGATTATCAAAGAAACAAAGATACAAAGGTTTTAATTATGGATAATCCGTTCGGCCCAATCTCTTCGGAACATTTATTAAAGCCATTGTTTAGGATTGCCGAAAAATACAATACTCAGTTGATCTGTCTGACCGATTTGAAACAAAATTCAATACTAAATTGTTTTAACTTAATCTACATGATTAAAATCAGACAAAACGTCTTTGGCACCAAAGAATACATCCAATTAGAGCAACAGATAAAAGAAGATATAATTCTTAAAACCGACGAACGGTTAGAGAAAGCTGTATTTAAAGCTGAAGATGTTGAACAGATAAACTTATTTAACTAGCACTTTGGGACGTCAACGGCGGCCCGCCTCTTTTACCCGATACTAACTCCCCGTCATTTGCAGGAGAAAAATGGCAAACATTATGCTTGCAAGTAAGGATAGGGTAGTTTTTCAAACCAGGGGTCAAACCAGCAAACCAGAAACCAGGGGGGACGGTTCTTGCGGTTGCGCCGGGGGGAGTGAAACTATAGGTTTTGCTCTTTAATTACGTTTGAGAAACCTTTAATTAGTTTATGAATAAAATATAACAATAGTTCCTGTGAGTCTCAGGCCTGACTCTGGAGCAATCCAGGGTTTTTAATTTTAATAGTTAATGCAATAAAGCAACCCACCGAGTTGACAGATTGGAATTATCCAGCCACTTGGTGGGTTTTCTTTATTTTAATGTAGATTACCAAAGGAAAATATTGTAACGTAACCTTAGTGCTTAAGGTGGCAAAGATATGATTTTTAAGGACTTAATCAGTAGTGTAAATTATGATAAAGTGTGGGAAGTTTTGGACAGGGAATATAATTATAAAGAAGGTGCTTACAAAGCCTATAAAAAGGTAATTGAAGAATTAAAATCTCTTAAGCCCAAGCAAAATGTGGTTCCGGCGTTTGCCGGTTCTGTGAGGGTTGGAACCACGAGGTTCCGCCTACTCGACCCAAAAAAGTAAACTTATTTTTAATTTGGACTAGAATTTTAGACTTTTGCAGGAATTTGAAATAGTATGGAGAATAGTTTTTGTGAAGTGAACATAGTTGCAATGGCGTGAACAAAATTTCACTTTGATTTCATATTCTGTTAGAAGGAGCTAAAAACCATGGATATTCATCAGTTAGTGAGAATAGCTAGGTTTTATTATGAATTGGGATATAATCAGCAGCGGATTGCGGATTTGGAAGGCGTCTCTAGGGCCAAAATCAGCCGGCTGCTGGATAAGGCGCTGAAAGAAGGCATTGTGCAGATTAAGATTGCTTATCCGGTGGAATCGGTGATGGAGCTGGAACAGGCTTTATGTGAAAAGTTTGGGCTCAAAAAGGCTTTTGTGGCGCCGGTTATTGTGGATGAGGAAAATGCGTTAAAGAGAGACGTAGGTAAGGCAGTTGCCCAATACTTGGGTGAAGTAGTGCAGGGCGGGTATACAGTGGGTGTGTCCTGGGGGACGACACTTCCATATGTCACCCAACAACTGAAGGAGAAGCACCTCGACGAAGTGAAAGTGGTGCAGCTCAATGGAGGGTTAACCAGCACCTATATTTCTACTGGATCTATTACTATTGTGGAGGACTGTGCCAAAGCATTCAATGGCAAACCCTACCTAATGGCGGTCCCTACCATTGTGGATACGGTTAAAGTTGCGGAGGCTTTAATCAGTGATACCAGGATTGAGGCTGCTTTGGACCTGGTGAGACAGGCGGAAGTAGGGGTAGTGGGTATCGGTTTTGCCTCCAAGGATTCTGTGCTCGCCAAGGCGGGGTATTTCACCGAACAGCAGTATCAGCAGTTGGTTGATAAAGGTGCTGTGGGAGATATTTGTTCTAGATATTTTGATATAAATGGAAGCATTGTAGATGACCAGCTTGATAACCGTACAATAGGCATTGCCCTGTCGGATCTTGCTGAGAAGGAACACAGCATTGGAGTGGCTGTGGGTGAACATAAGGCACCGGCTATTATCGGTGCCCTCCGTGGCGGATATATCAACTGTCTGTTTACCGATGAGAATGCGGCAAGAAAAATACTAGCGGTTGCTGACTAAAATCAGGGAGGGGTTTTTGATATGAAAGCATTAAAACTGTACGACCCGGGAGATATTCGTGTGGGTGAGACTGATCTTCCCGTTATCAAGGAGGGCGAGGTACTGGTTAAAGTGATGGCTTGTGGTGTGTGCGGTTCGGATATTCCGCGGGTGCTGCATTATGGAGCATATCGCAAAGGACTAACCGTAGGCCATGAATTCAGTGGTATCATTGCCGAAACCAAGGATACAAGCGGCAAGTGGCAGACAGGGCAACGGGTGGTGGCAGCGCCGTTGATTCCCTGTTTTCAATGTGAGTGGTGCCAAAAGGGACATTATTCGCTGTGCGAAGACTATAACTATTTAGGCTCTCGCTGTGATGGAGCTATGGCGGAATATGTAGCGGTGCCTGTGGATAATCTGTTGGAATTGCCGGAAGATGTGCCCTTTGAGGCCGGTGCAATGGTAGACCCGGCGGCTAATGCAATTCACGGTGTGTGGAAGGCAAAAATTAATCAGGGTGATACCGTCGCTGTGTATGGAATGGGTCCGATTGGTTTGTTTGCAGTGCAGTATGCCAAAATCTGCGGTGCCGGTAAGGTAATCGGTATCGATATCATGGATGATAAACTGGAACTGGCCCAAAATGCCGAGGCGGATATGGTGATTAACGGTATTAAAGAAGATCCGGTGGCAGCAATCAACAAGCAGTTTGGCGGGGCCCAGGTTATACTGGATACTTCGGGTTCTAAAATAGCACAAAATCAGGCGGTGTTGTCCGCGGCCAAGCACGGTCGCATTAGTTTTGTAGGCATATCACATGATAGTCTGGCGCTGAGCAAAGAAGCTGTTAACAATATCCTGCGCCGAGAGCTGATGATTCATGGTTCTTGGAACTCATTCTCCGCACCTTACCCTGGCGATGAGTGGAGATTAAGTATCCAATATATGCAGGAAGGTAAGTTTTGGGACAAATCATTTATCAGTCACCGGCTAACACTGGATGAAGGTCCGGAAATATTTGATAGATTAAATGACAAGTCTTTTTATTTCAGCAAAATCATGTTCTTTCCGCAGGAGGGGTAATATGGTTAAGTCAACTAGGCCTTTGTTTATGGGGATTGACTTAGGCACTCAGGGCGCGCGGGTAGGTATTTTTACACCTGACGGCGACTGTTTGGCCATAGCCAGCGAACATTACCCTACGGCCTATCCGGAAGTGGGCTGGGCGGAGCAGCGACCTCATGACTGGTGGCAGGCGATTAGCAACTGCAGCCGCCAGGCTGTAGCCAAAATAAACAATAGACAAGATATTGCTGCTGTAACGGTATGCGCTACATCGTCCACAGTGGTGGCAGTGGATGCTGTCGGTGAGCCGCTGGGCGATGCAATTCTTTGGATGGATAGCAGGGCAAAAGCAGAGCAGGAGATTATTAATAATACGCGGCATGAGGTGCTTAAATACAGCGGCGGCGGGGTATCGGTGGAATGGATGGTACCGAAGCTGCTATGGCTGAAAAGAAACAGGAAAGATATCTATGCTAAAGCCGCTAAAGTAGTTGAGGCATTAGATTGGGTAAATTTTAAATTAACGAGTAATTGGGCTGTTTCTAAATGTAATGCCGGCTGTAAATGGAATTACGTAGACAGTGAAGGTGGCTGGGACTCTCAGTTTTTTGCGCAAATTGGCTTGGAAGATGCTGAAGAAAAATGGCCCACTAAGGTGCTGGCTATGGGGGAAGAGGTCGGTGAGCTGACTGCAGCCGCAGCTGACCAGTTAGGTTTGTATCAATCAGTTAAAGTGGTGCAGGGCGGCATAGATGCTCATACCGGTATGCTGGGACTGGGAGTGACTGAACCAGGTTCTTTGGCGGTGACCATGGGCACATCGTTTGTACATTTGGCGCTTACTTATAAACCGCTTTATGCGCCAGGGCTGTGGGGGCCTTATCCTAACGTAATCACTGCCAATAGATGGTTGATAGAAGGCGGTCAGATATCCGCCGGCTCAATCACCAAATGGTATCAGGATAATTTCGCTAAGGATTTGGCTTTAGACGGCGACAAGGTCTATGCACAGCTGGCTGAGGAAGCAGCAGGGGCCCCGCCCGGTGCGGACGGGTTAGTAGTACTGGACTTTTGGCAGGGAAACAGGACACCTTACCGGGACCCTGCTCTTAGTGGAACTATCTGGGGCTTAAATCTGCACCATAGCCGGGGACATATCTATAGAGCGATACTAGAAGCCGTGGGCTATGGGACGCGTAATATTTTGCAGGTATTTAAGGAACATGGGCATCCGGTTAAAGAACTGGTGGCCTGCGGGGGAGTGACTAAAAACCCCATTTGGCTGCGCATTATTGCTGATATCTGCCAAGTTCCCATTACCATCACCCGGTTTAGTGAAGCGGGCATTCTCGGCTCGGCAGTTGCCGCCAGTGTGGGCAGCGGGTATTATCAAGATTTTACCGAGGCCGGGAAGCAAATGGTTATCCGTGATCGGGTAGTTGAACCAAATACGGAAAACAAGCAAATTTATGATTTCTATTTTGAAAAATACCAAGCAACTTATCAAGCCTTGGCACCTTTGATGCACAGTATGGCAAACCGCAAAGGACTGATACAGGATGAGTAACGGCAGTGTTATATTGGATATGAAAAAGATATCGAAAAGTTTCCCGGGAGTAAAGGCGCTGGATAATGTTGACTTCAACGTTAGGTTGGGGGAAGTTCACTGCCTGATTGGCGCCAATGGCGCCGGAAAATCTACGCTGATGAAGATTCTGGCAGGGGCGTATCAAGCGGATAGCGGCGAAATTTTCATCAATGGAGTTAAAAGGCATGTGTCTAGCCCGTTGGTGGGGCAGGAACTGGGCATTTCAGTTATTTATCAGGAGTTGTCCTTGATTGATGAACTAAGTGTGGCGGAAAACATCTTTCTTGGGAATTATCCCAGAAAAAACGGTTTTATTGATTGGCGGCGCATGCGGCAACAGGCGCAGGAGATTATAGACGGTCTTGGCATCAGAATTGATGTTAGCCAAAAAGTGGGGGCCATCAGTATTGGTCATAAGCAGATAACTGAGCTGGCAAAAGCCATGGCCTCGAATGCCAAGATTATTGTCATGGATGAACCGTCGGCGACTTTGTCTCAGGAAGAGTTTGACACTCTGGTGAGAGTAATTAAGGATTTGAAGGACAAAGGCATCACTATCATATATATTTCTCACCGGTTGGAAGAGCTGTTTATTGTTGGTGACAGGGTAACTGTTTTGAAGGATGGAATGCTTGTAGACACCACCAATATAAATGAATTGACTCGTGACAATTTGGTGGAGAAGATGATTGGCCATTCGCTAAGCGATAGCGCAGCAGCAGAGGTTATAGCCCCAAAAGACAAGGTGCTGCTGGCGGTGGAACAGTTGACTACGGGGACACTAAAAAATGTTAATTTAGAGGTAAAGCATGGTGAAATTGTCGGTCTCTATGGGTTAGTCGGTTCTGGCCGTACGGAAATATTGCGGGCGATTTTTGGCGCAGACCCGATAAACCAGGGACGTATTAAAATAGACAGCCGGGAAGTAAAGGTTAATTCGCCGTTGGAAGCGATGAAGCTGGGCATCGGATTGATCCCTGAGCAGCGGAAAACCCAAGGGCTGGTAACCGAACTTCCGGTGTGGGAAAATGCGGTGCTGCCGTCGTTAAAGGAGGTTGGCAACCTTGGTGTGCTCAGCTATGGCAAAATTTTTGATGTGGTTAGGGAACAGGTTAACAGCCTGAATATCAAGACGCCGTCGGTGACCAGTAAGGTGAAGAATCTCAGCGGTGGAAATCAGCAGAAGGTAGTAATAGCCAAGTGGTTGATCAAAAAATCCAATATCTTACTGTTTGACGAGCCTACCCAGGGGATAGACGTGGGCGCCAAGGAAGAGGTTTATAGTATAATCTCAGCCCTGGGAAATAAAGAGGGGGTTTGTACTGTTGTCGCCTCCTCGGAACTTCAAGAACTTTTGGACTTGTGCCATCGGATAATGGTGCTTTATGAAGGAGAGATTGTGGCCGTGTTTACCCGTCAGGATTTTAATAAGGAAAACATTCTGCATGCGGCGATTACCGGGGGGAGTGAAGATTTTGCAGTCAGCAGTTGAGAGTAAAAAATCTGAGGTAAAGCAAAGCAGCAAATTTTGGGATGTATTTAAACGTTATAATCTTTTAATATTGATACTTTTGTTTGTGGCATTGGCAGCATCGTTATCACCTAAATTTTTAACGGTGCAAAACTTTTTAAACCTGCTGCAGCAGTCTTCGGTAATCGGTATAGTCAGTATCGGCATGACGTTTGTAATTATTGTGGCTGGTATTGATCTGGGTGTGGGTTCTGTTGTGGCGTTTGCGGGGATGATAGTAGCTGTTTTACTTGCCGGGGGATATGGATTGGTCGTTTCCATTGGTGCCGCAGTACTAGCGGGGGTAGTTCTCGGTTCTATCAATGGTTTTCTTACCACAAAAGCCAAGGTGCCGGCATTTATCGTTACGCTGGCCATGATGGTTGCCGCCCGGGGTTTGGCGTTATTAGTTACTGACGGGAGGCCGGTATTTAATCTACCGCCGGCGTTTAATTGGCTGGGCGCAGGGTTTATCGGGCCGTTTCCGGTCAGTGGTTTACTGTGGCTTTTGATTACTTTGGTTGCCGTATTGGTGCTTAAATATACAACCTTTGGCAGAAGTCTTTATGCTATCGGCGGAAATGCTGAGTCAGCCAGGCTGTCCGGTATTAGGGTGGAAAGAAATATCATCAGCGTGTTTGCCATTTCCGGCATGTTGTCAGCCCTGGCGGGTGTGGTGCTCGCTTCGTGGTTGACCGTTGGACAGCCTACCGCGGCAAAGGGAATGGAACTGGATGCCATAGCAGCAGTGGTGCTTGGCGGCACCAATTTATTTGGAGGCAGCGGCGGTGTGCTGGGTACTTTCGGGGGCGTTTGGTTGATGGCCATCATTACCAATATCTTTAACTTATTAGGTTTATCTTCATATTATCAAATGATTTTTATGGGTCTGATTATTGTAGCGGCCCTCATATTAAATCAGTTTGTTGCGAATAGAGACTAATGTGTGGAGGTGATGCCTGCTAAGAAAGCTGCAGTAAAAGTTCTTAAAAAATTAGAAAGAAAAATTGGGAGGTCTGTAGAGAATGTTTAACAAAAAACTAATTGTTCTACTGATGGTTACTTTACTAGCTATGGCGTTAGTTGTGGGTTGTTCTGGTGAGAAGGCGACCGCGCCTGATGAAAACAATGTGGACAATGGCGCAGAAGAGCAGCTTGTTATTGGTTTTTCCCAGGTAACTTTGGATTCTCCTTTCTATGTGGCATTGATGGAAGCCGCAGAAGCAAAGGCTGAAGAAATGGGCGCTAAGCTGGTATATGTAGACGCGCAAAATGATATCGCAAAGCAGAACAAAGACGTGCAGGATCTTATTACCCGTGGGATCGACATACTGTTGTTAAATGCGGTTAACCCCTCCGGTGTAGCTCCAGCGATCAAGGCTGCAGAAGATGCAGGCATTCCGGTAATTGCGGTTGACCGTCCGGCACAAGGTAAGGTAGCTACTTTCGTGGGTCGTGATAATAAAGCTATGGGTAAATTGGCCGGTGAGCTGGCAGTTGATTTGTTAGGCGGCGCAGGAGCAGCTGAAGGTAAGGTTATTGAAATTCAAGGCGCTGCCGGTGGTAAGGTTATGATGGATCGCCGTGACGGTTTCCATGAACCGGTTGAGCAGGAAGCCGGTATTGAAATTATTCAAAGTCCTTACGCTGAGTATGTTCGCGCTAATGCAGTAACAGCGTTCCAGGATTTATTACAAGCGCATCCCGATGTAAACTTGGTTTATGCTCATAATGATGACATGGCTTTAGGCGCATACCAGGTTCTTAAGCAAAATAATATGCTTGGCGATGTGAAGATTATTGGTATTGATGGTTTGATGGAAGCTATCCAGACAATGGAGACCGGCAACTATCATGGTACCGTGTTAAATGATCCCGGTTACTTGGGTGAAGTGGCTGTGGAAACTGCATTGGGCGTATTGAATGGAGAGGGATATCCTGAATTCGTAGATGCGGGCACTACTTTGATTACTCCTGATAACGCAGCTGAATATCTTAACCCTGATTTAGTGTTTGCTAGTAAGCAGTAAGGGCATCCCCAAGAATTAAAGAACTGTAGGCAGCATTTCTTTAAAGTCGTTAGAGGACACCCTTAACTTAACAGTATATCATATCATGGACATCCTGCCACTAATGGCAGGATGTCACTTAAAAGGGGAGGGTAAATGATGACAAAGACTGAGATGGCAAAAATGATTGACCACACTTTATTAAAAGCTGAAGCGGCAGAAGACGCAGTAAAGCAACTATGTCAAGAAGCGGCGGATAACCACTTTGCTTCTGTGTGTATCAACCCCTCGTACGTGAAGTTAGCAGCGCAAGAGTTGGCCGGAAGCGACGTGGATGTTTGTACGGTAATTGGCTTTCCGCTGGGAGCGACTACTTGCCAGGCCAAAGCATTTGAAACGCAGCAGGCGGTCAAAGACGGCGCAACAGAAGTAGATATGGTAATTAATGTCGGCGCGCTGAAAAGCGGCAGGGTAGAACTGGTGGAGCAGGAAATTAAAGAAGTAGTTAAGGCGGCCGGGGAAGATGTTATTGTTAAAGTAATCATTGAAACTTGCTACTTAACCGATGCAGAAAAGGTGGCTGCATGCAAAGCCTCCAAACAGGCCGGCGCAGATTTTGTTAAGACCAGTACCGGTTTTGGCACCGGTGGCGCCACGGAAGCAGATATCAAGCTGATGCGTGATACTGTGGGACCGGAAATGGGTGTGAAAGCATCCGGGGGAGTACGTACCTACCAGGATGCAATGACCATGATTAACGCCGGCGCAACCCGCATCGGTGCTAGCGCGGGCATTAAAATAATATCTGAATTTGATGCGGTGCCATTTGATGCGGTGCCAGGCACTTAACTTATTAACTTATCGCAAGTAATATCACCTTCTGGTAGAATGATAAAATCGGGAGGTGTTTTTCATTGGCGGGTATTTATATTTTAGCTGTTTATTTTGTCATGCCCAGGGTTCTGTATTAATCCATTAAACGATTCTCCAAGAAAAGCGACGGTACCTGACACCAACTTATCAACTTACCAAAATGGTAGAAGAAGTAAAGTAAGTATACCAGGATAAAGAAGTTTGAAAGATAGCAAAATGACACCCGACGGTTACCTGGGGTGTCACTATAATTTATGCGCTCATTATTTTATTTTTGATTTATGTGAATGTCCTAAGCTGCGTGCCAGCTGGTAGTTAATGTATTGGTTAAGGCTAAT
>Ga0209347_1004644_pt1 | contig 14035 bp, 12 predicted proteins | sample AutmiccommuBRH23_FD_187382 | JGI IMG/M metagenome (GOLD analysis project Ga0209347, IMG submission 187382) | Deep subsurface microbial communities from Mt. Terri, Switzerland - Autotrophic microbial communities BRH/23 (SPAdes) (version 2) | ecosystem: Environmental > Aquatic > Deep subsurface >... | reverse complement strand
AAGAACTGACGGACATGAAGATCATGGGGACACGCTGCCCCAGGTGCAGCCGCGTCCTAGTGCCAGCCAGGCTGTTTTGTCCCCGTTGCTTTATCGACCTGACCGAGTGGGTGCAGGTGAGTGACCACGGTACCATCCGTACCTGGACCATCATCAACTTTTCCTATGCCGGCCAGCCCAAAAAGCCTCCTTATATCAACGCCATGATCGAGCTGGACGGGGCGGACACCCGCATCCCCCACTGGGTGGGCGGCGTGGACCTGTCCGACCTGGATAAGGTGAAGGAGCAGATCGGGATCGGTACGCGGGTAAAGGCGGTATGGAAGGAAAAGCCGGAGGGGCTGATCACCGACATTGAATATTTTGTGCCTGTTTAAGCCTTTTATTTTTGCGAGGCTGGGTGAAGGGTGTCTTCATCCAGCCCCGCCCGGCTCTAATGTGAAGTTGTTGTGGGAATATCTTGAATCAGCGGTAAAAAGTTATTCTAACAAGCCTTTTCTATATCGGAGGAATTGGTACAAAGAAAAAAAGGAGGGCTGTTTAGTGATAAGTTTACCCAAGTATTCGACTTTGGATACTGTCGGTTCGTGCCTTAAACGAAGCGCACTCAGGTATCCAGACAAAATTGCGCTGATTTCCGGTGAACGGAGGATGACTTACAGGGAATTCAACGAAAGTGCCAACAGGTTTGCCCACGCCATAATGAAGATGGGCGTAAGGAAAGGTGACCGGGTAACTTTGATGGCCGGCAATAGCATTGAATTTCTCATTGTCTGGTATGGCTTGGCAAAAACGGGTATAACGCTGGTTCCCATGAATCTAATGCTAAAGGGAAAAGAAGTAAGTTTTATTGTGAACCATTCCGAATCAAAGGTTTTCATTATTGAGGACACATTTTTGAAGGCCATAGGGGGCATTCAAGATGAAATGAAGAGCGTTGAGCATTATATTTACTTGAGTTCGTCAAGAGATAAACCCCCTGCGGGAATGGTCGATTTTCACGAGTTTTTAAATGCCGGAGCAATAACAGGAGAGCCGGATATAGAGGTTGACAGCGAAGATATAGCCCAACTGGCTTACACCAGCGGGACGGAGGCTTTGCCGAAAGGAGTTATGCAAGCACATCGCGGACTGATTTCACAATATGTAAGTTCTATTGTAGACGGTGAACTCAGGCACGATGACATAGCAACGGTTACTATGCCCTTGTTTCATTGTGCGCAGGTTCATTGTTTCACAGGATCTTACGTGTACCTGGGAGCGACGCAAATTATTTTCCCGGGGTTTGAGGCGGTAACGATTTTAAAGACGATAGAAAAAGAAAAAGTTACTTTTACGTTCGGTTTGCCTGCTCAGTACCGTGCCATGCTGGCAGAGCTTGATTTAGAAAAATATAATTTAAGTTCTCTGCGCATGTGCACCTATGCCATGGCGCCGGTAAGTGTCCAAGAATTAAAAGTTTTCATGCAAAAGTTCAAACCTGAAAGAGGTTTCCAGATTTACTTTGGTCAGACGGAAATGTCTCCCTTAACGACTATTCTTAATCCGGAGGAACATAACACTAAACCAGGCTCGGTTGGAAAAGCCGTACTCAATGTTGAGATGGTCATCATGGATGAAGAGGGAAATATCCTTCCGCCGGGGCAATTAGGAGAGATAGTGTATAGAGGCGGCCATACCATGAAGGGTTACTATAAAGATGAGGGAAAAACCAGAGAAGCCTTTAAGTATGGTTGGTTCCACAGCGGCGATCTGGCCAGGATGGATGAAGACGGATACATCTGGTTTGAAGATCGCAAGAAAGACATGGTAAAAACCGGGGGAGAAAATGTTCCCACTTTGGAAGTGGAAAAGTGTATTTTTAACTATTCAAAAGTACAGGATGTAGCCGTCGTAGGTATCCCGGATGCCCGGTGGATCGAAGCGGTTACAGCCGCAGTAGTGCCGAAGCCGGGCGAAACGATAGTGCCCGAAGAGATAATTAAGTATTGCAAACAGAATTTAGCGGGATACAAAGTGCCTAAATATGTAAAAATTGTGGATGAAGTTCCGAAGACCTCAACTGGTAAAACAAGAAAGAATGTACTGCGTGAAATATTATCTAAAGAATATTGTTAAGTCAATACGGTTTGAGGTAGATTTTTCATGATAAAGCAATAATGATGTTGGTTATGGAGAAAGAAGGGGATATAATGGTCATAGAGGGTGGACTATCCTGCGAACTTGTGGATAAAGTGCTTAACATTTTTAACAATAGCCATTTCAGCAAGTTCGTGGGTGTTGAGATAGTCGCTTTGGGGAACGGGTTGTGCCGAATCACCTGCCCGGTCAAGGGCGATCTGCTCAATTCTTATAACGGCGTACATGGCGGCGTTATGGCCACCCTTGCGGATGTTTCCATGGGCCTGGCGGTGGCCACGCATGGCCGCAAAACAGTCACGGCCGAACTAAATGTAAATTACCTTGCCCAAGCTGTAGAAGGAGAGGTATTGGTTGCCGAGGGCCGGGTGGTTCATCAGGGGGATACCCTGCTCGTGGCTGAATGTTCAATCAGTAATTCCAGCGATAGGCTTATAGCAATTGCTAGAGGGATGTATGTAGGCAAGAATCCGCCGCTCGCCGACAAAAATAATCTTTAACCTGTAAGGGAGGTTATTATTTTTGGCTGTAATCTATGTTTTCATCCGGTTTTTGGTGGCCTCGACGGAGGCTTTTCGGCTACATTGAGTACTTGTAAACATTGCCGTCTAGATTTAGCCGCAGTTCTCCCCTTTTTTCGAGATAAACCAGGTGCGCCAGGGTTTCCGTCAGGGCAAAGCGCATCTCGTGCAAAGACAGTCCGTTGCCGAAAACCTTCCGACACACCTGATAGGCGGTGGCTCCCCGGGATGCTATCCGCTTCATCACATTTAATCGCTCCCGGTGGTGTTCCTCCAGTTCCGCCAACCTCTGCTCAACGTTGGTGAAGCACCGACCGTGGGCGGGCAGGGCCAGGTTTACCTTAAGCCGTTGATTTTCAGCCAGGGAGGTGAGGAAATTGTCCAGGGGATTGGGGTGGGAATGGGGCCACAGGCTGATGTTGGATGTGATGTCGGGCAGCAGGTGGTCACCGGACAGCAGGATGCCGCTTTCTTTATTGTAAAAGCAGACGTGCCCGTCCGAATGTCCAGGCGTGCTGACCACCCGGAAATACCGGTCGCCCAGGTGCACTTCTTCCTCTACGGAGAGGGTGGTTATATCGGGATGAGGTGTCACCATTGGACGCATATCCATGATGTTATCCAGCATTTCAGTGATAAGTCCGGCGGGAACCCCGTTTTCCATATACATCCGGGAGAAGATTTCAGTATTCCGGCGGCTATGTTTCCATATTTTCTCTGCCAGGGCGGCATCGGTTGGGCTCATGTACACCGGAGCGCCGGAAAGCTGCTGCAGCCAACCGGCCGCCCCGTAATGGTCCGGGTGGTAGTGGGTTACAAAGATGCCGGTGATGTCACCGGCTCCGAATCCCTGACGATCCATGAATTCGGACCAGACTTTTCTGGAGGGATCGTAATTCAGGCCCGTATCCACTATGCTCCAGCCGTCCTGCCCTTTTACGGCGTAACAGTTTACATGATCCAGTTTGAACGGTAGCGGTAATCTCACTTTGAAAATATTATCCTGGATAATTTCATACATTTGGCTTTGCTCCTTCCGGTATCGCCTCAGGCTGCTTTCAGTTCAGCTTCTTTCAGCGGCTACAGCCGCAAGTGCGTCCACCACACAAACACCCCGGCCTTCAGGCATGACCATGAGCGGATTGATGTCCAATTCTGCTAATTCCGGCCAGTCGGCGGCCAGCCGGGCCACCCCGGCTATGGCTTTGACCAGGGCCGGCAGATCCGCCGGTGGTCCGCCCCTGGCGCCCGCCAGCAGGGGGTAGGCCTTGATTTCACCGATCATTTCCCGAATGTCGCTTTCATTTGCCGACAGCACGCGCAGGGAAACATCTTTCATGATTTCCACCCAGATGCCGCCAAGCCCGAAGGTGAGGACAGGGCCGAAAACGGGGTCCCGGCTGATACCCACTAGTGTCTCCAGGCCGCCTGCCAGCATCTTCTGCACCAGCACACCGTGAATCAGTGTGCCGGGCCGACGTTGGCGGGCATTTCCGGTTACGGCCTCAAATGCCCGGCGCATTTCTTCCGGGCCGGCAATGTTCAGCCGGACGCCGTCAACTTCAGTTTTATGTGCGATATCCGGGGAATCCACCTTTACCGCCATCGGGTAGCCCAACTTTTCGGCTGCGGCCATCGCTTCCTCAACAGTGGCTGCAGTCAGTTCCGGGATCACCGGTATGCCGTAGGCGGCCAGCAATTCCTTGGCTTCCCGCTCTCCCAGCAGGGAACCGGGCTTCAGGGCGCGGTATTTTGTCAGCGCTGCCGGTGCTGGTAAGTCAGGCGTATGATTATCGAAGCTTGTGCGCCGTCCAACCTTTTTTGCATACTGTGCCACCTTGGCCAGCGCTGAGGCTGCCGTGTCTACCTCGCCCATGTAGGCCACGCCGCTGCGGATAAGATCCGGTATGGCCCCGCCGGGCGAGCGGCCGGGAATGGTACCCAGTAAAACCAGGGGTTTATCAGTGCAGGCCCAAGGCATAGCTTTGTTCTTTTAACGCGATAACCTACTGTTTGTTTGGTTTTGGTCGAAAAATTTTTTCATCCCCCTTTTCTGATTCCCTCCAGGACGATCCGGTAAATTATTCTCCCACCTCCGCCGGAGAGAGCCCGCCGTCATGCCGGAACCAATTGTGGGTCCAGTTGCACATGCCGAAAACGGACTTAAGTATTATGCCGGCCGGCAAATCGCCGCGAAAGGTTGAGTTGGCGACACCGTCCTGCAGTACCTTCAGCCACATGTCTTCGTACTCTTTTATTGCAGAGTTGAGTTTGTCCCGTGAACCGGTTGGGAGGTTGGTTACTTCCCGGTAGAACACCGGCAGTTCCTCGTGGCCCAGATATGCCTGGAGGTGAAAAAGTATGGCCCGCTTCAGCTTTTCTTCGGGTGGGCAGTCCAAGGCCAGAACCATGGACAGGCCGTCACGCAAAACATTCACCGCGCTCATCAGCACTTCCGCCAGCAGTTGTTCTTTTCCCTGAATATGGTGATACAGGCTGCCCTTGAGAATGCCTACCTCGCCGGCTATATCCTGACCGTAGCGGCGTGATAGCCTTTGGCTTTAAATACCCTGGCCGCCGCCTTGATTATTTCCTGGTATTTATTCAAATTAACCGCCTGCCAGCCATTTGGTTTAGTATATTATAAACTGTTCCATCCTGAAACGTCAAAAGTTTTTCAGATCCAAACAGCCGTATTCTATTGACAGGCGGAGAAAAAAAGGAAAGCGGACAGTGTTATATGGCACAGGTGATTCAGGTTCGGAAAAGTTCATGTAAAAAACTTGCAGATATGCAATAGAATTCCGTCAGGGACTTATCATCCACAGGGCCATGGGTTTGTAAATAAGTTCAATGATTTTGGTGGGGGTGGTTTCTGTGATGTCAAGAACCAGCAGTATACCGGCGGTCAGGGCAATGGTCATATAGGCGCCGAATACAGCCAGTTCCCGCCACATCTTTTTTTTAATCAATATAGGTGCTTCTATAAAAATAATCAGGACGCAGATGAAAATGATCAGCATTTCTATTGGCATGTGTATACCACCGCTCATTTTTTCAGGCTTGACCGCCTGGCCTGCAGGCCCATGCTGCGCAGGTGGACTTTTACGGCCAGGGAAATTTCGGCGTTTACGAATTCTTCATTCCACCGGTGTTTTATTGTTTGCCACTCTTTTTTATATTTCCGGTGAAATAACTCCCCGAAGCGGAAAATGTCCACTCCGTATCCGTCCCTGGCTTTTGACAAAGCGCTCCGGCACCTTTTTTCGATATCTTCAGCCACACGCTCTTCCAGTATTTTGATTGCCTGCGGGTCCAGGATGTTTTCGGTCGACTGTTGCTCTTCCAAATCCACATCGGCGGATATTTCTATATGTAAACTGACATTTTCCCCGTTCAGGGAAGGTTTCACCGATGTTTTGCTTTCAGTTATCCTGAAGGACAATTTTTTTCCCGGGGCAGTGGCCGAAGGAACAGTAATTACCCCGTCCTCCATCTCTCCCCGGAGCCACAGAAGGCCCCTGGTTTCGCTTTTGTCCAGCCAGCCGGCCAGCCTGTCGTCATTAAAAACTGCCGTTCCGGCAAAGACCACCTCATTGTGTTTATGTTTTTTCTCCATGCCGGGGCCCTGGGCTTCCCCTTGGCGCGCAAGCTTCACCCTGGCAGCCACCGGGTTGGCGCCCAAACTGGCCAGGTCTTTGATGAAGTTGATAAATTCAATGGAGAAACCGGCCCTGCTTCTGGCCAGGAAGCCCGATGACTGGGCGGAGGTTTTTTCCAGCTCGGAGTGGCTTTCCAGAACTTTTTTCGCTTCCCCTTCGGCCACCATCACCCACATGGTTTCCCTGGGTCCGGCCTGGCGGTGAAAAAAGTTGGTCAAATCGCGCACTCCGCGTCTGGCCGCTGATTCACCGAAAACCAGCACAATGTTGTGCGTCCAGATGAGCTGGCGGGAAACCTGTAGGGTCAGGTTGCGCTGGGCGTCCGAGACCGTTTCTCCGGTGGCGGATACCACCCAGGCTATGTTCTGGTTCATGATGACATTGGCGCCTCCTTCCCCGCCGCCGAAGGCGGAGGGCCGGGCCAGCTGGAGGGTCAGTTGGATCCTGCCGCCGGGGAGGCGGTCCACCCCCGCTCCCAGCACGATGGCCAGTTCGCTCAGCTCCCGGCGGTCCCAGCAGCCCCCAGTCAAGATAACGGCAAGCAAGAGGGCGATGGCAATTATCTTCCCGGGCATGGCGGTTTTCCCCCAATCTTCCTGATGGCGGCCACGGCCAGCAGAAAAAGCGGAATGGCCAGCTCGAAGGTCAGGGCGTAAAAGGGCCAGACCGTAGCAGTGAAGTTCAGAAGGTCCATTACGCTGGTGTAGTTAAAAATGGACAGGGCGAGGATCGCCGCCCCCACGGGGGGAATCAGCGGCCGGTAATCCTTGAGGCCCATTACCTGGGCGCTGCCCAGGGCTGTTGCCCAGTAAAACATGCTCAATTTTACCCCTGCGCTGAGTATCCAGATGAGCATTAAAAGAGCTTCCAGGCGCTCTATGAAATTGGCTATGTGGATCATCCTGACCCCGTTTAAAAAGGCCAGCAAGTAACTGCTGGTCACGGAGGGGCCGAAAATGGAGATAACTCCTATTACCGACAGTTCAAATATGGAGGTTGCAATTAAAATAGAAGTCAGGGCGATCCGGCGGGCCTGTTCCGGGCGGTTTAAGTATGGTAACAATACCGAAATAAGAAAAATTTCCCCGAACCAGCTCAGAGGCGCCAGGGATCCCTTGATTATGGACACCGGGCCGGCTTCCAGAACCGGCAGAAGGTTGACGACGTCCATTTGGGGAAGGGCGAGGCCAAAAAGCACCGCAGAGGCCCCCACGATCACCGGGAAAAAAAGCTGGTTGGCCCGGGCCAGGGTTTCCAGCCCGCCATAGGCCGCGTAGGCTGTTGCGGCGACTCCGGCCGCAGCCAGGACAACCAGGGGGGTCTGGCGGAAAAAGATCGGAATCATGAATGTTCCGTACTCCCTGACCAGGGCTGCGGCGATGTACAGGAACCAGCAAAGATAGAGGACGCCCACCAATTTCCCAGGTATTTTCCCCAGCATGATTTCCAGGTACTCAAAAAGGTTTTTTTCAGGAAAACGCCGGCCCAGGCTTACCGCCGTCAGGGCGATGACCGCAGCGGCGGCAGCGGCCAGGAGGAGTGAGATCCAGGCGTCCTGCCCGGCGTATGAAGCGCTGATGCCCGGTAGAAAGAGAATCACCGTGGCGAAGATGGTGATCACCAGCAGAAGAACTGCCTGGGAGCCGTTAATTTTTTCCGGCGGCATCTGTTTATTTCCTCCTCTTTTGGGGCGGATCAGGCTTTAATCCCGGGCTTTCCCTCTGAATGTTTTTGCCGCCTAAAAGGGCGGGGCGGGTGAACATGGCCCACCAGGGGGCCCGTACGGCCGTATCTTTTAATCCCTCCACGCTTAAAGGCGCCAGGGGGGAAAGGAAGGGCACACCGAAGGAACGAAGGCCGACGACGTGGATGGTCAGGACAAACAGTCCCGCGCCCAGCCCGTAAAGGCCCAGCGTTCCAGAAATAAGCAGGAGGGGGAACCTGATCAGGCGGAGAGTGATGGTGGCGGTATAACAAAAGGTGAAAGATGCGATGCCGGTGACGGCCACCACGATCACCGTGGCCGGGGCCACCATTCCCGCCCGCACCGCCGCCTCCCCGATGACCAGGGCGCCAACGATGCTCAGCGCTTGGCCCATGGGCTGGGGCATGCGGATGCCGGCCTCGCGCAGAATTTCAAAGGTCAATTCCATGATCAGGACTTCCACGAAAGCCGGGAAGGGCACGGCCTCCCGCTGGCCGGCTACGCTTAAGAGCAGCGAGGTGGGCAAAAGTTCCGGGTGATAGGTGGTGAAGGCCACGTAAAGCGCCGGTGTCAGCAGGGTTAAAAAGAAGGTGATTATGCGCAGCATCCTTATTGCCGAACTGAAGATGTAACGCTGGTAGTAGTCCTCCGGGTTGTGAAAAAGCTCTATGAAAAGGGCGGGAACACTCATGACGTTTGGCGTGCCGTCCACCATGACGGCCACCCTGCCCTCCAATAGGAAGGCGGCCACCTTGTCCACCCGGTCGGTGTGATTGATGGTGCAGAAAGGGCTTAGCGGGTTGTCTTCAATTAATTCCTCGATATAGCCGCTTTCCAGAATGCCGTCGATATCTATTTTGGCCAGCCGGCGCCTCAACTCTTCCACTATTTTGGGATTGGCAATGCCTTGTATGTAGGCAACGGCTACATCTGTCCTGGTCACCCGGCCGATTTTTGTTGTTTCTATCTTTAATGACGGGTTTTTTATCTTGCGGCGGAGCAGGGAGGTATTTGTGCCCAAAGTTTCAACAAACGCTTCCCTGGGTCCGCGCACCAGCCTGTCTATAACCGAGTCCTCTACCGCGCGGGCTGCCCAGCCCCGGGATCCGTTGATGATGGCGGTGGCGTGCCCGTCCACCAGCAAGACCGTGTCCCCGCTGAGGATGGCGTCAACAACCTTCTCCATCCGGTTGGTCTCATTGATCTTGTGAATGCACAGGCCCCTTTGCTTGATCAACTCAAGGGCTCTTTCTTTTTTAATTCTTTCACCGGAAATTACGGCAGGCAACTCCAGGGAGAGGGTGCGCATGATCTGATCGCCAACCTGATTTTTATCAGTAAGTCCTTCGGTATAAATCAAAGCCAGGCGGATATCTTCATTTTGGGCAAGGGCAAACTGGCGGAAAACAATGTCGCTGCAATTGGCGAAAGTGTCTTTCAGCATTTTAATATTTTTATCCAGGGAATCACTTAAACCAAGATCCTGCCATTCCGGCGTATCCTGCCCGGCTGCGCCGCTGTTTACCTGCCGCCTTTTGGGGAATGTCCTTGACAACCTGAACATGGAGCATGTCCCTTCCAGTAAATAATGGATGCATCACTATTATCTGCATAAGACGGCGGATTATTCGCTTTAACCAGAAGATATAAAAAGAAGCCTTTGACTTATTAGAAAGGCTTCTTTGCATGGTTTGCATGTCTGGTTGAGCATGCCCGTCTCCCTTGCTATGTCCTGGATCGATATAGCGTTCGGGAAATGAACTGAATTGTTCACTTTCCTTTTTTTTCGGCCGGTACCGACCGAATTTTGGTCATAATTCAATCCTTTATGGTTGGCACTTATTTTGCAATAAAGAAGTTGAGTGCAATAAAAAAATCGGAGGAGTTGTATGATGAAGATACTGGGAATAAACGGCAGTCACCGCAAGGGCAAAAATACCGCCAAAATGCTGATGGAGGCGCTGTCGGCGGCCCGGGCCGAGGGGGCCGAAACGGAGCTGATCGAGCTCATGGATTGCGACATCAAGTTTTGCAGGGCCTGCAACCATTGCTTGCAGGAGACCAAGTGCAGTATCCGTGACGATATGGACGTCATCGGCCCCAAGCTGATTGCCGCCGACGGCATTGTGATCGGCTCCCCGGTGTACTGGCTGAATGTCACCGCAGTGATGAAGAACTTCATGGACCGCACCCGCTGGATGCATATGCGCGAGAACCTCCTGGAAAGCAAGGTTGGGGCGGTGGTCACCCATGCCGGCCTGCGCAACGGAGGGCAGGAACTGACGGCCCAGGCGCTGGAAAAGTTTTTGAGAGGTCACGGGTTGTTTCTCGTGGACGGCAGGGGCCCCCGGGAGCCCATTTTTAATGCGGGCGCCTTTGGAACGATGTTCGACGGTTTTGACGGCGCCGGCATCAGCTACAAAAAAAGTGTCGCTGAAGACGGGGTGGCCTTTCATATGTGCGGGCAGACAGGCAGGAACATGGTGCATTTGATAAATCGGCAGAAAAAATGGAAATAGCCGGGCGAAAACCGTTCTTTGCCCGGGAAAACAATGTTTTTTACCGGTGATATGACGACGGCTGACGGGTGAAGCTGCGGTCGCTGACGGAATGAGGATGCCCGCGGGACTGAGCCCGCTCACCGGCACGAGGGGGGTAGACGATGGGGGAACACTGGATTTTTCAGGAAGAGCACACGGACTTCCGGAAGGTTGTCAGAAACTGGCTGGCAAAAGAGATCAGCCCGGAGTCGGATTCATGGGAGAAGGCGGGGGAATTCCCCGCCGGGGTGTTTAAAAAATTTGGGGATATGGGGCTGCTGGGATTAAAATTTCCCGAAGAGTACGGCGGTCAGGGGGAAGACCTGATATCGGCGGCGATATTTCTGGAAGAAATGGGCGCCGCCGCCTTGGGGTCGCTGGTCGGTTCCGTGGGCGCCCACTCGGAGGTGTCCCTGCCGCCCATATTCAAATTCGGCACCGAAGATCAGAAGCAAAAGTACCTGGCGCCGGGCATCAAAGGGGAAAAGATCGGGGCGCTGGCCGTCACGGAGCCCAATGCGGGGTCCGATGTGGCGGGGATACAGACTGTTGCCCGCCGGACAAAAGACGGTTATGTGCTGAACGGGAGTAAAATATTCATCAGCAACGGGGGGATTGCGGATTTTGTCGTGGTGGCCGCCAAGACCGACGCCGCGGCGGGGCACCGGGGTATCAGCCTATTCATAGTGGAGAGGGGGACGCCGGGGTTTTCGGGCGGCCGCAAGCTGGAGAAGGCCGGGATGCTGGCTGCGAACACGGCGGAACTCTGCTTCGAAGACTGCCCTGTTCCGGAAGAAAGCCTTCTGGGAAAGGAAAACAGCGGATTTTTCCAGCTTATGGAGGGTTTTCAGTGGGAGCGCATGTACCTGGCCCTGGGTTCCATCGGCATTGCCCGGGCGGCGCTGGAAGAAGCCGTAAATTATACCGGGCGGAGGGTTCAGTTTAATCAGCCCGTCTGCAAGTTTCAGGCGCTGCGGCACCGGCTGGCGGAAATGGCCGCCCGCGTCGAAATGGCCCAAAACCTTGTCTATCACGCCTTGTGGCTGATAGGGAACGGCAGGAACTGCCTGAAGGAGGTTTCCATGGCCAAGTACGTTGCAGCGGAAGCGGCGTACGATGTAGCCGGAAGCGCCCTGCAGATGCACGGCGGCTACGGCTACATGAAGGAATACCCAATTGAGCGGATCTGGAGGGACAGCAGGGTGCTGACCATCGTGGGCGGCACATCGGAGATCATGAAAGAAATTATTGCCAAGGAAATGGGCTTATAGTCCGGCATAATGTGCGTTAAATTCAGAAAAAACAAAAAACAGTGGCGAGTTGACGAATTCGACAGTTTTCTAAAACGAGATGGGAGGTCACAAATGACAACGAACTACGAAAATGTTAATTTTGCGCAGCCGCTTGCAACCTGGGCCGGGCACCTGCCCGGCAAGGTGGCGGTTTGGGCTGAAGGCCGGGGCATTACCTACCGGGAACTTAACGGCCGGGCGAACCGGGTGGCTGACGCTGCCGGCCGGATGGGGCTGAGGAAGGGCGATGTGGTGGCCATCCTGCTCAAGACCCAGCCCGAATACGTGGAGATAGTCTATGGATTGGCCAAAGTCGGAATTGTCACCGTATTCCTGAATTACCGCCTGGTGGCTGACGAGATCGTTTACATCATGGAAGATTCCGGTTCAAAACTGCTTTTCTTTGGTGAGGAATTTCTGGATACGATCAAGGAAGTCAGGGAAAAGCTGGTTTTGCCGGTAGAGGGATATGTCGTAATCGGCGGCAAGGTTCCTTCCGGGTACCGGTCCTACGAAGACATGCTGACCGGCGTTACCGGCGATGAGCCCGGGTTTAACGCTACCGCGCAGGACTTGATGCGGCTGATGTATACGTCCGGGACGACGGGATTTCCCAAGGGCGCGAGAAGAACACACGGTACCGACATGTGGGTCATGGCTCACGGAGCGGCGCTTTACGGTTACGCAAAAGACACTGTTCACATTGTAGGCGGAGCAATGTATCACATGGGCCCTTCCGGGTTTGCATTCATGCAGTTGACGGTGGGGGGGAGCATCGTGATGCAGAAAGAGGTCAATCCGGAAGAGTATTTGCAGCTTGTGGAGAAATACCGGGTGACCCACATCTGGCTGCCGCCGGTTATCCTCAACATGATTGTAAGCCTGCCTGAAGAGGTCAAGAAAAGATACGACGTGAGCTCCGTGAAGAGGGTGATTACCTCGGGGTCTGCCCTGCCCACGGAAGTGCGGCGGAGAACCGGGCAGACCTTTGCCGGGGCGGAACACCATGACTTTTACGGTTCCACCGAGTTCGGCGTCGGTCTGGCCATAAATGACGCTGACGGCCGGCGCAAGGAGGCTTGCGTGGGATTGCCCGGGTTTGGGACCAGTGCCAGGGTATGCAGGCCTGACGGCGCGGAAGTTCCCCGCGGAGAGGTTGGAGAGCTCTGGATCAGGCATCCCGGGGTATGCGAGGGTTACCACAACAAGCCGGAAGCCACAGCCGAAAGGTTCAGGGACGGGTGGGTCAGTTGTGACGATCTGGCGAGGCAGGATGAAGAGGGTTATTACTATATTGTTGACCGCAAGTCCGACATGATTGTTAGCGGGGGGAGCAATATCTATCCCGCCGAGGTGGAAAATGTCCTCTACAAGCATCCCAAAGTCCTTGAGGCGGCGGTGTTTGGCGTTCCGGACCCGGTATGGCAGGAGACGGTCAAGGCATGCATTGTGCTCAAGCCGGGCACGAAGGCCACGGAGGATGAGATAAAGGAGTTTTGCCGCGGCAAGATAGCCAATTACAAGGTGCCCAAAATCGTGGCATTTGTCGCGGAAATGCCGAAAACCGCGAGCGGAAAGATCCTGAAAAGAGAGTTAAAAGCGATGGAATGACGTAAGATTGCAGAAACTGTCATGAAATTTAAAACTGGAGGGAACGAAGATGGCTGTTCTGGAAGACCAAAAAAAACAGTTTGAAGCTCTGGTGCTGATGCATGTCCCGTTTGTCTTCAGGGTGGAGACAAGACCCAACAAGGAAGCCTATTCCGATTTAACCAGTAAAAAGAAGTACACCTATCTTGAACTTAACAGGCAGATCAATAAACTGTCCCACGCCTTGAAGAATGAAGGGGTCGGCCATGGCGATGTGGTTATGAGCTGTCTGATGAACTCTGTGGACGGGGTCATTCTCAACTATGCCTCCTGGAAGATCGGCGCCATATATTCTCCCATCAACTTCCGCTTCGCTCCCGGAGACATAGCCTATTGCCTGAAGGACAGCGAGCCCCGGGTATTCGTCTATGACGGGGAGATTGCGGGAACGGCCGGGCAGGGGATTGAAATGAGCGAGTTTAAGGTCCGGAAGGCCATGTCCGCCTCCGGTCTGGAAGAGTATGCGTCAGGTCATCCCGATGTGGAGCCTCCCGCGCCGGAAGGGATGAGCCCCTTTGAGGAGGGA
>Ga0209347_1004642_pt1 | contig 14038 bp, 17 predicted proteins | sample AutmiccommuBRH23_FD_187382 | JGI IMG/M metagenome (GOLD analysis project Ga0209347, IMG submission 187382) | Deep subsurface microbial communities from Mt. Terri, Switzerland - Autotrophic microbial communities BRH/23 (SPAdes) (version 2) | ecosystem: Environmental > Aquatic > Deep subsurface >... | reverse complement strand
TAAGATCGTCTGCATAAAACGAATCCATCGCCTGGAATTCGCCAAAGACAATCTTCCAAACGCTGCAGCCATCAGGCTTTCCCGTTCCTGCTGCACCGAATATCCCTTAAGAAAACCAACCTGAGCCGCCAACCCCACCACAGTAACCTTTTTGCTATAGACATCTTGCGGTATTACATGGTAACCCTCAAAAAACTCCCGGACACTTAGATCTCCTTTGATATCCATGAAATCATGGAGCTTGCCGATCAGATTTCGTTTCGTATTAACCGCATTTCGGATATTCTCTAAAACATAATCCTGGGCTTGCCTTTCTAATTGAATCGAGCATCCTCTAGGTACATTGGCAAAGCCATGCTTGATTTCATGCTCGACGGTTTTCCGAGTCCTAGATAACAACGCTTTGAACCGCTCTTCAAACGAATACTTCTTGTGAGCTTGTCCCACGAAGTCCAAGACTGTCAGGGCTTCTTTACCCTCACTGAGTCTTAACCCCCGACCTAACTGCTGTAAAAAGACGGTCAAGCTTTCCGTCGGACGTAGGAAAAGAACGGTATTCACCTCGGGAATATCGATCCCTTCATTATATATATCCACTACAAATACAAATTTAATTTCCTTCGTTACCAAACGACGCTTCACACTATCCCGAACCTCGTTCACAGATTCTGCAATGAGAAATTCCGAGGGGATCCCGGATTTATTAAAGACCTCTGACATGAATTCAGCATGCTTTTTGGTAAGACAAAACCCGATACCAATAATGTCCGAAGGTTCTAGGCAATATGTTTCAATCGCCTTAATGACATTCCCAACACGTTTGACAGCAACCGCTCGCTCAAAAACAAAAAGGTTTTCTATTTCTCGCTCATCATATCTTCCTGCAACCCAACGCACTTGTCTTAGGTCAACATTGTCCGTCACGCCGAAATAATGAAAGGGACTGAGTAGTTTTCGTTCGATCGCTTCCCATAACCGGATTTCGGCTGCAATCCTACCTTCGAAATACGAATAGATGCTTCGTCCATCCCCTCTTTCCGGTGTTGCCGTCAGTCCCAGCAAGATTTTTGGCCTGTAATAATCTAAAAGTTCTTGATAGCATGATGGAATTCGTCAATCACAATATAATCATAGAAATCAGGCGGGGTGATCTCTGTCAGTTCTTTGGAGTTAAAGGATTGTATCGATACAAACAAGTGGTCAAAGCTATCGGGCTTTAGTCCTCCGACCATCATCGAAGCAAAGTTCAGATCTTTGAGTATCCCTCGAAAGCAGGCCATGCTTTGGCTTAATATTTCCTTCCGATGAGCGACAAAGAGTAGTTTATTCGGTTTACCCGGGTTTGCTCTGCAAAAGTCTCGATAATCAAAGGCCGCAATGACCGTCTTTCCAGTACCCGTTGCAGCAACGACTAGATTTTTAAACGAGTGATGGACTTCACGTTCAGCTTTCAATTTGTCCAGAATTTCTTGCTGATAATAGTAAGGCTTAAGATCAAAGTGAAAAGCTAAACCGTTCGCTTCATCCTGACTGCTTCTCCGCTCTGACCTCAAGGCCTTTCTCAAACGCTCGGAATCAATCGCTGCAATAAAGGGTGTAAACTCAGGATTATTCCAATACCCATCAAATGTGGCCCGGATTTTCTCTAGAATATCCACTGAGTCATATTGGGATAGCTTAATATTCCATTCCAAACCGCTCGTCATGGCTGACTCAGAGATATTCGATGATCCGATATAGACCGTACTGAAGCCTGTATCTCTCCAAAAGACATAGGTTTTAGCATGAAGGCGCGTCCGTTCAGTATCATAGGAAATATGTATTTCCGTATTGGTCAGTTTACTGAGTTGTTCAACCGCTTTAAAATCAGTAACTCCAAGATAGGAGGTCGTAATAACCCGCAGTTTGCCGCCACCCATTGTAAACTGAGTCAGCTCATTGATGATTAACCGTAAGCCACTCCACTTGATAAATGATACGAGAAAATCAATCCTGTCGCTGCTTAAGATTTCCTTTTTAAGTTCTGAGATCATGCTCGGCTCATGGACCGCCCCTGTAAAGAGGGAGTTCTCTGAAATCGATGTATCGGGTCTCACATTCTTTTCAGAACCCAGCAAGGCTGTTTGTCTGCTGGCTTTTTTGTCCACCAGGGATAATAACATCTGCGCATCCTGCTGGATGAGGAAACTCTTAATCCTTTTCAAGGTCGCTTCATCCTTTTTGAAACTAAAGCTCCCTTTTTGAATACACTTCGTAATGTACTGTAGAATCCCATTACATAAATTAACTCGGTCTCTGACGATGGTATCCCCATCATCGATATAATTAAAGATCTCGCGTAGGATTCTAGTCAGGTAATCCGCCAGAATCTTAGATGACTCAGCCGAATCCAGCGGCTGGGTATCTTTTATGACAAGCTCTTGATCCACTTTATTTAGGTTTTCGTTAACGATCTCGTTTATGATTTGTTCATACAGGCCATAGATAATTCCAGACATGCTCCACCTCTAACTTATGACTGCTTTAGCTTTTCTACTAGTGGAATAACTGCGTAGTAATATAAGTCTAACTCAGTTTGGTTAACCCACCAATGTGGCAGTGGTAGTAATATGTGAATTTACTCAATTCAGATTTAAGTATTCTAAGCATTCCTTTAAGTCTCTCCATGTTCTACTTTACCACAGGGAACACAAATTCACCTGCTAATTTGAGCTTGGCGCAGTATAGCTATAGTGTCAAGGATTTAATGTATGTAGTACGCGTCACACTTCGACAAAATGCGGGAGGTGCCAGTCCCTTAATGTGTAAATCAACACCGCTGATGAAATGAGTAACTCCCATAGCTTCAATCAAATAGACCGCCTGTTCCATCAGTACCTGCTTCAATCGCAGGCTCCCTGCGTTATTTTCGTCAAACCTTATATGAAAGCTTTTAGTGCGGGGTTCCGAAAAGCAGCAGGCAGCCCTTATTTTGGCATCTTTAATAAACATCGGTATTTTAGTCAACCACCTTTCTCATAATAATATGGAATTAAGGCATATATTCTCTTGCATTATATGGAATACAATTCCTCATGTCAATAGAAACATATGCTGTAATTCCGTATAAAGAGCCGATGTATTGTCTATAATCATATACAAGGTGGTGAATTGTAATGTATGAGGATTTATTTTACGAAAGATTAACCACGCTCCGCACACAAAAAGGAGTTTCTGCAAGGGATATGAGCCTGTCTTTGGGTCAAAGTGAAAGTTATATCAATAAAATTGAGAACAAAAAGTCGCTGCCATCCATGACAGGATTTTTTTATATCTGCGAATACCTAAATGTCCCTCCTAAGGATTTCTTTAATGACGAAGTAAGCTTTCCGACAAAATTAAATGATTTGATTAACGAGTCAAAGAGGCTAAACGACGGCCAATTGGAACATCTTCTGGCTATCATTAAGGACTTAAAGACAACCTAAAAAAAAGCAGGCAAAAGAAAAGGACTAACGTGTTGCAAGCACGCCAGCCCAACCGATTGCCTAACCGAACGGTTAGCCGGAATTAGAAGTTATAAAGAAATAACCGCAATCCTAGGGTTATTTCTTCTTTATGATCAAAACAAATCTTAGATTCCCTTAGTAGGTCATGTTGTTCTTCGGGCATCTAATAAGGAAACCAATTCTTTGGAAAACTTCACTTGTCAACATTAAATCTTTACCGTCTTCTTCATCACAAAACCCGGCAGCGGCTCCTTCATCTTCCAGACAATACTAATCGGTGCCGAGCCATGATGGCTTTGAAAATCGGCAAATCCAATACAAGTAAAGGTCGCGGCAAAAGCCCCCTCTTTCTTATACTCTCTCACAAAAAACAACACATTCCCACCACTGGTTACTTGGTTAAGATACCTCTGCCCTGTCAGTGATTCCACCGTCGTCCGGCTTTGAGACTGCCAATGAAACAGCTCTTCATTGATATATCCACCACAAAAACAAAGGTTATTTCCTTCGTTACCAGGCGCCGCTTCACGCTATCCCTCACAGCGCTCTCCGATTCCGCGACTAGAAATTCTGAAGGAATCCCCGCTTTATTAAAAACCTGAGCCATAAATTCAGAATGCTTTTTACTTAAACAAAAGCTAATTCCAATGATCTCCGCAGGATCGCGCTTGCCGATGTGCAGGTCGGCGATGTGTAGGAATTTCATTGGGCTAGGCTCCTTCACTAAATTAGGCAATTCTGACAATTATCGAATATTTTGTGCTAACCTTCAAATATATACAAACGACTGCGGTGCAAAGCTGATCCCAAAATCCGAGAGTTTTAACGGTTCCAGGTATTTTTTTACTTCACCTAACCTGTACGCGATAGCTTTTTCCTTATGCTCAAAATATTGATCATAAAACCTTTTCGTGATTCCTGAATATTCAGCCGTTATATCCCAAACCTTATCAGGGATATCTTCGATCACTCCAAGTAATTCCACTTCGCCAACTACACGCATGACCGGTGAGGTTGAATAAATAACAATTTTATCCACATCAGACTTACACTTGATTTTCCGGAACTCGAACTGTTTACTGCCGTTAAAAATATTTTCCACATGCTCAGGGTTAATCGATAATAACATTTTGCGCATCTACGTCACCCATCTCCAGTATTTTAGTAAATTGATCCTTACTGAAATCCAATTGATAAGGATGGGAATTAAACAAGCCTTGATTCTTTAAATCCTTGTGAATAACATTATGTCCTTTGCCAAAATAACCGTTATATACTAATTCCAGCATGATAATATTTTTCTGGTTCTCATATGTAACTGTTAATTCCTCCGGAGAAAAAACCGTTTTATTTCCGGCATTTTTAATGAAATCAGCAAGACTTATAGTGGTTTTACCATTACTCTTGATTACTTCCATCTTAGTTATTGTGCAATAAGATGTAACTGCTGACTTATAGGTTTTTCCCGTATCGCCTTCATATATCCGATAAATATAAACCGGTTCATCAATTTCATAATGCATCGCCGTAAAAGGAGAAGCTATGTAAACCTTAGTAATCCCATTGCCAGCTGTTTCTTCTTCAATTTCACGTTTCTTGATTTTTAGCTCAGAATACGGAAAAAGTCGATCATGGTATCTCTCATAAATCGGAATTAATCCCGCCTTGCTAAAATCTGGACGAATAAACGGAAAAGATTTATAAGGGTCGCTGTAATCAATTTTACTACGACTTTTTAAATATATACACTCACCACGCCGGTTTCTTCCCATACATATAAACCCAAATCTTTCAAAAAGGTTGATTAGTTCGGAATATTTTTCATATACTGTAACATAGATTTCCTCAGTCCTATCTTCACACCATTTCCAGAGAGAAACTCCTAACGCTCCCTCTCCAAGCCGCATACCCCGATAGCGTTCAGCCAAACGTAATGTACCAATTTTGACGCGTGATATAGCGGGAAGAATTGTTGAATCCGAAAGCTTAATGGCTTCATTTTCCCGTTTCAAATAAATAAAAGCTCCCACACCTTGTTCATCATGAAAAACGAGCGCACTCTCCCCAGCATCGCTCTTTCTTTTAAACCAGTCCGGAAATTCCTCGTAATCAGCCTTGAGAGAATCAAAAAAGCCGTCATCAAGGTCTACCTCTGAAAACTTGTGCCATTCAAACTTTCCAGCCATTCTCCTACCTCCACTCTATCACTTTAGGCATTACAATAGATGTAGTCAGGGCCTTCTTTAGAACGTATGTTCTATTGCAATTTTATACCATTTATAGATGAATTGCAAGGATCTGGGGTTAATTATCTTTGAGCTATGATTCAAATGAACCAGATAGAATATTCACCGAAACAGCTTCCTCTTCTATTTTGATAGCACGAAGTCTCTGGAACAATGTACCAAGCTGGTCCCGCATAGATTCTTTTTGTAAATGAAATTCACTTAAACGTTGATATATATTTTTTATCAGCGAGTCAAAAACATCAAAAGTAAGTTCGCCTGTAAAACCCATCGTTGTATTCATTTTTGTTTTGAGCATCTGTCGACGTTCTTCAAGTAAAGAAATATCCCGATTGAATTGCTCAACCTTAGCAGAGATTTCTTCGATTTCTTTGTTCAGCGCGGATAGTTCTTTTTCCAATTCTTTGGAGATGTTTTGTTTGGTCAAGTCCCAGGATAGCACCATACTTTGGTAGGAGTCTCGGGAACTTTTCAGCAGCTCGTCTTTGGCATGATACTCCGCACGTGCCTCAGCCAAGTCTATGCTGCAAAACTCCTGTTTGATACGCGCAAGCAGCGATTCGGCGGATGCAAATTCAGTTTGGCATACCGGGCAAGCTTTTAGTTGTGCATTTATGATTTGGGCCCGGATCTGTTCAATAGACGCAATTACTTCGTTGCAAGATGATTCCGCTTCCTGAATTCGCTGAGATATCTGCGTTCGCTGTTTGACAATGCTTTGAATTGCGTCATCCTGCACAGTCAATTCGCGAACTTTTTTAATAATTCCTTGACGATATCGAAGCCCAGGCATAAGCCGTTCTATATAGCCTGGTTCGATAATTTCATGAACAACATATTACTCTTTTAATAGCTATTTAAATAGATCGAGTAGGAAGCTCCTCATTAATTGAGCCGCCTCCTACTCGATCCTACTGTAACGACTCCCCCGAGAACATCCATACCGACGAGCTGGGGCGGCTGCTCCAGCCTAACTATGTAACAAAGCATTTTAGCGGGCTGCTGAAAAATGCAAGCTCAGCGATAAGGTTGTTTATTTTCTGTAAACCCGACCAGGTAGTCAATGCTGGTTTTATAAAACTGTGCGAGTTTAATCATAATATTTAGCGGAACATCACGCTCCCCTCGCTCATATTTGGAGTATAAAGATTGATCGCACATTAGGTATTCCGCAACTTGTTGTTGGGTTAGATCATGATCTTCACGAACATCACGTATTCTTAATCGCATCAGCATCACCAAAGCAAGTATATCTTAGGACGATAAGTCCTATTGACATATTGGACTATTTGTCCTAAAACTATTCAACAAAAGCCACCGATGTGATTGCTGAGCTACAGCAGTTACAGGGATACGGAACAACATAATATTGATCTTGCCAGCTTCGAACTGCTGGTGGTGAACAATGTGGAAGACGAACGCCCGAACAATAAAAACTTCGTTTTAAATAGGTGGAGGAGATGAGCTTTGCTTAATATTGGCATTTGTGATGACAGGTTATTGTGTCGGCTGTTATTGGAAACATTCATTCATTTATATGAAGAAGAAAAGGGGGTTTTATTTGATATTTACCAATTTGGCAGTGGTGAAGAGCTTCTCGAAGAACTTAATAAGCGTGATATAATTTTTGACCTTCTTTTTCTTGATAATAGCATGAATAAGCTGACTGGTCTTGAAACCGCCAAACAAATACGGCAATCCGATTCCATGTCAACATGCAGTATAGTGTTTGTGACATCTGCAGATGATCACAAACAATTCATGCAGGTCCAGCCTTTACAAGTAGTATGCAAGCCCGGTACCCAGGAACGTATTGATGCTATATTAGATAATGTTCTGGCCCAAAAGGCGTAATAGTAAGCTTACTTTCCTATACATAATTATTCGGCGAAACGCGCTCATGAGTTGTCATTTATTGTCGTTTCGCAAAGGTACCCGGAACCTTCTCGGAACGACAACAAATGACAGCCCGCTAGACGTTACGCCGAGTACGTAATCCCAAGAAGGATGAGCGCCTGGGTGTAGATCAAATTCGTCACCAGTGACGAATTTGGATTGCCGTCACTGTCGAGTGTGGCAATCAGTTTCGTCGCGAAGTAGTTCCTTACCTACGATTCCATTCTGCTCTGCGGCTCTTTCAACTCTTCAATCAAACCAATATATTGAGTTGAGTCCTAGAATGACCGCTATAACAATAGCACGAACACACTGGCCAACTAGACGTATCCACGGTTCTAACAACTATATATCATTCACCTTATAGCGATCTAAATATCAATTAATTATTTATACTCATTCATAAAGTATTGTCGAATTTCCCAACATAACAGAGGTTCCAGGAACCTGCCGTAACGGCGATCATTACCATACTTGCTAAGTAACTCCAGTTCATCTATCCTTTCAAACAAGGCTTCTCCACAAGCACTTTCATATTTGTAATTCATTACAAATACGTACGGATCTTTCAAAATATTATTAGGATTTGCATAAGTAATGCCGTCTTTTATTGTTCATCTAAACACTCGGAATCAGATAAGTATCCTAGGGTTATCCTGCACCGTTTGGGGTCTAGTGTATGATGAAAGCAAGACATTCCCCAACGGTTAATGAGATACGTTGATTAATTGCATAATCCTGAATCTGAAGTAAACGTTTCAATAGAGACATTCAATTCTTTAAACAGCCTAATCCATTGGTTCGGTGTTCCTTTATATAACCCCCTTTCGATCCCAAAGAGACGCTGCCTTTTCAAGCCCGTTCTATGTTCTAATTCTCGCAGAGTTATTCCTCTATGTAACCGCCATCTTTTCAAGTTTCGACCAAAATGGCATTCATTCACTTCCATTGCCTCCTTTATTTACCCAACAGATTTAATTCACATTTTTAATCATTATAACATTAATTGTCCTATTTTGTGAACTATAAAGGGTTTGTTTTCTTTAAAAAAGAACAAAATAACATGACCATTTTTATCATGTGTTATGAACATTGGAATATATGGCAAGTATCTAAGAAAGGGGGCATGCCCGTGCTAGATATTGGAAAAAAACTTAAAGAAATTCGGCTGACCAAAGGTCTCAGTGCCATGGAATTATCTCATCTGTCTGGGGTGGCTCGCAGCCTTATCAGCCAATTGGAGACCGGAAAGCGCCAATCAACCGGTATTGATACCATTTGTCGTCTAGCACTTGCACTTGAGGTTTCCCCCACCGTCTTTCTTAGCAGCGAGCCTCCCGATAACGCTCAAACTAAGGCGGACCTCTCTACATTCATGATTAATGAAGGAAGTCAACCTTACCTCCGTCTGGCACAAAAAGCAGAAAAGTCCGGTCTATCACCGGATCTTCTGGAAGAACTCATTGATGTTATCGTTAGACTTCGTGCTGCCCCCCCGTTGTCATAATAACCCCTTACTTACTGAGGTTGCTACTCAAAGTCCAGCAGAACGAAAACAAGGTGCTCCGCGTCAAATACGAAGCACCTTGCATTTTTCATTTCCCATTGAATTACAGGAACACAAAAGGCACCAGTTTATATCAACCGACACCTTTATAAGAAATTTCTAGTTCTTCTATGTGACTATCGGGAATACTTAGGGTTAGAAAATTTTTCTTCCGAGCGTAAGAAGTCGAGTTTGAATTTGCCATCACAGACCTTAATAATTGAAAAGGTCCCCCTGGAAATGAAAGTACCCTGACCCTCTTTCTTATCACATTCTTGCAATAATCTAACTATACAGCATCGACTTTATCAGACCTTCACCGTCTTCTTCATCACAAACCCTGGCAAAGACTCCTTCATCTTCCATACAATACTGATCGGCGCTGAGCCATAGTGACTCTGAAAGTCAGCAAATCCGATACAAGTAAATGGCGAAGCAAACGTTGCCTCTTTTTTGTACTCTCTCACAAAAAACAAAACATTCCCACCATTGTTTGGTTGGTTGATATACCTCTGCCCGGTTATCGATTCCTCCGTCGTTCGACTCTGAGACTGCCAATGAAATAGCTCTTCATTAATAGAATAATCTTGATACATCGTTGAGGTCGAATAATCTTTCTCGGACTTGTTCAAGGTTACGAAGAACACATCCAAATTCTTCTCTGCAAGGTAGAGAGCACCTTCCCTGAAAGAGCTCCTCTTTTGCTCCGTATGTTTCCCCAGAGCTACCAGAATCTGATCAAAGGTATAAGAACAATATAAATCCAGCGGATAGACCGTCCCAAACCGGTCCAAAGGCTTATCTACAAAATCGATCTTCAAATACTGATAGTCTAGTAAGTCCATTAGTTCTTGGAAAAGTCGTTGATCATTTATGGCCCAATATAGCTCGACGGTTTTCCGAGTCCTAGATAACAACGCTTTGAACCGCTCTTCAAACGAATACTTCTTGTGAGCTTGTCCCACGAAGTCCAAGACTGTCAGGGCTTCTTTACCCTTACTGAGTCTTAACCCCCGACCTAACTGCTGTAAAAAGACGGTCAAGCTTTCCGTCGGACGTAGGAAAAGAACGGTATTCACCTCGGGAATATCGATCCCTTCATTTATTATCCACTACAAATACAAATTTTATTTCCTTCGTTACCAAACGACGCTTCACACTATCCCGAACCTCGTTCACAGATTCTGCAATGAGAAATTCCGAGGGGATCCCGGATTTATTAAAGACCTCTGACATGAATTCAGCATGCTTTTTGGTAAGACAAAACCCGATACCAATAATGTCCGAAGGTTCTAGGCAATATGTTTCAATCGCCTTAATGACATTCCCAACACGTTTGACAGCAACCGCTCGCTCAAAAACAAAAAGGTTTTCTATTTCTCGCTCATCATATCTTCCTGCAACCCAACGCACTTGTCTTAGGTCAACATTGTCCGTCACGCCGAAATAATGAAAGGGACTGAGTAGTTTTCGTTCGATCGCTTCCCATAACCGGATTTCGGCTGCAATCCTACCTTCGAAATACGAATAGATGCTTCGTCCATCCCCTCTTTCCGGTGTTGCCGTCAGTCCCAGCAAGATTTTTGGCTTTAGTTTATTCGGTTTACCCGGGTTTGCTCTGCAAAAGTCTCGATAATCAAAGGCCGCAATGACCGTCTTTCCGGTACCCGTTGCAGCAAATGGTATCCCCATCATCGATATAATTAAAGATCTCGCGTAGGATTCTAGTCAGGTAATCCGCCAGAATCTTAGATGACTCAGCCGAATCCAGCGGCTGGGTATCTTTTATGACAAGCTCTTGATCCACTTTATTTAGGTTTTCGTTAACGATCTCGTTTATGATTTGTTCATACAGGCCATAGATAATTCCAGACATGCTCCACCTCTAACTTATGACTGCTTTAGCTTTTCTACTAGTGGAATAACTGCGTAGTAATATAAGTCTAACTCAGTTTGGTTAACCCACCAATGTGCCAGTGGTAGTAATATGTGAATTTACTCAATTCAGATTTAAGTATTCTAAGCATTCCTTTAAGTCTCTCCATGTTCTACTTTACCACAGGGAACACAAATTTACCTGCTAATTTGAGCTTGGCGCAGTATAGCTATAGTGTCAAGGATTTAATGTATGTAGTACGCGTCACACTTCGACAAAATGCGAGAGGTGCCAGTCCCTTATGGAGGAAAAGAAGACCTTGAAGTTGAACTTCGAAGTCCTTTTCCGACCCGAGCATAATTCTGGAGGAGTTAGAACTTGGGTCATAATTGACGTTTGCGTACAAGCTAAACAATAAGTTCATAAGTTGGTGTCAGGCACCGCACCGAGGCACCGCACCGTTTCTGGAGATCGGCTTTTTCCTGCAGGGCCCTGTCCCGATCCTAAAATGCCTGTTCCCGGTCCTGAAGAGCTTGGTCCCGATCCTTCACTCCCTTCTGCAGTTCCCGAACGGACATGTTTTCGATATCCATCTCCGCGATGAACTGCTCCCGTTCTTCTTCCGGGACCGCGAGAAGGATGAGCGCCTGAGAATAGTTCATGTTCGGCAGTCGCTGCGTTTGCGCGCTGGCATTGAGGGCAGCAGACTGTTTGTCCCCGTACGCATCAAAGACGATCATCATTTTCTGGGCCGTTCTCTCCGTGTAACTTATCGACTCCGCCAGTCACTTGCCCCCCCATACGGAATCAGGTCCTTGGCCTCCTTCAGCACCCTGCCGCATGGTCGTCACAACAAGCATTGTGCTAAGGTTGACTTTCACGACCGCCGACGGCAAAACGTTAGCGATTACGCTCCTCAATCCGAGGGAAGACCTGCAGCAGGCTGGCATCAGTTTATTGGCCCTGTACTCCTCATTTCCCGCAATTTTTCACCAGGTGAACGTTAGGAAGAGCTCACTAACATGTTAGCGGTTCAAGTCTCTAATATTTTCAGAATAGTTTCCCATTGTATTGGGGTCGTACCCCTGGGGAAGGTTGACCGCAGGAAAGCCTTCCCTCGAGCACAGATAGGAAGTGGTGATAACCCGTAATTTGCCGCCGCCCATTGTAAACTGAGTCAGCTCATTGATGATTAACCGTAAGCCGCTCCACTTGATAAACGAAACGAGAAAATCGATTCTGTCACTGCTCAAGATTTCCTTTTTCAGTTCAGAGATCATGCTCGGCTCATGGACCGCCCCAGTAAAGAGGGAGTTCTCTGCGATAGAAGTCTCTGGTCTCACGGGCTTTTCGGAGCTTGGTAAAACTTTTTGTTTGCTTACCTTCTTGTCTACCAGGGATAATAACATCTGGGCATGAAGCTCCCTTTTTGAATACACTCTGCAATGTACTGCAAAATACCATTACATAAATTCACCCGGTCTCTGACAACAGCATCCCCATCTTCAATATAATCAAAAATCTCGCGCAGAATCTTAGTCAGGTAATCTGCCAGAATCTTGGAAGACTCAGCTGAATCCAGCGGCTGAGTATCTTTTATTACAAGTTTTTCATCCACTTTATTCAGGTTTTCGTTGATGATTCCGTTAATGATTTGCTCGTATAGGCCATAGATGATTTCGGACATGATGCACCTCTTACTCGGAGACTGAGTTTAGCTTTTTCCATTAAGTAAACTATCCGTAGGCCTCGAAAATCAGTTTAGCAAAATCATTATACAACGCAAATATTTTTTTGACAAGTTCAGTTATCATGTACTCAAATATTGTTTTTTTGTATATAATAGAGTAAAAGGGTGGTGTATATGGATCAAAAAAATATTGGCGTGAACCTCCACCGAATTCGTGAAGCCAAAGGTTTAAGTCAAGCGCAAGTTGCCGATTCTGCCGGAATTTCAAGAATTGCCTATCGGAATATCGAAAATGGAATCTCAACCCCAAAAGTATCAACCTTACAAAATATTGCTTTTGGCGTTGGAGTAAAACTCCAAGATTTGTTCGTCCCGATTCGAACCTTAAATAAGGTGCGATTTCGAGCGTTGAAAAGGATGAATAGTCGGGACAATATATTAAATGAGGTAGCACAATGGCTTGACGATTTTAATTATCTCGAAGATTTGTTAGATGATCATGAAGATTATCTATTCCGAGGCCTCGCCAACAAATTATCTTTAATGCATGACAGAACTAATAGAGCTAAATATGCGGCTGAGCAGGCTAGAGAATTATTTGGACTCAAAGTGAAAGAGCCCATCCGTGATATCGCCGGTTTACTTGATTCAAGTGGGATAAAAGTATACCCCCTAAGTCTTGCATCAGATGGCTTCTTTGGCTTATCCGTTTCTGAAGAAGATGGGGGGCCTGCTATTATCGTTAACGTTTGGGAACGGATTTCTGTGGAGCGATGGATTTTCAGCGCTGCCCACGAGCTTGGACATTTACTTCTACATTTTGACGCTTATGATGTGGGATTAAGCGCAGAAGAACCTGAGCAGGAAGTAGAGGCTAATTTTTTTGCGTCCCATTTCTTAATGCCCAATGCTGCTTTTGAATCAGAATGGGCCGACGCTTATGGCTTGCCTTTTATTAACCGTGTTCTCAAAGTAAAGAGGATATTTCAGGTTAGTTACAAGACAGTCCTGTATCGCCTTTCTGAAAGTTTAGGAAAATCTATATGGGGAAAATTTCAGCATGCCTATAAATTAAAAACTGGCAAAACCCTAAGTATTACTGAAGAACCTGAAGCTTTGCCACCGAACAAATTCCAACAAACTCCAGAAGTATTGCGTTCCCTTGAACCAGACTCCCTATCATCGTCTCACTTTGTAGAAGATCGTTTATCTAGATTAGTCCGCAAAGCTATTGAAAGGGATGAAATTACCATGAGCCGTGGAGCTGAGATCCTCAGACTTGATCTTGAAGCCATG
>Ga0209347_1004641_pt1 | contig 14039 bp, 8 predicted proteins | sample AutmiccommuBRH23_FD_187382 | JGI IMG/M metagenome (GOLD analysis project Ga0209347, IMG submission 187382) | Deep subsurface microbial communities from Mt. Terri, Switzerland - Autotrophic microbial communities BRH/23 (SPAdes) (version 2) | ecosystem: Environmental > Aquatic > Deep subsurface >... | reverse complement strand
TCAATCAGCAGGTCGATACTGCCCAATTCAAATTCCGGTATTATGGAGATTTGATGCCTTATCATCAAATCATCAAAAAAATCCCGGGTGGTTGAGTTTTTTTCCAGCAGTAGTACGGGGTAAGTCTCCAATTCTTTTAGATGTACTTTTCTGTTTTTTAGATATAGGAATGGCTTTCCTGCTATAAATACATCCTGTATTTCCTTTAATATTCTCATATCAAAGCCTTTATTTTCCCACTGATCAGATAAGTTCACGACACTGACATCAACGCTTCCTTTTTTCAGCATTTCAACGCATACCGGGGAAGGCCGGTTAATTACTCTAATCTTTATTTTAGGATATAACTGATGGAATGTTCTAAAATACGGGAGCAGATAATACTTGCATATGGTATCACTGGCACCGATAATAACTTCCCCTTCATTTAAATTGTGTAATTCGTTGATTCTTTTTTCTCCTGCTTGAATAAAGTTATAGGCTTGTTCTATATGGTGAAATAATAGCTTTCCTTCGGAGGTTAATTTTACCACCTTTGTATGCCTGAAAAATAATTTAATACCCAGCTTCTCTTCAAGCAGCTTTATGGATTGACTCACAGCCGATTGGGTAATATATAGTTGACCGGCTGCTTCAGAAAAACTTAAGTTTTTTGCCACATGGTAAAACACTTTATAGTGCTCAAAATTAATATTCAACCATAATCCCTCCTAATAAATATTATTAGTATTATTAATTTTAATAATTAATTTTATTATGCTACAATTTAAATGTAAAGGGTGAACGGAAATATTAATAGAAAAGGTGGTAAATAGGATGTCAAATGATGTGAGAAGAATTTACGTGGAAAAAAAGAAAGGCTTTGACGTGGAAGCACAATATCTGTATAAAGAGTACAAGGAGATATTGGGTGTAAAGGGTCTTACTGGAGTAAGGGCAATCATTCGTTATGACATTTCCGGAATTTCCGACGAAGAGTATCTGGCCTCACGAAATACCATATTTTCTGAGCCCACGGTGGATCAAGCCTATGATGAGTGTATTGAATTTCAACCTTCTGATAGAATCTTTGCCATGGAGTTTCTGCCGGGTCAATATGACCAAAGAGCCGATTCTGCAGCTCAATGCGTACAAATTCTTACACAAAATGAAAAGCCAGTGATTCTTACTGCTAAGGTCATTGTTCTTGAAGGAAAAATAACGGATAGAGATTTTTCAGATATAAAAAAATACTGCATTAATCCTGTGGATTCCAGGGAAGCACGGTTGGATAAACCTGAATCCTTATACGTGAAGTCAGAGATCCCTGCAGATGTGGAAACCGTTGAGGATTTTATAGAAAAATCAGAGGAAGCTTTGGCTGAGTATAAGGAATTGATGGGCTTTGCCATGAGCTATGAGGACCTGAAATTTTGTCAGGAATATTTTGGACAAAGGGAAAAGCGCAATCCAACCATTACGGAGTTAAAGGCAATAGATACCTATTGGTCCGATCACTGCCGTCATACCACCTTTTTAACAGAAATTGATGAAGTAACCATAGAAAAAACCAGCAGCAGCCAAGTTATTGAGAAGGCTTACGATCAATATCTGAAATCAAGAGAATACGTTTATGGAGTCCAAAAGAAAGACATTACCCTGATGGATATAGCCGTGATGGGAATGAAGGAGCTTCGTAAAAGGGGTAAACTAGAGGATCTGGATGTATCAGAGGAAATCAATGCCTGCAGTATCGTCGTGAATGTGGATGTAAACGGAAAGTCTGAAGAATGGCTTGTAATGTTTAAAAATGAAACCCACAATCATCCAACGGAAATAGAACCCTTTGGAGGGGCAGCCACCTGCCTGGGCGGGGCCATAAGAGATCCTCTTTCAGGAAGGACTTATGTCTACCAGGCTATGAGGGTTACCGGCAGTGGAGATCCCAGAATGGCACTGGAAGAAACATTGCCTGGGAAATTACCTCAAAGAAAAATTACTACTGAGGCAGCTGCTGGCTACAGCTCCTATGGGAATCAAATAGGTTTGGCTACAGGACAGGTGACAGAGATATATGACAATGACTATGTGGCCAAGAGAATGGAAATAGGCGCCGTTATTGCTGCTGCCCCCAAGGAGAATGTAATCCGGAAAAATCCTGAACAAGGGGATGTGGTAATTCTGGTAGGAGGCAGAACAGGGCGGGATGGCTGTGGCGGAGCCACAGGATCTTCTAAGGAACATACGGAGGAGTCCTTGCTTGCCTGTGGAGCTGAGGTTCAGAAGGGAAATGCCCCCACAGAAAGAAAGATTCAAAGGTTATTCAGAAATCCTGCCGTAAGCAGAATGATTAAAAAATGTAATGATTTCGGTGCCGGAGGTGTTTCCGTTGCCATTGGAGAATTGACAGACAGTTTAGAGATTGACCTTGACGCCGTACCTAAAAAATATGAGGGACTGGACGGAACGGAATTGGCCATTTCTGAATCTCAGGAGCGTATGGCTGTAGTGGTGGCTAAAGAGGACATGGAACGGTTTATACAATATTCAGGAGAAGAAAATTTGGAAGCCGTAGCCGTGGCGAAAGTCACTAATGATGGTCGCTTAAGAATGATGTGGCGGGGGGAAACAATTCTCGATATTAGCAGAGAGTTTTTAAATACCAACGGAATTAAACAGCATACAAAGGTATACGTGGAAGTACCGAAGTCTGAAAATAACTATTTTAATGCCCTTCCTAAGGCAGTAGAATCAGATGATCTGAAGAAGGCATGGTTTGATAATCTGCAAGATTTAAATGTGGCCAGCCAAAGGGGATTGGTGGAACGCTTCGACAGTACCATAGGTGCGGGAACGGTTCTTATGCCCTATGGAGGAAAGTATCAGGCAACCCCAGCGGAAGGTATGGTATCAAAAATTCCTGTGCAATTTGGGGACACAAATACCTGTACCATGATGGCCTATGGTTTTAACCCGAAGCTGTCAAAATGGAGCCCTTTCCATGGAGCTTTTTATGCCGTAATTGAGGCTGTTGCAAAAATTGTCGCCATGGGGGGAGACTATGAAAATATTCGCCTGACCCTACAGGAATATTTCGAAAAATTGGGTAAGGACCCGGAAAAATGGGGAAAACCCTTCAGTGCATTATTGGGGGCCTTCCATGCTCAAATGGAGTTGGGAATCCCAGCCATAGGTGGTAAGGACAGCATGTCAGGGACCTTTAAGGATTTGAATGTTCCTCCTACTCTGGTGGCCTTTGCCGTAGCAGCTGCTGATGCCGGCAATGTGGTTTCACAGGAATTCAAGAAGATTGGCAGTCAAGTGGTATTAATACCTGCACTGAGAGATGAAAATCATTTACCAATCATGGAACAGCTTAAGAATAACTTTGAACGTATTACTGGGCTGATTCATGGGGAAAAGGTGTTGGCTGCCAAATCCATCGGAATAGGCGGACTGGCCGGCACCATCAGCAAGATGTGCTTTGGCAATAGAATGGGAATGAGATTTACTGAATCTATGGACAAGGAAGCCCTGTTCAGTGAAGATTATGGTAGTATAGTGGTAGAGATTAACGGGGTGCATGATAGCAGTCAGATGTTTGAAGGCATACCCCATAGACTATTAGGATATACCCAGAAAAAAGAAGAGATTACTGTAAACGATTTACAAATCAGCTTAGAGGAAGCCATAAAGCATTGGGAAAGTCCTTTGGAAAAAATTTTCCCAACCCGTACGGAGATTATGGGACAGCCAAAAGACTTTATTTTTAGAAAAAGAGGAAAACAAAAAACAACGGTTTCTGTTGCTAGACCGAGAATTCTCATTCCCGTATTCCCGGGAACAAACTGTGAATACGATACGGCAATGGCCTTTGAAAGAGCAGGAGGGCTTGTAGATACATTTGTATTAAAAAACCTGACTACCAAGGATATAGAGGATTCCATTGAGAGCATGAAACAAAGAATCGAAAAGTCTCAAATAATTGCCATACCAGGAGGCTTCAGCGGTGGTGACGAGCCCGACGGATCAGGAAAGTTTATTGCCACGGTATTCAGAAATCCCAAAATTAAAGAAGCCGTCATGGAATTATTGAACCATAGGGATGGGTTGATGCTGGGTATTTGTAACGGTTTTCAAGCATTAATCAAGTTGGGGCTAGTGCCATATGGAGAAATCAGAGAAATTGAAGAAAATGATCCTACCCTGACCTTCAATAAAATTGGAAGACACATGTCCAGAATGGTACAGACAAAGGTGGTTTCAACACTTTCGCCATGGTTTAACAATGTGAAGGCGGGAGATATTCATACGATTGCTATTTCCCACGGAGAAGGGCGATTCGTTTCCAGCGAGGAGATTGTCACTGCATTGATTCAAAATGGCCAGATTGCCACTCAATATGTGGATTTTGATGGAAAAACCACTTACGACATTGAATTTAACCCCAATGGTTCATTTTATGCCGTTGAAGGGATTACCAGTCCCGATGGAAGAATCCTGGGCAAAATGGGACATACGGAGAGGATCGGTTCCCATGTGGGTAAAAATGTGCCCGGAAATAAGGAACAGAAGATCTTTGAAGCCGGAGTGAAGTACTTTCTGTAATAATATTGGCACACTATAAAAATGGATAATGAACGCTTTTGTGTGGGTTAATGTTCGGATATATACAAATTAAAACTAAAAACAGATTTAAAAATATTCGAAAATCCTATTGACGAATTTTGCGGCCTTTGCTATGATAATAATGCAAGGACAAGCCAAAAAATTAAATTATTGACTCATATAATTTCGGAAATAAGGTCCGAAAGTCTCTACCAGACGACCATTAATTGTCTGACTATGGGTGAAAGTGTATCTAGGGTTCCGGCTTTGCTTATTGGATTTGTATAATCTGAAAAAATGGTTATACTAATTCTGAAGAAGCGCGAAGTGTCTGGACCGAGCGATACAGGTATTGCAGCCTTGTAATACGACACCGCGGGGAAAAAAGCCCGGACGGGAAGGTTTCACTGAGATTCGCATAACCTTCCCGTTCGGGCTTAATTTTTACGAAAATAAATTTTCCCCAATTAGATGAGGAGGATGAAAATGGAAGTATCAAACAAAAAGCCAAACACAGGAATGCTGGAGAACGTATTCAAGCTTTCCGCCCACAAAACCAATGTAAAAACCGAAATCATCGCAGGTATTACAACTTTCATGACCATGGCCTATATTCTGGTTGTAAATCCAGGAATATTGAGCGCTACAGGCATGGATATCGGAGCATTGTTTACAGCCACAGCCCTATCAGCAGCAATTGCCACATTGATCATGGCACTATTGGCCAATCTTCCATTCGCTTTGGCACCTGGGATGGGATTGAATGCATTCTTTGCATTCTCGGTGGTTATTGGAATGAAATACAGCTGGCAGTTTGCTTTAACAGCAGTTTTAATTGAAGGTATTATCTTTATTATTCTTACTATGTTAAACGTTCGTGAAGCCATTATTAACGCCATGCCCATGGTAATCAAAAATGCCGTGAGTGTAGGAATCGGATTGTTCATAGCATTTATCGGCTTCCAGGGTGCAGGGGTTATTGTCAATAATGACGCAACGCTGGTAGGTCTTGGAAATCTGAAGGACCCGGGGGTACTGCTGGCACTGGCAGGTCTTATTATCACAGGAGTACTGCTGATTAAAAAAGTAAAAGGGGGCCTTTTAATCGGTATGGTGATTACTACTGTTATCGGCGTAGTAATCGGTCAAGCTTCCATACCTGAAAGCTTAGTAAGTGCGCCGCCATCATTAAAACCGATTTTTTTCCAATTTGTAAGCCTTAAAGAAATTTTCTCATTCGATATGTTACTCATTGTATTTACTTTCTTGTTCGTAGATTTATTCGATACTTTGGGTACATTAATCGGTGTTTCTACAAAAGCAAATATGTTGACTAAGGAAGGACAGATACCCAATGCTAAGCAGGCTTTATTTGCTGATGCAGTGGGAACTACCGTAGGTGCAATGTTGGGAACTAGTACTGTTACCACTTATGTGGAAAGTGCTTCAGGTGTAGCAGAGGGTGGAAGAACAGGTCTTACGGCTTTAACTACTGGAGTATTGTTCTTGATTGCCATGGTATTCTCTCCGATTTTCATAGCTGTTCCAGCTCAAGCAACGGCACCGGTATTGATTTTGGTAGGACTTTTCATGATGAGTCCAATCCTAAAGATTAATTTTGACGATTTTACTGATGCAATTCCGGCATTCCTGACAATTATCTTGATGCCATTAACATACAGTATAGCAGAAGGTTTAGTATTTGGAGTAATCTCCTATGTGGGATTAAAAGCCCTTACAGGAAAGGGCAAGGATGTTCATCCGATGCTGTATTTCATAGCAGCCCTGTTCATTATTAAGCATATAGTCAGCTAGAACTTCATAGCCCGAAATAGATTTAGTCTATATCGGGCTATTTTATCAAAAAATACGATGCTCTATCGCAAACATCATCCATCTTAAGGAGGGAAATCCGATGAAAGCTGCCATTGTAATGGGAAGTGATTCAGATTATAAAATTGTTGAAAAAGCAGAAAGATTATTAAAGGATTTTGGAGTACAGGTGGAGGTACGGGTAATATCTGCCCACCGAACGCCCCATCGGGCTTTAGATTTTGCTAGAAGTGCCGAGGAAAACGGATTTGAAGTAATCATAGGTGCAGCGGGAAAAGCTGCCCATCTTCCCGGGGTTTTGGCGGCATTAACCATACTGCCTGTTATAGGAATTCCAATTAAGTCGTCCACCATGGACGGATTAGATTCGCTGCTTTCAATTGTTCAGATGCCAAAGGGAATACCGGTGGCAACGGTGGCAATAGACGGTGCAGAAAATGCGGCGCTGTTAGCTGTACAGATACTATCAACGAAATATGAAGTATTAAAAGAGAAAATGCTGCAATACCGTAAAACAATGGAAAACGAAGTTATTGAAAAGGACAAGCAATTTCTAAGTAATCTCTAAATATATGGTGCCAAAATTGGAGTAGGGGAGGGCCCGAAACCACTGAAAAAGTCAAATAATGTGGTAAAGAGCCAAGATTGTCATTCTGAGCGCAGCGAAGAATCTGAGTATTTTTCAGCTTTTAAGATTCTTCATTTCATTTCACTTCGTTTCATTCAGAATGATAAGATCCGGTCTTTTCCATTGGCCTCTGAGGTCCCTGCGCCTTCTGTAGGTCTTATACCCTCCCAGCTATTTTACAGCTCATTTCATGAGCCTTGAGTATAAAGTATGGGCAGACTCAGGTTCCTCCAAAAAAAGCTTCCCCTGATGAAGTTCATACTTTGTCCTCAGTGCTTTATGAAAAAACATATTATTCCATAAAGGAGGAAAAATAAATGCAAAAGTTTGAAATGTTATATGAAGGAAAAGCAAAAAAGGTGTTTAAAACCGATGATGAGAAGAAATACATTGTAGAATATAAGGATGATGCAACGGCTTTTAACGGAGTGAAGAAGGGTACCATTGCTGAAAAGGGAGTTATAAACAATAAAATGTCTGCACTGTTATTCAAGATTTTGGAGGAGAAGGGGGTACCAACCCATTTCGAAGAACTGCTGAGCGACCGGGAGATGCTGGTGAAGGCAGTAAAAATTCTTCCCCTGGAAGTAATCGTAAGGAATGTGGCTGCAGGTTCTCTGGCCAAAAGACTGGGGATTGAAGAAGGCGTGGTCATGAAGGAAACCGTGTTGGAATTCTGCTACAAGAATGATGAGCTTGGAGATCCAATGATCAATGATTATCACATTCTGGCAGTGGAACTGGCTACAGCAGAGCAGATTGAGGTTGTGAAAAAATATGCCTTTAAAGTTAATGAAGTCCTTATGGAGTTCTTTATGGCAAAGGGCTTGAAACTGATAGATTTCAAACTGGAATTTGGTCTATTTGAAGGACAGGTAATTTTAGCCGATGAGATATCACCGGACACCTGCAGACTTTGGGATGCAGAAACCAACAAGAAAATGGACAAGGATCGCTTCAGAAGAGATTTAGGAGATGTTGAGGAAACCTATCAAGAGGTATTGGCAAGACTTGAGAAATAGATAACATGGGGAGTATAGAAACGCAAATTGATAAGTCAAATTCATTCTTGGAGGTTGAACCATGTATAATTCAGTGGATTTAGATAAACTGAAAGAGGAATGTGGAGTCATTGGGATTTATGCTCCTGGATCTGACCATATATCCAGAATGGCCTATTTCGGGCTGCATGCATTGCAGCATAGAGGACAGGAAAGCGCCGGAATTGCAGCCAATAAGGATGGCAGAATACAATATTACAAGGAAATGGGTTTGGTACAGGAGGTTTTCAGCGATACTGTTATCGAGAGGCTTAAGGGAGACATCGCCATTGGTCATGTGAGATATTCAACTACAGGTGAGAGCTATGTAACAAACGCCCAACCCCTTGTTGTTCAATACAAAGGAGGAAGCATTGCCCTGGCCCATAACGGCAATTTGGTTAATGCCCACAAAATCAGGGATGAACTGGAGGATGCCGGCGTCATTTTTCAAACCTCCATTGACAGTGAAGTTATTGCCAATCTCATAGCCCGACATAAAAAAGAAGGTATTGAGAATGCAGTCAAGGAGACGATGAATCGTATTCAAGGCTCCTATGCGCTGGTAATTACCACGGGGAACAAGCTAATAGGAGTTAGAGACCCCAACGGTCTAAGACCTCTGTGTATAGGTAAAATCAGCGGTGGATATGTATTATCATCCGAGAGCTGTGCTTTTAACGTTCTAGATGCTGAATTCATTCGAGATGTGGAACCGGGAGAAATGATAATAATTGAAGAAAATGAAATTAAGAGCATTCAGTATACTCAAAATGCAAAAAAAGCTTTATGTTCATTTGAATTCGTATATTTTGCCAGACCTGACAGTGTGATAGATGGAGAAAGTGTATATCTCAGCAGAAGAAACGCCGGGAAGATTTTAGCCCAGGAGCAGCCTGCCGATGCAGATATGGTAATAGCTGTACCTGATTCCGGTACCGTGGCTGCCATAGGTTATTCAGAGGAATCTAGGATTCCCTTCGGAGAAGGACTGATTAAGAATAGATATGTTGGAAGAACATTTATTCAGCCTGATCAGAAAATGCGGGAGTTAAGTGTCAGGTTGAAGCTCAATGTCTTAAAAGAAAATATAAAAGGAAAAAGACTGGTACTGATTGATGATTCCATCGTTAGGGGAACAACCAGCGGGAAAATCGTAGACTTGCTTAAATCAGCGGGAGCCAAAGAGGTCCATGTAAGAGTCAGTTCCCCTCCAGTGAAATATTCCTGTTACTTTGGTATTGATACACCAACCAGGAAAAATCTTGTCGGAGCCATCCATTCCATAGAGGAGATAAGGGAAATGATCGGAGCTGACAGCTTGGGCTATATAAGCATTGAAGGCCTGGTTAAGTCCATTAACATGGAGGGAAAGCAATTATGTACGGCATGCTTCAGCGGAGATTATCCTATGGAGGTACCAAAGACTGCAAGCAAATACCTATTTGAAAAGAGATAGAAGGTGAAAACATGGAAAACAAGTCACTTACCTATAGAGATGCAGGTGTGGATGTAGATGAGGGCGCCAGAGCGGTGGAACTCATGAAACAGCACGTGAAAAGCACGTTCACAAAAAATGTTCTGTGTGAACTGGGAGGTTTTGGAGGTTTATTCGAACTGGACCTGACCGGCTATAAAAAACCTGTGCTGGTATCGGGTACGGATGGTGTAGGAACAAAGTTAAAATTAGCCTTTTTAATGGATAAACATAGTACGGTGGGACAAGATTGCGTTGCCATGTGTGTAAACGATATTTTGTGCCAGGGAGCCAAACCCCTATTCTTTTTAGACTATCTGGCTACAGGAAAACTTCAATCCCAAAAAATTGCAGCCATAGTAAAGGGTATTTCCGATGGCTGCCTTCAGGCTGGATGCGCTTTGATTGGTGGGGAGACAGCAGAAATGCCTGGATTTTATAGTGACGGAGAATATGACATGGCCGGCTTTGCCGTAGGAATGGTGGATAAGGAAAATATCATCGATGGTTCTCAAATAAAAGAAGGTGATATTTTAGTGGGTCTTCCCTCCAGCGGAATTCACAGCAACGGCTACTCATTGGTCCGTAAGCTTTTTTTTGACAAGCTGTCCTTGTCTGTAGACCATTTTATGGAGGAGCTGGGTTGTACTCTCGGAGAAGCTTTACTGACACCGACCCGTATCTATGTGGATGTATGCAGCAAGGTAATGGAAAGGTTTAAGATAAAGGGTATGGTCCATATCACCGGCGGCGGATTTTATGAAAACATTCCCAGAATCATTCCAAAGGGTTTAGGAGTAGAAATTGTGCTGGGAAGCTGGGATGTGCTTCCAATATTTGAAATCATGCAAAAGCTTGGGAATATTGAAACAGATGAAATGTTTAAAACCTTTAATATGGGAATCGGAATGATTATGGTATTAAGTCCCCATGAAGCCACAGAAGCTTTAAGATACCTTCAGGGTCTGGGAGAAAAGGCATATGAAATCGGCAGTGTGGTGAACAAATCCAATGGGGTGACATTATGTCGATAATGAATATTGCCGTACTTGTCTCAGGAGGCGGTACCAATCTTCAGGCAGTCATAGATGAAATAGAGACAGGAAGTATACCGGCTAGGATAGACATGGTGATATCCAGCAGAAAAGATGCCTATGCCCTGGAAAGGGCTAAACGGCATGGCATAGAAGACATTTATATAGGAAAGAACAATTTCCCGGATTTAAGAGAAAGAAATCATAGATTACTGGAACTGTTAACGGAAAGAAAAATTGATCTTGTGGTATTGGCAGGTTATATGAGCATTCTAGACGGAGATATCATAAGAACTTATGAAAATAGAATTATCAATATCCATCCGTCCCTTATTCCCAGCTTTTGCGGGAAAGGCTTTTATGGGGAAAAGGTTCATAGGGCAGTATTGGAATATGGAGTAAAAATTTCAGGAGCCACGGTTCATTTTGTGGATGAAGGCACTGATACTGGTCCTATTATTTTACAAGAGGCAGTGCCAGTTCTGGATGATGATAATACGGAGTTATTGGCAAGTCGGGTACTGGCTGTGGAGCACAAACTGCTGCCGAATGCCATCAGGCTTTTTGTGGAGGGGAAATTAAAGATAGAAGGAAAAAGGGTAAAAATAAGCGAATAAAAAAGTTGAATGTTGTAGGGGAGAACACTGTTCTCCCGCATATCAAGGGAGATGATTTAAATGATTAAACGGGCATTGATCAGTGTTTCTGATAAGAATGGAATAGTAGAATTTGCATTAAAATTACGGGACCTGGGTATAGAGATTATATCCACCGGTGGTACTGCAAAAACTCTTAAAGATAATGGAATTCAGGTAATCGGTATATCGGAAGTGACAGGGTTTCCGGAATGTCTTGACGGGAGAGTCAAAACACTGCATCCTGCCGTCCACGGAGGACTATTAGCCATCAGGAACAATCCTGAGCATATGAAACAGCTGCAGGAATTAGATATTACACCTATTGATCTTGTAGTAATCAACCTGTATCCTTTTAAGGAGACCATCGCAAAACCAGGAGTAACCCTGGAGGAAGCCATTGAGAATATTGATATCGGGGGTCCCACTATGCTTCGATCGGCAGCAAAAAACTACCAAGATGTGACTGTAGTTACAGATCCCAAGGATTATGACAAAGTTCTGACGGAATTGGGGGAAGAAGGAGATGTTAGCCGAGACACTAAATATCGGCTGGCATTAAAGGTTTTTGAACATACAGCCCATTATGATGCAATGATTTCCGATTACCTCAGAAGGCAAATACAGTGTGAACTGCCTCCGGTACTTACTTTGGCTTATGAAAAGGTTCAAGATTTAAGATATGGAGAAAACCCTCATCAGAGTGCAGTGTTTTATAAAGAGATTGGAAAAAACATCGGATCATTGGTAAATTCCGTTCAAATACATGGGAAGGAGCTTTCCTTCAACAATATTAACGATACCAACGGAGCGTTGGAACTGCTAAAGGAGTATGAAGAACCCACGGTGGTGGCAGTGAAGCATACAAATGCATGTGGTGTAGGCACCGGATATGATATATATGATGCCTATCTGAAGGCCTATGCATGTGATCCCACTTCGATTTTCGGAGGTATTGTAGCTGCCAATCGAAGTATTGATAAACGAACAGCTGAGGAATTAAACAAGATCTTTCTTGAAATTGTTATTGCGCCAGATTTTGATGAAGAAGCCCTGGATATTTTACAGTCTAAAAAGAATATCCGTCTTTTAAAGCTGGAGGATATAGGCACAAAGCAAAGGAAGGACGCCTTGGATATCAAAAAGATAAACGGCGGACTGCTGATGCAAACCGTTGATGGCGAATTATATAAAAAAGAGGAACTTAAGGTTGTTACAGACAGGATACCTACACAAAAAGAGATGGAGGATATGCTCTTTGCATGGAAGGTAGTGAAGCATATTAAATCCAATGGGATAGTGCTGGCAAAGAATCATCAAACCATTGGAATTGGTCCCGGACAGGTTAACCGTATTTGGGCTGTGGAAAATGCCATAAAGCAGTCCCTTATGGAGATAAAGGGAAGTGTAATGGCTTCGGATGCATTTTTCCCATTTTCAGACTGTGTGGAAGCGGCAGCAAAGGCAGGGGTGACTGCCATTATTCAACCTGGAGGGTCCGTAAATGATGGGGCTTCGATTGAAAAGGCAAATCAATATGGAATCGCCATGGTGTTTACAGGAATGAGGCATTTTAAACATTAGAAGAAGAGTGGTTGACGGTTATCGGTTGACAGTTGGTGGTTGAAAGATAAAAGATTAAGATCAGGTCGATATTGAAATTCATTAAAACATAAAATGTAGAGGCGAATTCATTCGCCGGTTAAGATTGAATGTAGGGAGGGTCTCTGTGCCCTCCCTTTGGATAAATATCAAAACTGTCCAATACTTGCAGCTTGTAACTTGAAACCCGTAATGTGTTTTTAGATAGGAGGGTGTGTATCGTGAAAATATTAGTTGTTGGCGGTGGCGGCAGGGAGCATGTCCTTGTATGGAAGCTTAGTCAAAGTCCAAGGGTTCAAAAAATATACTGTGCACCGGGAAATGCAGGCATTTCTAAATTAGCAGAAACAGTGAACATAAAGGCAGATGATATTGAAGGCCTATTTCAGTTTGCCAAGGAACAACAGATTGATTTGACTGTGGTAGGACCTGAGGGTCCCCTGGTTATGGGAATTGTTGACCGGTTTGAGCAGGGGGGATTAAAAATATTCGGCCCTAATAAAGAATGCGCCCAGTTGGAAGGAAGCAAGGCCTTTTCCAAGGACTTTATGATACGTCATCATATCCCTACGGCAAAATATCAAGAATTTACTGATTTGGAGGAAGCAAAGAAGGCTATTGGCATATACGGATATCCTATGGTTATCAAGGCAGACGGTTTGGCAGCAGGAAAAGGCGTGGTAATTCCGCAGAATCAAGAGGAAGCCTCCAAGGTACTATATTCCATCATGGTAGACAGGGAATTTGGTGAAGCAGGAGAAAAGGTGGTTATTGAAGAATTTTTAACTGGGACCGAGACCTCCATACTATGCTTTGTGGATGGAAAAACCATCATCCCCATGGTGAGTGCCCAGGACTATAAGAAAATATATGACGATGATCAAGGACCCAATACGGGAGGTATGGGAAGTTATTCCCCCAGCTACATATATGATGAAGCTTTAGAGAATGAAGTGAATGAAAACATACTGTTGCCGGTCCTTAAGGGATTGCAGAAGGACAGAATGGATTTCAAAGGAATTTTATTTATTGGTTTGATGATCACTGATACGGGAGCTAAGGTACTGGAGTTCAACGTAAGATTTGGGGATCCCGAAACACAGGTGATAATGACACGACTGGAAACAGATTTGCTTGAGATCATTGAAAGCATTCTTGAAGCCAAGCTTGATCATCAGGCAATTAAATGGAGTGATAAAAGGA
>Ga0209347_1004640_pt1 | contig 14039 bp, 7 predicted proteins | sample AutmiccommuBRH23_FD_187382 | JGI IMG/M metagenome (GOLD analysis project Ga0209347, IMG submission 187382) | Deep subsurface microbial communities from Mt. Terri, Switzerland - Autotrophic microbial communities BRH/23 (SPAdes) (version 2) | ecosystem: Environmental > Aquatic > Deep subsurface >... | reverse complement strand
TAGTTTTAGAGGATGTAATTGATGATTATGTTTCCGTGGCGAGGGCTATCAAGGATTATGGAGTAGTTCTTAAAACTATTGACGAAGAGCTGAGTGAGTATGAGATCAACTTTGAAGCGACTGAAATTGAACGAGAAAATATCAGAAAGAACCGGAAGGCTTGGATGGTAGAGGATCCTAATAAAGTACGGGAAAAATTTATCGCGGGGGAAATTGATCTCCTTGATGTTATTCGGCGTTATGGAGTGATACTTGACTGGCAGACCAATGAAGTCTTAAAGGAAACTACCAGAGAGTACAGGGAAATGTTAGTTAACAGAACAGTCGCCTATTGGGAATAGTCACGAAAACTTATTAGCCTAAAGCAGATTTTATCTGCTTCGGGCTAAAAACTAAATTTAGAAGCTACTTCCTTATTAAAGGAGGGTGATTTGCAATTAACATTGTCAGAATATTCAATAATCATATGGTTAAGACTATTCAAACATATTCGACGTTACTTAAAAAGTTCTTTTCAGTTATCAAAATAATTTAAGGAGGTTGTAATTATGGCGGGGGGAACTCTAAAAACAGATGATAAAGAAGAAATGAAAGAGGATTATGCTTTACGTAAAGTGCCTCAACATTGGCGCTTACCTTGGTATTCGATTATGAATGTCGCCTTAGGGGTAGCGACTGCAATGGTTTTTATGCAGATGGGCAGTCTTATGGCAGTTTCTTACGGAAGTATAAACGCTATTCTGGCTGAAATTTATGCAACGGTGTTCGGTGGAATTCTAGGAATGGCAATAGCTTATTCAGCCGCTAAGACAGGATTAAGTGTAAATCTTATGTCACGTGGTGCTGGACTTGGCTTTACGGGTTCTTCAATAACCTCTTTTATTTATGCCATAAACTTTATTATGTACGCTGCTATTGAGGGCAGTATCATGGCTTATGCTATCAATGCTTATATCCCGGCAATTCCGGTTTGGCTTTTGATGATCGTTGTTGGTTTAGCTGTTATTCCCCTTAATTGGTACGGTATGGCCCAACTTGATAAATTCCAAAAGTATTCTATTCCCATCTATGTCATTTTGCTGGTTGTAGGAATCATCACTGCGGCAAGAATGAATTTACCTCATTCTTCTGATTGGTTATCATTCTTACCAGATGGTGGCGCTGTTGGAGGAGTTGGTCTTTTAACTGCCATTGGGGTTATGAATGGGTTGGTGGGAATTATGGCTTTGTTGGTTTCTGACTATGCCAGATTTGTTAAACCGACAGAGCGGAAAATGGGTGTAATTGCAGTAGGATTCATTCCCTCGTTTGTAGCCTTCTTTCTTAGCGGTTTAATTGGAGTCTGGTTTGGTGTGCGATTTGGCGAACAAAATCCTGGAAAATATTTTGTGCTAGCTATGGGTTTCTGGGGCGCTATCTACACAATTCTAACGCAACTTAGGATTAATGTCACCAATCTTTACAGTGGTTCGATGTCCTTAGCTAATTTCTTTGCGCGTGTTTTCCATTTCACGCCAGGCAGAGTATTTTGGGTTGTGGTAACAGCGGTAACAGCTGTAATTGCTATGCTGGCAGGTGCCCTAGATCATCTAGGCCCGATGCTTACCTTCCAAGGTGTATTCCTCTTTGCCTGGGTAGCATTATTAGCAGCTGACATCTTAGTAGTGAAAGGCATATTAAAACTGGGTCCTTCACATATCGAACACAGGCGAGGACACTTATACGAATGGAATCCAGTTGGTGTGATTTCACTGGTTGTCTCAAGTGTAATTGGTTGCATGATGGCGTTTAACATGTTTGGTGCTTTCTGGGCCTCGACTTCTGCTTTTGCTGCGGCGGTTATAGCCTTTGTGCTTCATATAGTTATGGCAGTGGCGACGCAGGGCAAATATTACGAAGCCCGTTCGGTCGAAGAGAGCTTTAGCGCTAATGTTATAGAGACTAATAAATTCGGTGAAAAATTAGTTAAGTGTGAGAAATGTGGTCATCCGTTTATTACAGAAGATATGCTTTATTGTACTTTGCACAAGCAAAATTATTGTTCGCAGTGCTGTGCTGAGGCTAGCTGTGGGACAGCTTGTCAAGCTTAGCAACTTCTTTCAAAGCGCAAGCTTATTAAGTAGGAATGATCAGACTTAAACTTACCTGTGACAAACGACACTCTAAGGATTGATCACGCTATGGAGGCTGGAGAAACTGTACCGCCTATTATGATCCAATGTTTAGCTAAAGTAATTTCATGGGGTGAAAATCATGAGGGGTTTATACTGAACACTTAAGGTTTTAATGCAAAATGGATATCCATAAAATCATTAATGAGTCAAAATTGAATTAATTTATGAAGTCTTATTAATATTACTGGCATATATTTTAGATTTAAGTTTAGTCTTATGACGTGAAGGAGACTATCGTCACCGAAGTGGAAATCGGAACACCCACTTATAGAAGTGGGAGTCTCGGAATTGATAAAAATAATTTAGGTATTCGGCACCTTTTCATATTATCATATATATTCTGGCACGATTTTTGCTTATTGTTCTATATTATACTCAAGTTAGTTAAATTTGCGGCAAAGATGTCGCTTTGGGTACAGATAGAATCTAGTACCTAAAGCGGCATCTCTTCTTGACTGGCAGACCAATGAAGTCTTAAAGGAAACTACCAGAGAGTACAGGGAAATGTTAGTTAACAGAACAGTTGCCTATTGGAAATAGTTACTGAAGGTTATTAGCCTAAAGCAGATTTTATCTGCTTCGGGCTAATAACTAAAATCAGAAGCTACTTTGTTGGAGGGGGATTTATAATTGGCTAAGACAGAATATTGGATATCTTAATATAGGGCTTTACGGTTCTTCGATAACCTCTTTTATTTTTACGTAATCGGAGGTGCTAAAGGTGCAGTTTGAAGTGATATTTCAAGAGATATATCATGGTATATTAATGATTGATAGTAATGGTTATATTTTAGCATGTAACAAGGCAGCCCGGGAACTTCTAGGCATTACTGGCGAGTTTATTGGTGAAAAGGCTAAAGAAGTAATTCCAAATTCAGAAATGTATAAGGTATTAGAGACGGGGACCCCTATTTTTAATGATAAAATTGACATTGGAGGACGAGTAATACTTTCTAATTATAAACCAGTTTTTGAAAGGGAAAGGCTGACTGGGGTTGTTATATCATTTCAGGACATTACTGATCTTGAAACGGTGGCGTTGGAACTTAAGGCAACTAAAGAGCTTAATAAAGAATTGGAAGCGATTTTTAACTCTTCTTATGATGAGATTTATGTCACGGACGGAGAGGGCTATACCCTTAGGGTGAATAAAGCAGGTGAGCGTTTTTATGGGATGAAAGCGGAAGAGTTGGTTGGCAAGCATGTCATCAAATTAGAGGAACTGGGGCTATTTTCTCCAAGTATTACTCCACAAGTGCTCAAAACAAAGAAGCGCATAACCTTAGTCCAAACCACCAAGAAAGGACAAAGGATTATCGTAACGGCTAACCCTGTTTTTGATGAGAAAGGCCAAATTATTCGGGTTGTTACAAACTCACGTGATATAACAGAATTAAGCAATTTACGCCAACGCCTAGAAGATGTTGAAAAATTGATGAATAATTATCGCAAAGAAATTGTTAAATTGAACAAAGAGAGGATAATAACCTCAGAAATCATCAGTAAAAGCGCAACGATGAAGCAGCTTTTAGAGTTAGCAGAGAAGGTGGCAGGTGTTGATTCCACGGTCCTTATAGAAGGGGAGTCGGGTGTCGGAAAAGGTGTTATTTCTTTGAATATTCACCAGAAGAGTAAGCGTAACAAACATTCGTTTGTTACCATAAACTGCGGTGCAATACCTGAAAATTTGATGGAGTCAGAATTATTTGGTTATGAAGGGGGAGCTTTTACTAACGCCAAAAAAGAAGGAAAAAAAGGCCTTTTTGAAATAGCCAACGGCGGTACGGTATTTTTAGATGAAATAGCTGAACTTCCGCTTAGTCTTCAGGTTAAATTGCTGCACGTTCTACAGGAAAAAAGGTTTATGAGGGTAGGTGGAAATGAATATATAGAGGGCAATGTTCGAATTATCGCTGCTACTAATCGTAGTATTCCCCGCCTGATTAAAGAAAGAAAGTTTAGAGAAGATCTCTATTATCGTTTAAACGTTGTGCCCTTATTCGTACCACCTTTACGGCATCGCAAAGAGGATATTCCGGCTCTGATTGAGCATTTTCTTGATGCGTTCCTAGAAAAATTCGAGTTGTATAAAAAAGTGGCACCTGAGACATTGGAGTTGCTGTTGAATTATAATTGGCCGGGTAATGTGCGGGAGTTAGAGAACTTAGTTGAGAGATTAGTAGTTACTGTGGATGGTATTGAAATTTTACCCAATAATCTACCAGATTATATTTTACATGCTGATGGAAATACGGAAAAAGTCGTAGTACTGGATATATGTTCATTAAAAAATGCTACCAAAGAATTAGAATTTCAGCTATTAAAAAAGGCTTTATCAAAATTTCATAATACCTATAAAATGGCAGAAGCTTTGGAAGTTAATCAATCAACAATCGTCAGAAAGATGCAAAAGTATGGGATTTTAAAAGAAAAGGCTGAATTAGATATTCCATAATTAATTTAACCTGAAAATAACTGGTTATCCAAGTCGTAAGACTCCCACTTCTACAAGTGGGAGTGATACACCTTATTCTGCTTCGGTGGGGGTAGAGTCCCCCACCGAAGACTCGATGTTCAACTTTAGTTGAACGAGTTCACTTGGGGGATCCTTAGGACGGGTGGAAGCGACGGCACGAGGTTATGTCTATGTTATTGAGAAGCGGCGAAAATGTTAAACATAGAAAGCAAAGATGGTTGTTGAAAGAATTACTGCACGGCATCATTATATAGATGCGATAAAGCATTATTTCTCTGCTGCTGCAACAAAATCGAAAAAACAAGTGTTGTGGTCAAGTGACTCACGCTAACTCTAAAGCGATAAAAATGAAACTACAAAACCTAGCATGCATTAAGGCATTCTTATTTGAGTTGGAATCGTGCAAATTATCGAAAAACAAAGGGTAATTAGGTTAAATAGAAATTGGCATGCGAATTGCATTAAATTAAGGCATTAGTTTAAATAAATAAATATGGTTTTGGTATATTTTTATGATTAGAGGAGGATATTTAAGTTGACAGTTAAGACTGAGCTTCCAGGACCTAAATCACAAGAACTGTTAGAGAGAAAAAATAAGTTCACTGCAAGAGGGATATCTCAAGGAACACCGTTGTTCATCGATAAAGCTGAAGGAGCATTGATGACCGATGTCGATGGCAATACTTTTATTGATTTCTACGGCGGTATCGGCGTTCTTAATGCAGGACACTGCCCTAAACCAGTTGTTGAGGCGATTAAGAACCAAGCAGAGAAGTTGATACATTCTTGTTTTATGACAACGATGTATGAGGGGTGGGTAGACCTTGCGGAAAAATTAGCGGAGATTACTCCTATTTCTGGAGATAAAAAAGTAACGTATGTTAACAGTGGTGCAGAGGCTGTGGAAAACGCTGTTAAAATTGCACGTTCTTACACGAAGAGAAGCGGAGTAATCTCATTTGAATTGGCTTTCCATGGCAGGACAAATTTAACGATGGGATTAACGAGTAAGGTGAAGCCTTATAAATATGGATTTGGTCCTTTTGCACCTGAACTTTATAAAATTCCATCGGCATATTGTTACCGCTGCTATTATCGTTCCAGTTATCCTGGTTGTGGTATGCACTGCCTAGAACAATTTGATCGTTTCTTTGCGGCCGAGACTCCTCCTGATAGCATTGCTGCAATGATTATAGAACCAGTACAAGGTGAAGGTGGTTTTATCGTTCCACCTAAAGAATTCCTTCCTGGCTTAAAAGCTATTACAGAGAAACATGGGATTGTTTTAATCATGGATGAGATTCAAACTGGTTTCGGTCGTACTGGTAAGATGTTTGCGACGGAACAGTTTGGTGTCGAACCTGATCTGATGACTATGGCAAAATCTATTGCCGCAGGGATGCCTTTGAGTGCAGTGGTCGGTAAAGCTGAAATTATGGATGCACCAGGGCCTGGGATGCTTGGAGGAACCTTTGCTGGTAATCCGCTTGCCTGTGCTGCGGGACTTGCTACAATTGATTACATTGAAAAAGAAAAGCTTCCAGAACGAGCCGGTGAAATCGGAGCAAAGGTTGTAGATCGCTTAAGGGCCATGCAAGAAAAATATGCTCTAATTGGCGATATTCGTAGTCTCGGTGCCATGATTGGGATAGAACTTGTCAAAGACCGTGCCACTAAAGAACCTGCTAATGAAGAAACGAATCAAATTATTAAAGAATGTCTATCTCAGGGTTTGATAATTATCAGCGCAGGTGTATTCGGAAACGTTATTCGTATGCTTATGCCTTTAGTAATTACGGATGATCAACTTGAACAAGCTTTGAGTATTCTTGATAATGCATTTGCTAAAATCCAAAAATAGTGGATGAATAGTTCACTGGCGAATAAGGGAACTTCAAAGCCGGAGCAATCGCTCCGGCTTAGTTGTTCTACCAGGTATGGGCGTTGTCTCTAGGATTCCGCACTCGCTCACACCTCAAGGGATCGCGGCTGGACTACCAAATAATTGAATAATACTATTATTATGGAATAAATAGTATCCTGGAAAAAATTTATTATAGCTTTTTACTATTAAATCTTATAAATTTTTAATAAAATAACAAAAAAATACGAGATTTTTATAATTAATTAATCTTATAGCTATAATATCTATTATAATAATGCGGAAACGCATGAATTGAATGCATCAGGGCATTTTAGTTTCAGAGACAGGGTTTGGGCCCTTTGCTGTGCAGTTGAACATTAGTTCAGTAATCATAATGCATTAAAGCATTTTTTAAGGTAAAAATATTTTGAAAATTCTTGATAGAAGGTGGCGAATTCAACGTTTTTAAAGCTGGCATGAATGTTGCTTATTAAATCTAAAATCGGAGGTGCTGATAGAGTGCGGTTGGTGGATGGATTTCAAGAAATATATCAGGGAGTATTAATGATCGATAAGTTAGGTTATATTGTTGCCTGTAATAAAACCGCCTGTGAACTTTTAGGTATTTCCGGGGAAGTTATTGGTACTAGAGTAAGGGAAGTACTTCCTCATTCTACAATGTATGATGTCCTAGAGATAGGTGAGCCCATTCTAAATAATAAGGTTGATATAGGTGGTAGAATACTTCTTGCTAACTATAAACCTGTCTTTGAAGACAACGAAATTACAGGTGTTGTTTCCTCTTATCAGGATATCACTGATTTAGATGGGATGGCCCAAGAACATGAGGCGACTAAAGAGCTTAACCGAGAACTTGAAGCAATTTTTGACTCTTCCTACGATGAGATTTTTGTCACAGATGGTGAGGGCTATACTCTAAGGGTTAATAAAGCCGGAGAGAGATTTTATGGCATTAGTGCTGAAGAAATCGTAGGAAAACATGTTAGTGTTTTAGAAAAACAAGGTTTTTTTTCTCCAAGTGTCACACCACAAGTCATTAAAGATAGAAAAAGAGTAACATCTGTACAGACAACTAAAAGGGGCCAAAAAGTTATTGTTACGGCAAACCCGGTATTTGATGAGAATGGTAATATTATTCGTATTGTCACAAATTCCAGAGATATAACTGAATTAAGCGATCTGCGTAAACGACTGGAAGAAACCGAAAAACTTATGGATAATTATCGTTCTGAAATCGCCAAACTTAGCAAGGAGAGGATAAAAACTGCGGATATAGTTAGTAAAAGTTCCACGATGCAGCATATTTTAAACTTAGCCCAAAAGGTTGCGGGGGTTGATTCGACAGTTTTGATCGAAGGAGAATCAGGTGTCGGCAAGGGAGTTATAGCCTTAAAGATCCATCAATTAAGCAAGCGCCATGAGCGCCCATTAGTCACAATTAACTGTGGTGCTATACCGGAAAATCTAATGGAATCAGAATTATTTGGTTATGAAGGAGGTGCCTTTACAGGCGCCAAAAAAGAAGGAAAAAAGGGCTTGTTTGAAATGGCCAACTGTGGGACGGTCTTTCTTGATGAGATTGGTGAACTTCCATTAAGCTTACAAGTTAAACTGCTCCATGTTATCCAAGAAAAGCGACTAATGCGGGTAGGAGGAAACGATTATATTGAAGTTAATGCCCGTATAATTGCAGCGACAAATCGTAACATTCCTCGCCTTATTAAAGAAAGAAAGTTTAGAGAGGATTTATTTTATCGCTTAAATGTAGTACCCCTTATTGTACCTCCACTTAGACATAGGAAGGAAGATATTCCGGCATTGATTGACCATTTTATGGAGGCCTTACTGGGTAAATATGAAATCCATAAAAAAATAGCGCCTGAAACAATGCAACTATTGTATGACTATAACTGGCCAGGTAATGTACGAGAACTGGAAAACCTGATCGAAAGATTGGTTGTAACTATTGATACGACGGAGATCCTTCCAATTCATTTGCCAGACTATATTTTGCATTCTGAAGGAGGCTTAGAAAAAATCTTTGTATTGGATCTCTGTACTTTGAAAAATGCAACTGAAGAGTTAGAGAGACAGCTATTAAATAAGGCTCTGGCTAAATATCATAATACCTATAAAATGGCCGATGCCTTAGAAATAAATCAATCAACTGTAGTGCGGAAAATGCAAAGGTACGGGATTTTAAAAGATAAGAATTAACGGATTTGATACGAGTGAATGAAAGCAAAAAAAGAAGAAATTTGATCAGAAAATATAAAGCGATTCAAAAAGCTTTCACCAAGGTAGCTTGTAGTTTGCAATTTATCTAAAGCTCGCAAGCCCTTGTTAAATATTTAATCCATTGGCAAACTGAGGTAGAAAAGGAGGTGAGAAAAGGGATTTCTTAAAGATTATTAATTTGGTCCAGCAATTATGAACAAGTTTAGGAGGACTATTGATGCAAGAAACGGATGACAAATTTGAGCGGGTATTAGCAAGAAAAGATGTGTTATCATTAGCATTCGGTGCAATGATTGGTTGGGGTTGGGTTGTTTTAGCTGGTGGTTGGGTTAAAACAGCAGGGTCATTAGGTGCTTCTTTAGCTTTCTTAATCGGTTCGATCGTAGTAATCTTTATTGGTTTGACCTATGCTGAACTTGTAGCAGCGATGCCATTAGTCGGTGGGGAACATGTCTATAGCTATAGAGCTTTAGGTTTAACGGCCGCGTTTATATGTACTTGGACCATTATTTTAGGTTATGTTTCCGTAGTTGCCTTTGAGGCTGTGGCCCTACCTACCGTTATTGAATATTTAGCTCCTAACTATGTACAAGGCTTTCTGTGGAACGTAGCCGGTTGGGATGTTTACGCAACCTGGGTTTTAGTTGGCGTTATAGGCTCAATTGTCATAACAATAGTAAACTACGTTGGGATTAAGACTACGGCGGTACTTCAAAATGTTCTAACTGGACTTGTTGTTATTGTGGGTATTATGTTCATCACCGGTAGCCTGTTCAATGGAAGTACTGTCAATATGCAACCGTTCTTTGTCGATGGTACGAAAGGGATTTTTGGTGTTTTGATTGCTGTACCTTTCATGTTTGTTGGTTTTGACGTAATTCCTCAGGCTGCAGCAGAAATTAATATGCCCTATAAAGCCATCGGAAAGGTTTTGATTGTTTCTGTTTTCATGGCTGCCGCTTGGTATATATTAATTGTATTAGGCGTCTCTCGCGGACTAGATGCGCAAGCAATGAGTACTACAAAGTTAGCTACTGCCGATGCTATGGGCGCCGTATTCCATACTCCTTGGGCGAGTAAACTTATGATTTTAGCAGGCATCGGCGGAATTATTACCAGTTGGAATGCTTTCTTTGTAGGTGGTAGTCGTGCGATTTATGCTATGGCTGATGCTCGTATGCTACCGGGATTTTTAGCAAAATTACATCCGAAATATAAAACTCCAACTAATGCTATTTTGTTGATTGGTATTATTTCGATCATTGCACCCTTCTTTGGTCGCAAAACCTTGGTTTGGTTGGTAGATGCCGGTGGGTTCGGGATTATCATAGCCTATTCTATGGTTGCCTTGTCTTTCTTGGTTTTAAGAAAGAAAGAACCTAATATGGTTCGTCCGTTTAAAGTTAAACACGGGACATTAGTTGGCTATCTAGCTGTCATTCTTTCTTTAGCTCTAGCCTTGCTTTATCTGCCATTTAGCCCTTCAGCATTAGTTTGGCCCTATGAATGGGGGATTTTCCTCATATGGATGGCTTTGGGTATTGTTTTTTATGTTTATGCGCGTATGAAATATGGTAAAGCAACAAGTGACAGAATTATGCAGCATGAGTTTTCTAAACTTGATATTCCAAAATAAGTTAATACTTATTCGATATTTTTTGTCTTTAAATCCTGTCCTTACGGGCAGGATTTAAAACGAAATAAACATATAGGGGTAAATCCCTGTATGTTTATTTCGTTGCAATTTTGTTGCCAAACTATTTAACTCTTTCAGAAAAATGAACATCAGGCTTCAGATACTCTCTTTCTGATGACGATAGTCTACAGTAAGAGAGTATCGCCGAAAGCGCATGGCTCTCAACGAATACTATCGCGCTGAGGATTGGTTTAGTCTGAGGAAAATCTTAATGTTTCACTGCATCTTAATATAGTTTGATTATACTCCAATAGGACGCCAGTACTTGGAGGGTCTTGGTTTTCAATAATGCTTTAATGAGATGAAATTATGTAAAAGTGCATTAATTAATATTGGCGAAAAACTCTTTTTGCGAAATGCACTTGAGCATTATTGAAAGCATGAATACATTATACAAAAAACCCAATATTTAAAAGCCCTGAATAATTAAACCCTTAAAGTTAAGCTGAACAGAAAATGTGTCAATGCATGTAAATTATCTTGGAGAGGTCGAGATAAAGCTGACAAAGGCCTATAACAGGCGATATTCTAGGGAATCGTAAAGATGGCACGCCCTTTGCATAGTTCTGAATTGTAGGAATATTAAAGCAAAGGGTGGTATATGAAATGAGTCAAAAATTAAATTCCTTTGAGATTGCACAGCAACAACTAAGAATGGCAGTAGATAAACTTGAACTTGATGCAAGTGTTTACGAAGTCTTAAAGAATCCTAAACGTTCCATGACAGTCGTTATTCCGGTGCGGATGGACGATGGATCAACACGTGTCTTTACCGGTTATCGTGTTCAGCATAATGATGCCCTTGGACCTGCCAAAGGGGGCGTAAGATTTCACCAGGATGTTAATCTCGACGAAGTCAAGGCTTTAGCTACTTGGATGACATTTAAATGTGCAGTGGTAGGTATACCTTACGGTGGTGGAAAAGGTGGAGTAATCGTTGATCCCGAAGAATTATCCCGCGCAGAATTAGAAAGATTGAGCAGAGGATATATTCAGGCAATCGCACCGGTTATTGGGCCGGATAAGGATATTCCTGCACCGGATGTTAATACCAATGCACAGATCATGGCTTGGATGATGGATGAATTTAGTTTGATTAAGCAACACAATTCGTTCGGTGTTATTACCGGTAAACCGTTAATTATCGGAGGTTCACTCGGGCGGACAGAAGCGACTGCTCAAGGAGTTGTTTATGTCACAGAAGATATGACCAAAGCCAAGAATATTGAATTAGAAAAAGCTACAGTTGTTATTCAAGGGTTTGGCAATGTCGGTAGCTATGCTGCTAAAATACTCTTTGATAAGAAAGCCAAAATTGTAGCATTAAGCGATGTTAAAGGTGGTATTTATAACCCTAAAGGCTTAAATCCTTATAAAGTATCAGAACATGTAGCAGCTACTGGTTCAGTGGTGAATTATGTGGGAGCTAAGAATATCACTAATGGAGAACTTCTGGAACTTGAATGTGATGTTTTAATTCCAGCCGCTCTTGAAAATCAAATTACAGACCAAAATGTTGATAATATTAAAGCTCGTATCATCGTAGAAGGTGCTAATGGTCCAACGACTCCTGAAGCTGATAAGATTCTCGAGCAAAAAGGAATTCCAGTGGTACCGGACATCGTTGCCAATGCCGGGGGAGTGACAGTATCTTATTTTGAATGGGTACAAAATAATATGGGCTACTATTGGAGTGAAGAAGAGGTAAACAACCGTTTGGGACAAATCATGCATACTGTCTTTAATAGAACTTATGAATTGTACCGCTCCAATAAAGGAATCAATATGAGAGTTGCAGCTTATATGTTAGCTGTACAAAGGGTTGCTGAAGGGATGCAAGTTAGAGGCTGGATTGGAACTGCTCTGCCCAAACAAAAAGCAACTCGTATATCAGCTAAATAGCACCTGTAAGAACAGTAATCTTTTTGAAAAGGAGAAAGAGACAAATGAACACTCCTAGTGAGAATAAAGTAATGATCAAAGTGGTAAAATCAGAGTGCAAATTATATAATCCTGGAGATCAGATTTTTATTGATGGGCCACTGATTGATACGTCTAAGTCGGCCAATGTTTGTGTTACCGCTCTTAATGCAATTTATCCATTTATTTTTGCCTTGCGCAAGAAAGTTAGCCCTGAAGCACTTGGCTTTGAAGGGGAAGTAACCGTTCAGTGTCCGGACTATTGTGCTCCCGTGATCTTTTCTTTGTCTGGTATGGTTGATGAGTAACACGTTTCCGGGCTCCCAAAGGAGCCCTTTTTAAATCAGACTGCCCTTTATCTACTATGGTGTTGAGGCGGCGGAAATGATCCAAGCTAAGTTGGGAGACTGTTATGCTATGGCTCAACCCTTAATCCAAATCGTAAGACTCCCACTTCTACAAGTGGGAGTGATATACCTTATTCTGCTTCGGTGACGATAGTCTCCAGTACGATAGTCTCCAGTGGAGATTATCGCCGAAGCCGTGATCCCAATAGGAAATACTCACCGGCGTAGGATAGATTATCGCCGAAGCGCACGGCCCTCAACGAATACTTCGCGCGTAGGATGGCTTTCGTCACCGAAGACTCGATGTTCAACTTTAGTTGAACGAGTTCACTGAAAAATTATGTTTGATTGAAAGGACGTTTGATGTTGTATATTTATAGAATTAACATGAGCGATACGACTTATAAAAAAGAAGATGTGCCCTTAAAATATAAACATTTAGGCGGGAGAGGATTAACCTCGCTTTTGCTAAGTGATGAAATGAATCCGCAGGCTTCTCCCCTTGGAGAAGAAAATATACTGGTTATAGCACCAGGTTTACTGACGGGTACAATTGCTCCATCATCAGGGCGGACTTCGATTGGTGCCAAGAGCCCTTTAACTGGAACTATTAAGGAAAGCAACGCCGGAGGAACTGCGGGCCAATATTTAGCTGGGCACAAAATTAAGGCTCTAATAATCGAACATCTTCCTATAGAAAAAAATTCTTGGATTATTATTATTGAAGAAGATAATATCAAATTCGAAGTAAGAGATGATCTGAAGGGGTTGGGTAATTACGATACTGTAGCAGAATTGCGAAGGGAATTCAGTGATCATTGCTCAGTAATCTTAATTGGTCCGGCGGGGGAAGCGGGATCAGCCATGTCCACGATAGCGTTCAGCGATCCGGAGGGAAGGCCATCCCGACATGCCGGAAGAGGCGGCTTAGGCGCAGTGATGGGAAGCAAAGGCATCAAAGCAATTATTATTCAGAAGCCCAGCAAGTCTGTTTCTGAGCCACATGATAAAGAGACCTTTAACCAAATGGCAAAAAAGTTTGCCATAGAAATGCATCAAACTAAAAAAGGCCTTAGAGATTATGGAACTGCTTTATTAGTGAATGTAATTAACGCTACCGGAGGGTTACCAACTCGTAACTTTAGTACGGGCTATAATGAAAAGGCCGAGGAGTTTAGTGGAGAAAAGCTTAACCAATTATGTAAGGAAAGAAACGGTCAAACCGGTCATGCCTGTTCAAGGGGATGTGCAGTTCGCTGTTCAAATGTCTTTAATAATGTTGAAGGCGATTATGTGACGGCAA
>Ga0209347_1004637_pt1 | contig 14050 bp, 5 predicted proteins | sample AutmiccommuBRH23_FD_187382 | JGI IMG/M metagenome (GOLD analysis project Ga0209347, IMG submission 187382) | Deep subsurface microbial communities from Mt. Terri, Switzerland - Autotrophic microbial communities BRH/23 (SPAdes) (version 2) | ecosystem: Environmental > Aquatic > Deep subsurface >... | reverse complement strand
AAATTCATTACTATCGAACCCATAAACAACTTCATTCTTAAAACCTTCAGGAATATCCTCTGTGATTCCATAGCTGTATACCAGCTGGTCCTGTTTAAAAAAACGCTGTGAAAAAGTTATGCCGGCAAGGTAAAAGGTATTATTTGCAAAATACTGATTGTTATCAGGCGAAGGTTCAGGCCGCTTATAGAAGTTGTTATTAAAAAAACCTGCTGATATTACCATCTGAAAATTCTGAATATGATTTGGGCGGATTTGAAAGCTGCGTGCACCCCATGCATTGATAAAGGTTAAATCCATGGGTAATTCAGTCTGAATTGGATGATCTTCATAAATTCGCTGAGTGCGGTACATTCTCAAGGCAGAGCCGCCATATCCCCATTTTATGGTAGGGGTAACAAATGATTTATCTATGATCAGGCTGAATCCTTCCCTTCTGAATGTGTTCATATAACCGGCTGCTATATCCATAAATGTACCATTGATGTTGTTGATTTTATAGAAAGTTTCAAGCCCGGTATACGGCTGGCGGTTCAAATGCCCTACAAACCGGAATGTAATTTCATGCCCTATACCAAAAATATTCTGGTTATACACTTCCAGTGCAGCCGATCTGATTCCACTGACATCACCGGTAATACCAATAGGGAACCGATCTTTAGTTACAACATGCACTCTCACCAGGCCATCATAAACTGAATCCTGCTCCAGAATAAACACAACATCCTGTATATACCTCAGAGACCGGATAAGCCGTTCATTTTCGTACATCAGATCAGGGTCAAGAAAATCACCCACTTCAAAAAGCAGCATTTTTTCAATTGTCTTTTCAAGTGAAGTAAAATGAACAGCGTTGGCCGTTTTTTCAAGCCATGAAATAGCCTTTCTTGTAGTATCAGTAAGCGTAGGTCCAAAAGCTTCCAGAGTATTAATATAAATTTCGGAAATAATTTTACCTTCCATTTCTGAATAATACGCATAATCAGAGGTATCGGCCACAGTTGAACGGGAGGAAATCAAAAAATCGTACAACAAGCTTGTCAGGGTATTTTGTTTGGCTTTAGATTGAAGGCTATCATAAAATACTTCGTATTTCTCCTGCTTTAGATTATTTAATGTATCTTTTTTATCATCTTGTGCAGATATGTATCGGAATGGCACAAGAACTCCCAATATTAAAAGCATGTAAAACAAAAAATACCTGCTTCTGTGTACATTAAAATTTATTTTTCTCAATATTCCTGCTGTAACTATAAATTTCTGGAAAAATAATGATTTTCATTCCTTCAAAAGGACAGAAGCATAGTTAATTTTAGTTAATCGCAGGCTAAATGAAGATTAACTCGTCCGGTAATTCAGCAATAGACTTGCATCAGTTTCGTTTCAGTCGCAGGGATTAATAACCCGTTAATTTTATATTTTTGCCGTGTGGGAAAATTTTATGAAATATACAAGCGAAATATCTATGGGGTAATTGGAACCCTCGTGTTCCACATACTGCTTGTATCGATGTTTCTGCTGGCGGAATTGGATCGTAAGGGAAATCCTCAGGAGGAAGTATTTTACATGGAACTGCCGGAGCTGATACCAGAAGAGGAACCGGCAGAGGAAAAACAGGACCAGCAGGAATCAGAGCCGGTTACCAGTCAGGCATCAGCTGCTTTAAGCCAGCCTCAAAGTAACCGCACGAATATGGCATCCAACAGGCTGGCTCAAAATGAGAAGTTTTTTGATGAAGAATATTTAAGGGAATTACAGGATGCACAAAAACTTGTATCGGATGTAAACAATCAGCTTTCAAAAGAAAAAGTTAATTGGGAAGATATAAAAATGCCCGAACAGTCAACTGAAGGAATGCATCCTGATTCAATCAGCAATACGATTTATTCAGGTGAAAGCAATATAGTTTATTATCTTGAAAACCGTTATCACAGGCGACTGCCAATTCCAGTTTATCTTTCACAGGGAGGAGGGAAGGTCATAGTTGATATAACAGTCAACCGTCAGGGAATGGTAATTCAGGCTGAACCCAGAAAAAGCTCCGGCATAAGAGATGAACAGCTTTATCTGTATGCCAAAGCCGCTGCTTCAAGAACTGTATTTAATGCAGATCCCGGTGCACCGGAACCTCAAAGGGGAACCATCCATTACACTTTTGTTGCACAATAATAAAAGAGGTAAAAATCTCATCTTTAACATGATTTAACAAATATGAGTTGCATAAAAGCTCCGTTCGTTTTATCTTTGTGTTACGTTTATTTTCATAAGTTTAGGTTTAGTTAGGTTAGTTAGTTTAATGAGAAAAGGATGGGTTGTTGAGCCCATCCTTCTTCATTTTAAGCTGTGACTCCAATTTTTGCTGACCTCATTCTCCCCTTCATAAGATATTTAGATTAAATTTTTACCGTTGTTTTTTTAGTGCCGCAAGTTGCTGCTATTGTTATTTCACGTTGCATCTGTACAAGGCACCGGATTTTTCTTCGTTTTAGAAAAAATCTTCAGATAAACAATGTATTATGCTTTATTCTTTTTTATATTGAATCTAAATTATATCACACATATTTAAAGCGCATTTAATAATCTATATATTTAGCGTTCTTTAAAAGGAAATTACTGGGAAAGGCTGACAACATTTAAAGCCCAATTTTGTTAATTGTTGTTACAATTTGGGGAAATTTTAAACAGAATAAAATATAAAACATGTTTGATTTACAACTGATTAAAAAAATTTATTCAGAACTTCCGTTTAAAGTAGAAAAGGCTAAACAGAAGTTGGGGCGCCCAATGACATATGCTGAAAAAATCCTCTATTCACATCTGTTTGATGATGGAACGCTTGAGGTATTTGAACGTGGTAAGGCATATGTTGACTTTGCACCAGACAGGGTAGCGATGCAGGATGCCACTGCACAAATGGCGCTGTTACAGTTTATGAACTCGGGAAAGGAAACTACTGCAGTCCCTTCAACTGTGCATTGCGATCATCTCATACAGGCACAGGTGGATGGGAAAACCGATCTCAGCGTTTCCTTTAATGTAAATAAGGAAGTTTTTGATTTTCTTGAGTCTGTTTCTAATAAGTATGGAATTGGATTCTGGAAACCTGGAGCAGGTATTATTCATCAGGTAGTGCTTGAAAATTATGCATTCCCCGGAGGGATGATGATTGGAACCGATTCTCATACACCCAATGCCGGAGGACTTGGAATGATTGCCATAGGTGTAGGAGGGGCAGATGCTGTTGATGTTATGGCAGGAATGGCCTGGGAACTTAAAATGCCTAAACTAATAGGCATTAAACTTACCGGCAGGCTCAATGGATGGACAGCTCCCAAGGATATCATTCTAAAGGTTGCAGGAATTCTTACAGTAAAAGGTGGCACCGGTGCTATTATTGAATATTTCGGGGAAGGTGCCGAATCAATTTCCGCTACAGGCAAAGGGACTATCTGCAATATGGGGGCAGAAGTAGGCGCAACTACCAGTTTGTTCAGTTTTGATGAAAGCATGGTTCGGTATCTGGCAGCTACAGGAAGAGGTGAAGTGGCTGAAATGGCCCGTGCTATAAAAAATGTGCTTTCATCTGACATAGAAGTATACGAGAATCCGGAAAGCTATTACGACCAGGTAATTGAGATCAATCTCTCAGAACTGGAACCTCATATTAATGGGCCTTTTACACCTGATCTGGCAACTCCGGTTTCAGAAATAAAAAGTACAGCAGAGAAACATGGGTGGCCTCTGGATGTATCTGTTGGTTTGATAGGTAGTTGTACAAATTCATCATATGAAGATATCTCACGTGCTGCCTCTATTGCCAAACAGGCAGTAGAAAAAGGGTTACTAACAAAATCGGAATTCACCATTACCCCAGGCTCGGAAATGGTAAGATTTACCATCGAAAGAGATGGTTATATTCACATTTTCGAGCAAATGGGAGGAAAAGTATTTGCCAATGCATGCGGACCATGTATAGGTCAATGGGCAAGACCAGGTGCCGACAAGAATGAAAAAAACACCATTGTACATTCCTTTAACCGTAACTTTTCCAAAAGAAATGACGGCAATCCAAACACACATGCGTTTGTTACTTCACCTGAGCTTGTTACTGCAATAGCCATTTCTGGAAGGCTTGATTTTAATCCTGTTGCGGATACCCTGATAAACGTATCTGGTGAAGAAGTAAAACTTGACCCACCTACCGGATATGAACTGCCTGTAAATGGATTTGAAGTAAAAGATGCAGGCTATCAGGCACCGGCGGCCGATGGCTCACATGTAAATGTGAATGTTGATCCTAATTCCAAAAGGCTACAATTGCTTGAACCCTTTGCCCCATGGAACCGGCAAAATATTACAGGTGCCAGACTTCTAATTAAGGCAGCCGGGAAATGCACCACCGATCATATTTCAATGGCAGGGCCATGGCTACGATTCAGAGGACACCTCGATAACATTTCAAACAACCTTCTTATTGGAGCTGTTAACGCATTTAATAATGAATCAAATAAAGTTAAAAACCAGCTGACGGGCGAGTACGGTGAGGTTCCCAAAGTACAGCGGGATTACAAGCAGTTTGGGATCCCAACAATAATTGTGGGCGACCACAACTATGGAGAAGGTTCATCAAGGGAACATGCAGCAATGGAACCAAGACATCTGGGTGTAGTTGCAGTAGTTGTAAAATCTTTTGCCCGTATTCATGAAACCAACCTGAAAAAACAGGGAATGCTCGGTTTAACCTTTTCCAATGAAAATGATTATGATCTGATACAGGAAGATGATGTGTTTAATTTTATTGATCTTAACTCTTTTTCACCCGGCCTTCAGCTAACACTGGAAGTTGTCCATGCAAATGGCACAAAAGATATTATTAAACTTAACCACACATATAATCAGCAGCAAATCGAATGGTTCAAGGAAGGGTCTGCGTTAAATCTGATCAGGAAACAGAACAATTAAAAATAAGCTGCTACACATGTAATTTGTATCAGAATCAAACCTGAAAATATTGATTGATTAAATATTAAATAACTGAGAATGCAAAAAATCAAAGTGCTAAACCCTGTGGTTGAACTCGATGGAGACGAGATGACACGGGTGATCTGGAATTTTATCAAGGAAAAATTAATACTACCCTATCTGGATATTGATCTGATATATTATGATCTGGGAATTGAAAGTCGTGATGCTACGGATGATCAGATTACAGTGGATGCAGCCCATGCCATTAAAAAATACGGTGTCGGTGTTAAATGTGCAACCATTACTCCAGATGAAGCCAGAGTTGATGAGTTCGGATTAAAGCACATGTGGAAATCTCCAAACGGTACCATCCGTAACATTCTTGGAGGAACAGTCTTTCGCGAACCCATTCTAATAAATAATGTTCCACGTTTGGTGCCCGGATGGAAAAAACCTATATGCATAGGCCGCCATGCCTTCGGAGACCAGTACCGCGCCACTGATTTTGTAACAAAAGGCAGCGGGAAACTTATGATTTCATTCACCCCTGATGACGGAAGTGAACCCATATCACATGAAGTATATCATTTTGAAGGAGATGGTGTTGCCCTAGCCATGTACAATACCGATGAATCAATAACCGGATTTGCACGCTCATGTATGAACCAGGCACTGTTAAAAGGATGGCCTCTATACATGTCAACCAAAAATACAATCCTCAAAAAGTACGATGGCAGATTTAAGGATATCTTCCAGGAAATCTTTGAAACGGAGTATCAGGATAAATTCAGGGAGGCTGGTATTACTTATGAACACAGGCTGATCGATGATATGGTGGCTGCAGTAATGAAATGGGAAGGAGGCTTTGTTTGGGCATGTAAAAACTATGATGGGGATGTTCAAAGCGATACCGTGGCCCAGGGATTCGGTTCACTGGGACTGATGTCTTCCACCCTTGTTACTCCGGATGGAAAAACGATGGAAGCAGAAGCTGCACATGGAACTGTTACACGACATTACAGAGAACATCAAAAAGGTAATCCTACATCAACAAATCCCATTGCATCCATCTTTGCCTGGACCCGAGGACTCGAATTCAGGGGCCGGCTCGATAATAATGAAGAACTGATTCATTTTGCAAACACTTTGGAACAGGTTTGTATTGAAACAGTGGAATCAGGTAAAATGACTAAAGACCTGGCTCTCATAATCCATGAAAAAGATCTTAACCAGGATCATTATCTGACTACTGAAAGTTTTTTGGAAGCACTGAATGAGAACCTGAAAAAGAAACTTAACAGGTAAAATGGACAGGATAGAACTTATAAACGGAAAGCTTCAGGTTCCCAACCGGCCTGTAATTCCTTTTATTGAAGGTGATGGTATCGGGCGAGATATTACAGGACCCTCCCAGAAGGTAATCAATGCTGCAGTAGAAAAAGCTTATGGCAGCAAACGTCAGATAATCTGGAAAGAGGTAATGGCAGGCGAAAAAGCATTTCGGGAAACAGGTAATTATCTTCCAAGGGAAACCATCGATGCTTTCCGACATTATCTTGTTGGAATTAAAGGTCCTTTACAAACTCCGGTTGGAGAAGGAATCCGGTCACTGAATGTTGCACTGCGACAAGTTTTAGATCTGTATGTCTGCCTGCGCCCTGTCAGGTGGTTTAAAGGCGTTCCCTCACCTATCAGGTATCCTTCACTTGTTGACATGCACATTTTTCGGGAAAATACGGAAGACATTTATGCGGGTATAGAATATATGACCGGTGAAGCTGATACATTGAAGTTGAAGAATTTCCTGGTGAATGAAATGGGTATAAACAAAATCCGTTTTCCCGAATCAACATCATTTGGGATAAAACCAATTTCAAAGGAAGGCTCAGAAAGGCTCATCCGTGCAGCTATCATTTATGCCATTGCACGTAAATTACCATCTGTTACCCTCGTTCATAAGGGAAACATCATGAAATTTACAGAAGGTTCTTTTAAAAACTGGGGATATGATCTTGCTGAAAATGAATTTGGCAGTCATACATACACCTGGCGGCAATATGAAAAAGTTAAAAATGAAAAAGGCCGCTCTGCTGCCGACAAATCATTGGAAGAAGCCCGGCTTTCAGAAAAGGTTATTGTAAAAGATGTCATCACAGATGCGTTTCTGCAGGAATCATTACTCAAGCCTTATAATTTTTCGGTGATAGCCACCATGAACCTGACAGGAGACTATATATCAGACCAGCTTGCAGCTATGGTAGGCGGTATCGGCATCGCACCGGGAGCCAATATAAATTCAATCAGCGGGTATGCCATTTTTGAAGCTACTCATGGCACAGCACCCGACATTGCAGGAACAGGAAAGGCAAATCCGGGTTCCCTGATCCTGTCGGCGGTTATGATGCTTGAATATCTGCAGTGGTATGAAGCAGCCGAACATGTATATGATGCAATGGAACATGTATTTGCAAAAAGGAGAGTCACCTCCGATCTTTACGCCCAGATGGAAGGTGCTACTTTATTGTCAACCTCTGAATTTTCAGATGAAATTATCAGACACATTCACTGATGAGAAATTAATAAATCAAATAATAAAAACAGATGGAATACATTAAGTACCGCTTTTTTCAAAAAGCCAGTCAGTGCTCAAAAGAGTTTCAACGCATTAAGCAGGAACATTCTGACAAGGTGATTGCAAAAGTTACATTAGGACAGGTTTTATCAGGAATGAAGGGGATTCCCCTGCTGGTTACAGATACTTCAAAACTGGATCCAAATGAAGGAATACGCTTTAAAGGTTTTTCAATTCCCGAGCTTCGTGAAAAACTTCCAAAAATGTCACCTGAAGGAGAACCGCTGCCTGAAGGGCTTTTCTACCTGATGCTCATTGGTGAAATTCCCACACAGGAAGATGTAAACAACCTCTCCAAGGATTTTGCCACACGGTCTCATGTGCCTCAGCATGTGTTTGACGTTATAGATGCCTTGCCCAAAAACTCCAGACCTATGACCCAGTTCAGTTGTGCGATTCTATCGATGGCTACTGAATCCATTTTTCAAAAGGCGTACCGTGCTGGAGTCAACAAAAAATATTACTGGGATTCAACCTACGAAGATGTTATGAACCTGATTGCGCGCCTGCCACACATCGCTGCATACATCTACCGCAGGAATTTCCATAATGAAAAACATATTGAACCCAATCCGAGGCTGGACTGGGCAGGTAACCTTGCTCACATGATGGGCTTCGATTCAGAAGACATCCGTAGGCTGTTCCGCCTTTATATGGTCATTCATGCCGACCACGAGGGGGGAAATGTCTCTGCCCATACGGCTCATCTCGTAGGTTCCGCACTCAGTAATCCTTATTATTCATATGCTGCAGCTATGACCGGACTTGCAGGACCACTTCATGGATTTGCAAACCAGGATGTAATACACTGGATGTTTCAAATGATTGAAGATATGGATACTGATACCCCTACCGACGAACAGGTAGCTGCCTATATCCAACAAACTCTTGAGGAAGGCCGGGTTATTCCGGGTTATGGCCATGCAGTTCTTCGAAAAACAGACCCGCGTTTCACTGCGCAGCAGGAATTTGCCGAGAAGTACATAAAAAATGATCCGCTTGTAAACCTGGTTAACCAGCTTTACCGGGTAGTGCCTCCTATTCTTTCTAATATAGGTAAAATTCAAAATCCCTGGCCTAATGTGGATGCATACAGCGGTTCCTTGTTGTATCACTATGGAATCAAAGAATATACATTCTATACAGTTTTGTTCGGAGTTTCAAGGGCACTTGGAGTACTTGCTTCTCTGGTTAATGACCGTGTATATGGTATGCCTATTGAAAGGCCTACCTCTCATCCACTGCACTGGTTCCGTGATCAGGTCGACAAAGATACGGATGGAAGAAAATGCTGATACTTTTAAAAACCGGGAAGACCGGTTTTTTTTTTGACTTGAACCGTAAAAAATAACTACCTTTTTTTACCTGGACCATTCTAAATGAAAAATGACTTCATTCTGATTCATCTCCGGGTTAAAAATAAAGAGTAAATCAAAAAAAACAGCAATGTTGCATTCTGAATTTTAATTTTCCAGTAAAAAACCTATTTTAGTACAGTTACAACTAATAACATATTATGCCAAAAATTTACCTGTTTCTGTTGGTTCTGTTCTTTATGTTCCCAAACCTTGTATCTTCTCAGGAAATCAGGATAAATGAGTTCATGTCATCAAACGCATTAACTATAGAGGATGACGACGGCGAATACTCCGACTGGATTGAACTATTTAACCCCGGAAGCGAAAGTATTCAGCTTGAAGGATGGGGCCTGTCGGATAATAATACAAGTCCATTTAAATGGATATTCCCTGAATATGTCATAGAACCGGGTGAGTACCTGCTGGTATGGGCGTCAGGGAAAAACAGGCGCTTTAAAAAGGGAGAACAGGTAAATGGTATTTTAAGGGAAGTTTATTCGAATATTCCGGGTACCAGTCTGCAGGATTTAATCCTAAATGCTGATTATCCCGGTAACCCAACCTCCCAACAAATCATTAAGGATAAATTTGAAGCACCTAATAATGTTGCCGATAATTATGGACAACAAATGCATGGATTATTAAAAGCTCCTGCAACAGGAAATTTTATTTTCTGGATTTCCAGCGATGACCATGGCCAGCTTTTCATAAGTACCGACCGTAATCCTGCAAACCTGAATATGATAGCAGAAGTTCCCGGATGGACTCAATCCAGGGAATGGGGAAAATATCCGGAACAGCAGTCAGAACCTGTATTCCTGGAAGAAGGGAAATATTATTACTTCAGGGCAATGATGAAGGAAGGCGGCGGCGGAGATAATCTTGCAGTGAGATGGCAGTGGCCTGATGGAACAAAAGAAGAGCCTGTTTCAGCCGAACATCTCTTTTATGAAGGTAACCTTCCGCTGCACACCAATTTCAGTATTGATGCAGAAGGTGAACCACTCATCCTGACCGATAATCTTGGGAATGTAATAGATGCGTTGTTACCATTGAATATTCCTGTAGATATATCCTATGGAAGATCGCCAGATACTGCATCTGAGTTTGTTTATTTTTCTACTCCGACTCCGGGAAAGCAGAACAATACTGCAGGCTTTTCTGAATTTCTGGAACCACCTGTTTTCTCTCATAAAGGTGGCTTTTATCATGAAAACTTTCAGCTTTCAATAAGCAGTTCGCAACCCGGAGTATCAATAGTCTATACCCTCGATGGATCAGAACCTTTCTCAGGCAACCTGACTCCTGAAACCTACAGTTACCAGAACCAGTACCGGCAACAGCCGGGTTCAGCTGCAGGCCCATTGTTGACCCGTTCCTACAGAAGTTACAACTTTTCCACACCGCTTCAAATTTATAACCGCACATCTGAACAAAACCAGATTTCGCTTATTTCCACCACCTATGATTCATATCCATGGTATTTTCCGTCCACTCCTGTTGACAAAGCAATTGTTGTTAAAGCCCGTGCGGTAAAGGACGGAGCCCTTCCCAGCGAAATAGTGACCCATACTTACTTTGTAACCGAAAACGGACAAAATCCATATTCACTGCCGGTTATCTCTATAGCAACACAGGAGAATCACCTTTTTGATTATCGCGATGGTATTTATACCGCAGGGGAAGATTTTGAAAACTGGCGCACCTCAAATCCCAATGCTGAAGCAAACGGGGGAAGCAATGCCAACTACCACAGGAATGATATGCAGTGGGAATATCCTGCAAGTTTTGAATACTTTGAAGAAGATGGAAATAATGCTTTGAATCAGGAAATCGGGCTTAGGATTCATGGAGGCTGGTCAAGGTCTAGTGCCAGTAAATCACTGCGCATACATGCCAGGAATATTTATGGAAAATCAACCCTTGACTATCCATTTTTTAAGGATCAGGATTACAATTCATACAAGCGGATCCTTTTAAGAAATTCAGGCAACGATTACTGGTTTACATGGTTCAGGGATGCTGCCATGCAGGAAATGGTCAGACATATGCATTTTGAAACCCAGGCTTATCAACCTTCCATTGTTTTTTTGAATGGCGAATACTGGGGAATCCTTAACATCAGGGAACGCTTCGACAAGCATTACGTGGCAAGGAAATTCAATATCGACGGGGAAAAAGTGGATATGCTCACCGGTAACAATTCCGTTGAAACTGGAGATCCTTCACATTATATGGAAACCCTCGATTATATAAAACAAAATGGACTTCAGGCAGGGGAACATTATGAATATATAAACTCACGCATCAGTGTTGAAAGCTTCACCGACTTTATAGTGGCTGAGACTTATTTAGTGAATACTGACTGGCCAGGGAACAATGTAAAATACTGGAGGCATAAGGTACCCCAATACAACCCTTCTGCAGGACCCGGAAAAGATGGCCGCTGGCGATGGATGATGTATGACACTGATTTCGGGTTTGGATTGTATGACAATAATAGTTATACAAAAAATATGTTTGAATTTCTGACCGGCCCACCCAGCGACTGGCCAAACCCTGCATGGTCAACCTTTCTTTTCAGAAGCCTGCTTGAAAATGAAGATTTCCGGATTAATTTCATCACCCGATACAGTGATCAGCTAAATACAGCGTTTAAACCAGAAGTGGTTAAACCTGTCATTGAACGAATGAAAAAAGGAATAGAACCGGAAATAGCTAAACATTTTGAACGTTGGAAAGCCCCCGGGAATCCTGACAACTGGAACAAAAAAGTAGATGTGATGTATAACTTTGCTGACCAGAGGCCTGCATATATTTGGGACCATCTGAAAAGCTTTTTTAATCTAGAAGAAAAATATAATCTCACAGTCAATGTATCAGACGCAACTCATGGACATGTAATTGTTAATACAATTGCACTGAAAAAGGAAACAAGGGGTGTAAATGAAAATCCATGGCCATGGCAGGGAAATTATTTTAAAAAGCTCCCGCTCCGGCTTGAAGCAGTTCCTGAAAAAGGTTACGAATTTGTAAAATGGGAAGGAGGTTCTGCCGTATACCATGAGGCTGTAATTACAGTGAACCCCGAAAGCGACCAGCAATTTACAGCTGTTTTTGAAAAGGCTGCCAAAACAGATGAACTTATTCATTACTGGAACTTCAATGCAACAAATAACCTTCTTCATCCAACATATACTTTGATATCTGCTAAACTTGAACCTGCAATACTTTCAGGAGAATTATCAGAGATAACTTTTGATACGGGCAGTGGATTTGCAGCTGCTAACGCCAGGTATGGCAATGAGGCGGGAACCCATCTCCGGGTAAATTATCCGACAGGAGTTTCTCTTACCATGGACATACCTACAACCGGATTTTCAAAAATAAAAATAATGTATGAAACCAGACGCTCAGGGCAGGGAGCAGGAAAACAAATCATTGAATACTCAGTAAATGGAACCCAGTTTATAAAATTTACGGAAGTTACGGTGGAAGACAATGATCCTTCTCTAATCCTTGTTGATTTAAGTGCTGTTATAAATACGAATAACAATCCGAACCTGAAACTCAGAATTACATTTGAACAGGCTGGAGGAGGAATAGAAGGAAATAACAGGTTTGATAATATTACTGTTGAAGGAATACCCGGCGATGGGGTAAACCTGCCTCCTGAAGTACTGATTCTGCCGGAGGATCTGACCGTGATTGAAGGCAAAGAGAATCAAACCATCATGCTCCATGAGATGTTCAGCGATCCGGATGACGATCCCTTAAGCTTTACAATAACCAGTTTGTTCCCCCAGGTTGTAAAAGCAACTGCCGGGAACGGGACAATTGATCTTTCATTCCTGCAGCGTGGAGCTTCTACAGTTAAAATAGCTGCAAGTGATGGTAAAAATCCACCAATAGAACTGGAATTCAATGTCATGGTTTATCCGGAAGCATTTCAGCTCGCAGAAGGGAATTTCACTTTCTCTTCGTGGGATGCCAACGCACCTGAGATGACCTTCCCCGAAAACATGCTGTTTTTGCAAAGTTCCAAAAACGATCCGGTAATAACCGATCTTCTTGAACATCCCTACTACATTCCTGCCGGTGAATATGCAGTTGAAGATGCCGGAAATATTGGCTTCCCTTACCGGAATACAAGAAGGACCCGCTTGAACGGACTTGGTGAAAATGGCATCTCGTTCATCAATACCGGCAGAGGACGTGATCTGGGCGGTGTTCTGGCGGCAGTCAATACGGAAGGGCTTGATAAGGTACAGGCCCAATGGCTGGCAGGTACCATCCTGAAAAACTTTCGCGAGTATGGAATTACGGTTCAATATAGAATTGGAATGGAAGGGCAGTTCAACGACATTCCGGAAACCGGATATATAACCGGCAATGATGGACATGTCACAAATATAGGCCCTGTAAGCCTTCCTTCACAATTGCTCGACCAGCCATATGTGCAGCTATTATGGCGGTACCACTACCTGAGCGGCAACAGCGGCGCCCGTGCAGAACTCCGCCTCGATGAAATTCTTTTGGCGGCCAGTCCACCGGCACCTGATATAATTTACCCTCTGGCAACTACTCCTGTCACCCAGGCTTTTGATATCAGATGGACCCACACTGCCAGAACAGACAATTATGAACTGCAAATTGCAGACAATGCCGGATTTATAAACCCGGTCACAACAGTTACCGGCATTGAGGAGAATGAATACAGTCAAAGTCCACTGGCGCCGGGAAAAACATATTACATTCGCGTCAGATCTGATAATTCAGGAATTAAAGGCGAGTGGTCGGAAGTACTGGTAATAAATTCACCGGCAACTGGAATTGAATCTGCTGAAAATGAAAACAGTCATTTTAAGTTTTACCCGAATCCCTTCCGGGAATCAGCTACAGTTGAACTTTACCTGTCAGAGCCAGGAAAATCCGACATATCCATATACGACTTGTCGGGAAGAAAAATACTTCAGGTTTACCATGGTAATTTGCCAGAAGGCAAACACATTATGGAAATCAATAAACAAGAAATAACACAGGGAACCTACCTGTTGATTCTTCGGACAGAGAAGGAAACATTCAGAAGTAAAAT
>Ga0209347_1004636_pt1 | contig 14054 bp, 12 predicted proteins | sample AutmiccommuBRH23_FD_187382 | JGI IMG/M metagenome (GOLD analysis project Ga0209347, IMG submission 187382) | Deep subsurface microbial communities from Mt. Terri, Switzerland - Autotrophic microbial communities BRH/23 (SPAdes) (version 2) | ecosystem: Environmental > Aquatic > Deep subsurface >... | reverse complement strand
CTTCCATCATTCGCACATGGTTGTAACTATCCCCGGAGATTCTGTTGCTGGTGCTGGTCATCTGTGTGGTAAAGGTTATAATGATGCCGAAAACCGCCACCGCCATCATTACCTCCAGCAGGGTCATCCCCCGGCTGCTGCGTAAAAAACTAATCAAACCCACCAGATCACCCCCAGATGCTACCGTTTGATATTGCTGAACATATCCATCATGGGTAGCAGTACCGAAATAATTATAACACTGACTATTCCTCCTATTACAACCAGCATAATGGGCTCCACCATGGCCAGAAATTTTGTGAAGCCGGCATCGGACTCCTGGTTATAATAATCAGCCATCTCGTTAAGAATCTTTTCCAGCTCCCCGGTTTCCTCCCCTATGGAAAACATCTGTATGGCCATGGTGTCAAAGTAGTTGGCCCTGGCCAGGTTCTGAGCCAGGGTCTCCCCTCTCTGCAGCCCCTCTATGGCATAATCCATGGCCTTTTCAGCCACAGCGTTATTAACATTCTTTTTTATCAGCTCCAGCCCCTGCAGCAGAGGCACCCCGCTGTGAATCAGTATGTAGGCCGTCCGGGAAAAGCGCATGGTGGAAACATTCCGCGTGATTGCCCCCATCATGGGCACCTTTAGAATAAATCTGTCCCTGGCCAGCCTGCCTCCCGGAGTCTTGAAGTATCTGTTGGACAATAAAAACAGTGCCGCCAAAGACGCGAAAATTATAATATAATACCTGTTAAAAACCTCTGAAATACCTATTACAATCCTGGTAATCAGGGGAAGCTTGCCTCCGGTGGCGCTGATCATACCCAAAATCTGGGGGAGAAGAAAATTGAAGAATAGCACTATAATTCCCACCGCCATTACCGCCATAACAATGGGGTAGACCGAGGCGGACTTTATCTTCTGCTTTAGCCTGTGCTCTTTTTCGTAAAACTCAGACATGGTGCGCAAAACTTCTTCCAGGCTGCCGCTGGCCTCTCCGGTGGCCACCATTCCGGAAAGCATCTCGGGAATAAGGGACCCCGGGCTGCGCATGGCCTCGGAAATATTCTTGCCGGTCTGCACCTCCCGGAATATGCGCCCAACCTCGGATCGCATGGTCTTATCCGGGGTCTGCTGGCTCATTATTTCCAGTCCCTTTAATATATTGACGCCGGACATCATGATTACCGAAAGCTGGCGGCAGAAATGGCTCAGGGCCTCACCGTTGACCTCACTTTTAAACTGGAGGGACGAAAGAACCCCGGACAGCGCCCCGCCGGCCCCCTCCATAATCTCCAGGGGGATAAGACCGTCATTTTTCAGATTTTGTCTCAGGGCCGCCGCGCTATCCCCGCTGAGGCTGCCGGTAACCACCTGTCCGCGGGAGTCAATGGCCCGGTAGCTGAATTTAGGCATGCTGCACCATCCTGGAAATAGCTGTTATTGGTTATTGGTTATTGGTTATTGGTTATTGGTTATTGGTTATTGGTTCTCAGTATCAACTCGCGACACATACCTATTACCTATTACCTATTACCTATTACCTATTACTTATTACTTATTACTTATTACCTATTACTTATTACCTATTACTTATTACTTATAACTTATAACCCGATACTTAAAGCTTACAGCTTAGTTAGTATACGTTACCCGGAGCATTTCCTCCATGGTGGTGACGCCATTCAGAACCTTTCGCAGGGCGTCTTCCCACAGTGAGACCATGCCGTTTTTGAGGGCCGCGTCCCTTAGTTGGTCGGTGGGGCACCTGCCGTCTATAAGCATTCGTATTTCTTTGTCCACTTCCATTATTTCGAAAACCCCTATGCGGCCCTTGTAACCGCTCATGTTGCAGTAATCGCAGCCTGCCCCCTTCTTTATACTCAGGGGACTTTCCAGGTCGCAGCCCAGTATACGTTTATCTCTTTCTTCGGCCTGGCAGCTCTGCCCACACTCCGGGCAGATCTTGCGGACCAGCCTCTGGGCCACCACCCCCAGCAGGGATGATGAAAGCAGGAAGGGCTCGACCCCCATGTCTATAATCCTGGCCACGGCGCCCGGGGCATCGTTGGTGTGCAGGGTACTCAGCACCAGGTGTCCTGTCAGGGCGGCCCTGGCGGATATCTCGGCCGTTTCGGCGTCCCGTATCTCCCCCACCATGATTATGTCAGGATCCTGGCGGAGTATTGCCCTGAGTCCGGTGGCGAAGGTAAGTCCGGCCTTGATGTTTATTTGGGTCTGGTTAATTCCCTTCATGTCAAATTCCACAGGGTCCTCAAGGGTGATTATATTCTTCTTCTCATCGTTCAGCTCGGCCAGCATGGAGTACAGAGTAGTGGTTTTACCGCTGCCGGTGGGACCGGTGACCAGTATTATTCCGTGAGGCCTGCTGATCAGCCGCTTAAACTTCTCCACGTCGCCGTGGCTAAAGCCCAGTTTTTCCTTTCCCACCATGAAGCTGGCCCGGTCCAGTATCCTCATGACCACCTTTTCACCGTAGGAGGTGGGCATGGTGGAAACCCTCAGGTCAATATCCCTTCTGTCCACCGAAATCATTATGCGGCCGTCCTGGGGCACCCTTTTTTCCGATATGTTCAGCCCGGCCATTACCTTTATGCGGCTGGTCACCGCCGAGTGCACCTTCAGGCTGGTGGTAAGGTTCTCCTGCAGTATTCCGTCCACCCGGACGCGCACCCTGAGCTGGTCATGGTTGGGCTCTATATGCACGTCGCTGGCGCCGCTGCGCACGGCGTTTTCCAGCACCGACACCACCAGCTTGACTATGGGGGCCGAGTTTATGTCCAGGGACCCGTCCTCCAGCCCCTCCAGCAGCCCGGACTGGGACTGCACAAAGTCGGCGGCGGCCTTGGCCGCCGTCACCTGACTGAAAACCCTCTCAATGCTGGAAATGATCTCATCCTCGGTGGCCAGCAACGGGGTCACCTGCATCTGCACCAGCAGCCGCACGTCCTGTATGGCCACCTGGTCCAGGGGATCCCGCATGGCCAGGTGCAAGTGTCCCTTTTCCACCTGCACCGGTATCACCACATGCCTTCGGGCCAGGTTTTCCGGTATCATCCTGGCCACCTTTGAGTCCACCGAGGTCTGTTTGAGGTTAACACTTTTTATCCCCAACTGGGACTCCAGCACACCGGTGAGGTCTTGCTGGGTCAGGTAGCCGTACTTAAGCAGGACCTGTCCCAATCGCATTCCAGAGGTCCTCTGCTTGTCCAGTGCCTCCTTAAGTTGTTCCTCGGTAATAATCCCCGCCTGGACCAGCATGTCGCCCAGGCGGAGTTTTTTATTCTGGGGGTTGGCGTTCAAAGACATATTTTCTCTTTTTCCTTATCTACTTACAGTAACCGGAGGCAGGGGAACACCATTATGATCATAGGATGAAATAACTGCCGTGGCTATAGCAGTACCGCTTAATGTACATGTTACTATTACAGTTCCCGCTAATCCTGCCGCAGTGGCTACCGGAGCTGTTACGTCAGCTGTCGTAATGGCTACAACTGCAGTTGTAGGAGTTAACCCTGATATGGCAGCCGTATTAGCAGCAGCAGCAGCAGCGCCATTGACATTTGCTGGGGTAAACGGATTCTGTACACCATTACAGGCAGAGGCTACTCTCGCAGCAAAGTCAGCTGCGTTGGTTGCGCTACTCCCCTGATATCTACCTATATTGGCTTCAGCGGCTGCCTGAGCAACCCGGACGTTTGTATCCATACCTGCCAACTTTGCTTCATTCTTTGTCCCGCCGATCTTCGGAATCAGAACCGCCGCCAGTATCCCAATCACCGCCACCACCATCATCAGCTCGATAAGGGTAAAACCTTCACGTCTCCTCAGAAAACGAAACATTATAAATCCTCCTTTAAAAATTTTACTTTTCTATTGACCTATTGATTGGCTAAAATTTATTACCGCCCCCCTCCAAATACCGCCCGTCTAAAATCCCGCCCCCGTGCCGTTAGGACACCCGGCCCAAAACATTTAAAGCCCTCACCAAAGTTAAAACCCGGCTTAGGCTTCAAAAATTACCTAAGGTAACCCGGCTGCCATGGGGTTTTGTTAACCCTTTAGGTCCGTGGCTTTGCGACCTGAACCTTTCGGAACAGATTGCTTTTAATGCATATTTTAACATCATTATACAAACTTTTGTTGGCACAAGCAATAGTGTTAAAGGTGTCCACCACTAAATTTAATGTTGGGAATGCCCAATTTTAACAGTAAAGATACAATTCCATACAAGCTTCACCACCATCAATTACCATAAAACCTGGAGCCAAAGCCAAAAGTTAATAGACCGCTATAACCAATATATTCTAGTTATTACAGAAATTATATATTTTGCCTGTGGACAATCACCAAAATAAAAAATACCCATAAATTGTCATAACAAGCAGTCAGAAGGAGGAACGTCCATGACCAGATTTCAAACAATATTGTTCGATCCGGCAAATATTAAGGCCAACAGGAAAACAGACAGGGATATTCCCCAGGGAAAAGTACCCATCACAACCCTGGAAGAATTGTTTCCCATTGAGGTTACGCTGGAACCCCCTAAGCTAAGCCGGAAGAAGATTTCAAGGTTTTCAAAACGTTGTCTGTTATCGACACCGTTGTTGAACCCCCTGCAGCCACCGCCGGAAGAAGAAATGATGGCCGCTGAGGTACCGGAGCCTGCTATAAAGGAAGAGGCTAAAGTTCCGGGTGGTGAAAGTTGGGAGGCTGACTGGAAGGAACTGTTTTATTTGGCTGTAAACCTGCATAGGGAAGGCATCGACGGCAATAAGGACGCCGTAAGGGAATGCCATGAAATACTGGAGTTCTGGAGACAGTTCCGGGCAATAATCTGGCCGGGACCTATTACGGCAGCGCCACAGCACTGCTGGGACGGGACGCCATTAATCCCATGGAAAGGTTCGACAAGGCCATAAACGGTCTTAAAATGCTGGGCCAGGCTGTGGATAAAGAACCGCCAACACAAAAATCCGAATACTGAGGGCCAATATTTGCTACCGCCTGCCCGAGATGTTTTTCCACCGCGCGTCCATGGCAGCGAAAGACTTCAGTTACCTGCCCCGGCTTTTGGAAACCTCCACCGATAACTGGATATCAGAGCGATAGTCGACCTGCTGAAAATAACAAAATGCCAAGTCGCCCACCAGGGCGATTTTTCTCATACCTTTGTAACTAAGGCATTAATCGACATTGTTTTATGAAAATATTTCCTGTATAATATTTTTGTATGTTTTTCTTGTTTATTCCTTTTTTTTGCCCAATTTCACAGCTATTCCATTAAAATGAATAGTTAGCAGAGATAATTAAATTATTAAAAATATAGGAGGATGGCTTGTGTTTTTTACAAGAACCAAGGAAAATCGTGAGGCTGGCAGTTTGGAAAACGGAGAACTGTTCTTTAGCCTAGCCGTTGGAAAATTCGTTCTGGCCCATACCGAACTTCTGGCGCTGTGGAGCAAGCTGAAGGCAGATGAAGCCGCCAGGGAATCCCTTTCGCTGGCCACTGGGGCACAGGAACTCTCTGCTGCCATACAGGAGGTTAACGCCACTATTGAAGAAATGGCTGCAGCCCATCACGAGCTTACCGACCTTTCCAGAATTAACAAGTCATCCCTTGCCGATATGGATCTCCTGCTTTCAGGTGTGGCGGACGGCATAGGTCATGTGGGGGATCAATTGGACGAGGTCTGCAGCCGCCTCAGTCAGATTAGTCAGATTGGCGAGCAGGTATCCAACATAGCAGACCAGACCAATCTACTTGCCCTGAACGCGGCCATAGAGGCTGCCCGGGCCGGGGATAACGGCCGGGGCTTTGCCGTGGTGGCCCAGGAGGTCGGGAAACTTGCAGGAAACACCAAAGACGCTGTTATCACCGTAAAGAATCTTGCCGGTGAAATGGAGAATCTGTCCGTAGCCGCCACCAACAGCAGCAAAATTATAAGGGAGTCCTTCCACAGCTACACCAATCATGTCACCACCGCCTCAATAAACGTGCATGAAAGCCTTGAAAAGGTTGAAGATGCCTCCAGGGCACTCAGCGGCATAACCCAGATTATCCAGCAGATTTCCTCCACAGCGAGGAATTTCGCCCAATCCGGCGAGCATCTTGTGGCAATAACGTCTTTTGGCGGCGCCTGCGCGGAAAATTCCTCCCGGGTACACAAAGCCTCCCTTCTTGCGCTGGATTCCTCCTTCGCCCTATTAAAAGAAGATACACCGGTACATTCACTGGCAGCCAGACTTTACGACCACGCCGGGCTTTTACACACCATCTCCGAAAGTATCGGAAAGGATGCCAAGGTTATGGAGCACACCGAATGCTCCTTCGGTCGCTGGTATTTTGGCGAGGGCGGCCATAAATACGGCCATCTTCCCAGCTGGCAGGCTATAGATATACCTCACCGGAAGGTGCATGAAATAGGTTCCTCCCTGGTAAAACACAGCCGGTCGGATGACGCCGAAAAAATGGCTGAAGCATCGCTGGAACTCCTGAGCCGCTTTGTTGCATTAAAAGAAGAGATTTCTCAAGCATAAAAACAATAAGACAAAACAATTGGCACCCGTCCCGCAGGCCCCTGGGCTGTGCGGCGGGTTTTTCTTACAAGCAATCCCTCCGAAAAATTCAAGCAGGTAAACCCGAACCATTGTCGAATCTATTTTTTGAGGTGTTGCAAAATGGAAAACGGGGTTCGATTAGTAGTAGACGGAATGACCGGGGTAGGTAAAAGCACCCTTGTGGAAATACTTTCCGGAGAACTTGACCTGGAACCATTTAATGAAATTTTTGAGGATGATAACAACCTCCTCCATAAATTTTTTCATGACCGGAAAAGATGGTGCTTTCCCATGCAAATCAACTTCCTTAACCACCGCTTCAAGCAGTTTAAGGAGGCCTCACTGTTAAACTCGTCCATTATGGATCGGTCAATATACTCCGACAGCATATTTGCCAACATGTACAAAGATTTGGGGTACCTGTCCCGGGAAGAGTTTAATGTTTACCAGAGCCTTCTGAACAACATGCTGGAACACCTTACCCCTCCCAAAATGATTGTTTACCTGAAAGTCAGCGCCAGAGAAGCCATCAGGCGCATTAGAAAGCGTGGGAGGCCGGACGAGCTGGAAGTTGAAGACAGTTACTGGAAAAAGCTGCACGGTTTCTATGAAAAGCACTATTCTGACTTCATACTTACCAATGTGCTTTACATTGAAGTGGATGAACTGGATTTTGTAAAATTCAAAAACCACAGACGGATAGTTGTGGACGAAGTATTAAGAAAATGGGAAGATATTAACCTTTATAGCCTGACCATGTCATTAAAATAAAAATATATAAAGATAAAAAAGCCGGGAGAAGATATCCCCGGCTTTTTTATCTTTATTATCAAAGATATTTCCCTTCGGGAATGTAAATAATTTTGTGTAAATGGAATTATTACCATAGGGTCTGGTGGGTATTATTGGTAAACCGACAGTTATCTTTGATGAATTCACCTGCCATTTCTTGGTTATAATAACTCTGGCTCTTACCTGCCGGGAGGGTAGGGCAATGTTGGAGAACAACCCGAGCGCCCGGTGGGGTTCTGCCAGAGATAGCAGGGATGACCTATCAGGTTGCCCCTGCTAATTCTTTACCTGCTATCTCTGCGGAGAACGAAGCGTTAAACTCATTTGTTTTATATTGCCATTTCTGACCCCAATCTATCCTCAAAGTATATGGCAAATTGCGAGATGCAGGTCTTCCATTCCCTCATGGGCATCGTCCATTTCTTTGAAGCCTCAACAGTGGCCAGATAAACTATTTTAACCAGGGATTCGTCTGTTGGATATGATGTCTTGGTCTTGGTTATTTTCCTCAATTGCCTGTGATAACCCTCAATGACATTGGTGGTGTATATCATCCTGCGTATCTCATGGGGATATTTAAAGAAAGCCGTCAATTCTATCCAGTTGTTCTCCCAGGAGCGGATAATGATAGGATGTTTTTTGCCCCACTTTTCTTTGAAGGCAGCGAAAGCCAGCTCCGCCTCCCCGATTGTCAGCGCCTGATACACGTTCTTTAAATCCGCCAGTAATTCTTTTTGCTCTTTGTAGGAAACATATTTCAGTGAATTGCGGATTTGGTGGATAACACACAATTGTATTTCTGTTCTGGGGAAAACGGTGTTGATCGCCTCAGAAAATCCGGACAGGTTGTCCTTACAGGCAATCAGGATGTCTTCAACACCCCGATGTTTCAGGTCATTGCATACTCCCAGCCAGAAGCTTGCGCTTTCGTTTTCCCCTATCCAGATACCCAGGACTTCCTTCTGGCCGGTCATGTTAATGCCCAATACGCTGTAGGCTGCCTTGTTTACTATCCTGTTATCCTTACGTACTTTGAAATGTATGGCATCAAGGAATACTACCGGATAAACCCTGTCTAGTGGCCTGGACTGCCATCCGGCAATCATGGGTAGTATTTTATCTGTCACCTTGCTGACCATGGTCGCAGAAACATCAATACCGTAGATATCCTTCATGTGGTCTTCTATATCACGGGTTGACATGCCCTTGGCATACATGGCAATTATCTGTTCTTCCAGCTGGTTTGAAGTCGTCTCGTATTTCTTGATAATTTGGGGTTTGAACTCACCGTTACGGTCTCTGGGTATTTTAAGTTCTGTCTGGCCAAACTTTGTTTTGATGGCCTTTTTGCTAAATCCGTTTCTGCTATTCCCTGTATTATTGCCCTCCACACTGTGCTTTTCGTAGCCAAGGTGGGAATCCATCTCGGCCTCGAATATTGTTTGCAGGGTGTCCTTGAATAGGTTCTTTAAAAGATTATGAACGTCTTCTACTGTTTGGCAATTTTTAGCAAGTTCCCTTATTGTCTTATCCTGCATGTTTTCCATAAATGGCCAACTCCTTTTAGTTGAGTTTAACCATTTACACAAAGTCTAATACGTCCTCGATAAGCTTTTGGCTAAGATCCGTCAAATTCGTGCAGACAACCCAGACTATGGAGCTCTCATAATCGGAATGCTGGCTCTATTTCACCGGATTCGTGGCTCTAACCCACCGGAACCGTGGCTCTCTATGTCCGGAATGCTGGCTCAACTCACATCGGAATATCCATTCCAGCATAGTAATCTATTTTAATTGAGCCTCCGCTTCCATTTGTTCTTCATGCCAACCATCCATTGTGCCCTTTTCCTTCTCAAACAGAGCTGCATCAACCCGCCTAGGATTATTAGCAAGCATTCCTTTTTGTGGTTCGATTGCATATACATAGCGATGAGCATGCTCAATAATAATTTTACGAAAAAATTTACTCCAGTGCTCTGAATAATCCAATTGTGTGCTAGACATGTTACTGTCAATTTGAGTTATCAGTAAGAGCGTGGGCGAAATTGGCATTATAATATTTCCGTTTTTCTTGCCCCATCCACCCTTGAAATCATATTCATGCTCACTATTGTAGTTCAAGCAGATTACGGGGTCATCGGAGGTCGGAAATAATACTCCATTTGCGGCGTGAATAACATGCCATTTGTGCTTTTCCAGAACGCTTACTGTTTTTGTCAGCAGATGCTTCAATGCAAATAGATACATTCCTTTACCCACAAGCGAATTAACTTTTATTTGGCGTATATCTTTATTAACCGATACTTTGATTGGTAACAGTTTTGTTTTTTCGGATATTTGCGGTTGGCTGCTAATTCCTGAGGATTTGCTTCTAGTTGGTTAGCGGCTTTTTGCACAACGTTTTCAAACATTGGTGGCATTTCTGTACGCCACCGTGCCATTAAATCATTAAGACGTGCGGGGGTCCTCAAATATTGAGCGCCAACAAAATGGGAAAGCTTTTTTGATTCATTTTTATCCAAGTTATGACCATTTAACAGATTATCAAAAACCTTTTTAACAGGTGATTCAAATTCTCTATTAAACCATTTTTCAAAATCATCGATTTCCTTTTGTCCTTCATTTCGCGTATAAAAATCATTCCAAACTGCGGTAGATTTTATTCTTTTGCGACTCCAATAAGGAATTCTGGAATCAGGTACAAGCAAACTGTAAGTAAAAATGCTAATACCGTCTTGGCTCCAATTTTTAAGGTAAAACTGCGGAATATAATGATTATTATGATTAGTCTGATTTGATGACAAAATAGCACCTCCGAACTGCATTGATTCTGAACTTTAAATTAAAGTATATATTTTTATAAAAAGGACTATTTCTTGATTGTTCAGCCGCAACACATAGCTCTTACTTTGCTTTTACTGCTTCAAATACTGGGAGTAAGTACTCGATGCCGTCATTAAGAAAAGAATTGGGTTACTTGAAGAACTGTTTTAATATGTAATTATGTTGTAAAATATGGATATGAAATAATTAAAGAACCTGGTAAAATAAGTCTAAAAAATATCGGGGAGGTATTAAAAAAGATGAAATTTGAGTGGCTGGGTCACGCCTGTTTTGCTATCACTCTAACCAACGGAAAAACAATTATCACAGACCCTCATGATAATATAGGATATCCACCCCTAAACAGAACCTCCGACATCATAACAGTGAGCCATCAACATCACGACCACAATGCCGTACATGCTGTTTCGGGACTCCCACAGGTCATACAGAATGAGGGAGTCCACAAGCTTGACGAAGTAGAAATCACCGGGGTGCAGTCCTTTCATGACAATATAAAGGGGGCCCGGGGAGGCAGAAATTTAATATATGTTATCGCTGCGGAAGGGCTGCGAATATGCCACCTTGGGGACCTGGGCCATTTGCCCGACGAGGGGCAAATAAAAAGCATAGGCCGGGTGGATGTTCTCATGGTACCTGTGGGAGGCTTTTACACAATAGACGACTCCCAGGCCGCCGGTGTAGTTGAACAGCTTCTCCCCAAATACATTTTGCCTATGCACTATAAAACCGACTTAATTAGTTTTCCTATCAGCGGTCCCGATAAATTTTTAGCCCACTATCCCGGCTATCTAACTTTAAAGGTTCTTGAGGTTACAGTAGAAAGACTTCCTGCACACCCTCAGGCTGTCCTATTGGAATTGGCTTAAATAATGAAGGACCGTGTAAAAAGTCATTTACACGGTCCTTCATTATTGCCTTACTGGTAGCTTCTTTACGCCACCGGTCTGTCGGCATAGCTTTTGAAATCTATCTCCGGGAAGATATTGTTTTTGGATTCCAGATAATTAAGCCATCCCTCATCTATCCTGTTTTCCTTAATTTCATAATAAAGTCTGATGAAATTGTCCAGGTGTGTTTTGGTACGCCGGATGGCGTAATCCGTCATGGTACCGGTATTCATTATGAACGCCCAGTCGCTGCTCTGGGCCAGCATCAACTCCCGGGCAGCCTGGTTTAGTGCCCTGACCTGGATTCCGGCGGCATGATAGAGATTTTCCGCCAACTCCACCATCCTGCCCGAGGCTACATGCAGGTGTTTATATATCCAGTCATTTTTTGCGCACAGCCAAACCTCGTTATAGCCCTTATGGCCCCAACTGGAGGCACACGGCGTAGCTACCTGATTGTAGCCATGACGTTTTAAATACTCTGCCGGTGTAATCATGCTGAAGGTGTTTTGATCAAAATGGATTTTCTTCATCAACATTTCCAGCCAAAGAGGACCTTCATACCACCAGTGTCCGAATAACTCGGCATCATAGGGAGCTACAATAATTGGCGGTCTGTCCATAATACTACTTATATAATCTATCTGAAGCTTCCTGTTGAACATGAAGTTACCGGCGTGTATGGCGGCTTTTTCCCTAGCATTTGATGGAATGTAGGCTTCCTTGTAATCAGCTTTTCCGGTAATGCGATAATGCTTTATTCCGGTATGAATCCTTATTCCGTCAGGGTGTATGTAAGGTTTGACGTATTCGAAATCAAGATCGAATCCAATATCCCTATAGAATTCACGGTAGTCAAAATCCCCGGGATAACCTTCATTTGAACTCCATACCTGTTTTGAGGACTCGGTGTCCCTGCCAAAGGCGGCAACACCAGAAGGGCAGAAAATTGGGGCATAGACCCCGTAGCGGGGTCTATGAGACGCGAACAACAAGCCATGGGTATCCAAAATAAAATACTTAAGCCCTTGTTCCTTGAGTATTGGGTCAATACCGGGAGTATATGCGCACTCAGGTAACCATATCCCTTCCGGATGGCGCCCCAGGTGCTTGCTATGCAAATTTACGGCTGTCCTTATCTGCGCGCGAACGGCGTTTTTGTTATTCATCATAAGGGGCAAAAAGCCATGGGTGGTGGCACAGGTCATAATCTCCAGACGATCGAGTTCCTGGAATTTTTTAAAGGCATTGACCAGATTGCCTCCATACCTGTAAAAGGTATCCCTGGAGTGGTTAAACTGGTTCTGATACATAAGGGCACTCTGGTGAAAAGAGGTGTTGTATGTTCTTCCGGCCTCTTTGTCCGCCAGTTCTATAAGTTTATTTAAATGCTTGTGATAACGATCCTGTAAAAGCCCATCGGTTAACATGGATATAAGGGTTGGCGAAAGACTCATGGTGATTTTGAAGGGAACCCCCTCGTCCACCAGCCTTTCAAAAGCATTTATTAGCGGCATATAAGTTTCAGTTATAGCCTCGAAAAGCCATTTTTCTTCAAGAAAGTTTTCATGCTCAGGATGCCTTACGTAGGGCAGATGGGCATGCAATATCATACAAAGGTAACCTTTACTCATAATGTCCTCCGGAGCAATTAAATTTTAATTCACAGGGGAATCATGAAAACCCGGTGAGCTGATTCCCAGGGGCACTTTCCCCATTCTTTCCTGTATCTCCTCAATAATCAGCGGAGAGCTTATACCCATGTGGATTTTACTATAAAGGCCCTCAATCCACATCCATTCTTCATCAAGCCTGTCGGACAGTGTATCTCTGGGTGTTGTCACTATGTTGGATCTAAGAAGGGTGATAAAACTGCCGTCCGGAAAAAGCCTCCCCAGGTCAACACAGAATGACCGGTTGGCCTCAGCCACTTTTATATACCAGTCATCGGCGTTTACACCAAGGCTGCAGTCAAAATAATTATTGGCGTTGGTTCCGTTAAAATTAATTCCGGTAACATCATATACCCTCAGCACGGGCTTCGATATTTCCCATAAACCTGGTCCGTACCTGGAAGTTATATCCTCCATTTTAGTGGCTGTGATCTCCCAGTAAGCATATAGCCAGTATGGATCCCTTACCATAAGGGCCATCCGATCCATTCCGTATGCTCTGGGCAGTTCCGGCACGTACTCCAGAGTTTGCCGGGGTACTGGTATAGATAACTCCTCGGCATACTCCTCAGTGAACAGGGGTATCTCTTTTTTAATTTCAGGTTTTCTGGTTTGCATGGATTTGATGGCCGGCCACAAATAAAAAGCCAGTATCAATATCACTATTATCCCGATGGTTATTGGCAATAATGCTGGCAAACGTTACCCCTCCTTGGTGAAATATTTATATACTTAAAAGACGTTGAAGATGAGTAAAATTAAACTTTATGCTTTCAGATTGAATCATGATTTTATTATTGCCATGGGTATAGTGTTATAATCATAAAGTTAAGTGTGGGGACCCAGAAAAAAGGAAATGAATTCAACAAGACATTTTGCAACAAAAAATATTATTCCTTGAGAACTGATAAAAAATACTCTTCTATCTTTTAAAATACCGGGACCGGTGATAATATCTATTGTGAGTTTTTAAAAAAGGGGAGAATTTATGTTTAAGAATCCCGAGGATAACGAAATCAGGAGCATAATGCAAAAATCAGTAAGTATAGCCATAGTTGGTCTGTCCGGAAACCGAGATAAGGACAGCAACCTGGTGGCCCGGTACCTCCAGGAAAAGGGTTACCGAATAATTCCGGTTAATCCCGGGGAGGCCGAAATATTGGGCCTGAAATCCTATCCTGATTTGATTTCCATTCCGGAAAAAATAGACATTGTAAATGTTTTCAGGCGCAGTGAACACCTCCCCTCGGTGGTGGAAGAAGCCCTGAAGGTGGGCACAGGCTGTATA
>Ga0209347_1004634_pt1 | contig 14070 bp, 12 predicted proteins | sample AutmiccommuBRH23_FD_187382 | JGI IMG/M metagenome (GOLD analysis project Ga0209347, IMG submission 187382) | Deep subsurface microbial communities from Mt. Terri, Switzerland - Autotrophic microbial communities BRH/23 (SPAdes) (version 2) | ecosystem: Environmental > Aquatic > Deep subsurface >... | reverse complement strand
TCAGCTGCGGTTCCCGGCTCAGGCTGTAAAGTATGCCGCCAACCTCTTCAGAGGGCAGCCTTTCCGAAAAATAAAGCAGGGCTGCCAGTTGGACCTGCGAATCCCTGTCTTGCAATGATCCGGCCTGTATAAGGGCCTCGTCTACCCACTGCTCTCGCGGGAGCACCTGAATTGCAGCTTTGCGAACTGCTGCAGATTGATGGAATAGGGCACCTTTAACCACTGCTGCTGCTTCCTGGTCGTGCCCAAGGATTCCCAGTCCGTGAACTGTCCAGATGGCATGCAGGGCTGCGGGGTTCATCCCCATGGCATCAATTCCGGGATCATTGATCAAACGGTGCAAAGCCGGCAAGACATCGCTATTTCCGCGTTCCACCAACAGGCGTTGGGCGGTCATCCTCCAGAACATATTGTCATTGGAAAGGGCCGATACCAGTTCTTCGGGATTGTTTGCGTCCAACGCCATGGGTTCCGGTTCGGGGGTTAATTTATGGACAACCCTCCAGATGCGTCCCCTCGTTTTGTCGCGTAACGGGTTGATATAGGCATTCCCTTTGCCGTTCTCCGCGTTATACCCGCCTCTTTCCAAATTAGGTGTAGGGTTATGCTGTACGATAAAGTTATACCAGTCAAGAATCCAGACTGCCCCGTCAGGGCCCACCTTGGCCTCCACCGGGGAAACCCATTCGTCGGCGCTTGCAAATAAATTCCCCCCGTCTTTTTCAGTATACCCTGCCCCGTCTTTTTCAATAATCGCCATATGGACAAGGCCGCCTGTAGGTTCACACACAAAGGCCACCCTGTTCCAATACGAGGAAGGGAACGCCCTGGCCGTATAGAAATGATGCCCGGAAGCGGCGGTAAAACCGTTGAAGACATCCACCTGCCTGATGTTGCGGGTTATAGGCTGCATGGCATAGTGGCCGTCGATCTTCATACTCCCCTGAGGGTTGATACCTGTCACCCCATTAAGATACGCATTGGGGATCCCCATAAATACGCTATGGGTATTGTTCGCGGTGGAGGCGAAGAGGGAATTATCCTCTGTCATCCCCAGGCCCCATGTATTGTTGCTGGTATTGGTAAGGAATTCGAATTCTTCCTTTGCGGGGTGAAAACGGTACATCCCCTGGCGAAACTCGTAATCCTGTCCGAAGATGCTTCCTTTGAATCCCGAATAGCCGACCACCCCGTAAATATTGTTATCTATCCCCGCCATCAGGTTTGAGGGGCCCGCATGGGTGTCGAAGGTACCCCATCCTTCAATCAGGATTTCTTTTACATCGGCGCGGTCATCCCCGTTGGTGTCTTTCAGGAATACTAAATACGGGGCCTGGGTAACAACGATGCCCCCGTCGTGGAAAGTAAAGCCGGTGGGGATATTGAGTCCTTCGGCAAAAATGGTGAAGGTATCTGCCCTGCCATCGCCGTTGGTGTCTTCACATATTTTAATGCGGTCGTCTCCCGAGCCCTTGTCGTCGCGTACCGTGTTCGGGTAGTCTACGGTCTCAATAACCCACAGCCTTCCTTTTTCATCCCAGTTCATGGCAATGGGGTTGATGATATCGGGTTCCGAGGCGAATAATTCCAATTTGAAACCCGGCGGAACCTGAATTAATTTCTGAGATGCTTGAGGGGATAAGGGCAGCTGATATTTTGGCGCAGGCGAACGCTTTTCGTAGTTGGGGATATTGCTCCTTTCCTCGTAAACCAACTGCGGGATATCTTTTATATATTCCGTCCAGTTTTTCCGTGCCTGCTCATCCACCGCCCATGCAATGCCTTCTTTAATCAATTCATGAAAAGAGGGATGGTTCCATGTACGCTCGTCATGCCCGTAGGCCGTATAAAAAACTTTGCCTTTACCATGATTTCTAACCCAGGTCCAGGGTTCGCGATGATCGCCATCTACCCGCTCCATCAACACATCAATATCATCCCCCAGTTGGTGGTGAACATAGGTTTCATCCCAGGTTGAAAATGGTTCCAGCCCGCCCATGGCCGGATGTTCCTTTGCAACAATATCCACGCTGAAGGTATCGGTTCCATGTTCTTTGAACTGCCCGCCTACAAATTCGACGTATTCGGCGGAATCTTTAAAGCAAAAACTGGCACAATGCACCGGGATAAACGCATGGCCATCGGCCACATACTCCATCAGGGCTTTTTCCTCCGCGGGATGCCTGCCTTCGTGGTTGGCATAAAGCATGACCCCGTCATACTTTTCAAGATTCGGGGCATTTAAGTCTGTTACAGTTTCCGTATAGGTAAGATTAATGCCTTTGGGTGCCAGGGCAGCAGCCAGGACAGGCATATACTCCCGGGAATTGTGATGTTCCTCGGCATGCCCCAAAAACAAGATCTCAATCCGCCTGGGCTCCTTATCCTCTGCTCCCGGGGTGGTCTTACCGCCGGGATTACAGCCAGACACCAGCCATAATGATACCATCCCAACAAAAAACCGGAACGCTTTCGTCTTCATAATCTTTGTTTTAGCTTACTCCAATGTTACTAATAAAAGCTACATCAAAAAGACTTTCTCTTGCCTGATGCTGACTTTATTCTGTCATTAAATAGTGTAATTGTAAACTTATTGGATAAATTAGTGCAGATTTTAACTATTGAACCCATACCGGCCCCGGATAGGGGTTAACCATTTTCAATGAAAACGGCACTTCAAAAATCGCCCATACCCAGGTCGCATACATTTATCGCAAAGGCCTTAAAGCAGCAGATATTCGATCCTAACTGGCACTTCCACCCGGAATACCAGTTGTTCATGGTATTGAAGGGCAGGGGCACCCGGTTCATAGGAGACAATGTGCGGCCTTATAAGGAGGGGGACATTACCCTGACGGGGCCTGATTTACCGCACCTGTGGCGTAGTGACCAGGACGCAACGGCCCCAGGGGAAGAATCCTGTTCCGAGGGGGTGGTGGTGTATTTTCATCAGGATATCCTCAGCGAAAATTTTCTGAAAAAGGAAGAGGCGCTCAAATTGCAACTCCTCCTTAAAAAAAGTGTAAGGGGGCTGGAAATTAAAGGTGCAGCCGCAGGAACCACGCGAAAAATGATGCTGAAACTCCTTAAGTCGCGGGGATTCGACAGCGTACTGGACCTGCTGAGCCTCCTGAATTACCTCTCCAAGACCGATGATCTGGAGATACTTGCCAGCCCGGGCTATACCAACACCCTGAAAGAGGGTGATACCCAACGGATGAACAAGGTATATGCCTATGTGATGAAACATTTTAAGCGCAAAATAGCTATCTCGGAACTGGCTGCCTTAACCAACATGACCGAAACAAGTTTCAGCAGGTACTTTAAGGTCCATGCCAATAAAACCTTCACAGAGTTCGTCAGTGAAATCCGCATAGGCCACGCCTGTAAATTACTGATCGAAAAAAAGCTGAATGTTTCACAGGCCTGTTATGCTAGCGGGTTTCAGACCTTGTCGAATTTCAACAGGCAGTTCAGGCTTATTACCGGGAAGACGCCGCTGGCATATAAACGGGAGTTTAGTATGAAATGAAATACTACAAGCAACTCGGGAGGTAATGAAAAAGTGTACGTTTCTATTATACCAAAGATTGATATTCATATCGAAGTCCTACGACAGTGTTGAAGGCAAAAGCTTCTCTGTGTTCCGTAGGCTTAGCCGCCGGCATGAGCTTCTCAATAATCACGACAACCCATTTAATGCTATTATCACGGAGGTATTCGTGCGTTGATTAGGGTGATAAAATATACTGCGAAGCACCGTCCGGGCTCATATAATGCCGTCAAACCAATCAGGGCAAGATCGGAAGAATGGAAGCACAACCTACTTAAAAAATTTTTCGAACTCTGCAACTTTCATAAATTGAAGGTTCCCCTCTTCCATCGCCAAATGCTTCCCATAATACAGTTTAATATCCTGATTCATTTTCCCAAGGAGACCCGTTAAGTAGGAAGGTTTGAGTTTCCCCGATGCTATCAGGAGATCAATGGCATTAATCCAGCTGATCGGTGTATCAAAAACCAGTAATATATCATCTATTAACTTTCCATTTATATGCCAGGCCCTGTTCCCCGTATTGTTCAGGGTAAAGCGTTCCAACCCCCGTATCGTATCCTGCACCTTTCGCAGCTCCTGCTCATTTTCTGGCAGAATGATATAAAGCCTGAGTTTTCCAATTGGCGATCCGTTAATCTCAAGCCCTGCATTGCTCTTGACGGAAGTTAAAAATGGCCGGACAAAAACCTCAACATACATGACAGATAATATCTCCAGCCTTTTGGCACGATTATCAAGCCCCCTGAGGATAAAGAAAATTAGTAAGAGGATCAGGAAGGCGATGATGATCTGATAAATAAGGTTGGGAAGGGAAATCAGGTTGGCCGTCAGGACAGCTATAATGGCAGAAATAGTAAGGTCTTTGAATATTGGAAAGAGTTTAACCATGATACGTGCAGTTTACTGCCTCCTAATTTCAACAAATTTTTAATTTCCTCGAAAGCCTGACCCGATTAAGCCTCCCCATAGTTCCAGAATAACTCCGGCTAACATTTATAACTCCATGTATCCGTGATACCTATCCGTCGCCACGGTAAATTATAACTCATATTCGGTGCCTGACCGCCGGGGTAAAAATAATAATAGTGTTAAATTCAAATTCATTTACGTCAATATCGATTTCCCCTCGCCTGTAATTTCCTACAACCAACCCATACACGCAATGAAACAGGAACTATATAAATATCAGATAACCGGCAGAGGTAAAATACATCGTGAAACTGCAGGCTTCGGCGAACTTTCCTCATTAAAAGAATTAATGCCCAAAACGATTTTTGACTATTTGGTGGAACTTAAGAGTAAAGGACAATTAACACAAATAAAACTCATTCATGAGGACTGCATTTGCCTTATTGAAAAACTTAGCACCAGAAAGCCAGGGCCATTGGTAAAAAAAATGAATTATTAAGAACTCAGGACTTAATAGAGCTAAAGCGGAGCTTTTATTGATTGACGGGTGGAAAAGGAAATCTATCTTAAAAGCCAGCCAAATAAACCATTATAAAACATGGTTTTGAAGGTTTAATATGGCCGTGCTCATATCAATAGTTTTATGGAGTACTTCCCGGAACCGGCTATCTGCCTGTTCTATTTGCGATGGTACGGTAAGGATGGTAAAATCCCGCATGCTGAATCCCTTCTTAACCTGGGCCCAGCTTACAGGCATGGAAACCGGAGCATCTGGCTTCGGCCTTACACAGTATGCTGCCGCCATAGACTGGCCTCGCCTGTTCTGCAAATAATCAAGGTAAATTTTCCCGTCCCTTTTATTGACCTTTCTTTCCAGGGTAGTAAGTTCTGGCAGCGCTTGTTGCACATAAAAACAGATCACTCTCGCAAAATCACGGCATTCTTCATAGGTATAGCGGGCGCCCATGGGTATATAAATATGGAGGCCCCTGGATCCGGATGTTTTACAATATCCTTCAATTGCGGCCATATCGAGTACCTGCTTGACCATCAGCGCGCTTTCGACCACATTTTCGAAAGTATTCTGTGGTGACGGGTCCAGGTCGATTACGCAATAGTCCGGCCAATCCAGGGACAAGGTTTTGGAATTCCAGGGGTTGAGTTCAATACAGCCAAGGTTAGCCAGATAAATCAATGTTGCCTGATCATCGCAAATCAGGTAATCAATATTCCTGTCTGAAGATTTGGAATAAATCCGGAAAGTCCTGATCCAGGAAGGAAGTCCTTCCATATCCTTTTGATAAAAACCTTCTTCGGTGATGCCATTAGGATGCCTGTGCAGATTTTCGGGTCTGTCGCTGAGGTAAGGTAGTATATAGTCTGCCAACTTGATATAATAATCAATCAGGTCGTATTTTCGCAGGCCGGTTTCGGGCCAGTAAAGTTTATCAAGATTGCTAAGGGCTACCGGCCGGCCGTTCACTTCCAGCACATCTCCGGTATCCGTCACTTTTTCCTGTCGGTTCATAACTTCCCCGGGGTCGGTAAGTTTCGGGTTAAGGTCATGGCGCAACCGTTTAAATACCGGGTGGCGCAACAGGCCTTTTTTAGTTAGGCTTGAATATTTAACCTCGCATTGCAACCCCGGTTGCAACCATTGGGGTAGCCTGCCCTTCGGATCGGGGACCTTACTGAACGGTGCACTGTCCGTTTTTAATGGAAGAAACAATTCCAGCAATTTCCTTTGGTCTTCAGCGCTGAAGCCCGATCCGCAGTTGCCCAGATAAACCAGTTTTGCATCCTCGTACTTCCCCAGGATTAAAGAGCCGAATGCTGTAGGGTTTTTGGAGGATTCCGTGTACCCGCAAATAAAAGCTTCAATGGTATGCTCCTTTTTTATTTTCAGCCATTGTTCAGTCCGGTGACCGGGGAAATATAAAGATTGAGCCTGCTTGGCTACCACCCCTTCGATTCCGGCTCCAATCGCCTTGTCGTAAAGCGAAATCCCCATTCCTTCGATATGATCGCAATACTTACAATACTCCAGCCCCTCGAGCAGTTGGGGGATCAGGCTCTTCCTGTCTTTTAAAGGTAATTGGGTCAGGCTGTACCCGTTAAGGTAGAGGATATCAAAGACATAAAAACGCAGGATCCCCTTTCCAGTGCCGGGGTAATTTTGCAATTCACTGAACAGTGCCTTTCCGTCCTCATCCAGCAAGACCACTTCGCCGTCGAGGATAGCGCTGTGCTCAAGTGCCTCCAGCTCCCTCGCAAGCCGGTCAAACTTATCTGTATAACTTATCCCGTTGCGGGAGTGGAGATGTACGCCCGATCCGGTAAGATGCGCCATGAGGCGGTAACCATCCCATTTAAGTTCAAAAAGCCAGTCGGGATCATTGAAAATTTTCTGGGCAGTTCCGGCCAGCATGGGTTTAATATATGTTCCCGGATTAATTTGAGACTCCCCGGAAGATTCGGAGGCCGCTACCAGGTCTTCGGCATCGAATTTAAGTTCGGTGGCATATTCATCGGATTTTTTTATGAGTAACCAGTTATCTTTTGCCTGGCCTGAAGATGTTTTAACCAGTACAAAATGTCCGCGGAGCCGGGAACCTGAGAATTCCATTTTTAGTTCCCCCCCGGAAAGCTGCTTCAAGGCTTCAGTTTCATTGGTGATGCCGGGAAGAGTGTACGTTCCGTGATCCCATATCTGCATATGGCCTGCCCCATAATTACCTTTGGGAATATCACCTTCAAAATCGAGGTATTTTACAGGATGGTCTTCGGTACGGATAGCCAGGCGTTTGTCGGCCGGATTCATGGAAGGACCTTTGGGAATAGCCCAGCTTTTAAGGACCCCGTCCATTTCGAGCCGGAGGTCGTAATGCAACCGGCTCGCCTGGTGCCGCTGAACCACGTACCGCTGCCGGCCCGTCCGGGAGATAACGGCTTGCGGTTCCGGGGTCTTTTCAAAGTTCCGTTTCTTTTTATAGCTATCGAGTCCCATTCCGGTCCCTGATTATTCAACCCGCTTTCCTCTTTTCCAGGCTGGCTTTTAATTTGGCCATAAGGTCATCAGCCTGGGTGGGTTGGTTCTTAAACTCCTTGCGTTTTAAAACTTTCCCCGCCGCCTTGTTGTTAATGATTTTCATCAACTGATCGTTATATGCATCCTTGAATTTGGTGAATTCAAAGGTTTCCGTGTATTGTTCAATGAGGGAGATGGCCATGTCTACTTCGCGTTTACTTACCTTATCTGTGGGAATGTCAAGCTGGGCAGGATCCCTGATCTCATCCTGGAACCTGATTACATGGAGCACCAGTACATCTTTATAGACCCCCAGAAGGCTCAGGTGCTCTTTCTGGCGCATGACGAAGGTGGCAACCCCCAATTTCTGTGTTTTTTTAAGGGCATCCTTCAAAAGGTTATAGGATTTACCGCCTTCCTTTTGCGGCTGCAGGAAATATGGTTTTTTAAATAAAACATCGGCAACTTCATCCTCGTCAATAAACTGGTCGATATCGATGGTCTTGCTCTTCCTCATATTGGCCACTTCAAAGTCCTCCTCTTCCAGCACCACATAGCCCTCATCCTTAAGGTAGCCTTTTACAATATCCTCCCAGGCCACTTCCTTCCCGGTCTTTTCGTTTACCCTTTTATATCGGATACGGGCCTTATCCCTGCGATCGAGCATATCGAGTTCAAGCCTCCGGTCCTCCGAGCCTGAAAATAGTTTCACAGGGATAGAAACAAGCCCAAAACTGATAGATCCATTCCAAATTGATCTCATTGCTTTTGATTATGTATGGTTATACCGCGGTGTATTGGGTCTGTTTTAATTTTACATGCCTTATTGCATATCCTCAACCTGCACTTCAATTGGTGAGAATGAATAATTATTGGACGCCCCTGCCGAACAGGCGGTAATCGCCACGATAAGATCCATCCCCGCCCTGAAAACTATATTATCTCCGGCCCTGGCTACAGGAGGAAGGACTTCGATCCCCAGGGCATCATCCACGGCTACATTCATAAAGATGTTAAAAGCAGTGGGTAGTTGCCAGCGTTCGATGCCGTAGCCAGCCAGGGCCTTATAAAGGTTGTCGCGGCAATTAGGGGATGGTCCTTCCATATTGTAAAACCGTCGCATGGTTTCAGGGCAGCAAGGGGCCAGCAGGAAATCATGTATCCCGCAACTGTCTTCTATTATCTCCAACATAATGTTGCTTAAATTACTGTACAGCCTGTTGCCGGTGGTGAACCGAAGCGTCTGTTCGTAATCGAAGGTTTTCCCGTTGCTGAGGGATTCGGTTAGATCATGCTGGTTAAAGGCCACCATATCTGCCACCTGCCCGCCTTCCGGGCATACAACTTTGAGCAATTGTCCCTGCCGCAGTTCCAGGGAATAACCTGATTTCGGAGGAATAATAACCTTGGCTTCCATATTGTTTCAATCTACAGGATTAAAAGGGCATTTCCAGCCGGCACCAACTTTGCGACCCGAATATTGGGGAGCCTCCAGCCCCTTTCCATAATCGCTCAGCATGGGGTTTACCGAACCATCAAACAGGCGTTCATTATTTCGGATAGCCCTTTTCATTCGGTGGAACCTGCCACTTTTCCTAAGGTCTTCAAATTGTTCATGCAAATTGAACGCGATTGCAGGATACTCAAATCGCCTGGCTCTCCTACTGCTATGGGGATGCATGCCTACCATAAAAAAGGCGCTGCCCCCTAAACTGAATGAAAAATTACTGGATGCCGGGTCATTGCTCACTTTCTTATCCCATTTATGGGTTTTGGAATCTATACCGTGTAGCCTATTGAGCAAGGCCCATAGCCCCTTTTCAAATTCCGGCTCGGTTGCATAATTATCTTCTGGAAAAATTGCTACATAGGACAAAAAGCTGCCAGGTTTCTCCTTTGCTAAATCCAGGTAAAGCAGGAGTTTCCCTGATAGGGCAGCCGCCGTTTTCATACTATCCATTGATCCGAAAGCCCCGAACCGGAGACTTCGGGAATTCAGCGCAGCCTGTGCTCCCACGCACGGATATCCTTCCTGCCTGATAAAATCCCTGAATTCCTTATAGAGGGTATTCCGGTTTTTTTTAACTAGATAAATTGAATCTGCCTGCATTCATTCTGTTTTAGTATTCCCCGGCATCATTTGCCTATTTTATCCGCCGTGCCCCCGGAGTATTAAGCCCGCTTATATCGTATCATGAGGAATAACATAATGGCGTTTAATGAAAGTGACAGCCCATTGGTTGCGATAATGGGCCAGTCGTTCCGCAGTACCCCATAGATTACCCAAAGTGTAACCCCCAGCAGGAGCACGGCAAACATAGCAGGTGATACGTCCTCTACCTTCTTTGTTTTCCATACTTTAATTATTTGCGGTATTACTGCCGCCGTGGTGCATATCCCCGCCAGGATTCCAATTAAGGTTGGCCAGCTCATCTTTAAAGATTATTGCTTTACTATAAATCGTTGTGGTATCGGCCACTACTCAGACCGTCGACCTTCTCACTGGTATCTAACTACCAACTGTTATATACCCCGGCATTCAGAAACCGGAACCCTGGGGTTCCATCCCGGCTTAAAGCCTAAAATTAGCCCGGTAAAAAGCAGTGCCCGGACTTTATTAATTAAAATCTTGACGGAAGTTCAAATAAGTAAGGCAATTGCCGGTAGTGAAGATTTAGCCAGGCTGCACAATTTTCTTTAAACATAAGACGTGGGAGATGACAAAACAAAGTATGCCGGGTTCGATTAACCCCGGCAATCAAAAAGTTGAATAAGCAGGGTGATAATTCTCCAACAAAAACGATAAACTGGTAAATATCGCTTTCGGATAAATACTACTAAATGTACATAATTACTTACAATACATACATTTACGCTCAAATAATTATACTCTTTTTCTTACTTTTCTGTGGAGCTTATTAATCCAAAAATTAGCATTGAATTGATGGCTGAATTCATGTTAGTTATAATTGAGGTTAGTACAAGTTTAACCTAATACATACGGGTTGAACTTATCGTTTATTCCAAAAAATATCCTAAAACAACAGCATCATGAAGAAAGACAAATCCAGGGAAGACCAATCCAGCGCCGGAACAAAAGGTGTCAGGGTTTTGGATGCCCCATTAGCCTACGAACAACTTTTTAAAAAATTCAACCAACCCCCAAGAGGAAAAATGCCAAAGGAACTTGAATCCATTTTTTTGCCTGAGCCCGAACCGTACAAGTTACAGGAAATAAAGGCGGATCGAAAAGTTAAGCTTAAAGTAGAACCGACAGTTCCAATGATCCCTGAATGGTTTGGTGTAAGTCCGCTACCGGATAAAGCTCAATTACCTGTCATTCCCCGGATATCGAATAAAAGAGGTGAGGCTAACCCGCTTACCATGTTCAGTCCTGAAGATCGCAGGATTTACAACGATATCAGCTATCCCTGGGGAACCATATGTCGCGTGGTAACCGCAGTGGGGGCAGGATCAGGGGTCATCGTCGGTCCCAGGCATGTAGTCACCGCGAGCCATGTAGTTGACTGGTCCGGTAATACCGGCGGCACCGTTGAGGTCCATCGCTCAGGGGCAACAGTCAGGGCGTCAACTTCCATAACTAAAATCTGGTATTACACGAAAGTGACTGGTACTGTAGGGTGGTTCGAGCAGGATGAGGATTATGCTGTTTTAGTTACATCTCAGCGCATTGGCGATCTGTTTGGCTGGATGGGCACCCGCACCTATAACAGCGACTGGGACGATGAGCCGTACTGGTGGAACATCGGATATCCGGGAAGTATCGGGTTTGGTATTCGCCCAACTTACCAGCGAAATGCAAAACTCGATGAACCATGGTATGACCTGGGACCAGCGCGGTCTATGAGCACGCGTGCCGATCTCACCCCTGGAAACTCGGGCGGACCCATGTTTGGTTTCTGGAGCAATGGTCCATATGTAGTAGCAGTGGCCTCCAGTGAGACTTCCGATGAAAATTGGTGTGCTGGCGGATCGTGGTTGACCAGTTTAGTGAAACATGCCATTAACAAAGACCCCTGATTAGCTGAAGTTCAAGCGAAATTAAACCACAGTAATCCTATTGGAGTATTGTAATGGTTATTCAAGGAAAACAAAAATCCACCTGTCCGAAGCGGGTGGATTTAGTAATTGATGCGGGCCCTGCCGGATTATTGTAAAACGCGCGAACCTTCACGAATAATCCCTTCTTCGAAATGTCATTATTTCAGATGCCTTCCAACCGCATATCGGTATAAATGCATTTATTGAAGCTGTTTGGATAATGATTATCCTTGATTCACTATTTTTTCGATTGATATTCCAGCCTGGTAACAGGATTCCCTTTTTTTAATAAACCTATCCCACATAACCAGTTATTCCTCATACTACAAATTGATGCGGTTGAATTTCTTCGATAACAATCCTTTGGTTTATAGTTCCCATTTCAAAAGTTATCAATCCAGGTAAACTTTTCCTTTATTATTTCCTCTTTTTCCAAATTCAAAAAATCCAGATAGGAGATGGCAGCTGGTGATAATTTCTTGGTTTTGAGCCAAATGAGGTTCCATGTCGTTGTAAGAGGGAGTCCTTTAACCGGGATGATCTGCAGGTCCTGGTTTTTTAGCTCGTTTTTTATCCCGATCAAGGGCATAATCGAACAACCCAGTCCTGAAACTACCGCCTGTTTTACCGCTTCATTGGATGTAAGTTCTATTTTCTTCCGTATTGAAAAGTTGTTTTTGGATATAAACATTTCCATTGCATTTCTTGTAGCCGATCCCTGCTCCCTATAGATCAAGGGGATCGTTTCGAATAATTGTTTTTTTGTAGGAGTCCTGGTGAACTTTAGCCTGCTGCTGCCAACATAAAAGAGCCTGTTCGGCATCAGTGCTACCCGATCGACCTTCAATTTTTTTGGCAGGACGGATACCAGGGCAAAATCAACTTCATTCAGCTCAAGACTTTCGATGACCCGCGATTTGTTGGTCACATCCATTACGAGGTCCACTCCGGCATTTTTGTTCATAAAATCCGACAGAAAATAGGGCATTACATACTTGCCTGTAGAAACCACGGATATCTTTAACCGCCCCGAGAGTTCTCCCTGATATGCCAAAGTCCTGTAATTGATGGCATGGACTTCATTGAGTATTTTCTCCGCTGCCAAAGATATTTCCTTCCCGAAATCCGTTACATATAGCTTTCTGCCAACGACCTCGGTTAGAGGAATAGGAAACTGATCCTGAAAATTTTTTAGCTGAATGGACACTGCGGGCTGTGTGAGGTGCAGCTCTTCCGCAGCCTTTGTAATACTCTGTAATTCAGCTATTTTAAAAAAAATTTGAAGCTGATGTAACGTGTAATGCATAAATAATATTCATATATAACATAACTAATATAAATAATATTTAATGATTATAAAATTTAATCTTTGTCCCCGGATTAGTTCTATAAACCCATAATAAACTTTAAAAACAAGTAAGATGGAAACAGAAGAATTGGCAAAAACCTCAGAAATCAAACAAAAAGTACAATTGGTAAAAGGGGAGTTCACACCATCGGAAGCTTCGGATATCTTCAACGCGCTGATCGATGAAAAGATAAACTTCCACAAATTAAAAAGGCTCCAACTCTGGGAAGGAGACCACCGGTGCGAAACCGGCCTTCTGGACAGCCGCATTAAGGAACTTCAGCAGGAAAGACAACTTGCGAAAAAATTTTTAGCAGATACCATAGCCCAAGGTCGGAATATCAGGATCAACGGAATACTGGAATTTACCCTGGCCGATTGATGTTTCCCCTGGGACAACATCCCGTGAAGGGCCTCCCATATGACCACGATTTATAATACGGAACTTAAATCTTAACCCGGGGCTGTGGGATAGGCTGATACCTTATGTTCAAAAACCGTATGGAACTACCAAAAAACAAGGCGCAACGGAATGTTTACAGGGCTGTTCCCATACCAATCGTAATACTGCCCCAAATGTTGGGTCATCTTTCTTACCCCGATCCGGATAGCGCCTCCGGCGAACGGTTAAGTGCGTTGAAGGAAGCAAGGAAAACGGTCGAACGATTGGCGCTCATGACTCATGAAAAAGGTATGGTGCCGGAAATCAAGAATAGGATAGAAATTAATCTTCCCGATAGTTACGTTTCCCAACCATGATCAATAATCCTTAAAAGGTAAAAATTCTTAAGATGATTCTTAAAAAGAAGCCACAAGAAGTCAGATCTCCAAAAACCCCCAAAAAAAATAGCAGCCCTTATTTTATTGCCCTCCAAAATATAATCGTCCCATTTCTATGGATATTGTTCATAGGGAATCTCTCCTTTCTGATGTATCATTACCCTGATATTCCTGAATGGGTCCATGGAAATTTCCTGAGGTTCAACGGGTTTACCTTGTTGATCTGGACGACGGTCACCTTCTTCAGTGCCATCGTTGGCAGTTATGCTGAAAACTACCTGCAAGGATACAGATACCGCTCCCGGTTCAAGCTGTTTTGCCTGGGGTTTACACTTTCCGTTATGACCCTGGTTCTGTCGGAGCATATCATTCCATTTTTAATCGGAT
>Ga0209347_1004632_pt1 | contig 14071 bp, 11 predicted proteins | sample AutmiccommuBRH23_FD_187382 | JGI IMG/M metagenome (GOLD analysis project Ga0209347, IMG submission 187382) | Deep subsurface microbial communities from Mt. Terri, Switzerland - Autotrophic microbial communities BRH/23 (SPAdes) (version 2) | ecosystem: Environmental > Aquatic > Deep subsurface >... | reverse complement strand
CAATCAGGACGAGGTCGAGGCGCTGGCCGCCCTGATGACCTACAAATGCGCTCTGGTCGAGGCGCCTTTTGGCGGTTCCAAGGGCGGTCTCAGGATTGATCCGCGCGAATATGACGAGCATGAGCTGGAGCTGATCACCCGCCGCTTCGCCTATGAGTTGATCAAACGCGACCTGATCGACCCGGCCCAGAACGTGCCCGCCCCCGACATGGGCACCGGCGAGCGGGAGATGGCCTGGATTGCCGATCAATATGCCCGGATGAACACCACCGATATCAACGCCCGCGCCTGCGTGACCGGCAAGCCGCTGAACGCGGGCGGCATTGCCGGACGGGTCGAGGCGACGGGCAGGGGTGTGCAATACGCGCTGCGCGAATTCTTCCGCCACCCCGAGGATATGGCCGCCGCCGGCCTGACCGGCACGCTGGATGGCAAGCGGGTGATCGTGCAGGGCCTTGGCAATGTGGGCTATCACGCGGCCAGCTTCCTGCGGGACGAGGATGGGTGCAAGATCACTGGCATCATCGAGCGTGACGGTGCGCTGGTCGATGCGCGGGGTCTGGACGTGAACGCTGTCCGCGACTGGATCGCCAAGCATCAGGGCGTCAAGGGCTTTCCCGGTGCCGAATATGTCGAGAACGGCGCCCTCGTGCTGGAAGAGGATTGCGATATCCTGATCCCGGCCGCGCTGGAAGGCGTGATCCATCGCGGCAACGCGGACAGGATCAAGGCGCCTCTGATCATCGAAGCCGCCAATGGTCCGATCACGGCCGGGGCCGATGACATCCTGCGCGACAAGGGCACCGTCATCATCCCCGACATGTATGCCAATGCGGGCGGGGTCACGGTGTCCTATTTCGAATGGGTCAAGAACCTCAGCCATATCCGCTTTGGCCGGATGCAGCGCCGCGCCGAGGAGGCGCGCACGCAGCTTCTGGTGGACGAATTGGAACGTCTGGACCGCTACCTTGGCGATGCCTGGGCCTTGCGCCCTGCGTTCAAGGAAAAATACCTGCGCGGCTCGGACGAGTTGGAACTGGTGCGCTCGGGCCTGGATGACACGATGCGGATCGCCTATCAGTCGATGCGCGAGGTCTGGCACGCGCGCGGCGACGTCAAGGACCTGCGTACGGCGGCCTATATCGTCTCCATCGGCAAGGTGGCCGCCAGTTACCGGGCCAAGGGCATTTGAAGCAGGTCGCCCGCGTTGCCCGGTCCGGACAAGGGGGGCGACCATCCCGCAACTGCACCGGGCAAGCGATATGCGACGATCTGTGTCGCCAACGGGCAAGGCTTTTGCGATTGCCTGTTGAAAACTCCGCCCTGAACCGGTTCACTGACCGGAACAGAGGGGACAGGCAAGATGCGCTTTTCGGGCCTTCGGGTGCTGACGGAAGGTCTCACGGGCAACCGGGGCTGGGGGCCGCACTGGCGCGACCCCGCGCCGAAATCCGACTATGACATCATCATCATCGGCGGTGGCGGCCACGGCCTGTCCACCGCCTATTATCTGGCGCGGGAACATGGGCTGACCAATATCGCCGTGCTGGAGAAGGGCTATATCGGCAGCGGCAATATCGGGCGCAACACCACCATCGTGCGCGCCAACTACTTCCTGCCTGGCAATTCCGAATTCTACAGCCATTCCCTGAAACTGTGGGAGGGGCTGGAGGCCGATCTGAACTACAACGTCATGCATTCGCAACGCGGCCTGATCAACCTGTTCCATTCCGACGGGCAGCGCGATGCCTTTGCCCGGCGCGGCAATGCGATGATCAATCAGGGCGATGATGCCGTGCTGCTGGATCGCGACGGCGTGCGCAAACACCTGCCCTATCTCGATTTCGACAATACCCGCTTTCCGATCTATGGCGGGTTGCTGCACCCGCGCGGCGGCACCGCGCGTCATGATGCGGTGGCTTGGGGCTATGCGCGCGGCGCCGACCAGCGCGGCGTCGACTTGATCCAGAATTGCGAAGTCACCGGCATCGACATCGAAAACGGCGTCGTCAAAGGTGTGCAGACAACGCGCGGTGCAATCCGCGCGAAGAAGGTTGGCATCGTCGTCGCAGGCCGCTCGGGTCAGGTGGCGGCCATGGCGGGCATGCGCCTGCCGATCGAAAGCCATGTCTTGCAGGCCTTCGTGACCGAAGGGCTGAAACCCGTGATCGACCATGTCATCAGCTTCGGGATGGGCCATTTCTACATCAGCCAGTCCGACAAGGGCGGCTTGGTCTTTGGTGGGGATCTGGACTTCTACGCCTCTTATGCCAGCCGGGGTAATCTGCCCATGGTTGAGCATGTGATGGAGGCGGGCATGACCCTGATGCCGATGATCGGCAAGGCAAAGGTGCTGCGTTCGTGGGGCGGGATCATGGACATGACGCCCGATGGCAGCCCGATCATCGACAAGACCCCTGTCGACGGCCTCTATCTCAACTGCGGCTGGTGCTATGGTGGGTTCAAGGCTGTTCCGGGGTCGGGCTTCTCCTTTGCCCATCTGATCGCGACCGACACGCATCACGCCCCCGCCGCACGCTTCCGGCTGGACCGCTTCCGCACAGGGCGCGGGCTTATGGACGAAGAAGGGACCGGGTCGCAGCACAATCTTCACTGAAGGTGCGCGCACCCACAACACCAGGACCGGGGCCAGACCCCGCAAGGACGGACGAAGAATGAGGATCACCTGCCCGATCTGCGGCGAAAGGGACCGGCGCGAATTCTATTACCAGGGCGACGCCATCGCCCTGCGCCGTCCCGACGCAGATGACACGCCCGAAGAATGGGACGCCTATCTGCATCTGCGCGACAACCCCGCCGGGGTGACCCGTGACCTGTGGTATCATGAAACCGGCTGCGGCGCGTGGTTGGTCGTGACCCGCAACACCGTCACCCATGAGGTGCTGGGCACAGCGCTTGCCTCGGATCATGGCACAGGTGCCGCATGAGGCTGGGCAAGGGCGGACAGATCGACCGGGGACAGCGGATCAGCTTTCGCTTTGACGGGCACCGTTACGAGGGCTGCGTGGGCGACACGCTCGCCTCGGCGCTGCTGGCCAATGACATCCGGCTGATGGGCCGGTCCTTCAAATACCACCGTCCGCGCGGCGTGCTGACCGCCGGATCGGAAGAGCCGAACGCGCTGGTCACGCTGGGGCAGGGCGCCGCGCAAGAGCCGAACCTGCGCGCGACGACGCTGGAACTCCATGACGGGCTGGAGGCGCGGTCGCAGAACGCATGGCCCTCGCTCGACCTCGACCTTCTGGCGGTGAACGATCTTGCCGCACCCTTCCTGTCGGCAGGTTTCTATTACAAGACCTTCATGTGGCCGCGTGCCTTCTGGGAAAAGCTCTACGAGCCGCTGATCCGCCGCGCGGCTGGCCTTGGCGCGCTGTCGGGCCAGGCCAATACCGACCGCTACGCCCGCGCCTTTGCCCATTGCGATCTTCTGGTGATCGGGGCGGGGCCTGCGGGCCTGATGGCGGCGCTGACCGCCGCCCGTGCCGGGGCCGATGTGATCCTGTGTGATGAAGACACCCGCACCGGGGGCCGCCTGAACGCGGAAACGCTCTCGGTCGGCGACCAGCCCGGCGCCGACTGGGCCGCCGCCGTGACGGCGGACCTGGCCGCCATGCCCAATGTGCGGATCATGACCCGCACCACGGTGACAGGCGCATACGATCAGGGCACCTATGGTGCGCTGGAACGCGCAAGCCCCGCCGAGGCAGCGAGGCCGGGGGCTGCGAAGGAAACCTTCTGGAACATCGTGGCGCGTCGCGCCGTGCTGGCCGCAGGGGCGCTGGAACGCCCCATCGCCTTCCGCAACAATGACCGCCCCGGCGTGATGATGGCGGGGGCCGTGCGCGCCTATATCAACCGCTGGGCCGTCAGCCCCGGTCAGGCCGTGACGGTGTTCGGCAACAACGACAACGCCCACCGCACCGCCGCCGATCTCTTGGCCGCAGGCGTGCATGTCACCGCTCTGATCGACAGCCGCCCGGAGGCCACCACGACGCTGGATATCCCCTTCTACAAAGGCGCGCAGGTCATTGAGGCGCATGGCCGCAAACGGCTGGAGGCGGTCAGCATCGCCACTACCTCGGGCATCGACAAGCTGCGCACCGATTGCCTTGCCATGTCGGGCGGCTGGAACCCGACGGTGCATCTGACCTGCCATATGAACGGTCGGCCCACCTGGAACGATACGCTTGCCAGCTTCACCCCTACACCCGGTGCCATTCCCGGTCTGGTCGCGGCGGGCGCTTGCAACGGCACCATGTCCACCCACGGCTGTCTGGCCGAGGGCGCGCGCGTCGCCGCCCAAACCCTTGCCGATCTGGGCTTGACAGCCGCCGAGGCCACGATCCCCGCGGCCGAGGATACGCCCTATCGCATCACGCCCCTCTGGACCGTGCCGGGCAAGGGGCGCGCTTGGCTGGATTTCCAGAACGACGTGACGGTCAAGGATGTGAAACAGGCGGCGCTGGAAAACTTCCGCTCGGTCGAGCACATGAAGCGCTATACCACCCAAGGCATGGCGACCGATCAGGGCAAGAATTCCAACGTCGCAGCCTTGGCCGTGCTGGCCGACGCCACCGGGCGCGGCATCCCCGAGACAGGCACCACCACCTTCCGTCCACCTTACGCCCCCGTCACCATCGCCGCCATGGGCGCGGGCGGGCAGGGCGCGGGCTTCGCGCCGCAACGCTTCACCACCTCGCACCGCGCCAGCCTCGCCGCAGGTGCCCCGATGATCGAGGCAGGGCTCTGGTATCGCCCCAGCTATTTCCCCAAAGCTGGTGAGACGACATGGCGGCAAGCCTGCGACCGTGAAGTCATGATGGTGCGAAATGCCGTGGGCATCTGTGATGTCTCGACCCTTGGCAAGATCGACATCAAGGGGCCGGGCGCAGGCGCTTTGCTGGATTTCGTCTATACCAACATGTTCTCGACCCTGCCCGTGGGCCGCGTGCGTTACGGGTTGATGCTGCGCGAGGATGGGCATGTCATGGATGACGGCACCACCGCGCGGCTGGCCCCGGATCACTATGTGATGACCACCACCACCGCCGCCGCAGGGCAGGTGATGCGCCATCTGGATTTCGTGCACCAGGCCTTGCGCCCCGATCTGGACGTCAGCTTCTGTTCGGTCACCGAACATTGGGCCCAGTTCGCCGTGGCGGGGCCACAGTCGCGCGATCTGCTGAACAAGCTGCTCGACACGCCTATCGACAACGAGTCATTCCCCTTCATGGCCTGTGGCGACGTGGCGGTGCAGGGCGTCGCCGGGCGGTTGTTCCGCATCTCCTTCTCGGGCGAACATGCCTATGAGATCGCGGTGCCCGCCCGCTATGGCGAAAGCCTGTTCAAGCTTTTGGTCGGTCTGGCCGAAACCATGGGCGGCGGGGCCTACGGGCTTGAGGCGCTCAATGTGCTGCGGATTGAGAAGGGCTTCATCACCCATGCCGAAATCCACGGACGCACGACCGCCTTCGATATCGGACTGGAAAAGATGATGTCCCCGAAAAAGGATTTCATCGGCAAAGCCGCTGCCGCCCGGCCCGGTCTGGTCGATCCGGATCGCGAACAACTGGTGGGGCTGAAACCCGTGGGCGCGGTCAAGCAACTGACCGCAGGCGCGCATCTCTTTGACCGCGACGCCCCCGCCACGCGCGAGAATGATCAAGGTTATGTCACCTCGGTCGGCTTCTCGCCCACGCTGGAGTCCGTCCTCGGTCTGGCCTTCCTCAAGCAGGGCCGTTCCAGACAGGGCGAGGTGATCCGCATGGTCGATCACCTGCGCCAGATCGAAACACTGTGCGAGGTCTGCAATCCCGTATTCTTCGACCCCGAGGGAGGGCGCGCCCGTGGCTGATCCTGTCGTGACGCTTTCGGCAACCACCCCCTGTGCGGGGATGCTGCCCTTGACCATCGGCACCGTGACCGTGACCGAGGTTGATCCCGGCTACCTGACGGCGCTCGCCCCCGCAAAAGGGCTTGGCGCCGCACTCAAGACCGCGCATGACCTTGACCTGCCCGGACCCGGGCAGGCGACCGGCAGTGACACTGCCCGCGCGATCTGGTTCGGGCGCGCGCATGTGCTGCTGATGGGGCCAGCCCCCGATCCGGCATTGGCGGAACATGCGGCCCTGACCGATATCAGCGACGGCTGGGCGGTGGTGCGGCTGGACGGGGCTGGTGCCACGCAGGTTCTGGCGCGTCTCACCCCCATCGACCTGCGCGCCCATGTGTTCCAGCCCGGCCACACGGCGCGCACCGAACTGTTCCACATGCAGTCCTCGATCACGCGGCTGGGCGATGAGGCGTTTCTCATCATGGTGTTCCGCTCCATGGCGCAGACGCTGGTGCATGACCTCAAGACAGCGATGGAGGGGGTTGCGGCCCGCGCCGGGGACTGACATTTTAGAGCAGCTATTGTCACCCCAAGGTTGTCCAACATGATGCGCCCCGCCCTGATGCGTCCCTTTGCCCTGATCACCGCCAGCCTGCTGGTCGTGACCGGCACCGTCGCGATTGCCGAAACCGATGCCGAGCGTGCGGCCCGTTGTGCCGGTCAGGCGCAGATCGTGGCGCAGGCCGTGGACCTGCGCGCCGGTGGCACTGACGAGGCGGGGACAACGTCCCGGCTCGAAGCCAGCGACAGCGGGATCGACCCGAAATACGCGCCCTCCGTCTCGGTGCTTGTAGGCTGGATCTACACGCTGCCGCCCGAGCAGATGACGGCCGAGGTCGCGACCGCGTTCGAGACGCAGTGCCTCGGCTACAAGCCCTGATCCGCGTCCGGCGTTCCTTTCGGTTTTCCACAGTTCATCGCGCGTCCGGCCATAGCAAAGCCGGGATGCAGCCCCTATAGTCACGGGCATGAGTCTGCCACCCGGTTTCCTTGATGAATTGCGCACCCGCATCAGCCTGTCTCAGGTGGTGGGGCGCAAGGTCATGTGGGACATGCGCAAGTCCAATCAGGGCAAGGGCGACATGTGGGCACCTTGCCCCTTCCATCAGGAAAAAAGCGCGTCTTTCCATGTGGATGACCGCAAAGGCTATTACTATTGCTTCGGCTGCCACGCCAAGGGCGACGCGCTCTCCTTCGTGCGCGAGACGGAAAACGTGGGCTTCATGGAAGCGGTCGAGATTCTGGCTCGCGAAGCCGGGATGCAAATGCCCGCCCGCGACCCGCAGGCCCAGCAAAAGGCCGACCGTCGCACCCAGCTTGTCGAGGTGATGGAACAGGCGGCGCAGTTCTTCGCCCTGCAACTGCGGACAGGGGCCGCGGGACCGGCGCGCGATTACCTTGCCAAACGCGGTCTGAAAGCCGACGCGCTGGAACGGTTCGGGATCGGGTTTGCCCCCGATGGCTGGCAGGGTCTGTGGGATCACCTGACCGCCAAGAACGTGCCTGAGGATCTGATCCTTGCCGCGGGCCTTGCCAAACCCTCGAACACCGGCAAACGGCCCTATGACGTATTCCGCAACCGCATCATGTTCCCCATTCGCGACGCGCGCGGGCGTTGCATCGCGTTTGGCGGTCGCGCGATGGACCCCAATGACAATGCGAAATACCTGAACTCGCCGGATACGGAGCTTTTCGACAAGGGCCGCAACCTCTATAACTTCGCCGCCGCGCGCGAGGCGGCGGGCAAGGGCAAACCGCTGATCGTGGCCGAAGGCTATATGGACGTGATCGCCCTGTCCGAAGCCGGATTCACCGCCGCCGTGGCCCCGCTGGGTACCGCCGTCACCGATACCCAGCTTCAACTGATGTGGCGCATTGCGCCAGAACCGATCATTGCGCTGGACGGCGATGCCGCAGGCATCCGCGCCGCGCTGCGGGTGATAGACCTTGCCCTGCCGCTGCTTGAGGCGGGCCAATCCCTGCGCTTTGCCGTCATGCCCGAAGGCAAGGACCCCGACGATCTGATCCGCGCCAGCGGGGCAGGGGCGATGCAGGCGCTGCTGGATCAGGCGGTGCCAATGGTCGATCTGCTCTGGCGGCGTGAAACCGAAGGACAGGTCTTCGACAGCCCCGAACGCCGCGCCACGCTCGACAAGGCGCTGCGCGAAAAGATCAAGCTGATCAAGGACCCCTCGATCCGCGCCCATTATGGCGAGGCGCTCAAGGAAATGCGCTGGGAACTGTTCGGCACCCGCCGCCGCGCCAATACCGCAGCCCGCGCCGCCCGTCCCGCTTGGACGCCCGGCAGCCCGCGCTGGCAACCCGCCCCCGTGCCGCAGAGCAGCACCAAATCCTCGCTGCTGGCGCAGGCCGGGGACGGGGTCGAGGATCATCTGCGCGAGGCGGTGATCTTCGCCACGCTCATCACCACCCCCGCCGTGATCGAGGAATTCGAGGGCCAGATCGAACAGATGGACTGTCAGGGCGCAGGCCATGCCGCCCTGCGCGATGCGCTCTTGCGCACGGCGATGTCCCATGGGCACGATCCCGATGCGCTGCGCGCGTCTCTGGAGCAGGAAGTTGGCGCGCAGCTTCTTGAAAGCCTCTTCGCGCTTCCCCATGTCCGTATCGTGCCCCCCGTGCGCCAGCCCGGCAATACCGAGATGGCCCGCATGACGGTGGCCGAGGAACTGGCCAAGCTGACCTGTCAGCGCGGCCTCATCTCGGAAATCGCCGAGGCGGAGGAAGATCTTGAGGGGCTTGCCGACGAGGCGGTGACATGGCGGCTCAGTCAGGCCGCCGAGGCCCGCAACCGCGCCCTGCGCAGCCAGCAGCAGGACCGCACCGAATACGATACCGGCCCCAACGGGGCACGAATCAACCGCGATGAACGCAGCGCACTTGATGCACTGATGGACAAGATTACCTTCACCAAACGGGGCAGATAGTGGTTTTAAGAGCGAATTGGTAAACAAATGAGGGTAAACGGTTTGCGAATCACTGCGAATCAAGGTTGATTCGGATAGCGAATCACACGGCCGTCACGCACCACCCCCATGTGCCGCAGATCGACCGCGACAGACCGCCCGCCAATGCAGGAGCATTTCATGGCCGCAAAAGACACCGACGACACGCCGCAGGACGATCAGGACACCGAAGTCTCCCTCGACATGAGCCAGGCCGCGGTCAAGAAGATGATCGCCGAAGCGCGCGACCGGGGTTACATCACCTATGATCAGCTGAATCAGGTTCTCCCGCCCGATCAGGTCTCGTCCGAGCAGATCGAGGATGTGATGTCGATGCTGTCCGAAATGGGCATCAACATCATCGAGGATGATGAGGTCGATGACGAGGAGGCCAAGTCCACCGCCGTCGTCGATATCTCCTCGAACCGCGATCTCGCGCTGGCCTCGGGCACGTCGGAAAAGCTGGACCGCACCGATGATCCCGTCCGCATGTATCTGCGCGAAATGGGCAGCGTCGAGTTGCTGTCGCGCGAGGGCGAGATTGCCATCGCCAAGCGGATCGAGGCTGGCCGCAACACGATGATCGCCGGGCTGTGCGAAAGCCCGCTGACCTTTCAGGCCATCACGATCTGGCGTGACGAACTTTTGTCCGAAGACATCCTGCTGCGCGATGTGATCGACCTTGAAGCCACCTTCGGCACGCAACTGGGCGAAGACGGCGATCTGGGCGACGGCCCCGTGGCCGCCCCCGCCAATGTCAGCCGCGCGCCCCGCCCCGCCATTGGTGAGGATGAGCAGGAACTGGACGCCGACGGCAATCCGATCAGCCGCGAGGATGACGAGGACGAGGATGAGCAGGCCAACATGAGCCTTGCCGCCATGGAAGCCGCGCTCAAGCCGCGCGTGCTGGAGACGCTGGACCGGATCGCGGATGACTACGCTCGCCTGTCGGAAATGCAGGACAGCCGCATCTCGGCCACTCTCAACGAGGATTCCAGCTTCTCGGCGGATGACGAGGGCACCTATCAGACGCTGCGCGCGGAAATCGTGCTTCTGGTGAACGAACTGCACCTGCACAACAACCGCATCGAGGCGCTGATCGACCAGCTTTACGGCATCAACCGCCGTGTGATGCAGATCGACTCGGCCTTGGTGAAACTGGCCGATCAGGCGCGGATCAACCGGCGCGAATTCGTCGATGAATATCGCGGCTACGAGCTGGACCCGAACTGGCTGGACCGCATGGCCCAGAAACCGGGCCGGGGTTGGCAGGCGCTGATCGAACGCTCCGCCGACAAGGTCGAGGAACTGCGCGCCGACATGGCGCAGGTCGGCCAGTATGTCGGCCTCGACATCAGCGAATTCCGCCGCATCGTGAACCAGGTCCAGAAGGGCGAGAAAGAAGCCCGTCAGGCCAAGAAGGAAATGGTCGAGGCAAACCTGCGCCTCGTGATCTCGATCGCCAAGAAATACACCAACCGAGGGCTGCAATTCCTTGATCTCATTCAGGAAGGCAATATCGGCCTGATGAAGGCGGTCGATAAGTTCGAATATCGTCGCGGCTACAAATTCTCGACCTATGCCACATGGTGGATCCGGCAGGCCATCACCCGCTCCATCGCGGATCAGGCGCGCACCATCCGTATCCCGGTGCACATGATCGAAACGATCAACAAACTGGTCCGCACGGGCCGGCAGATGCTGCACGAGATCGGCCGCGAACCCACGCCGGAAGAACTGGCCGAAAAGCTGCAGATGCCGCTGGAAAAGGTCCGCAAGGTGATGAAGATCGCCAAGGAACCGATCTCTCTCGAAACCCCCATCGGGGACGAGGAAGACAGCCAGCTTGGCGATTTCATCGAGGACAAGAATGCCGTGCTGCCGCTCGACAGCGCCATTCAGGAAAACCTCAAGGAAACCACGACCCGCGTGCTTGCCAGCCTCACCCCGCGCGAGGAACGCGTGCTGCGCATGCGCTTCGGCATCGGCATGAACACCGACCACACGCTTGAGGAAGTGGGCCAGCAGTTCAGCGTGACCCGCGAACGGATCCGCCAGATCGAGGCCAAGGCCCTGCGCAAGCTGAAGCACCCCAGCCGCTCGCGCAAACTGCGCAGCTTCCTCGACGGCTGAGACAGGCGTGATCGCAACGTGCAAGGGGCGGCGGATCATCTGCCGCCCTTTTTGCATGATCACGCATCTGTGTCGCTGCGGTGTTTTACTCACCACCCCCGATGCCCTACCATCGCCTTCAGGTTGATCACGCTGGAGACATCCGATGCCCCGTCTGTCCGCTCTGTCCCTTGCCCTCGTCGCGGCGCTCTCTGGCCCGGCAATGGCCTTCCAGCCGTTGATCCCGCTGGATGTCCGCCCCACCGGCACGCCCGGCACCTTCGAGGTGATCGAAAGCCGCGGCGCCGGCCCCTCGCATATCTGGTGCGTCGCCGCCGATCACGCGCGCCACAGCTTGAACGCGACCGGCACCCAGCGTCTGACCGTGGTCGCCCCGCTCGGTGCCAGCCAGACCAAACAGGGCAGCAAGGCCGTGACCTTCACCCTGACCCCGCCGGATGCGGCCACCACCAACAGCGTGACTCCCGGCATGCTGGGCGGTGCGCTGTTGTCGGTGCGCAGCGATGGCGCAACCATGAGCGTCATCCAGGCGCTGCAATATTGCTCTGATCACATCGAAATGCCCTGAAACCGCGACCGCTGCGGATCGCGCCCGGAAAGGACAGCATGACATGGCCCATCGCCCGATTGGAACAGCGCTCGCCATCCTGATCCTGATGGGGCTGCTCGCCCCGCAGCAGGCGCAGGCCTTTCGCCCGCAGTTTCCCCTGACCGTCATTCAGGCCCCCGACAGCCGCGAATTCGAAGTGCTCGAAGAACATGCCGCAGGTCCCCGCCAGATCTGGTGCGCCGCCGCCGAGCATGGACGCGACGTGCTGCGCCTGCCCACCGCCACCCGCCTTTACATTGCGCGCGGGCGCGGTCCCAGCCAACTGGCCCCCGGTCGCATCTCGGTCCGCTTCAGCCCGGACCCGGTCGAACCCATCGCGCCCAAGCAGGACAGCACCTATTCCGTGTCGCTGCGCGATGTCGGTTTCTCGCTCTCCATCGGCCACGCGCAATCCTATTGCGACGACCGGATCGAGGATCTTTTCGACCGGTTCTGACCGCTGGGCGCACTGGCATGAAAAGTCAGTTCAATCAATATTTTATCCCGCCCTTTTGATGCTATGGCGAAAAGGCAACGCTTCATCTTGGGGCCAGATTTTCCCGCTACCCAAAACCTTGAGGCTGTCCTATAGTGCCTGTGGATAAGTGGGGGGCGAACCCCACAGTCAGAGGCAGAGACAAGATAAAGGGGGCCAGCCATGCGCTGTCCGTTTTGCGGAAATATCGACACCCAGGTGAAGGACTCGCGCCCGGCCGAAGATCACGTTTCGATCCGGCGGCGGCGGTTCTGCCCGGCCTGTGGCGGGCGCTTCACCACCTACGAGCGGGTGCAGCTGCGTGATCTGGTCGTCATCAAATCGAATGGACGGCGCGAGGAATTCGACCGCGACAAGCTGGAACGCTCGATCCGCATCTCGCTGCAAAAGCGGCCCGTCGAGCCCGAGCGGATGGACCAGATGGTCTCCGGCATCGTCCGGCGGCTGGAAAGCATGGGCGAGACGGATATCCCCTCCAAGGTGATCGGCGAGATCGTGATGGAGGCGCTAGCCCGTATCGACACCGTCGCCTATGTCCGTTTCGCCAGCGTCTACAAGAACTTCCAGGCTGCCGACGATTTCGACAAATTCGTCTCCGAGCTGCGTCCCGACACCGCCCCTGAAACGTGACGCGGGCCGTGCGCTGGTCCGACCAAACCTACATGGCGCTCGCCCTGTCACTGGGGCGGCGCGGCCAGGGTCAGACCTGGCCCAACCCCGCCGTGGGCTGCGTGATCGTCAGGGATGGCCGCATCATCGGGCGCGGTTGGACTGCCCCCGGCGGCCGGCCCCATGCCGAGCCGCAGGCGCTGGCCCGCGCCGGGGAGGCGGCGCGCGGGGCCACCGCCTATGTCAGCCTCGAGCCTTGTGCCCATCATGGCAAGACGCCCCCCTGCGCCGACACACTGATCAAGGCAGGCATCAGCCGCGTCGTCGCTCCCCTCCAGGACAGTGACCCGCGGGTGTCCGGGCGGGGCTTCGCCATGCTGCGCGCCGCCGGGGTCGAGGTCACCACAGGCGTGATGGCCGACCAGGCCGCCCGCGATCTGGCCGGGTTCTTCCTGCGCATCCGCGAGGGGCGGCCACGCGTGACGCTCAAGCTTGCCTCCAGTTTCGACGGGCGCATCGCGACCGCGACAGGCGACAGCCAGTGGATCACCGGGCCCGCGGCGCGCCGCGCGGTCCATGCGATGCGCGCGCGCCACGATGCGGTGATGGTGGGGGCGGGCACCGCGCGCGCCGATGATCCCACGCTGACCGTGCGCGGCCTTGGCATCACGCGCCAGCCGGTCCGCATCGTCGTGTCGCGCAGGCTCGATCTGCCGCTCAGCGGCAACCTTGCCCAATCCGCCGCCGATGTCCCGCTCTGGCTCTGCCACGGCCCCGACGCCGATCCCCGCCTGATCGAGGCGTGGTCTGGTCTTGGCGCGCGCCTCATCCCCTGCGCCACCACGGCCGGGCAGATCGACGCCTCCGCCCTTTTGCAGGAACTCGGACAGGCGGGTCTGACCTCGGTCTTCTGCGAAGGCGGCGGCGCGCTCGCGGCCTCGCTGCTCTCTGCCGGTCTGGTGGACGAGCTGATCGGCTTCACCGCAGGCGTGATGATCGGCGCCGAGGGTCAGCCCGCGCTGGGCGCGCTTGGCCTCTCGCATCTGGCAAGCGCCCCGCGCTTCGATCTGATCGAGAGCCGCGCCATCGGCCCCGACATCCTGCACCGCTGGGTGCCACAGGGCTGACGCGGCCTGCTTCTTCTTGCCTCAAATATCCAAGGACAACGCCGGCCTCAGCCGCGCCGCCACAAATGGGCGTGCCCCGCGAAAACTCCCTGCAGCTTCGCCAGCAGCCGGTTGGCCAGCCCACCGCGCGCCACCTCGCCTGCCGCCAATCGTTCCACCGCCACCTCGACCGGGCAGGGCAAGCCGCTCACCGGATCGCGATAGCGCGGATAGTCGATCAAGGCCGCATGAACCAAT
>Ga0209347_1004631_pt1 | contig 14072 bp, 15 predicted proteins | sample AutmiccommuBRH23_FD_187382 | JGI IMG/M metagenome (GOLD analysis project Ga0209347, IMG submission 187382) | Deep subsurface microbial communities from Mt. Terri, Switzerland - Autotrophic microbial communities BRH/23 (SPAdes) (version 2) | ecosystem: Environmental > Aquatic > Deep subsurface >... | reverse complement strand
GAGGGTGTCCGTATAAATATATTAAATCTTTAAAAAGTTGCAACATTCTTATATTCGTGCTTTAATTAAAGCAAGCCTTTAATATCTCCGGGAGGAGTATTTATCCCGCGGCAAACAGCCGCGTTTTGTTTTTTCCCCTTTGTTAGTTACCTTTAGCAGTGAAAAATTTAAAAATAGGAGGGTAATATTTATGACAGTGAATCATTTTTTAAAAAGAAATAACTTGACCATGGATGACCGCAACAAGGTTAATTTCGTGGTTATATTGGAAATGAATCTGCGGAAACACCTGATAAGCGGGAATGACGGCAGTGTGCGGGACTACATCATAGCAATCCGTGTTTTTTGGCCCAAAATAACCGAACTTCCCATTAGCCTTAAACTCTTTAGGCAGGCTATAGCTTTTTTGGAAAGCAAGGGCTGGTATCCGCACCTTGGAGAAGATCATTCCAGGAGGATCAACAGCTACGTTACCCGCATCCGTTAGGCCCACTATTCCTTTTTATTAAGGATCTTTTCCCCGACTGAGCAACTGTGGCGGTTATTTACTAAACAAATAGCCTGCCACATAACCTGACTAATCCCATTCAACTATAGCTATGTGGGGTGGGGAACCGGCTTCCATAATTTTTTTGCTGGATTGGTTTTCTACAGTTTCTCCAGCTTTTAACTCCACTTCAACCACACCGGCAAATCGTTTTATCCCATCATTATCTTGGAGAAAAATGTTCAGTTTTCTTTTTATGGTCGAATCAGAGGTGTTCTTTGCCCTAATTGTTATAACGATATCGTTTTCCTTTTGTTCAATGGCTGTAGTCACTGGAATTCTAGTCTGAGACAGGTCTTTAACTAGAAGTATACCTGCTACCGTAAAAAAAATAAGTAGATCCACCACTATAAAAATAATTATTTTCCTATTCACACCAGCACCAACTTTTTAAATAATTATAACAAATATTTGTTTGCTCAACAGTATTTATATGGATTGACTCTTGTAAAAACCAGCACTCTCCAGGTGCTGGTTTAATCTGTATTCTTTATCCTGTTTTACTCCAATTACTTTGTGTGCCTATCAGTTGGTATAACCTTGAAATAAAAAGAGAAAGAGTAGTTTATGTAGATAAATATAAATCTTGCTCATTGTTCCTTGATTATTTATTATAAATAAAGAAGAAAACAAATGAAATCTGTAGCCAAACAATAAATGCCGGAAGGAGTTTTTGATATGGGTGAGCAGCAGTATGCCCGTAAATGGCACATCCTGGCGGCAGTTTTACTGGGGTCTATCATGGGCCCCATAGACGCCAGCATAGTTTATATAGCCATGCCGGATATAGGACGGGTTCTCGGGGTGGACCCGGTGACGGTGGGCTGGGTGTCCATGTCATACCTGCTGGTGCTGGGAAGCTTTTTGCTTTCCCTTGGCCGACTGGGGGACATGTTTGGCTTTAAAAGGCTGTTTTTGGTAGGGCTGCTGATTTTCATCATTACCTCGGCACTATGCGGTCTTGCCCCCGGTCTTGGGGCGCTGATCTTCCTGCGGGCGCTGCAGGCCATTGGCGCAGGCTTGACTATGGCCATGTCCCCGGCTATCATCACGGCCTGTTTTCCGCCGCAGGAACGGGGCAGGGCCCTGGGCATGAATGGGATGAGTATAGCCCTTGGCCTGGCTATGGGACCCAGTCTGGGTGGAATGCTGGTAGATTTTATCGGCTGGCGGGCCATTTTTTACGTTAATATTCCCATTGGGATAATTGCTTATATATGGTGTTTACGCGTGGTCCCCGATATGCGCAGTGAAAAACGACAGTACTTTGACTGGGCGGGATCGTTGCTTGCCTTTTCAGGCTTGGGCGCGCTGCTTTTTTTTGCCAGCCGGGGCGAGGCTGCCGGGTGGTCCTGGCCCATTGTACTGCTGGGTGTTGCCGGCCTGGTTTTGCTGGGTGCCTTTATTGCGGTGGAAAAACTTCTTCCCGAGCCCATGCTGGACTTGAAGCTATTTCAAAGCAGGGTCTTTTCCGCTGGTAATGGGGCTTCACTTCTTCATTTCATAACACAGTATGTGATCGTCTTTTTGACACCTTTTTACCTGCAGCAGGTATTGAATTATTCAGCCAGCCAGGCGGGGGCCATCATGACAGCTTTCCCCCTCACGGTGCTGGTGGTGGCCCCGGTGGCCGGCGCTTTATCTGATAGAATTGGCCATCGGGGATTGGCCTTTGCCGGCTCTTTGATTTGTAGCATTGCCGCCCTGGTTATGGCCAGCCTGAACCAGCAGGCGGGCCCGGCCGATGTGATCTGGCGACTGAGCTTGTTCGGCTTAGGCACGGGGTTGTTTCAGCCTCCTATTAACAGCGCCGTGATGGGCTCTGTTCCCAAATTTCGTCTGGGCATTGCCGGGGGTGTTCTGTCAACCACCCGCAATGTTGGTATGGTGCTGGGTATCGCCCTGGGTGGCGTGGTGCTGGCCTCCCGGCAGGCCGTCCATATTGATCTTGGTCCCAGCGGCGCCATGCAGGATGCCTTCCTGGTGGCGGCAATCCTTTCCTTGCTCTGTACACTGGTAAGCCTTCTGGCCGCCCCGTCCCGGAAAATTGATAAGGCTACTGTATAAAAGTTTTCCTCATTTTTTACTTATAGTGTCAGCTGCATCCAAATTACATCGAAGTTAACATCCATACCGACTCGACCCAGTGCCTTGAGCCTACCAAAAAGCAGGCATCATCAACCAGGATGCGGGATTTGGCCGAGGGAAAGTTTTTTCCTTTGGAATCAACTGAAATTATAGGCTTAAATCCAAAAGTCTTCCAGCACTTGAAAGCTCAGAATTAAGGAGAAATGTACCCAAAACAAAAAATGGACCGACACTTTTAAGTCAGTCCATTTTTTATTGGCAGGCTAATTTTATTTCTTTTCCGGCTGGGCCAGGGGCTGAACGGGTAGGGTTGCCTTACTTACATCGGGCTCAATGAAGGGTTTGCCGAGATCGGTTAATGTAATCTCCCCCGTTGCCTCCTGATACATTCTGAAGCTTTTGGCCTGGGTGTCCTTGTCTGTGGCCCCGGGAATTTTTGAACTGTCCATGTTTATGCTAATCTTCATATCAAGTTTGATTATATCGCTTATTAAAGTCCTTTTGTTTATGTAAGTAGTATAGTAGTAATTGATATCCATGTTTTTAACCAGTTCACCAATGAAATTCTGAGAATCAGGGCTTTTGTCAAAATCATTCCCATTTCCTTCATCTGCTCCACAGCCTTCATCGGGTTGGACTGTATATCTTGCTGCTGCTTTATTAAGTCAGCCGGGAAGGGCATATCCATCTTCCTCCACCCGAAGAAAAACTAAATGATGTGTATCTCTACCCCGATCGGGAGTCCTTTGTGGCGGGAGTATCCAATTTCGATAAAAAACTTGGTGAAGATGCAAAAAAATCCAGCATAAAAGCTTCCACCGGCCTGGCCGGTGGAAGCTTTTGCCGAAGGTTTATAGCTGTTACTCAGTCTATTTCCTTGCAGACATTTTCTTATAACCCCATTTCCTTGGCGATGATCAATTTCATCACCTCGGTGGCGCCCGCGAATATGGTCTGAATCCTTATGTCCCGGAAATCCCTGCTGATGGGGTACTCTTCCATATAGCCGTAGCCGCCGTAAAGCTGAAGGCAGTTGTAGGCAGTCCGGTTGGCCATTTCGGTAATCCAGTATTTGGCCATGGACACCCTTTTGACCACATTTTTGCCCTCCATATGGTCATTGATCAACTGGTCGACAAAGACCCTGCCCAATTCGATTTCGGTGGCCATTTCCACTATTTTAAAGGTGTTGTGCTGGAACTTGGACACCGGCTTGCCGAATATATTGCGACTGCCGCTGTATTCTATGGCCTCCCGGAGCATTTTCTCGGCCCCGGCCTGGGCGCCGATGGAGCAGACCAGCCTTTCCTGCTGCAGCTTTTGCATGAGGCAGATAAAGCCCATGTTCTCCTGTCCAAGCATGTTTTCCGCCGGGACCCGGCAGTCTTCAAAGAAAAGCTCGGTTGTGTCCTGGCTCTTAAGTCCCATCTTTTTGAGCCTTCGTCCCTTGATAAATCCAGGGGTGCCATCCTCCACCACGATCAGACTGATCCCGGTGTAGGCCGGACTGGCCTGGGGATTGGTTTTGCAGGCCACCACAACAATGTCGCAGTGGTGGCCGCCGGAGATAAAGGTTTTGGCCCCGTTTAGAATGTAGTGGTCACCTTCTCTCCTGGCGGTGGTTGTGATGGCGGCCAGGTCGGACCCGGCGTTGGGCTCTGTCATGGCCACGGCCGCCATCAGTTCGCCCGTCACGCAGCCAGGCAGCCATTTGGCTTTCTGCTCCGGGCTGCCGTAGCTATGTATATAGGGTACCACTATATCGCTGTGCAGTGAGAACAAAACATTTGTGCCATACCTGGCAAGTTCCTCTATGATAATAACAGAGTAGCCGAAATCGGCCCCGGATCCGCCGTACTCCTCCTCAACCCAGGGGCACAGGAAGCCTTTTTCCCCGCATCGGCGCCAGACCTCCCTGGGCACCAGCCCTTCCTCTTCCCACTGATCATAGTAGGGTTTTAACTCGGCCTCTATATACTTCCTGAAAGAGTCTCTGAATAGCTTATAATCGCCTGAATTCAAATCAAGAGACATGGCAAAGCTCCTTTCGCGCTCACATTCCTCCGGTAACCCTGATTACCTGGCCGGATATATAGTCAGCAAGGGGAGAGGCAATCATAAGTATGCTTGCCGCTGCCTCTTCGGGCAAGGCAGGCCTGCCCAGGGGGCAGATCATGGTAAACATCTGGCGAATCTTTTCCGGTACCCCGATGGCCACATTTTCACCATCTCTGCTGATGGCCTCACCCTTTTCTTTGGACTGGGTCAGTCTGGTCTCTATGAAGCCGAAGGCGATGCAGTTAACGCACACGTTGAAAGGCCCCCACTCCTTGGACATAGTCTTGGTCAGCCCCACCACGGCGGCCTTGGCGCTGGAGTAGTTGGCCTGCCCGAAATTGCCGTCAAGCCCGGCCACCGATGATATGTTGATTATTTTACGGCACTTGGCCGTTCCCTGCTGTGCTTTCTCCCTGTTGGCGTTATCCCTGATATAGGGGGCAGCCGCCCTGATTATTTTGAATGGGGCGGTTATGTGGATATCCATCATGGCCTGCCACTGCTTGTCGGTCATCTTGTGAATTGTGGCGTCCCAGGTGTAGCCGGCATTATTGACGATAATATCAATATCAGGCCCAAAGGCCTCCACCGTTTCCCTGATTAGTCTTTCGGGATAGCCCTCGGCTGTAACGTCACCCACCACCGAAATGGCCTGACCGCCCATACTCTTAATTTCTGCCACCACTTCGGCCGCCGGGGCCTCGTCTATATCGGTAATCACCAGCTTGGCTCCCTCGGCCGCGAACAGCAAGGCCGCAGATTTACCTATACCCCGGCCTGACCCGGTAATTATACATACCTTGTCTTTAAGCATTTTTTCCATTCAGCTTTTACCTCCTCAGAAATATCATTGGTTGTAAGTTATGAGTTGTAGGTTATAGGTTATAGGTTGTTAGTTGTAAGTTATAAATTGCAAGTTGTAAACCCCTAACCAGCTATTCTTCAAAACCAGGCCTCGAAGGACCCCGAGGCCTTTACCTGGCCGTTTTGGTCCACAGCCGCGATATCGCAGGTAATCAGCCCACGACTTTCAAAGCTTTTGCCTGTAACCTTTCCTGATACGGTGATGGTGTCTCCGGGCCGGGTTACACTGGCAAACCTTACATTAAACCTTTTCAGGTTTCGGTTGGGTATCCAGTCGGTAACAGCCTGACCCATGATCCCCATGATCAGCATTCCGTGGGCGATTATGCCGCCCTGGCCGGCTGCTTTGCCAAAGGCGTCCATATAATGCAAAGGGTTAAAGTCCCCGCTGGCGCCCGCATATTTGGCCAACTGTATCTCGCTGATCGGCTCCTTGGTAAGAGACGGCATTTGGTCCCCGATATTGATTTTTTCAAAATCCGTCACCTGAGGCCACCTTCCTTTATTTTAATTCCACCACTACCTGACGGCACTTTTGGACCTCTTCCTTTCTCTGGTTCACATAGACTGTTTCCATTGTTATGAGGTACATGTTTTTCTTTTCGGTGAAGTTGGTAATGGTGGTGGTTGCCGTAATCTCATCCCCGGCTGTGATGCTTTCCAGATACTGATATTCTTGTTCGCCGTGCAGTACCTTGACCGGGTTCAGCCTCAGGTTTTCACACAATTTCATGAACCCCGGGCCCCCCCACAGGTCTATGACCGTACCGAAGGTTGGGGGTGCAATCACGCCGGGGTATCCTTCCCCCACCGCCTTTTCCGGGTCAAGGTAGATATCTTTCATATCTCCTATGGCGGCTGCAAACTCCCTGATTTTACCCTTTTCCACCATAAAGCTGTAAGATGGGAAGGAGGTTCCCACCATGGCGCTTCTTTCTTCCATATTCATTCCTCCCAGGTAGTTTATTTCAGAAATAAATAGTCCTTTTGTTGTTCGCAGACCGGGGCCCGGCAGCCCTTTTTTTCTGAGCACTGCCAGGAAAAAGGATTAACCTCCACCTGACAGGTCCTGGTTCCCTCAATCTGGTAAATCTCGGTTATTTCCACCGGCTTTCCCAGAAAGCTGCATAAAACAGTCTTTTTAGCCTCACGGAACATTCGACACCCCCGGTAGTAATGTCAATGGCTTACCCCTTCTCCTTCCCCACAATGCAAACAGAGCAGACGCACTCCCAGGGGAATCCTCCCAGGTTGTGTGTAAGTCCCAGTTTAGGGTCCTTGAGCTGCCTGGGTCCGGCCTCTCCCCGGAACTGCAGCCAGCACTCGTAGAGCATACGCAGTCCACTGGCCCCTATTGGGTGCCCGAAGGACTTTAGTCCGCCGTCGGGGTTTACCGGCAGTTCCCCGTCCAGGTCAAACACCCCGTTCATGACATCCTCCCAGCCCTTGCCTCTTTGGCTGAAGCCCAGGTCCTCGTATATTACCAACTCGGTGGGAGTGAAGCAGTCGTGCACCTCGGCCATGCTGATCTGTTTCCTGGGGTCGGTTACACCGGCCTGCAGGTATGCGTCCCTGGAGGCATGGACTGTTTCCCTGACGGTGGTGAAATCGTAGTCCTGGTGCATGGCCCCGTGTCCCGAGCCGCAGGCAATGGACAGGCCCTTAACGTATATGGGGCTTTTGCTGTATTTGTGGGCGTCTTCGGCCCTGACTATAATGGCCGCCGCCGCGCCGTCGGCCACCCCGGAGCAGTCCATTATGCCCAGTGGGGCCGCAACCATGGGGGACTTCAGTATTTTTTCCATGGGTACTTCCTGGCGGAACTGGGCCTTTGGGTTCAGTGCCCCGTTTTTATGGTTCTTCCAGGCTATCCTGGCCAGCACTTCCTTACCCTTTTTGGGGTCCAGGCCATATTTTTTAAAATAGGCCGGCGCCAGCAGTGAAAAGGCTGCCGGGGCGGAATAGTTGGGCCTGGTGCCGTCATCGGCGGGGGGTATTATAACCAGCCCGCTGTATCCTGAATCCTTCAGCTTTTCCGCTCCTATGGCCATAACCATGTCATAGGCCCCCGAGGCCACGGCGTAGCAGGCGTTGCGAAAGGCATCGGTGCCGGTGGCGCAGAAGTTTTCCACCCGGGTGACCGGTTTATTCTGGATTTTGAGGGGAACAGAGAGGGTAATGCCGCAGTAACCGGAATTGCACGTCCCGAACCAGTAAGCCTGTACGTCGTCGGGGGTAACCCCGGCGCTTCCCAGGGCCTCGTAGGCCGCCTCCACCATCATGTCATCCAGGCTTTTGTTCCAGTGCTCGCCAAACTTGATGCAGCCCATTCCAACAATGGCCACCTTGTCTTTAATACCTTTTCCGCTCAATTATTTTCACTCCTCTGATTTAAGGGTTCAAATATTGACTAAATGTTAAATTGTTATAAGTTATAGGTTATAGGTAACCAAAATCATCTCTTGGGCCTGGCCTTCCAGAAATAATTACTGATGCCCCCGGCCTCAAACAGCCTGCGAAAGGACATCTCCACCTCCATGCCGATATCTATTTTGGAAATGTCGCAGTCGGTCATTTCGCAAATCATCCTTCCCCCGCCTTCAAAATCAACCACAGCGAAAACCGCCGGCGGGTCCTGGGAAAATGTCAGGTAGTCAACGGTATAGGTGGCAACCACCGCCGGTTTTTTCACAAAGCTGTACTCCTCCATATTGTCCTTGGCCTGGCAGTGTACGCAGATCCGCTGGGGCGGGAACTGGGGGGTGCCGCAGGCCAGGCAGCGGGAGCCATAAAAGGCGTATTTTTTTCGGCGCTCCCTGAACATGGCGGGAGCTGAAGGCCTGGTGGGGTCAGGCCGCCTGGGCGGCTCGGTTACCAATAGCTGTCGCCATTTCAAATAGGTATTGTACCTCATTGTATTTTTACCGGACTTGAGGAAGCCGCTTATTCCCCGCCGGGGAGGAAGAGATCCCAGTGCATCGGTGGCCCTGAACAGCAGCGCGTCGCACCCTTCGCCGAAGGTGGCGGCCAGTATATAGTCGCCTGGCTTCGCCTCCTCCAGGGCGGCGGCCAGCATCATGGGCACATTGGAAGCACCCGACAGGCCAACGGTCAGGAAAAGGGTGTCCTGGATCTGGGCTATTGAAAATCCCATGGACTGGGCAAGGGCCATCTGGTATCTTGGGTTTGGCCCGTAAAGCACTATTTTGGCTATATCACCCGGGGCCAGCCCTTTTTCCTCCAAAAGCGCCTTTACCGTGCCGCCTACAAATCTGTTGTAGCCCTGGGTGATGTAAAAACGCTCCTCCCAGCTCATTACGTGGTCGCCCTTATCAGGAGTCCACTGCGAGTATATCTCGGCCACCGAGCTTTTTGATCCCTCCAGGGAGGCAATTATCCCATCCTCTCCCAGCAAAAAGGCGGCCGCCCCGTCTCCAAAAATCTGTTCCCACTGGCTCTGGGGCGCCCCCAGGCGGCAGTCCGAGCAGGCCACCAGAACCGGCCCGGCACCGGCCTTAACCGCGTCGAACCCGGCCAGGAGAGCACCCGAACCGGCCCGCAGGCTGCCGGTAAAATCCATGGCCCTGGCCTCCATGGGGATATCCAGCGCCGCGGCGATGGTGGAGACCGACTGCTTTTCCCTGTAGGGCGCCGTGGTGGAGGCAAAATAGAGGTTCCTGACATCACTTGCCGAAAGTCCTGTCAGGCAGTCCATCGATGCCTCCACCGCCATTGACACACTGTCCTCGTCATAGTTGGCCACAGCTTTTTCGCCGGGAGCAGTCGGATCACCCGTGGCCTCACCGATCCTTTTTCGATCCATCCGGTTGAAAGGCACATAGGCCCCGAAAGATACAATTCCGACCATTCATCTGTCCTCCTTATTAAACCCTATTTGGTTGCTATGAAAACAGTATCAGTTATCAGCCATCAGTTAATATCATTCCGGCTGTCAGCTGACTACTGACCACTTACTACGCAATGTGCGTGCCAGAAGAGATTTATAGGTATAGTACCCGCTGCGGGGATACTGTGGATAAAAAACGTCTTATTTCTTGGACGATTCTCTCAATGGTGTCTTTTGTCATGGACAAAATTAGCCATTATTTCAATCTGGTCCCGGTCAGTTTCCCTTAAACTCCGGCTTCCTTTTCTGTATGAAGGCTATGACACCCTCGGTGGAGTCCTTTGTGGCAGCGGCCATACCCTGATAATCGGCCTCCATCTCCAGGCAGGCGCCCAGATCCATTTCCTGGGACCGGTTGATCATTGTCTTAATCATTCCCTGACAGCAGGGGCCTGAAGACAGCCTGGCTGCAAGGTAGCCAACCTCTGATACCAGGTCTTCGTCAGGCGCGGTTTTGTTGATTAGCCCCAGTCTAAGAGCATCCGCGGCTCCTATTTTTTCCCCCAGCAGCACCATTTCCATGGCCTTCCTGGGCCCCACCAGCCGTGGTAAAAAATAACTCCCACCGGCATCAGGCACCAGGCCAATTTTCACAAAGGCCTGATAGAAAACCGCAGACTCGGCCGCCACCACCAGATCACAGGCCAGGGCCAGGTTACAACCAGCTCCGGCCGCCACGCCGTTAACCGCGGCAATTACCGGCTTTTCCATTTCATGCAGGGACTTGATTAATGGGTTTAACGTTTCTTTAAGACCACTGGCAAGCTCCTCCGGGTTGTTCAACATGCCTGAGGTAAGGTCGGCACCCGAGCAGAAACCCCTTCCGGCACCGGTTAGCACCACACACCTGATGGCCTGGTCATCCTTTGCATTGCCGAAGGCTTTATTTAAATCTTTGATCATCTGAAAATTAATACTGTTTAGGCTGGCAGGCCTGTTAAGAGTGACGGTGGCCACCCCGCCAGCCACCTGGTATAGTATGGTTTCGTACATCTTCATCCACCTCGCTTATTTAGCCAATTCCTTAAAAGGCCATGTAATCCGGCTGCAATCAAAATGATCCTTCCGGTATATCCAGGGCGGCGGTGTCCTTAGCCGACATAACCTGCTCTCTGCAGGTCACGACGGGCAGAAAGCTATGGCAGAAAAACCTGGCTGACTCAATCTTTCCCGTGTAAAATTGGTAATCCAGGTGGTTTTCCTCGAGGTCGGCCAGACTTCCGGCGGCCACCCGGGCCATTTCCAGGAGTATTGAGGCCACCACCACCTCCGACAGGCTGAAAAGAAAACCGCTGGCATATAGCCCCACCAGGTAAATATTTTCACCGAAGAATCCCACCAGCATTCTGCCCTGATTTCTAACCGATGAAACGGCATCGCCCAAAAGCCTTATTTCCCGTTTCATGAAACTACTGTCCAGGGCATCCCGAATAAATGACTCAATGTCCTCCAGCAGGCTGATAAAGTGGGCCCCGCCTGCGTGACCCAGCTTGCGTACCAGGTCCATGGCCTGTATGTGTGTGGTGCCCTCGTAGATGGAAGTAATTCTGGTGTCCCGGAGGTACTGTTCAACGGGGTAGTCCCTGCAGTAGCCCGAGCCGCCCAATACCTGCAACGCCAGGTTATTGCAGTTGAAAGATTCTTCGGCGCAGTAGCCCTTGACAATCGGTGTGAGTACGTCTATGAGGCCCAGCTCCCTTACGGCCTCTTCCGAACCTTTGATTTTTACCAGATCCATGAGATGGGCAACCTTCAGGATAAGTCCCCGCATTCCCTCCAGTTTGCTTTTCTGCTCCAGCAGCATGCGGCGCACGTCGGGGTGGCGGATGATGGGCACCCTGGGGGTGTTTTTGTTCATGAACTCCTTCAGATCGCTCCCTTGCAGTCTCTCTCTGGCATAGGCCAGTGAGTTCAGGTAGGCGCTGGAGGCCTGGCCAATGGCCTGGGCGGCGGTCATCATGCGGGCCTTATTGATCAGTAAAAACATCTGTTTCATGCCCGCCCCCTCCTGGTTCCCCACCAGTATTCCACGGCAGCGGCCGTTCTCGCCATAGCTCACCTGGCAGGTGGGGGAGGCCTTGAGGCCCATTTTGTGCTCAATTCCTGTGCAGGCCACATCGTTGGGCTCTCCCAGACTTCCGTCCTCATTAACCCATATATTTGGAATAATGAACATGGACAGTCCCTTTGTCCCTGCTGGAGCCCCCTCTATCCTGGCCAGGGCCAGGGTGATTATATTTTCAGAGAGGTCATGCTCGGCGCAGGTGATAAAACGCTTGGTGCCCTCAATTGAATATATGTCACCGTCAATTCTCCTGGCCCTTGTCTTAATGGCCCCTACGTCAGATCCGGCATCGGCCTCGGTCAGGGCCATGGCCCCGCCCCACCTGCCATCGAAAAGCCCCGGGCAAAAACGTTTTATCTGTTCCTCGGTGCCGGCCATTTTGATGATAACCCCGAAATCCGATCCGCCCACCAGAGTTTTGAGGGCAAAATTGGCCGAACTGAAAAACTCAGTTACCGCCATGCCCAGGGAAGGGGGCAGCTCGGCGCCGCCGTCCTCAAGATCGACAAAGACCTGCTGCCAGCCGGCGTCCATATATTTCTTGTAGGCCTCTTTGAATCCCGGAGGGGTGATCACCCTTCCATTCTCGTATGTACAGCCATGCCGGTCTCCCTCCACGTTGAGGTCGCCCATCACCTCGTCCGCGAATTTTAGCGCCTCCCCCAGCATCATCCTGGCCCCATCGGTGTCGATGTGATCAAAGGGCTCCGTTCCGTATATCTCCCCAACCTTCAGGTACTCAAACAAAATAAATTCGGAATCCCGTAAATTACCCTTATAGGCTCCCAATGCATCCACTTCCTCGCCTTTTTGATTGATTTGCGCAGATCTCTTTCCCTCTGATGCTCTCCTTATTAACGCCCAGCCCAATAGAATTTCAGTTCTGCCTGTACTGTTCAATCAGCATAAATTTTAATATTTTCCCTGTTGGGTTTCTGGGAACAACATCGGAGAATATTACCGACTTGGGGGTTTTAAAGGCTGCAATACTTCCCCTGCAGTGCTGGACGATTTCGTCTTCAGAAAGCTTCAGTCCCTCCCTTGGAACCACCACCGCTGTAACCTTCTCTCCCCAGAAATCGTCCGGCAGACCGATAACGGCACAATCCAGGACTCCCGGGTGGGCCATGAGGGCCTCCTCCACCTCGGCGGCAAAAATGTTCTGCCCTCCGGAAATAATCATATCCTTCTTCCTGCCCATGATATAAAGGTAGTTGTCCTCATCCAGCCTGCCCAGGTCGCCGCTATGAAACCAGCCATTCTTTATTGTCTCGGCGGTTTTATCCGGCTGCTGGTAATACCCTATCATTGCCGCCGGACCCTTCATGATTATCTCGCCGATCTCTCCCCTGGTAACGTCGTTTCCCCGGTCGTCCACTATTCTCATTTCCACCCCCGGAACCGGGCAGCCTACCGAATCAGGCTTCAGTCTTTTGTTGGCTGGATCGATAAGCACCATAATGGCTGTTTCCTGAAGTCCGTAGTATTCAAAAACGTTGGGGCAGAGATTATTCCAGGTGTTTTCCAGTATCACTCTGGGCAGGGGCGCGGCAGCGTATACTATTCCTCTGAGGGAGCTGAAATCGTATTTGCTCCTTTCCGGATGGGTCAGGATCATCTGGGCCATGGTGGGAACAAGGTTGGAAAAGGTAACTTTTTCTCTTTGTACAACTTCCATAAATTTTCTGGGCTCAAAATTCATAATTACATTTTTGCAGCCCTTGCTGACGCAGATCATTATCCAGGCGAACCCAACCCTGCCGTATGCCGGGAATGCGGTGGCCACAACATCCCGGGAGGTTAAACCAAACAGATCAAACTGGTATGTTGCCGCCGCGGCGTTGTTGTAATGGTTCAGCAGGTATGCCTTGGGCAGCCCGGTGGTTCCGGAGGTGTAGTTAAGATATACATTGTCCTCCTCAAACACATCGACCGGCGGCTCGCCGGGACTGCAATCCTTCAGCAGGCTGTCGTACTCCAGCGCTCCTTCGTCGGCCCCACCCACGCAGATAAAATTTCTGACATTTACCAGATCCTGTTTTATTACCTTGTCCTTAAGCTTTACGTCATAAATAAGTGTTTTGGAACCTGACAGGTTAATCAGTCCGGTGATCTCCCGGGCGGACAGGCGGTAGACAAGGGGTGCCGCAATGGTTCCGCTTTTGGATACGGCAAAATAACACTCTGCCAGTTCCAAGCAGTTATAAAGGAGTATGGAAACGAAATCTCCCTTTTGCCCACCAAGACCGAGTATTCCGTTGGCCAGACGGTTAACCCTTTCATTCAGTTCTGTATATGACAGCCTTCTGTCAGCATCCACGTCATAAATTGCCTCTTTGCCGGCATAGCGCCAGGCCGAGGACTTAAGCAGATTACCTATATTGATGGTCCCCAGGGCTTTCATACAAGCACCTCCTAAAAAATTTGGGATGTAGCTGCTCCAAGATGACCGTTCCGGCAATTTCCTCATATACATTTTCAGCAATAAACATACCAGATTGTTTTGTGTGACAATAATGAATATTTTAATTTTTATGTCTTTT
>Ga0209347_1004625_pt1 | contig 14088 bp, 9 predicted proteins | sample AutmiccommuBRH23_FD_187382 | JGI IMG/M metagenome (GOLD analysis project Ga0209347, IMG submission 187382) | Deep subsurface microbial communities from Mt. Terri, Switzerland - Autotrophic microbial communities BRH/23 (SPAdes) (version 2) | ecosystem: Environmental > Aquatic > Deep subsurface >... | reverse complement strand
ACAAGACCAGGCCGGTGACGCCGCCACAGGACACGACCAGGCCGGTGACGCCGCCACAGGACACGACCAGGCCGGTGACGCCGCCACAGGACACGACCAGGCCGGTGACGCCGCCGCAAGACACGACCAACCCGGTCTCGACAGGCAGGGAGTTGTTGCTCCAGCGGATCGATAAGGTCAACAAGCAGTTGGAGCCGCTGCTGAATCAGGCCACGGCGCTGACCCCCGCCAGCCAGGCGGAGATGCTCGCACTGCTTCGAGAGCTGAACCAGCTCACCCAGTTGCTCAACGCCGGCGGGGAGCTTCCGCCGGGTGGTGCCACGGATCTGGGACCGCTGGCGGGTGGCCCGGCCACGCCGAAACTGCTCAGCGTCCTGAAAGAACTCTCGGTGCTGACGAACACGCAGATCGCGGTGGATATGACGGTGAAAGACGAGCCCGTCTCGACGGGAGCCGTGAGCGTGCAGAGTCTGCCTATGGAACTGGCGTTGCAGCAGATTCTCACCGGGACGTCCAAGGCGTACATGTTCAGGAAGCAGCCCGATGGCACGTATCTGGTCTTTCAGCCGCTCACCAACACGTTTGCCGGCAGCGACATCCGTATGGCTTTGCAGGATATTGCGGCCGGGGCGGAAGTGCCGATCATCCCCGATCCGAATGTCGGCGGAACGACGACGGCCAACTTCACGGACACATCCCTGGAGGATGCCTTGGAGATGGTTCTGGCCGCCACGCCGTACGTGTTCAAGAGGAAGGCGAACCATTACGTGGTGGTCGATAGCAGCCCTGAGAACCCGATGCTCATGGACGTCAGTGAGACGCGTTACCTTCGGCTCAACCACAACACGCCGCAGCGAGTCAAGGACCTCCTGCCTCGGGCGTATCAAGCGTACGTTCAGGCGGAGGCGATCAACGCCACCGATGCCAACGATCTGGGCCATATCCTGACGGTCACGGCGCCCAAAGACATAGCGAACAGAATCATGGAGATCATCAGGAAGCTCGATCTGTCCCGCCGGCAGGTTCTCCTGGACACCCGCGTGGTGGTCATGGAGAAAGGCAATCTGCTGAATCTGGGTGTGGAGTGGCAGTTCCCGACGCTGCAATACGGGCGGTTCTATAATGGGGACAATTGGCTCACCGGGCTTCAGGTCGGCTACTCGCCCGACGAGACGTTCACGAGCTCTCTGATGGCGACCTTGAACCTGCTGGAGTCGACCAACCAGGCGGATATCGTGTCCAACCCGCAGGTGATTGCCCAGGACGGGCGGCAGGCCACGCTGAAATCCATCCAGGAAGAGTGGTTCATGATGAGCGACCGGCAGCTCGCGGCCACAGGTGGCTTTGGATATACGCCCTCGGAGCTCCAGAAGATCGAATCCGGAACGGTCCTGACGATCGTGCCGCGAATCGGAGACAGCAACGAGATCACGCTCGAGATGGCAGTCGAGGTCAGCGATAGCATCTCGCGAGGCGCCGAAAGCGACCTTCCCATCGTGAACCGCCGCCAGGCCAAGAACTCGGTGACCGTCCTGAATGGCGGTACCGTGGCGGTGGCCGGTTTAACCGAGAACCGCACCCGGCAAATAGACAGACGCGTTCCCTTCTTTGGCAGTCTTCCCGTCATCGGGCGGGCGTTCCGTAACAACGATGATGAGAAGGCGACGCGGGAGATCGCGGTGTTTGTGACTGCCACGCTGATCCCGGACAGCTCGTCGATGATGAGCAGCCGGCCGTCTATCCCTCAGGGAGGACCGGCCATCAGCAGCCAGCCGCAGGAGGCCGGGGCGGAGTTCACGGATGGCATCCGGGCCGCTTTGAGAGCCCAGCCGCAGTGAGAAATGTGCAGTGAGGAGTGCCGAACCAGTGTTCAATAAGCGTGGACCCATGTTGAGAACAGTGACTGGCGTGCAGGTGAAACGCCGCCTGCGGAAAGCTCTTGGCGCGTGGGGCCTGCTACTGGTCCTGGTTCCGCTGGCTTTGGAGGCAGTGGGCTGCAACGGGTGGTTCCGGCCGGTCGAATGGTCCGAGCTGGGACCGCAGAGCAAGACGCCGCAATCGCCGTTCCGGGTCATCCCGAGGAAGAACATGGAGGTGGTGACCCTGAGCCCCGACGACATTGTTCGGGTGATGCAGCGGGTTGGTTTCGCCGATGAGCAGATCCTGGATTTGGGAACGGATCTGCACAACGCTCTGCGTTTTCAAGGGTCGGCCGTGATCGTCTACCGGAAGGAGACGCTGGCGATCTTCGCCGCCGACGGCGATTACGTGCGAATCAGGTCTCGGTCGGGGAGCTTCGATTACCAGATCTCCAAAGGGCAGTTCGATGCCCCTCCCCGGATGAACTGGTAGCAGTGGATCATAGACGGACGACGGGACGCGATGCGATGGACGGAGCCTGCGGCCCGGTAAGCAGGTTGCAGCAGGATTGAGGAGAGATCTCTCGAAGGTGGAGATTTCGGCATGGAAGCCCATACCTGGCGAAGGTCGCGAAGAGCCGGTGCCGGGGGAGGGTGATTCTTTTTCTCAGGACGCCGGGCGGCGCGGGCCGGCGTCCGGTCCGCATCAGCCCCGCGCATCCAGCCGTTACACCCATTCACCTCGTGATCTCATCACCCCGACAGCCTCGGTGCGCATTTCTCCATGGCGGGGAGACGATCCGCCGGGTTATAATCGCCTGTCATTCGGGCCCGATCCTATCGCACGAGGCGGCCGTATGGGACTACGGCGCAGAGGCCCATAGCATGGCAGGTGGAAGAATGATGGCTGGAGAGATCGGCAAGCGAATGGACTGGCTCCGGAGCCAGATCCGCAGACACGATTACCTGTACTACATTCAGAATGAGCCCGAGATCACGGATCAGCAGTATGACGAGTTGTTCGCCGAGCTCAAGGAGCTGGAGGCCGAGCATCCGGAGCTGGTAACGCCGGACTCGCCCACGCAGCGGGTCGCGGGCCGGCCGCTGGGGGAGTTCGCGACGGTCCGGCACAGCATCCCCATGCTCAGCGTGGACAACACTTATAACGCCGAGGAGCTGCGGGCCTTCGACGAGCGGGTCCGCAAGCAGTTGGGCACGTCCGATTACGATTACGTGGTCGAACTCAAGATCGACGGGCTGGCGGTGAGTCTGCGATACGAGAACGGCGTTCTCGTGACCGGCGCCACCCGCGGCGACGGCGAGGTGGGCGACGACGTTACCGCCAATATCCGGACGATACGGTCGATCCCGCTGCGTTTCCACGATGGCGGAACGACTCCGGCCGTGCTGGAGGTCCGCGGCGAGGTCTACATGCCCACGAAGTCGTTCGTGACCTTGAACAAGGCCCGCGCCGAGGCAGGGGAGTCGGCGTTTGCCAATCCCCGCAATGCGGCCGCCGGGTCGCTGAAACTGCTCGACGCCCGCATCACCGCCACGCGGAACCTGTCGTTCTTCGCGTATGCGATCGGCGAAATCGCCGAGCCGCTGGCCGAGGACCACTGGCACACGCTGGGCCGGCTCAAGCAACTCGGCTTACCCGTCAATCCGCACATCGAGATGGCCAAGGACATTGACGAGGTGATCGCGATCTGCATGAGCTGGAGCGACCGGCGATCGAAGCTGGACTATCAGATCGACGGCATGGTGATCAAGGTCAACCGCTACGATCAGCGTCGAATCCTCGGGGCGACCGGCCGGGCCCCGCGATGGTGCATCTCGTATAAGTTCCCGGCCGAGCGGGCCCAGACGATCGTGGAGTCCATCGCGGTGCAGGTGGGCAAGACCGGGGCCTTGACGCCCGTGGCGAATTTGCAGCCCGTGCTGCTTGCGGGAACTACGGTCAAACGCGCAAGCCTGCACAACTTCGACGAGCTGCGACGGCTGGATGTCCGCCCGGGCGACACCGTCATGATTGAAAAGGCCGGTGAGATCATCCCGCAGGTGGTGGAAGTGAAAAAGGAGTTCCGGCCGGAGGGGGCCGAGCCGTTCCCGGTGCCGAAGAAGTGCCCGAATTGCGGCACGGACGTTGTGAAGGATGAGGCCTATGTGTACGTCCGCTGCCCGAACCCCGACTGCTACGGGCAGTTGAAGGAGCGACTTCGCTACTTCGCCGGGCGGGATCAGATGGATATCGAGCACCTGGGCGTGGCGTTGATCGAGCAGTTGATCGAGGCTTCGCTGGTCAAGACATTTGCCGATGTTTATCGGATCAAGAGGGAGGATTTGCTGGCACTCGAACGAATGGGCGAGAAGAGCGCTCAAAATGTCCTCGATGCGATCGAGGATAGCAAGACCCGGCCTCTGTGGCGGTTCCTCGCCGCGCTCGGCATCCGGCACGTGGGCGGGCAGTCCGCGGTGGTCCTGGCCGACCATTTCGGCTCGCTCGACGCGGTGATGAACGCCGGGCAGGAGGAGTTGCAGGCCATCGATCAGGTGGGTCCCGTGATGGCGGAAAGCGTCTATCAGTACTTCCGCAACCCTCGGCACCGTACTGTCATCGACGATTTGCTGGCTGCCGGCGTGCGTCCGCAGCCGCCGGAACGGAAGAAACGGACCGGTAATCTCCAAGGCAAAACCCTTGTTGTCACCGGCACGCTGAAGGACTTTTCCCGCCAGCAGGCCGAGCAGGCCGTTCGCGAAGCCGGCGGAAAGGTCTCAAGCAGTGTGAGTAAAAAGACCGACTTTGTAGTAGCGGGCGAGGACCCCGGCAGCAAGCTGCAAAAGGCCCAGGGACTCGGCGTCGAAGTGCTCGACGAGGAGCAGTTCAAGAGATTGCTGGCAGGAAAGGAAACGTGACGTGAACGCACAGGACGAGAAATTCATGCGGTCGGCCCTGAAGCTGGCGGAGAAGGGGCTCGGCGCGGTCGAGCCCAACCCGGCGGTCGGATGCCTCATTGTCAAGTCCGGGCAGATGATCGGCAAGGGCTATCACAAGAAGTTCGGCGGGCCGCATGCCGAGGTGAACGCCATCGCGGATTGCGCCACGCTCGGCGTCAAGCCGGAGGGCGGCACGATGTACGTGACGCTCGAGCCGTGCTGTCACGTGGGCAAGACGGGCCCGTGTACGCAGGCGATCCTCGACGCCGGGATCTCGCGGGTCGTCGTCGCCGTGCGGGACCCGTCGGCCCATGCGAGCGGCCAGGGACTGGATCAGTTGCGCCGGGCGGGCATCGAGGTGGAGGTTGGACTGTGCGAGGAGGAGGCCCGGCTGCTCAATGCTCCCTTCTTCAAATATGCTTCGACGGGCAAGTGCTGGGTGGTGCTCAAGTGGGCCCAGAGCATCGACGGCAAGCTCGCCTACGCGGAGCAATCGCCCGAGAAGCGATGGATCACAAACGATCTGAGCCGGGCCGACGCGCACAAGCTGCGCCGCCGGGTGGGGGCGATCCTGGTGGGGATCAATACGGTCCTGGCGGACGATCCGATGCTCACGCCCAGGCCGAGCAAGGGGAAGAAGCCGATTCGTGTTGTCCTGGATGATTCGCTGCGGATTCCGATGGGATCGCGGCTCCTGCGGACGACGAAGACGAGCCCGGTCCTGGTCTACACGCGAAAGGCGTCGGCCGAGGCGAATCTCAAGCAGGTCGAGCGGATTCGCAAGAAGGGCGCGGAACTCGTGGTCTGGGAGGGCGCAGGCGAGACGTCGGATCTGCATTTCCTGCTCGAGCAGTTGAGCGAGCAGGGCGTCCAGCAGGTGCTCGTCGAGGGCGGCCCGCGCGTGCTGGCGTCGTTCCTCCGAGAGGGTCTGGCCGATGAGATCTGCGTGTACATCGCGCCCAAGATCCTCGGCGCCGACGGAGCGGCGTTCATCGGGGAACCGATGACGGACCTGATGCAGGGCATCGGGCTGGACCACGTCCGGATCAAAACATTCGGCGACGACATTTGCATGAGGGGCCTGCTGGCCGACCCGAGCATCCGGCAGCCGCCCGCGATGGAGCATGCGACGAGCGTCGGGTCGTAAGTGCGCGGCCGTTATCGGCCTGCCCGCCCGGGATGTTGTGCGACGGCCTGAAAGCGGATAAAGATTTCCCCAATTTGAATCCGGCGCAGCGGGAATCCATTTGACCGGGCGGCGAACATGGTGTATGATATAAGTGTTGCGGGTGCAGACGGAGATCAGTGGGTCTCGTAAGCACTATCCGCGGTATCGTGCATATCTGGCACACCGCAACAAAGGAGACCGGCCTACAACACGTTATCATGTCGTCGCCTGGGTCTCCTTTTTTATGCGCTCAACCTCCGGGGATTCCTGATGGATCAGGCGTCTCGTCGCGGGAGCTTATGAAACCAGCGAAACCTCTCATCACGGATGGCGTTGTCGAGTGGCTTCTCGAACCCGATGCCCCATCGGTTCGGTACTTCGCGCTCGTCGATCTTCTGGGCCGGCGCAGGACCGACCCGCAGGTCTGCCAGGCCCGACGGGCGATCATGGATGTGGGAGTTGTGCCGAAGGTTCTGGCGAGGCAGCAGGACGGCACGTACTGGGAAGGGCGGGAGAACTTCTACGTCGGCGAGAAGTACAAAGGGACCGTCTGGACGCTGATCATCCTGGCGGAGCTGGCCGCCGACGGCAACGACCCGCGAATCCGCAACGCCTGCGAATACATCCTCGAATGGTCGCAGGACCGTCTCAGCGGAGGCTTCGCCTATCAGGGCTCGGCCGAGACCGGCGGTGGTCACGATCACGTGGTGCCGTGCCTGACGGGGAACATGGTCTGGGCGCTCGCCCGGTTCGGATATCTGAACGATCCCCGCTGGAAGCAGGGGGGCGAGTGGATCGCGAAGTACCAGCGGTTCGACGACGGCGTGTCACAGGCCCCCAGGGGATGGCCGTTCAATACACGCAAGTCCTGTTGGGGAAGGCACACCTGCCATATGGGGGTCGTCAAGGCCCTCAAGGCCCTGGCGGAGATCCCAGCGAATCGACGGACCAGGCCGGTGAAGCAGACCATCGCGCAGGGCGTCGAGTACCTTCTCTCTCACCACATTCACAAACGAAGCCACGATTTGAGTCAGGTTTCCAGACGGCAGTGGCTGAAGCTTGGATTCCCATGGTTGTGGGACTCGGACATCCTCGAAATCCTGGAGATCCTGACGCGTCTCGGCTGCCGCGATGAGCGGATGGCCGAGGCGTCGGAGCTGGTCGCCGCGAAACGATGCCCGGACGGTCGATGGTTTCTCGAAGACGACTACCGGGGCCGGGTCCAGATCGATATCGAGAAGAAGGGCAAGCCCAGCAAGTGGGTCACGCTCAATGCCCTGCGGGTGCTGAAACGCCTCGGTGCCTCATAACGTTTCCCGGCTGATGTGCATGTGTCCCCTTGCGTCATCGACCTCTGTGTGGTTTGATGGGAGCGTGAACGCCGTGTCTGAATCGCAGATCCGATAGTGCGGTGTTCATCAAATCGTATAGGGAAGGAGATCGTGACATGACGCGGAAAAGGGCGATGGCGATGTACGTCGGATTGATTGTGCTGGGACTGGCCGTCTCGGCGAGTGCACAGGGCGTGGAGCAGGGGTGGATCAGCCTGTTTGACGGCGCAAGCCTGGAGGGCTGGAAACCGGCCGAGGAGAACCCCGGCACCTTCTCGATCCAGGACGGCGCCATCGTGGCCAAGGGGCCCAGGAGCCATCTATTCTATGTCGGGTTGGTGGAGAAGGGCGACTTTCGAGATTTCGAGCTGAAGGTCGATGTGAAAACCGAGCCCGGCTCCAACGGCGGCATCTACTTCCATACGGCCTGGCAAGCCAAGAACTGGCCCGACAAGGGTTTCGAGGTCCAGGTCAACAACAGCTTTCGCTCGGACCCCCGCAAGACCGCCAGCCTGTACCGGATGCAGGATATCGAGGAGCAGCTTGCCAAGGACGGCGAGTGGTTCACGATGCACATCACCGTCTGGGGCAAGCATGTGAACGTGGCCGTCGACGGCAAGGACGTCCTGGATTGGACGGAGCCGATACCGGCCAACCCGCCGCTGCTGATGTCCGGCCGGGTTCTGGACCATGGCACGTTCGCCCTGCAAGGGCACGACCCTCGCAGCACGGTCTACTACAGGAACATCCGTGTCAAGCCGCTGCCCGTGCTGACCGATTATCACGTCCATTTGAAAGGCGGGCTGACGCTGGAAGAGGCGATCCAAATGGCCGAGCGGCGCCGGGCCAAGTTCGGCATCGCCGAGAACTGCGGCGTGGGGTTCCCGACCACCAACGACGCGGCCCTGGAGCCGTTCCTGGCCAAGCTCGCGGGCAAGCCCGTGTACAGGGCGATGCAGGCGGAAGGGCGGGAATGGGTGACGATGTTCTCGCCCGAGACGATCGCGAAGTTCGACTATGTCTTCACGGACTCGATGACCTGGACGAACGATCGCGGCAAGCGGATGCGCCTGTGGATTCCCAGCGAGGTCGAGATCGGCGACAAGCAGGCGTTTATGGACATGCTCGTCGAGAGGGCCGTCGGCATCCTAACCAATGAGCCCATCGATATTTACGTGAACCCGACGTTTCTGCCGGCGGTGATCGAGGACGAGTACGACGCGCTCTGGACGGATGAGCGGATGGATCGCGTGATCCAGGCGGCCGTGAAGAACGGCGTGGCCATCGAGATCAACGCGCGGTATCGGCTGCCCAGTGAGAAGTTCATCCGCAAGGCCAAAGAGGCCGGGGCGAGGTTCTCCTTCGGAACCAACAACGGCGACAAGGACCTTGGCGATCTGGCCTACAGCCGGTTGATGGCCCGCAAGTGCAACCTGACCCGGGACGATTTCTTCGTTCCCAAGCCAGACGGCCAAAAGCCGATCCAGGTGAAGGGCTTGCCTCGATAGTTACGTAGCACGGGCATCTTGCCCGTGAGTAGCATGGGCGTCTCGCCCATGACTCTTAACGACGTTCACGGGCAGGATGCCCGTGCTACTCATGGGCGGGACGCCCATGCTACGGCGACGCGTTCCGACGTCACGAAATCAGCGTTGCAGAATCGGCATGCGCGGGCACTTGCTTGTGATGACTTCGCAGCCGGTCTCCGTGATGAGGATATCGTCCTCGATGCGGATACCCAGCTTGCCGGGGAGGTAGACTCCCGGCTCGATGGTGATGATCTGGCCGGCCTGTAGCTTGCCCTGCGCGTTCTCCTTGAGGAAGGGGTCCTCGTGGATCTCCAGGCCGATGCCGTGGCCGGTTCCGTGGCCGTAGACGGGCAGGCCGCTCTCGCGGATCACGGCCCGTGCGGCCGCATCGACCTCCACCATCTCGGCACCCGCTTTCGCCGTCGCCATCGCCGCGGCCTGGGCTCTCTCGACGACCGCATAGGCCGCTCGGTAGGCGGGCGTGGGCGTGCCGAAGGCGAAGGAGCGAGTGATGTCGGAGCAATAGCCTTTGTACCGGGCCCCGAAATCGATCAGGACGGTGTCCCTTTTCCCCAGCTTTTTCTGTGTGGGCCGATGGTGAGGGCGGGAGCCGTTGGCGCCGAACGCCACGATGGTCTCGAAGCTGTTCTTGGCCCCGAGCTTTCGCATCTCCAAATCGAGGGCGCCCGCCAGTTCGTTCTCGGTTATGCCCGGCAGTACCTGCTGCATGATCTCCCCAAACGCCTCGGCTGCAATCGTCGCGGCGGCCCGGATCGCGGCCGTTTCGTCCCGGTCCTTGATGCTTCGCGGCTCTTCGACGATGCCGGCGACGGGTTTGAGGGGGATGCCCGCACCTTTTTTGAGGGTTTCGTACATCCCCACGGAGACGGATTTCTCAATGCCGGCGGTTCTGACGGATTTTAGCTTGGCCAGGAGCTTGCCGCCCGCCTGGGCGATCGGCTCGGCGCCCGGCCGCTGAACGATCGTCGTCTGGATGCACTCCTTCTCGGCCTGCTCGGTGTAGCGGCTGTCGGTGAGCAGGTACAGCCCGGTCTTCGTGACGATGGCCCAGCTATCCTCGCCGGCAAAGCCCGTGAGGTAGGTTACGTTTTCCGGCTTGGTGAGGATCAGTCCGTCGATGCCCCCGGCGCGGAGCCGGGCGCGGACGATTCCGACGCGTTGTTTTCTGCTCTCCGTATTCATGGACTATTCCATACCAGGAAATCGGCAAAGAATAAAGGTTTTCTTTGGCAAAGCATTTGGCCTGGGGGCGTTTGAGAGCCATACTTTAGGTGAGGGCGGCTGGTACGGAAGTGATGACTGCGGATCGGACAGTTAGTGGTGTTTTCCGCTGGGGAGCAACGATCCGGGACGCGACCCGTCGCGTTCCGGGCTTTGGTGCAACTGTCCTCCTTCATGACTCGTTCCATGAGTAAGGGCGGCGAAAGCCGTCCTTTTTCCGCCTTGTTCCCGACAAGCTCGACCGTTACAATGGGTCCGCAATTGAATGATGGCGCTGAACCGGACCTATTGGAAACCGTTGACGAATGTTGCTACTACCCATCCGGACGAACATCGGGCCCCGGCGGACACCTTATGCCAACTATGCTCTGATCGCAGCCAACGTGCTCGTGTTTCTGCTCTCCTATGGCGGGCCCTATCGATACATCATTGCCGGCGAACCGGTGCCTTTGCCGATTCGGCCCTGGGCGGCGGACTGGCTGCTCATACCAGCCGCCTGGCGATACCACCAGTTTCTGACCTACGCCTTCTTGCACGGCGGCCTGCTCCACATCGTCGGGAACATGTTCTTCCTGTACCTGTTCGGCAACAACATCAATGACAAGCTCGGCAACCTCTGGTACGTCGTTTTCTACCTTGCGGGAGCTGCCTTCAGCGGCGCAGGACACACCCTGATGAACCTCTCCTCGTTTGCTCCGACCCTGGGCGCCAGCGGAGCGGTGGCGGCAGTCACGGGGGCGTACCTGGTCCTGTACCCACAGACCCTGATCACGGTCCTGTACTGGTTCTTCTTCATCGGCACGGTGGAAGTCCCGGCCCTGTACTTCATCGGCTTCAAGATGATCTTCTTTGACAACGTGATTGCCCGCATGTCCTACGGCGTGGCCTACGACGCTCACCTGGCCGGATATGCGTACGGCATCCTCATCACCCTGGGGCTCCTGGCCACCCGGCTCGTCGGCACGAGCCAGTTCGATCTGTGGGCGATGATCAGGCAGTGGAACCGCCGGCGGCAGTATCGCGACACCGTGGCTGATGGATACGATCCGTACACCGGGACGGGGGGCCGCAGACGCGTGGAGGCCCGGGAGGTCGCGACGCCGGAAGTGCGGGAGAGGCAGGCGAAGGTCGATCAGATTCGCCATGAAATCGCCCGGTGGCTCGCCCAGCGGAACATCGCCGCGGCGGCCGATCAGTACCTCGAATTGATGCGGGTGGACCCCGAGCAGGTGCTGCCTCGCCAGTCTCTTCTTGACATCGCGAACCAGTTGGCCAGCGATCGCCGTTCCGCCGAGGCGGCCCGCGCCTACGAGCAGTTCCTGACGTACTACGGCAACTACGAATACTCCGAGCAGGTGGAGCTGATGCTCGGCATTCTCTATTCTCGCTATCTTAACAATCCGCAGCAGGCGGTCGCGCATCTCCGGAAGGCCGCCGAGCGACTCTCCGACCCTGGGCAAGTGAAGATGTGTCGTGACGAACTGGCCCGATTAGGCGCTTGAGGCAGATTTCTTTGCGTTATGTGACCTAAATGGGCACTTGGCCCTTGACAAATTGCAGGCGAGACCGTAATTTCTGCCATTGAAGGATCGCCCTACCTTGCGGGCAATTCCAAGGCATCTGTGGATATCTTTTAGGAGGTAAAGAAGATGCAGGCTCGCGTGAATCTTCCTATGCGCTCGGCGTGGACAAGGCTGTCCGCCGTCGGGATGCTCGTTCTGCTGACGTTGTGTGCTGTGGCTTGGGCCCAGCAAGCTCCGGTCGTGACAACGACCCCTGTGGGGATCGGCGAGCCCGGCGGGGCCAGTCCGCCGGCGGAGCCCTACGTCGCAGAGGCCGTCGGCAATGACGTGTTCATCCGCTCCGGTCCCGGCACCAACTTCTATCAGTGCGGCAAGCTCTACGCGGGGGACCGCGTCCAGGTGATCAGCGTGCAACTCGGCTGGTCCTGCGTTGTCCCGCCGCCGGGATGCTTCTCGTGGGTTTCGATGCAGTACGTGAGCATCAACCTGGACAACCCGACGATGGGAATCATCACCGGGGACAACGTGGGCGTCTACGCGGGCTCGGATTTCATGGAGCCGCGATGGTCCACCAGCAAGCAGGCCGTGCTCAATCGTGGCCAAACGGTGAAGCTGCTCGGGGAAGAGAAGGACGACTATTACAAGATCGCTCCGCCCCAGGGGGCGTACCTGTGGGTGAGCAGCCAGTTCCTCCAGACCGCGGACCGGACGGTTGTCAAACCGCTCGAGGCGAACGGCGCGACGCCGGTTGTGAGCACGCCGGGCGAGAAGCCCGCGCCCGTGGATCCGAACGCTCCGAAGACCGATCTCGATCTCTACCATGTTCTCGCCGGGCAGATCAAGGCCTTGCAGACCAAACCGGCCGGCGAGCGGGATTACGCTGAGATCAGGGCCAAACTGGCGGAGCTGGCCGCGAAGAAGGATGCCGGACGCGCCGCACGATACGCCGAGTACACTCTCAAGCAGGTGGACCGGTTCGAGCTGGCGGCCAAGGCCGGCAAAGAGCTGGACCAGCAGAAGAAGGCGCTTACACAGACCGCGGGGAAAATCGATGAGGCCCGTGCCGCCAAGCTGGCCGGGATTGATGACCTCGGCAAGTATGCCGCGATCGGCACGCTCCAGGATTCGAGTGTCTATGCCAACAGTCCGATCAAGCGGTACCGCTTGGTCGACGAGTCGGGCAAGACCATCTCCTACGTGACTCCGAAGGGAGCCAAAGCGACCGCGGATTGCGAGAAACTTATCGGCGAGAAGGTTGGGCTGGTTGGCACGATCCAGCCGCACGAGGCTTCCGGCCGTGCGGCCATCGAGTTCACGGAAATCGTGTCGCTCCCGGCCAATTGATTCTCATCCGCCGACGGGGCCCATACAAAACAAAATAAAAGAAGTCGCGTCCATGCCGGACGCGACTTCCTTTGTTTTCAGAGAACGGAGCTTGTGGCTCCGAGGACGCCGTCACACCTCGAAGTCATCGCAGGCGCGGTAGGCGTCGATCATGGCTCGCTCGCCTTCCTTGCCTCGCTTGCTCTTGCCATGCTCCATGCACAGCACGCCTTGATAACCCTTTCGGGCAATGTGCCGGAAGATGTTCTTGTAGTTGATCTCGCCGGTGCCGGGCTCGTTGCGGCCGGGGTTGTCGCCAAGGTGGAAGGCGCCGATCTCGCTCCAGGCCTTGTCGATGTTCGGGATCAGGTTGCCCTCGGTGATCTGCTGATGGTACAGGTCGTTGACGATCTTGCAGGACGGGCTGTTGACCGCCCGGCACACCAGGTAGGCCTGCGGAATCTTCTGGAGGAACAGGCCCGGGTGATTGGCCCACCAGTTCAGCGGCTCCAGCACGATCACGACGCCCGCAGGCTCGGCGATCTCCACGCAGCGGCGCACGTTGTCGATCAGGTTGGCCGTCTGGTAGTCGATCTCCATTCGCTGGCTGATGCAGCCGGGGGCGATCAGCGCCCACTTGGCGTTTGTCCGCTTGGAGACTTCGACCGCCTGTTTCATGCGGGCGACCATGGAATCCTGAAACTCCTTGTCCTGGGTGACGAACGTGGGCTTGCCGAACTCGGCGTAGATGACGTACGGGCCCATGGTCATGCCGAGCCGGTCCATTTCTTTCGCGATCTTCTCCTGAAGTTCCGGCGGCTTGCCCGGCAGGCCGTTGTCGAACATGGCGGAGAAGCCCTCGTCGGCCATGAACTTGATCTGGTCGATCGGGTCGTTGCCGGCGTGTCCCTGGAACGCCCCGAGGCTCGGTGCGTACTTGAGCTTGAATTTCTTCGGCGACTCGGCGGCTCTGCCGACCGTCGGCGCGACAGAGGCGGCGAAGGCCGCCGTGGCGGCCGCGCTCGAAATGAAGCCGCGCCGCGAGATCGGACTATTCTGACTGTTCTTCATGGAAATGCTCCTGTCACTGGATTGCTACGGATCCGCTCCTCCACAAATCTCTACGCGAGTTGTGGTTCACTCCGCCCCCTGGATACCACGGCTCGGCGCACGCGA
>Ga0209347_1004624_pt1 | contig 14088 bp, 11 predicted proteins | sample AutmiccommuBRH23_FD_187382 | JGI IMG/M metagenome (GOLD analysis project Ga0209347, IMG submission 187382) | Deep subsurface microbial communities from Mt. Terri, Switzerland - Autotrophic microbial communities BRH/23 (SPAdes) (version 2) | ecosystem: Environmental > Aquatic > Deep subsurface >... | reverse complement strand
TGGGCTTTACGGTTAGTTTGCTTAACAATAACTTACTTTATTATACACAATCCACAGAAATCCTGCTGCAAGGATTAAAAAGGAGATTCCTGTATTAAAGAATCAAGTTTCTCAGCAGCCTATTATACTAAGGCTGTTCAAAAGTGGTGTATAGCTAGGCGCCAGGGGCAGCCGAGCCTAAGTCGTACTGGACGTACGTCGAAGGTTCCGCTGCCCCTGGCAACGACGCTAGACGCCGCTTTTCAACAGCCGCGAATCCCGACAAAAAAAGGGGGAGGCACTTGCCTCCCCCTTTTGTTCATTCTTAGAACAGTCCGGATACGTCTCCGGTATTCACATCCACGTCGATTCTCCTATAAGCAGGGTCGGACGCAGTACCAGGCATTAAGCTGATATCGCCGGCCATGGGGCACAGGAACTTGGCGCCGCTGTATACCAGAACGTCGCGGATCGGCAGAGCCCAGCCCTTGGGTACACCCTTAATAGTGGGATCATGGGACAGACTCAAGTGTGTCTTAACCATCATTGTCTGGAAGTCAGCAAACTGCGGGTCAGACTCAAACCTCTTAGCCTTAGCCTCAGCGGTCGGTGACCATTGAACGCCGTCGGCACCATAGACTTCTCTGGCAATAGCATCAACGCGCTGGCGCAGAGGCATTTCCAGCGGATAAAGCGGCTTGTAGTTGGAAGGCTCGTTACAGGCATCCATAACAACGTCAGCCAGCTCAGCAGCGCCTTCACCACCGTACATCCAATGGTTGGAAACGGCAACACGAGCGCCCATTTCATTACACAGTTTTCTAACGAGATCCAATTCAGCCTGGGTATCAGTGTAGAACTGGTTAATACAAACAACCGGAACGATGCCTGATTTCTTGACCACGTTAACCATATGACGCAGGTTTTCGAAGCCCTTTTCGACCAGACTGAGATTTTCATTTGTATATTCTTCAGGCAGCGGACGTCCGGGGGCAACAGCCGGACCGCCACCGTGCATCTTGAGGGCACGGATGGTGGCAACGATAACGGAAACGTTGGGAACGTTGCCACTTAAGCGGCATTTTACGTTCCAGAACTTTTCGAAACCGATATCAGCAGCAAAACCGGACTCAGTTACAACATAATCGAAGAGTTTCAGGCCAAGACGGTCAGAAATAATGGAGTTCTGGCCGATAGCAATGTTAGCAAACGGGCCGGCATGAATCAGTACAGGCTGGCCTTCCACTGAATAGCAGAGGGTCGGGTTGATGGTATTCCGCATCCAGGCAGTCATTGCTCCGGCAACATCCAGATCGGAAGTGGTGACGGGCTTGCCGGTGCGGTCATAAGCAACGGTTATCTTGCCGATGCGATCTCTCAGATCAGCCAGGTCTCTGGCAACAGCCAGAATGGCCATCAGCTCGGACCCAACGGCGATACCAAACCGGGAAGGCATCGGATAGCCGTCTTTTTTACCGCCAAGACCAATAACAATGTTACGCATGGCCTGAGCTGCAAAGTCCATAACCCAGCCCATTTCCATGTTCTTGGGATCTATATCCAAACGGCGCAGGCCGCGCTTAGTCAGCTCTTCGTCGGTATAGTTGCACTCGTGCTGATAACGGGAAGTGGCAGCAACCATAGCCAGGTTGTGGGCGTTGGTGATATCGTTGATATCACCGGTGAGGCCCAGTGAAAACTCGGTCATGGGAATCAGCAGGGCGTTACCGCCACCAGCTGCAGTACCCTTTACGTTCATGGTAGGTCCACCTGAAGGCTGGCGTAAAGCTCCACCTACGTTTTTACCTTTGACACCAAGGCCCTGAATAAGGCCCATGGAAACAGTGGTCTTCCCTTCACCAAACGGTGTGGGGGTAATAGCGGTAACTTCGATGTACTTACCGTCGGGCTTATTCTTGAGACGGTTCATAATCTTGAGGAAGTTCAGCTTGGGGGTCTTGCCGTAAGGAATAATTTCTTCCTTCTGGAGACCTAACTTTTCTACCCACTCGTCAGGGGACGGCAGGAACTTTTCTGCCTCAGCGGCAATTTGCCAGTCTTTGTACTGTGTTGGGTCCATTGACCTAGGATTGTATGGCATCTAAACAATCTCTCCCTTCGTTTCTCTTTATTTTTTTATTGGTTTTGCCTAAAACGCACCTTGCTGATTTAACAACCACCCTTTGACCTTTACCAAAACGAGGCAGCAAATGAAAAGATTCACAAGGCCTTCCCCGCGTAAAAGAAGGGAAAGCCCCGGGTATAGCTTGTTAAATGTTCAGCCATATTATAATTCGAGGCATATAAGAAATCTCCTGCCACCAAAGACAAAATATTTAAAAAATTGATAACCTTTCATGTCTAGGATACGAAATCCTAAAGAACCATTTAATTGATATGCTGCCAGTCCACCAATATTACAGGTTTTCTTTTTTCTCTTGGTTTTTTCTCATGAACTTTTCAATATTAATAACAAAACGTTCATGGCTACCTTCCCCGATTTTCTCTTTGCCATCAAAAGCTTCAATTATAAAAACAAGTCGTTTACCATCTATCTCGGTGAGTTCTGATTTGGCCGTCACTTCCATGCCCATAGGGGTAGCCGCTATATGCGAAGAAGCAATCTTAATTCCTACTGTGGTGAGTCCTTCCGGCAGATAAGGCTGTACAGAATTGAGTGCCGCATTCTCCATTAACGCTACCATTGCCGGTGTGCCGAAGACCGGAATACTGCCGCTGCCAAGTGTTATAGCGCTGTTTTTCTCCGACACCACCGTCTTCGCTTCTCCCAACAACCCGGTTTCTAAAGACGGTTCCATGGTCAGCACCTCCACCCACATTTTTAGAAGTATTAGTAAGATTCGGTGTTTTTACCAAAATTCCTGCATAATAAGGATAAAATAGTATTTTCAGGGCTAAATATAAAAACAGCAGGTTTAAAATAAACCTACTGTTACTATTCGCTGAACAATTCTCTTTTATTCGTAGATCCAGCTGTCAAGCAGCTTCTTGTACTCACATATTTCACTTTCGGAAAAGTAAATACCGATTTCTCTGGTGGCACTATCTACCGAATCGGAGCCGTGGATAACGTTCCGGCCAACCTCAATGGCAAAGTCCCCTCTGACAGTTCCGGGACCGGCGTTAGCCGGGTTGGTAGCGCCGTTCATAGCCCTGACTGTGGCAACTACGTCTTTGCCTTCTAAAACAAGTGCTACCACGGGGCCGGAAGTTATATAAGCAGCCAATGCTTCAAAAAATGATTTGCCAATGTGTTCGGCGTAGTGACTCTCAGCTATACCCCGGTCCAATTGAAGCATTTTCAAACCAATTATCTTAAAGCCTTTCTTTTCAAAGCGAGAAATAATCTCCCCCACTAAGTTTCTTTGTACACCATCCGGTTTAATCATTACATAAGTTCTTTCCAACTGTTTCGCCTCCTGGTACATTCCTTAGTTATTATCGTCTTTTTTTTCTGGCGCGGAGCCGTGGCTCACATTTACTTCCGGACCGTTGGCTCTTTTGTTTTCTTGAAGTTCAGTGGAATCCTGCTGCTCACCCGGTGACTGCTCTCCATTACCATTTACGGAAGGATTTCTAGACTCTTCCCTGATCAGCCTTTCTTTTTTAACTTCTTCAACGTCACGGCCTTCCATCAAGGCGATAAATTCGTCGCTATCCAGCGTCTCTTTGTCCATTAAAGTCTTGGCAACCAGGTGCAGCTTCTCAAGATTATCCTGCAAAAGCTTCTCGGCTTTAATATAACACTGTTCGATAATGTTACGGACTTCTTTGTCAATAGTAAAAGCAACTTCTTCACTGTAATTCCTGTCACGGGCAATATCCCGTCCCAGAAAAACCTGTTCCGTCTTGTGCCCCAAAGTCAATGGCCCTAATTCATCACTCATACCATATTCCATAATCATCTTCCGGGTAATGGTGGTAGCTCGTTCCAGGTCATTCTGGGCCCCTGTGCTAATATCGTGCAAAACCAGTTTTTCAGCCACGCGTCCACCTAGCAGAACAACTATTTCGTCAAGCAGCATGGACTTTGTCCTGTAGTACCTGTCTTCGGTAGGCAGTATTAATGTATACCCGCCGGCCCGACCCCTGGGAATGATAGAAACTTTGTGAACTGGGTCGGAATCAGGCAGCAAAGTACTCACCAAAGCATGTCCGGACTCATGATAAGAAACAAGCCGCTTTTCTTTTTCACTTATAACTTTGGACTTTTTCTCAGGCCCTGCCACAACACGTTCAATGGCATCTTCCAATTCATCCATATTAATCACTTTTTTGTTGTGACGCGCCGCCAGCAGCGCCGCCTCATTAACCATATTGGCTAAGTCCGCTCCCGTAAAACCGGGTGACCTGCGGGCAAGTACGCCCAAGTCAACGTCATTGGCCAACGGCTTGCCTTTTATATGCACCTGAAGAATTTCTTTACGCCCGGTTATGTCAGGCACATCTACGACAATTTGTCTGTCAAAACGTCCTGGCCGCAACAACGCGGGGTCTAGGATGTCAGGCCGGTTAGTGGCAGCAATGATGATTATTCCCTCATTAGGACTGAAACCGTCCATTTCAACTAACAACTGGTTCAGTGTCTGTTCGCGCTCATCATGACCGCCGCCCAATCCGGCACCACGCTGGCGTCCTACCGCGTCAATTTCATCAATAAACACAATACACGGAGAATTTTTCTTGGCCTGCTCAAAGAGGTCGCGAACCCTTGAAGCGCCGACACCGACAAACATCTCTACAAAGTCGGAACCGCTGATGCTGAAAAATGGCACACCTGCTTCACCGGCTACCGCCCTCGCCAGGAGTGTTTTACCTGTTCCGGGGGGTCCATACAAAAGCACACCTTTTGGAATTTTCGCCCCAAGCTCGTTAAACTTCTTGGGGTGTTTAAGAAACTCGACCACTTCTTCCAGTTCCTGTTTTACCTCGTCCGCACCGGCAACATCTTCAAATGTGATACGTTTTTTATCATCTGTATTCAGACGGGCCCGGCTCTTTCCAAAAGACATAACCCTGCTCCCGCCACCCTGGGTCTGGTTGAGCATGAAAAATACAATTCCTATTAACAGCAGGATAGGCAGGAAGTTTATAAACAAGTTCGTCCACCAGGGAGCCTTAGGAGCCGGCCGGTACTGATATTCAATATTATTTTCCCGCAATTTTCTCGAAAAGTCAGTGATTTCCTGAACCGAACCGACTGTAGTGAACGGTTTGCCCTTATACTCCCCCGTAATATGCGTTACCTGATCATCGGGCTGAATGACAACCTTCTTTAATTCTCGCTTTTCAACGGCACCATACAGCTCGTGAATTTTCAGCTCAGTAATCTGTTTCTGGGGCGGGGAAGTGTACTTTATTATTGCCACTGCTAACACAACAATCAGCAGGTATATACTTAAATTTTTAAATATTCGGTTCACCACTTCACCCCTCAATTAGATAAATATCGAATTTTTTCATATACTGTGTAATTGTAACATATAACAAAATGGTTTTCAATTTGGTTTTCAGAGATTTCGTATTATTTTCACCTTTAGGACCCGCTTAGTTTCAGGGGTGGCCTGCCACCTTTGATCGGCCCTCAAACCGATGACCCAGATTACCTGATTATCTTCTGTGACCAAAACCGGGATCCGCTCTCTCTGTTCTCTAGGCACCTTATTATCTATCAGAAACTTTTTGAGCTTCTTAGAGCCATCCATTCCACAAGGTCTAAACCAATCTCCGGGTTTTCGGCTGCGCACCTTAAGCGGCAGCGATACCCCATCCAAATCGATATAAATTTCCTCAGGATTGGTTGTTCCCCAGGATACATCACACACCATCTCAGACAAAATAGCTGCGCCTGTTTCCCGGATAAATGTGATTCCCGGTATTATCAGTTCGTATTCGTATTCCACCATAGCCTGCCCGGCAGATGACCGGAAAAGGCTAAACTCTCCGTAAGACTTATGTAATGATACCTGCATAGGTAAATTTAGATACGAACCGGTGCACGAGTTCCTGAGAACATTCATAATACTATTGAGGTGAATAAACTCCAGGTTCTGACCCGAACGTGTAAGCTTGGACCAAGCCATGCGGGTTATCCGCCGCTGTGAGGCAACAGGCATTTGGAGAAACTTATCAAGGTCAAAAATCATCTGGTTATCTGTCTCATTTAAGATAACCTGCTCCCAATGTTGAGCGGTGACTGACTCCAAGTATTGTTCCTCATCCCGCATGATTTCACTAATCCGTACTAACGTTTCCACCACACTGGGATTATATTCCCTCTCCAGTAAAGGAATTAATTCCAACCTAATTTTATTTCTCGTATAGGTTGCCTTAAGGTTGCTCTTGTCCAGCCTTGTAGCCAAATGATTTTCCCGGCAGTACTGCTCAATTTGGGCTCTCCTGGCCTCAATCAGGGGCCTCGTAATCCAATCGTCACGCACAGGGGGGATCCCGGCAAGGCCGGCATGCCCGCTCCCCCTTAAAAAGTTAAGCAGTACAGTTTCTGCCTGGTCATCAGCATTATGACCTGTGGCCAGTTTATTGCACCCGAGTTTAGCAGCGGCATCAGTAAAAAAGCGGTAGCGAACTTCCCTGGCCGCGGCTTGGACTGACATATTCTTTTCCGCCGCATAGCCAGCGACGTCTCCGGGTTCTACGACGGCGGGCAGCCCAAGCTGCTCTGCAAGCCCACGGACAAACCGTGCGTCTTCAGCCGATTCCTGCCCTCTTAAACAATGATCCAGATGAGCGATAAACACCTCAGCCTGCAGTTCAGGGGCCAGCCGCCTGAGAATATGAATCAGAGCAACTGAATCAGGCCCCCCGGAAACACCTACAAGAATCCGGTCTCCCGGCAAAAACATGAGGTACTTCCGAATGGTGTCCCTGACCAGGTTAAGCATATTAATAACCTCACTCCGCTTGGTATCAATTCATTTCGACATTAACTCTTCTTTTCCTGCCTGTGATAATTTTTATTGGTAGTAGTAAGCAAGACTGAAAATAAAAGCCAGCACCGAAGCGGCACCCACGACCCCGACAAACAAACCCGTTTCCCGGCTCTCGCAGCCTGCTGTGTCTGTCATTATATCAGAAAATACTCCGGCAATTTCTCCACATTCTGAAATATCCTGCCTTAACGCTCTAATCACAATATCGCGCAGTTTCGCATGTCTTATACCGGTGGCAGCCTGGTTGACAAATTTAGCCAAACCATCACCTTGCGGCCTTCGTACCTCGCCCAAAAGCAGACCGGCGAGAAGCACCCCCAGAGCAAAGATATCGAACTTCTCATCCGCAATCCTTGATCCGGCACCCCAACTGGCCCGATCATAACCAGGCGTATACTGCTTGAGATTTTGTCCTTTAACACTTACACTGCCGTAATCGATAATAAAAACTCTCTTTGTCCTGGGTTCGTAAAGAACATTCGATGGCTTCAGGTCACCCAAAATCAGGCCGGAACTGTGCAGGAGTTCCAAACTTTCGATAATCTGCAGACCTATTGCAGCCGCATCACCATTGCCTAACCGGCCCATGTATTTACTCAGGTTCTTGCCTGGGCAGTACTGGGTAATTATATAATGGTAAACCGTTCCACCTTCCTGAAAGTCGTCCAGCTCATAAACTCGCGGGATAGCCCCGAGTCTATTGGGCCCGGCCCTCCGGTTCAAAAAGGTGAGCATCCGGTGTTCATGTGTGATACCTGTAAGGTCTGCTGATACTTTCATGGCCCGTAAGCTTCCGTCACCGGCACGGACAAGGTAAACCTTGCCCGTGCCACCCTGCCCCAGGGACCGTATGACAGTATAGGAGTTTCTTTCCCACCGGCCTGTTATTATCATACGACCGTTCCCACCTCATAATCAGCTCTCCGAGAAACCACAGCTTCATCGGGAAGCAGTAAAGTAACAGCAGCCTCAATAGCCGGTCCGGTAGGAGTAGGCCCTCCGAAAGTTACAGCCCGGAGTATCAGGGATGTGCGTGCGTTATTTAATTGCCAAGGTTTAATCAGACATCCATTGCCTGCCGGACCCGGAAACTGAACAATGGCCAATTTCACTGTTCCCATGCGATGCCCCAGGCATATCATCATTTCCGCTAAACTCTCCTCCAGCGCCAGTTTCTTCTTAATCATGCTTCCACTTGTATCTAAAACCAATACAACGTCCATCTCTATCTCTTCTTCCAGCTTCATCAGAAGAGGTACCAAAGCAGCCCTTTGGGCCGGTGAAAGGCTCGTCAGTCCAGCCCCGGTCTTTTGGCGAAGCTGCCGGTTAAATATTAATTGGGAATAACTCCGGGTCAGCTGCGTAGTCACTGTATATATAGTTTGTCCAAGATCTTCTGCAGCGGTAAATTGACAGACTCCGCCGCCAACATGGGCAATCCCTTCAACTTCTTGACGTCCACGAGAGCCCATCCAGCCAGTATCCAGAACGCCGACGGCATTGACGGTTATCCCGTACTCCTTGGCCTCCCGGGCTGCATCAATTGGATCTCTCCCCTGGTTAGAATGGCCGTCAGTTATAACAATAATTTGTTTTAACACCTTTTCAGAAAGCAAAAAAATACCCCCTCAGGGATATTTTTCCCATAATATGGATGGATATACAATCTTCCTGTTTTAATTAAATTTACTTGTCGATTCTAGTCTGGCCACTATTATCGTCATATCATCATTTATTATCCCGCCAGATAGGTTCATAGCCTTGTTTAGCAGAAGGTCGGCTATATTTTGAGGGTCAGTTGTAATGATATTTTGTAAAGCATCAATAATCCATGTTTCTGCTTCGTCCTCCCCAGGAGCAGGATTTAACAACCCGTCAGATATCATTACCAGTACGTCATCGTGTCCCATGGGTCGCTGAACAGAATCGACCTCAATATTATTCAGAATCCCTATTGGTAAGCTGTTAGCCCTAACCGTCCCGACCTGGCATCCACGTTTAATGAAGTTTGGGGCAGACCCTATTTTCACGAAATCGGCAACCCCATCCATCAGGTTGATAACAGCCAGATCCACAGTTGCGAAGGTTTCATCAGCAGAGCCAAGCACAAGGATAGAATTTACTGTCTTAACAGCCAAATTCCTGTCAAATCCCGTCTCGATAAGCTTTTCCAGGAGTGTTATAGTGGCTTTACTCTCTGCCGCCGCCTTAGGTCCAACACCCATACCGTCACTTAACATAATGGCAAACTTACCATCTTTTAGATCAAAGGTGGAGTAGCTGTCACCTGAAATTAAACTGCAGTCTTTAGCCGCAGATGCAAAGCCCAGTTCAACCCTAAATAACTTGGAAGGCTGCAGTTTAAACTCGCACACCGGTTCTCCCGTTTTCTTAGTACAATAATTTGCATTCAATACAGAGAACGGTTGGGACAATATCCGGGAAACTAGGGGACGTATACCGTTAACACATTCCATCTTCCCACCGCACGATGGGCACGATATAGTCACTTCCAACTGATCGTTCCCTTCCACAACTACACTCAGGGACATGATATTATATCCGGCTTTGACCAATTCAGAACGCAGAATCACTTCTATATCTTCCCTCATCCGGGTATCAATTTTAACTTCGTTGGCCAGGTTCTGCATGATTGTTGCCAAACCCTCCATCTGGCCAGCTACGATTTCCCTACCCTCAGCCAGTTTACGCTGCCAGGACTGGGCTTGTTTATACGTCTCAAAAAGACAGTTTATAGTTACGGCCATTTCCCTCATCCTGCCGCACCGCTTACGAATATCAGGGGGCACATTTTCCTCTGTCATTCTACCGTTTATTTCAATGTAAGCTAACATGTCCATAATATGCCTGTAGGTTTTATAAAACTCTTTGTCCCAACAGACGCGATAAATGGCGCACCCCTTACAGACTTTTGAGGAAATCCCATTAAACAGATTCTGCAAATTATTTTCTTCGTATATTCTCGCTTCACACGAAATTTCGCCAAAGGTTCGGGAAAGCTCTTCAAAAATTCTGGAATATTCCCGGATTCTCCCAGCGGTTATTTCCCTGATTCTTTTTTCATTAACGGGTCTTGAATTAAAATTAAAAAGGCTGTTTTTGATTACACCTCTAGCTGCAAATAACCTCTTCTGGGGAATCAGCATAAAAAGCCCTACCGCCAAAGCCGTTTCAGTGAATGCATCAACAAGCCTTGAATAGTCATTCAGGTAGATGGATAATAAAACATTCCCCAAAATGAAACCAATACAGATGCCAATTCGTCCAAACCCCCGGAATAACCCGGCCAAAAGGCCGGAGAAAGAATAGACAGCTACTATCCCAGGTGCAATAACCGAGGTAATGCTGGGAATCATCCCCACCAAAGTCCCCATGGCTGCCGCCAAACCGCTTCCTCCGGTATAAGCCGCCAACAAAACCAGCGCTCGGCCCACAATATTTTTAATTTCAATACCCTCCACCTGTAATTCCGATAAACCGGTCAATACGGCTACGACTAATACAGCTCCCCCCAAAATCTCCTCTTTTTTTAACCGTCCAAGGGCCCACTTCTTGCGCAGAGCAGGAAGAGACTTTATCAGGAGAAAAGTACCGCAACCGGCCAGGATGGCCTCAAAAATGGCGATGATATAGTTATATAGTTCGGGGGCATAAAAAGCAGCGGCTCCCACTTTTATAGTTATTAGGACGCCAACCACCAGCAAGGGTACGCCATACCATTTTTGGTGAAACTGGCCTCTGGCCAGGTTCATGACCAAAAAAATAAAAACCAGTGCCGCCAGAGTGGCCCAGAAATTGTATCCCGAGATTACAGTAAGGAGCCCACCCACCGACGCCAGCAATACCCATAAACCCTTGTCTGGAATTATCGTCATCACCGCTGCCAGAAAGGCCGACGAAAAAGGGACCAGACCCCCGGCTAGGACAGCCCGGCCAGCAAAAAACGACAGAACAGCAACGAAAATAGTTTCCCATGAAGTTGCACGGATAAGAAAGCTGCGCAAACTTAACCTGCGAAGCAATGGCAAAAACAATTTACGTTTAGCCCTGCGTTTCCCCATCCGGTAGTATGGATAAATATCAGCCTTTTCACGCATTAACAGCACCGCCTGTTATCTTGTTTGCTCATATTATAGTATATTCTTGTAGAAATCCTTGTCAGGATAAGTAGAATTGATTAAAAATTGTTTCGACTAAATTCTGTTGAAAATTCGTATGGACAACAAAAAAGCGTATGAGATTCATACGCTGCGAGCTTTCATTTAACGATTTGCCCTTCTTGAACGGTTAACCAGCTCCAATAACAATTCACCTTTCAAAACACGGCCGCCCTCCGGCCATAGATTGATTTTATCCACCACCATCACAGGTTTAAACGACCTGGACGGATTAATCTCTTGCCGGTCTACATAGGTGTGAAACGGTTTTGAAAAACTTACAGTATAAAGCTCTCTACCGGCAAAACCTTCAGGTGATACCTGTGATTCCTCGCCTTCGGCAAATAAACCGTTCTCCTGTACCTTCAGAGCACTAAAAAACTGATCATATTTAAGTTCCGTTGCTGCCGGTTTTTTTTCCGGAGCCAAATTACCTTTAAAATAGGACACGTTAATCCTATACGAACCCGTAATCTCCAGCTCATCCTGGCCAAGGTGGTAATCGCTGATTTTAGGAATCACCGACATATTTGATATTCCGCCCGCATCGGGGTAATTGTCCGGTAGAATTAACGTCAACGGAATCCGGGGAAACAAATAATTTTTTTGGTTATCTTCGAGGGCCAAAACATTTCCTCCTTAATAAACAGCCTTATATCTTTTCTGGCGCGGACAATATTCCTTTTGCCAGAGTGTATTCCTGAAATCCGGCTGAATGCTGACCAGCCACCACACGGTATTGGGAATGGGGGGATCGAATGGTTCAACCTTTTGGAACAACGGGTTTTTAGCTTCGGCCGGCCTGCCTTTTCTTGTTGCTTTCACCTCCTTTTTAAAACCCACTACCCTGGTATCCCTAGCTTCAAAGTCCAGAGTAAACTGTCCCTCCATCAGCACCCGCTTTCCACTCTGACCGGCTTCTTGCTCACTATCAGGCCTAAAACCAACCAGCAGGTGGTAACCCACAGGCTGGTCGTATTCTTCGTCACCGGTACCCGCAGCGTTAAATTCCCATCTGTACAATCCATGGCCGGACAGGTCAACTGATAGATACCCGACGAAATCTCCCTCCGAATCACTTTCCTTCCTGAGGAACACAGGAAACCTTCCTTTAGGGTACTTTTCGAGGATTGGCCCTAATGGTTCATTAGTCTTGCAGACTAACTCCCCTCTGTGGCCGAAGACCTCCAGTTCAACAGTGCCCCACGGTTGAGGGCTTACCCCGGGAATGGTAACCGGAGGGTAAAGGTATACTTTATTAAAGCGATACGCACTTACCCCTCTGACTTCCATGACCTACCTTCCCTTCTAAAAAATTTTATTACTGTTCCCTACAGTATATTAAATTCCCAGGGTATCTGTTACATTGGCCCAAGCTGGTTTTCAACCATAAACCACTATTAGCATACAAAAGGGCTAACCCGAGGTTATTCATCATTTTAGCGCCCGGTTTAACCGGGAAAATTGGTGAATAGCCGGGCTAGCCCTGATTATTTAAAGGTCAATAAGTAACTAAAGTTTCTAATCCCTATCGTTTTTCACAATGGTCGCAGTCCGGCGGAATGGTTGCCTTGTTAGGAAATACCACCTCCCCCGTTTTGGGATTAAGATAAATTAACCAGTAACCATATTCTCCTGCCTTGTACTGCTGTCCCGGTAAAGGATGCCAGTACGCATACCCGGTTGCTCCTCCGTAAGGTTGATCCCGCAGGCAAAACCTACCTGGGATCCCATGTACCAGTAACTTAAAAGCACCCTTATCGTCACACTGCAAACCAACAAGTTGGTGCCCTTGAAATGCAGGCCCAGTCTTGAGCTCCCCGGGTTTACCAAAACATTCCCTGGAAAGGCAGGAATTGTTGTCCGGAACCCCTCCTAATACCATTCCCGGCGGAACCTGCTTAGGCCCAGAGGGTCTTTCGGGTCGTGTGCTTCCTAAATCGGACTGATGAGACATCCCCTCGTCTAAGTAACCCGGGTAAAATTTCCACCACTGGTGGGACGGCAAATTCGCACCAAAAGGTGAAACTTTCTCCATCTTGGGTTCTTCAGGCACATTAACCTCTTCAAGTTCCAGTTGGCCTATAAGTACCCTGTCGCCGGGTGTCCGCCTAGTCGTTTTGTTAACGCGAACTTCCAAATTTATGAACGCATCAAAGTCCAAACCTGCTCTTTTTACATCATCAACTTCAAATCTCCAACTGCTTTCCCCTACTCCCCCCTTACTTATTTCAATTATCCCCGTTTCAACAGGGATACTTTTACCATCTTCCTCATTTACCAGCCATACAACATAAGATTGACTCTTTACTTTTTTCTGAAGTGGGGCCAGGTTTTTCACCCAACAGTTTAATAGCCCTTTATCTCCCCGTACTTCAACGGTTGCCTTCCCTCTGGGGCGCCGGGTTGAAGTAATGGCATAATTCTTTTTGTCTTCCCGGAGGACCGCAACATACCGGCGGTATTCCGGCTCAATTTGCCGATCCATGCCACCCCCCCTTCAAAAACAGAATGATCATCTTTAATAAATATATGCCTTAGTCCTCAGAACTTTAACAAAATTTTTCGTATTTTGATGTTTTTTGTTCCAACTCACTATACAGAAGGCCGTACATAATGTCTGTCTCACTTACCGTAACTCCATCCCCATCTAGGCCTTCAATGATTGCCCGGACTATTCTTGTCCCGGCAACAATGATATCTGCCCGTTCCGGTTGTAAGCCAGGCACCTTTCTCCGCTGGCCCGGGGACATTTTCTCAAGCGTTTCAAGGATAGCCGCAACTCGTTGTCTGCTTATAAAATACCCATGTACCAGTTCAGGGTCATAGACCTCAAGCCGCTGGTCTATAGCTGCCAAAGTGGTGACAGTTCCGCCAACCCCTATAATGCTTTTTAAACAGGCTTTCTTAATAATTTCGATTACCCCAGCCATCGAATCTATTATATCGTCCATCCCGCT
>Ga0209347_1004623_pt1 | contig 14089 bp, 11 predicted proteins | sample AutmiccommuBRH23_FD_187382 | JGI IMG/M metagenome (GOLD analysis project Ga0209347, IMG submission 187382) | Deep subsurface microbial communities from Mt. Terri, Switzerland - Autotrophic microbial communities BRH/23 (SPAdes) (version 2) | ecosystem: Environmental > Aquatic > Deep subsurface >... | reverse complement strand
AACGAGATTTTTAAGATTACTGAATGAGTTTCAGTCATAAAAAAGTTGCTTTCAGCGACAGGTCTTTTCAGAAGGATTAATCCTTGGGCGGTCGACTTTCAGTCGATAAGCATTTATGCTTTAACCCGCCCACTTCAGTGGGCGGTAGTTTAGTAATTACTTTCATAAAATAAATTCCCCCTCACAATTTTCTATAGGCACAGTATACTTTAGATAAGAATTAAAAGAAGTTACCATGGTAAACTATTTGAGGTGATTTAAATAAATATTGACAGCTATAGCGATGTATTAACCAGTATCAATCTTTTTAGTGGTTTTACAAAAGAAGAATTGAACAAGATATTTAGTTCTTCAAAAGTTGAGATAAAAAACTATGGGAATGAACAAATTATCCATCTTCAAAATGAGATCTGTCATACTATGGACATTATTTTGAAAGGTAAAGTAGCTGTTCAGAACATAGATGAAAACGGGAATGTATTGACAATTAATGTTTATTCCGATAGGGATATCATAGGATCGAATCTTATATATTCGAGTAGAAATTATTATCCTATGACAGTGGTAGCTACAACCAAGCTAACTATTCTCCATTTGCAAAGAGAATTGATACTTGAACTTTGTCAAAGTAATGTAAACTTTATGGTTGGGTTGATAAAAATTATCTCTGATCGAACGATTATTTTAACAGATAAAATTAATTCTATATCCCTTAAAACAATCAGACAATGTATATTCGATTTTTTAAAATTTGAATTCCATATTCAAAAAAGCAATGTCATTAAACTTAATATTTCTAAAAAGGATTTGGCTGAAAGGTTGGGTATACAAAGATCCTCACTAAGCAGAGAGTTAAATAAAATGCGAAAAGATGGACTATTAGAATATGATGCAAGGACTATTACCCTCAAAAATATTGATATAGGTAAGGATTAGAGCTCCATCCAAAACAACGTAAAAAGCCCTTGGCAGTTCAAAATGAACTGCCAAGGGCTTTTAGTGTCATTCTATAATAATTGCTTCAACGGGGTAACCCGTCGCTGCTTCTTTAGCGGTATCTTCAGATTCTGATGGGATAGGGTTTGGGAAGTATTAATTTGATTGACAAACCATTAAGGCATTGCCTTTTCTGCAAATTCATGAAGCCAATCTAGACCGATTCGATCGATAAGCCGCCCAAGTCGTTCTTGAGGTTTGGCATTTTCCTTATAATAAGCAATAACAGCGTCCACCACTGGTAGAACTTGCTCCTTCTGGAGATTTTCTAAGATGATATTACCCTGCCTTGGCTTGACTCCACCTTTCCTCCGACATAAAGATGATACCCTTTGCTGGTTCCCATTAAACCTAAGTCAACAGAAGCAGAGTCTGCACATTTGTTAGGACAACCAGACAGGCCCATTTTAAATTTCGAGGGCAATTTCATGCCGTGATAAAGCTTATCAATTTCCAAGCCCAAGGCTAATTTTTCTTGTAAGAATAAGTCTTTTTATCCATTTGCAAGATGCCACCAACTGGTTGAGCTATTACTTTTGTTTTAAAAACGTGAAACGGTAACACTCTCAAACGAACAATTCCATGATAAAATACTCAAAGACATATTCTGCGCCTATTGTCCCAATCATCATCCAAGCTACATACTTCGCAAAGACAAGAATTAAAAGAGGAGGAGAGCACACCTAAATGCCGAAAACAACACGACGTATGATCGCCATCCTGGGAATCGGTACCTTCCTAGTAGTCAGTTTATTATTCTTGACTTATCATTTCGTCATAGGGCCACAAGGATTAAAAACAAGTTTACCCACCTTGAGCTCAACCACTGTAGGAGAAAACAAAGCATGTGTGGAGTGCCACCAGAAAGACAACCCTGGAATTGTTGAGCAATATCATGACAGTAAACATTCAGGTCGGGGAGTCCAATGTCTGGACTGTCACAAGCCGGTTTCCGGACAAGAGACGATGACGAAGGACCATTATAAAGTGTCCGTCATAGCCAAACCATCGCCCAAAAACTGTGAACAATGCCACAAGGACGAAGTAAAACAGTTTGAAGACAGTAACCATGCTGCAAAATCGTGGTATTCTGTCGAAGGCGCGAAGAATTTCACTCCCGAAGAACTTGCTAAGAACCATTTGCTTGATGCGAATGGAAAACCAGTTGGTGGGGGCAACGCCAATCCTGTTTTTAATCTGATCGGTAAAGATGTCAGTGCTCAGTCCTGTGAGGTATGTCATGCAATCGGCCAAAAGAATCAAGATGGAAGCTTTGGCGATTGTACTAAGTGCCATCTTCGACACACATTTGACGTGACCCAGGCCCGCCAACCGGAAACATGTGGTCAATGCCACTTAGGTCCCGATCACCCCCAAATTGAAATTTACAATGAGTCCGCTCACGGAGCATATTACCAAGCTAATAAAGAAAAATTCAATATGGATGCTCCTGCCGGTACCTTGACGGTCAAGGATTTTCCGGCCCCGACTTGCGCCACCTGTCATATTTCGGCTTTTGGCAGTGTTCCGGGAACCCACGATGTAGGCCAACGTCTTAACTGGACGCTAACCCCTGAAACCGCTTCGATACGCAAAGATGGAGCTGCTCACCAGCAAACGATGAATGCTGTCTGCCTTAATTGTCACGTTCAACCGTTTATCGATGATGTGATGAGTAAGGCCGACAAAACGATTGATCTTACGAATCAAAACGTAAAAAAAGGAAAATCAATTGTCCAAGATCTAAGCGATACAGGCTTACTGGGGACTAAGCCGTTCGGAACTCCTTTAGATTTCCTCTACTTTGAACTCTGGCACCACGAAGGCCGCAGAGCTCGGTTTGGAGCCGTCATGGGGGGAGCAGACTACGTGAACTGGAATGGAATTTATGAGCAACAAAAAGCTTTAGTAGAGATGCAAGCTCAAGCCGATGCTCTGAAAGCGAAGCACTAGGAGGATTTAGATATGATCGATCGGCTTAACCAGCTAACCGCTACCTATAAAACCCCGCTTTTGTTAGGAATGATGGGCTTTAACTTCCTTCTGACCGGTGTCGATGTCTTGATGGCGCACTCTCAAAACAACTTTTTCCGTTGGGAATTGATCCCCTTGATTTACTGCCCCCTCGCAATTTTAGCGATTCTTGCCCAACTCATATTCCGAGCCGATTTCGTGGTAAGGCGAGCCTTTCAGACCGTGATGTGGTTGGGTGTTTTTGTAGGCGTTTTGGGTACCTTTTTTCACCTTACCGGCAATGCTACCTCAAGCCAGGAGAGTCTATACCACCTCCTGATTGAGGGCTCTCCCATAGCGGCTCCGATTGCCTTTGCAGGAATCTCTAGTTATGCTTTGGTTAGTGAACACTATCGAGGAACGAGCCGACGGTCTAAATTGCTGCTGTTAGTTGGTCTTGGCTTCCTGGGCGCGGTTATAGCTGCGTTTTTAGACCATGCCCGTCTCGGATTTATACCAAGTTATACCCTGATTCCTTTAGTGACGGGAACGCTTGCCGCCCTGTCCTGCTTCTATATGGCTTATAGTCAACCAAACCAAAAGGAACTATATATTTGTTTAGCCGTTTTATCCCTTAATCTCTTAGTGGGTATTTTGGGATTTGGATTTCATCTCTTAGGAGATTTAGCCGGAACGCAGACAATCAACTGGGCTAGAATTTTATATCGAAATCCTTTGCTCGGTCCGCTCCTCTTCTGTAACCTGGCAGTCCTAGGTGCTTTAAGCTTGCTGCCGGAATCGCCCGTTAGGCTGGGAGATTGCCAAAAAGGAGAAGCAACAGTCCCTAGCAAAGTTCGATATTAAATGCAGCAAAGTTCATTTCAATTAGGCGACGAAAGTCGTCTTTTTTCTTTTGAGTGATATTCTTCCGGAAAACGTGACTCATGTCACACATTGAAGACAATTATTCTGATAGGATGCAAACATAGAAGGAACCAATCGACGGCGGGACGTTAGTGAAACTTAAATTTATGGAATTGAAAGGATGATTAATCTATGTTTTGTTATCAGTGTCAAGAAACAGCTAAAGGAACCGGTTGTACTATTAAAGGGGTTTGTGGGAAACCAGATAATGTAGCCAAATTGCAAGACCTGCTGATTTACACTTTAAAGGGGATCGCGGTTTATGCAGTTCAAGCACGTGAACGCCATCTCGAACGCCAAGATGTTGATAAGTTCATTATGGAAAGCCTCTTTAGCACGATTACCAATGCTAACTTCGATAAAAACCGCTTTGTAGAACGAATTCAAGCTGGTCTCAAACTCCGTGAAGATCTTAAACAAGCAGTCCTGAGAGTGGGAGGGTCGATTCCAGCGAACTTACACGATGCCGCAACCTGGATAGCGCCAGCAGAGGAATTTGAAACCAAAGCCGCGCTCGTGGGCGTCTTAGCGACAGAAAATGAAGACGTTCGCTCACTCAGAGAATTGCTCACCTACGGCTTAAAAGGGATTGCTGCTTATGCCGAGCATGCCTATACCCTAGAATATAAAGAGTCAGGTATCTTTGCCTTCATCGAAAAAGCCTTAGCTGCCACCCTTGATGACACCCTTGTAGCCGGTGATCTCGTGGCCCTCGTCTTAGAAGCAGGGAAATACGGAGTCGATGTGATGGCCCTCCTGGATAAGGCCAACACCACCTCCTACGGTAATCCAGAACTCACTAAAGTAAATATCGGCGTGAGAAACAACCCAGCCATCCTGATCAGTGGCCATGATCTGAAGGACCTTGAAGAGCTGCTCATCCAAACGCAGGGTTCCGGCGTGGATGTCTATACACATGGGGAGATGCTTCCAGCTCATTACTATCCTGCTTTTAAAAAGTATGACAATTTTGTCGGCAACTACGGTAATGCTTGGTATAAACAAGATAAAGAGTTCGACACTTTTAATGGCCCAATTTTCTTAACCACCAACTGCCTTGTTCCACCAAAAGATTCTTACAAAGATCGCGTCTATACCACAGGTGTTGTTGGCTTCGAAGGCGTTAAGCACATTGTTGATCGTGAAGACGGAAAACCTAAAGACTTCTCTGCCCTCATCGCTCACGCTAAGAGTTGTCCAGCCCCGACAGAAATCGAAACGGGGGAAATCGTCGGTGGATTTGCCCACAATCAAGTTATGGCCCTCGCTGATAAAGTCATTGATGCCGTTAAGACGGGAGCCATAAAGCGCTTCTTCGTCATGGCAGGCTGTGACGGACGTATGAAGAGTCGTGAATATTATACAGAGTTCGCCCAAGCACTGCCCAAAGACACTGTGATCCTGACGGCAGGGTGTGCAAAATATAAGTACAATAAGCTGAACCTCGGAGACATCGGCGGCATTCCGAGAGTTCTTGATGCTGGACAATGCAATGACTCCTACTCCTTAGCCGTGATCGCCTTAAAATTGAAAGAAGTGTTTGGCCTAGAAGACATCAATCAACTGCCTATCTCCTACAACATCGCCTGGTATGAGCAAAAGGCAGTCATCGTATTACTGGCTTTACTCCATCTGGGTGTGAAAAATATTCACTTAGGACCAACATTGCCGGGCTTCTTGTCTCCCAATGTCGTAAACGTCCTCGTAGAGAACTTTGGAATTGCAGGCATTTCGAGCGTAGAAGAGGACATCAAACTGTTCATGGCTTAAGATGCCCCCCTCCTCAAATCGAAAAAGAGCATGAAGGCAAACTTGTACCTATGGACTTGACACGTGAATAAACGGGTCGAGTCTGTGGGTACTATTTATTTGGGATTGAAAAGTAGGGATGGCAAACTGAGCAAATTTCTAAGCTTATCATGATAAAAGAGTCTGCTCAAGCAACAAGAAAATAATCCCTTAAAGTGTGATCCTGTTCACAGCTTAGCAGCTAAGATCATTCTATAATCAATCAAAAGATCCTAGTGGGGAGTGATTTGTGTTGTTTGGTGAAAGAAAAGTGGGAGAGACAGATCCGGAAAATGCGCAAGCCTTGATCCAGCCAGAACATAGCTGGATGATTAGGTACCTTGCCAAATTAAAAGGCTGTACCCCAGGATGAAATCAGTATTTACGGAAAAGAGGCTTTGACGGCAGCGACCCTCGGGATTGATACAGGGAATGTAGCCATTGAGAAGAAACAAAAAGCAGGGCATCCAGGTTCGGTCATTCTCGAAGAGATTGCAAACGAAAAAATAGACCTCGTTGTTATGGGAAACAGAGGGTACGGCCCTATTGCTGGAGCTATGCTGGGGAGCGTTAGCCAACGGATTCTAACCAAAGCGGAATGTCCAGTCATGATTGTTAAGTAATAAAAATGCAGATGCAGATGAAATCGTTTTTACGACAAATAAGACTAAAAGGAAGGTGGAATTATTATGACAGCGATTGAAGAATTAAAAGCTGAGCATCAAGCGGTTTTTATGGCAATTAGTATCTTGGACCAAATCATAAGCAAATTGGAAGTCAGTCAAGCTTTAGAGCTAAGGCATTTGGATCAAATTCTTGAATTCTTCCAGGTATTCGTCGACAAATGCCACCACGGTAAGGAGGAAACGGTTCTTTTCCCCGCCATGGAAGAGGCAGGTATTCAAGGTGAGGGGGGGCCAATCGGTGTCATGCTCTATGAACACGAACGAGGGCGAAGTTTTGTTCAAGGTTTACAAATTGGAGTTGAAGACTATCGAGTCGGTAAGGTCGATGCCCTAGCTGAAATCATTGAGAATGCTCGAAACTATGGTCGGCTTTTAGTTGCACACATTGAAAAGGAGAATAACGTTCTCTACGTAATGGCAGAGCGCGTATTATCTGCTGACAAAATGGCGGAAATGACTAAATCATTCCTTAGGATTGAGGAACTAGTAATCGGTCCGAATAAACACGAAGAATTCCATGCTACCCTACATGCTTTGCAGGATATCTATCAAGCTTATTCATAAAGACATTAAAGAATATGAGTAGATCGATCTTCAATCAAAGAAAGGGGTAACGAGAATGCTTAATAGACTTTCAATGAAAATTAGGCAAATGGAAAGATAAAATTACAAGATATATCCAGAGGCTTAAATTGTTGGGAGAGAAGAGGCCATGCCATCAGTATATTTAAGAGAAAATATTTCAAGACAGCCAGTGGTATTTCATTTTTTAGAAAGTATGTTTCAAAAACATTTGCCTGTGGGCTAGTTAGTTCAAGGCAGTATACAATATCATAACTTAACGAAATGCTTTTGTTAGAAAAATAAAGGAAAGGGGTAAACATTATGATTCCAGGTCAAGCTTTAATAACAGCTATGGGCATTTTACCGCATACTAATTTACATGATGCCCAGAATTTGGCGCTCAGTTTAGATATTCCTTTTTGGCCCCAATTACCGCACTTCCGGTTCAAAGAAGATATGTATGCGCAATTTGCCGAACATTTTCCAGGAATGATTGTTGATGAAGCAAAGCAAAGTCTCTATTTCTCCCACGAGCGATTTGCTCAGGAAATTGATGAATATCTTGAGCAAAGTGTAATTCCAGAGCACTTTGCCTTGTCTATGGAATCTTCTGCAGCGTTTAACGGATTTTTAGCGACTAACCTATCCTCTTACACAATGATTCATGGGCAGACAGTTGGTCCAATTAGTTTTGGACTTAAAATATGTGACGAAGAACGCAAACCCATGATTTATAACGATTTCGTACGGGAGATTTTATACGACTTTCTTTCGCATAAGATAACCTGGCAGTATAACCAGTTAAAACAAGTTAATCCGAACCCTTTTGTTTGGTTGGATGAACCTGGATTAGAAATGATCTTTAACTCGCTCAGTGCTTATACGTATGAAGTGGCTCAAGTTGAATATGGGGCTTTCTTGTCTAAACTGCCCGGCCCTAAGGGGGTTCATTTATGTGGTAATCCAGATTGGTCGTTTCTCTTAAACGCAAACCTCGATATTCTCTCAGTTGATGCTTTCAGTTGGGGACACATCCTGGTGCGTTATGTCGATGAAGTAAAAGAGTTCTTAAAACGCGGGGGGATTATTTCCTGGGGAATCATTCCTACTTTGACCAGCGAGTTATCTTCGGAAACTGCCGATTCACTCACAGACCGTCTGCTTCAATTATGGAAGTTTCTCAATCAACATGGGTTGGATGATGATATATTATTTGACCGTTCTTGGTTAGCCCCCTCTCGTTGCTGCCTTATTAATGGGGATGGAACTGCGAGTATTGACCACTCATTTACCTTGTTGAGAGAGGTTTCCCAAATTCTCCGTACACGTTGAATTAGAGCTATGAGTTTATTAGATCTAATTGTGTTGTTAAGACTCAATATAACTCAGTTTGTTAAAAATTGAACAATCTGGAGGTGCCCAAAGTGGAAAAAATGAACTTGAAACTTTCACGTAGACGATTTCTTCAAGTGTCTGCAGCTACCGGTGTCTTCCTAGGAACAGCAGGTACAGCCTCATTTATTCATCAAGCGGTGGCCACTCCCAAACAGAGTGATCAAACGATTAACTATGTACGCACGACATGTTCGCCAAACTGCACAGGGGCCTGCGGGATGAAAGCCCTTGTCGAGGATGGCCAGATCAAGTCCATTATCCAAGCTGCAGATTATCCCGAACCAGAGTACAATCCCCGCGGCTGTCTGAAAGGGCTTTCCATGACAAACCTGATCTATGGTCCAGATCGTTTGAAGACCCCCCTCATCTTACAAGGGAAGCCTGGCTCCGGGAATTTTAAAGAGGCTTCCTGGAGTGACGCGTTGGACTACACAGCTGAACGACTAAAAGAAATTGCCGATAAATACGGTCCGGAATCCATCGGGGTTCTCTTTCAGGTGGGTGGAACCGGCTACGTTCAAAAAGGGGCTGTGAGCAGGCTAGCGACGTTAGCGGGCTGGACCATGCATCATGCCTATGACCAAAATGGTGACCTGCCAATGTTTTGGCCGATGACCTTCGGGGTTCAGAGTGAAGAACTTGAGCCGAGGGAGTGGACTAACTCCCGTTATGTCATGGTCTTTGGTTCTAATATCTTGGCAACTCGGATTCCAGATGCGCATTTCCTGCTTGAAGCTCGCAACCGCGGCGCGAAGATTATGGTCTTTGACCCTAACTTTAGCCCTACCGCAGCCAAAGCGGATGAATGGTTCCCGATCAAGGCCAGCAGCGACGCAGCGGTTGCTTTAGGTCTGGCGCGGGTGCTGATTGAAGAGAAGCTCTACGCAGCCAATTTTATTATAACCTTCACGGACCTCCCGCTCCTTGTTCGTGTTGATACTGGTAAACGCTTAAAAGCTGACGAGGTCAAAGATCTTGTCAAACCTTCTGATTTTCCTGCCTATCGAGAAGCCTATGTGGCCTATGATGGTCATTTTATAGCGGTACACCCGGAAAAGCTCGATCTTCCTTTAGATGTAATGATCGAAGGAGAAGTGGATGTGCCCCTTAAAAATGGCGAAATCGTGAAAGCCAAACCTGTGTTCCAACTCCTGAAGGAAAGCCTCACTCGATACACTCCAGAAGAAGTTGAGGAACTGACAGGAATGCCCAAAGACGATTTGGTACGTATAGCTCGCGAAATGGCGGGCACCAAACCACTTCATGTGATTTATGGGGCCGGTAATTATCAATGGTATCACGGTGATCTGAAGGGCCGAGCTTTAGCTTTACTGCCTGTTCTGACTGGAAATATCGGTAAATCAGGAGCGGGGATTTCAACTTATGCAGGTCAGTATCGGATTCGTTTTAAAGTAGCAGAATGGTGGGTTCCAGAAGGCAAAAAGCAAAACTGGCTGCCCTTTCTATATGTCCTGCATGGCCCAACTAAAACCATGAAAGCAAAGTGGCCCAAAAATGGGATTAAAGCTCTAGTAGTAGGGTGGGGAAATCCCTTTGACCAACACAACATGGCCAATAAACTCCGGGAAATGGTAGAAAAAGAGGACTTGGAATTTGTCGTAACCACCGATTTTCAAATGACTACAACCTGTCAGTATAGCCATGCTGTCTTACCTGCTGTGTCTTGGTATGAAAAAACTGATCTAGTGGCTACTCCGGTTCATCCTTACCTTCAGTTGCAGCAACCGGCCGTGAAACCGCTTTATGAAGGTAAACCTGAGTTTTGGATAATTCGGGAACTTGCTAAACGTCTGAATCCGGATTTTGAGAAGTACTTTTATCCAGAACTGGAGCCGAATGCTGCAGCGGAGAAAGTGATCGAGCTTCTGCTCAATACCGGAGGACCTGCCGTAGCTGGTATTACATTGGAACAACTCAAAAAAGGCCCGGTACACTTAAAGTCCGAAGTCCCAGGTGACCGACAAATTCCTTTCTATGACCAAGTCCAAAATAAGAAACCATTTCCTCCGATTAGCCTTCCTGCCAAAATTGACCAAACTGCTCAGTTTGTGAAGAGCGGACGGATAGAATTTTACAAAGACGAAGATATCATGCTTCAGGTGGGCGAGGCGCTCCCTGTGCATAAACCTCCCTTTGAGGAAAGTGAGTATGCCCTAAATCCGCTGGTCAAAGAAAAGTATAAATTTAGCTATGTTACCCGTAATGCCATTTACCGAGTTCACTCCACTCATTCTAACAATGTCTGGATGAACGAACTCCAAGAAGGCAAGCCGAGGGTGTGGTTAAGTCCTGCGGATAGCAAAGAAAAAGGGATCAAAGAAGGGGATGCCGTCGAGATTTTCAATGATCGCGGTAAACTTACGGCTTATGCGATTATCGATCCGGGCGTGGGACTAAAGCAAGCGGTTTTTGAGGAGGGCTGGTGGAGCCGCTACTTAAAAGGAGCATCCTACAACACTTTGACTTATCCCTTTATTAAACCTACCCATGAACTATACTTTGTCCCCGGAATGTGGTCCCCTAACACAGCTTGGAACGAATGCCTCTGTGATGTGAGAAAGGTGGATGATCTTCTATGAGACTTGGGATGGTAATTGACCTTGATCGTTGCATTGGTTGCCGTTCCTGTGCGGTAGCCTGTAAATCCCATAATGCGCAGCCACCGGGGACGTGGTGGAATAGGGTGTTTACTCCAGGGAGTTCGTTTCATCAAGCCGCCGTTGGTAAAGAAGGTGCTCTGCAAATGGATTTTTTGCCAGTGTCTTGTCAAATGTGCGATAATCCTCCTTGCCAAAAAGTTTGTCCTACTGGAGCGACTTATACCGATGAACGGGGCGTAGTTTTGATAGACTATGAACGCTGTATCGGCTGTCGGTATTGTATTGCGGCTTGTCCTTATGGAGTTCGCCAATTTAACTGGGAAGACCCGAAAAAGGTTAAGGCGCGGGTTGGCTATGAATTGGGGTATGAGTATGGCTACCCTGTTGACTTCCGGGATAAGGATGGCAGGTTAGTTTTCACAGCTGATCGGCCAGTAGGTGTGGCTGAAAAATGTACATTCTGTGTGCAATACACCTCTAAAGGGGAACAACCGGCGTGTGTTCGAGGTTGTCCAGGGAAGGTTCGAATTTTCGGAGACCTTGATGATCCAAGTTCCGAAGTCAGTAAACTAATACGGAAACGGCCAATGGTTCGCTTGAAAGAAGAATTGGGCACATCACCCAAAGTATTCTATCTCGCACCCTCGAAGCCGATACGTCTGGAGGTGGATTGACGTGAAAAAAAGTAATGCCCTGTTGGGTTTGGCGGGTGCCATAATTCTCATCAGTTTAGTCGCTTGGGGATACCAAGTGAACAGTGGCTTAATCGTGACAAATATGCGAAATCCGTTTAGTTGGGGCTTATATATTGCGACCTTTGCCTTTTTTGTGGGAGTGGCAGCCGGAGGGTTGATTGTTTCTTCGTCAGTCTATCTCTTCAATATTGAACAACTCAAGCCCTTTACCCGCATTGCTTCCCTTTCAGCTTTTGCAAGTATTTTAGGCGCAGGAGCCATGATTTTCCCGGATATGGGCCGAGTGGAGCGGGTTTGGAAGATCTTCCTTCATCCTAATTTCAAATCTCCGCTAGTTTGGGACGTCATCGTTATCACGGCTTACCTTATGATCACGTTCTTAAGCGTTTATGTCCAACTTTTACCGGATTGGAAAAAGGAAGGACGCGGTTTCTTTAATGGGTGGACAAAAAGTCGCTCCCAGGAGAACATAGACTCATTCTCTAAAAAATGGTCCAAACGCGTTGCCCTTGTTGGATTGCCAGTAGCCATCTTGATTCACACGGTGACGGCTTTGATCTTTGCAACCCAGGCTTCCAGAGGGTGGTGGAACACGGCTGTGTTGCCCCCGGACTTCGTTTCAGTTGCGGTCGCCTCCGGAACCGCCCTGGTCCTCGTGATTTCTCTGCTCGCTGTGGGGAAAGAGCAGTTTGAAGAGTATCAGGGAGCGTTCCAAACGATGGCCATAATTGTTGCCGGCTCCTTAGTTATTCACTTTTTCTTTGTCTCGGTTGACCTTATTGTCCATGGATGGTGGGGAAAACCCGAAGCCACGGAAGCCCTTTCTCTTATTTTCGGTCGATATGGGTTTCTCTATGCGGCAGAAATACTAATCCCAGCCTTCACAATGATCTTCTTCTTTTCTGAGAAGGGCAGAAGTAGTTCCAAAGCTTTGATCACTGGAAGTGTACTCCTCTTTATCGGGGTTTTTGCGCACCGCTTGATGCTGATGTTCCCGGCCTTTAATGTCATCCCGCTGACCTTATCCCTTCCGGGGGCGGGGATTGAAAGTTGGGCATATCCTGTGGCTCTGGGTCAGTTTCGAGAAGGCATGCCAGTCTTTGTTGACTCGTGGGATTACACGCCAACGCTGGTTGAGTATGTAGTTGCCCTCTTACCGTTTGGTCTGGTACTCTTTGTTGTCACTGGAGCGCTCAAAATGTATAATTTTTTGCCCCAGAAGCCCGTGATGAGTAAAAACCTAGCAAGCCCAGTTAGCGATCGCGACTTCAAGTGAGGATAATTAATGTTTTCATTATAGTTTGTGCCCCAAAGGGGCATGAGAGTTTAGGAGGGAATTCTTGTGCATTACGTGGTCTGCCTTAAGCAAGTTCCGGACACGTCCGAAGTTCGAATTGATCCGATTACGAATACCCTCATGCGGGAGGGCGTACCCTCAATTATTAATCCGTACGATGCCCATGCCTTGGAAGAAGCAATGCGTCTTAAGGAAAAAGTTGGAGGAAAAGTAACCATTGTCAGTATGGGACCGCCACAAGCCAAAGAAGCGCTGAAAAAAGCCATGTCTTATGGGGCGGATCGCGCCATTCTTTTAAGTGACCGTGCATTTGGTGGTTCAGACTCTTTAGCTACAGCGTATATTCTTTCATCGGCCCTGCTCAAGATACATGAAACCGAACCGATTGACCTTGTCTTTGCAGGAAAAGAAGCGATTGACGGAGATACCGCCCAAACCGGTCCGGGCATTGCTCAGCGCCTCGGATTCGCTCAATTGACGTACGCGATTAAGGTTAAAGAACTTAATGACAAGTCTGTAACAGTAGTACGCAAGACTGAGAGTGGGCGTCAGGTTGTTCAAGCTCAGTTACCTGCCCTACTCACAGTGGAAAAAGAGCTTAACGATTTACGTTACGCAACTCTTCCCAATATGATGAAAGCTGCCGCCTATGAACCAGAGTTGTGGGACGTTAAGACTCTACCTTTCGATACAACGCAAATGGGCCTGAAGGGCTCGCCTACGAGTGTCTCAAGAATTTTTGCACCACCTGGTCGCAGCGGCGGAGAGATAATAGACGGAACGAAAGACCCTGCTGGAACAGTTGCCTCAGTCGTGCAAAAAATCTTCCAGCAAAATATCATCAGGGTTAATCCCAGAGCGAAGGGAGGAATACACTAATGACTGTCTTCGTTGACAATGCAAAATGTATCGGGTGTGGGGCGTGCGTCATGGAATGTCCCGTCGAAGCCCTTGACCTCCTTGATGGGCTCGCAGTAGTCAATCCCAAGAAATGTAACGACCTGGGTAAATGTGTCACGGTCTGTCCGACCAATGCCCTATCCTTACCGAATCAAGCCACTCAAGCCACTCAACCCGCTCAACCCAAAGAAAAACTCGATCCTGAAAAGGGTTCAAAATTTAATTTACAAGACCCTCTGCCGGAGTCCGTTCAGGATTATGCCGCAGGTA
>Ga0209347_1004620_pt1 | contig 14099 bp, 13 predicted proteins | sample AutmiccommuBRH23_FD_187382 | JGI IMG/M metagenome (GOLD analysis project Ga0209347, IMG submission 187382) | Deep subsurface microbial communities from Mt. Terri, Switzerland - Autotrophic microbial communities BRH/23 (SPAdes) (version 2) | ecosystem: Environmental > Aquatic > Deep subsurface >... | reverse complement strand
CATAGGATGCAGCAATAAAAGCAGGTACATAACCCCGGGTTTCGCGGGGCAAGTAATAATATATCTGCCAGTAATTTTTTTTGTTCCCTGAGCGCCTGATGGCACGGTTGACATTACCCGGACCACAATTATAAGCGGCAATGGCCAGGTACCAGTCTTCATAGGTGTTATATAGATACTTCAAGTATCTTATGGCTGCATCTGTTGACTTTAAGGGGTCACGCCTCTCATCTACAAAGCTTGTAATTTCAAGTCCCATTTGTTTTCCTGTTCCATACATAAACTGCCACAGGCCGGTAGCCCCCACTCTCGAGACAGCTTTTGGATTCAGGGCCGACTCGATTACAGGAAGATACTTCAGTTCGATTGGCATGTCATAACGGTCGAGCGTCTCTTCAAAAATGGGGAAATAATAGGCAGATAACCCCAGCATGACTTCCACCTGCTCCCGTCTTTTTTCGGTGTAAAATTTAATTACATTTTTTACTGTATTATTATAAGATAAAGGAATGACTTCCTGAATTTTCTGCAACCGGGCAATATATACTGAATCTGTAATATTTTGCGGATATATATCTGTAGTGTCAAGTTCCGAAAAATCGAAATGAAACAATTCTTTTATATAGGAGGAATTCAGGAGGCTGTCCATTTGTTCAGAGAAGACATCATTGATGTCTTCATCAGGAGCAGGCAATGTTTCATTTGGTGAATAAAAGATCGTATCAGTCAGTACAAGGTCTTCATCAATCATGGTGTCGGTAGGTGCAATAAACACTGAATCGGGTACAAGTACGCTTGGTTGCTTTGGTTTTAACCGAAGGATCTTTTTCCTTTGGCGTTTTGTATCCTGCCCTGTCACAGCGAGTGTCAACAACAGAATCCATACTATTCCAAAAAACTTCAATGATTTCATAATCCTATTTAAAAGTTAAACCTAATGTTAATGCTATATAACAGATTTTTATCCAAATTCACCAACGATGGTGACCAGTTCATTGTCAGATCATCACTGATATCGAAATCAAACAAATGGGCATCTACACTGGCATCAATAATATTTAATCCATAAAATCCTATCGCGCTTATTATCAGCAGGTCTCTGTTTCGACGGAAATAATCCTGCTGCCGCACCAGACCTGTCTTCAGATTATTTAACTGATTGGGGTCATCCAGGTTATAATTATTCCGACGCACTGCTTCTATCTTCAAATAATCCTGTGTGTCAGGATTATCATCAGTCAGGTGCTGATAACCTGTTTTAAATAGCTGATATTTGTCGTTGTTCCAATGCACGAAATAACCAATTGTTCCAAAACCAATATAAATCAGGGGAATCTTCCAGTATTTTTTGTTGTATGCCTGACCCAAACCGGGCAGAATTGCCGAATAAATGGTTGCTTTCCGCGGAGAATGGACAACTGCCGTATCCACATCCTGAATTTCCTCAACTGCTGCAATTGTATCTGCTTCTACAAGTTGAGCCTTTAAACCGGAAATTATCAGCAAAAAAACAAAAACAAAAAAAACACGTAACAAATATGATCTGTTATTCACCCTAATTTTTTTCCTAAAAATAAAAGTTTCAATTCATAGTGCGTCAGGAAGGGGCTATTTATTTACCGTTTTCGATTATTTTAACAATTCGTTGCAGGTCTTGTTCGGATTTAAATGAGATCAAAATTTTTCCTTTGCCACTTTCTCCGACAGATATTCCAATCCGGGAGCCAAAAACCTTGCCAAGAATACCCTTATAGTCTTTGTATTCCCCGGGCAATTCTTTTCTTTTGGAGGCAGCAAGGATGCCGTCATCATCACTTAACTGGCGCACTATTTCTTCAACTTTTCTAACAGAAAACCCATACTTGATAATCTGGGCATATATCATTTCCTGCGTATCAGCATCTTCAATGTTAATGAGAGCCCGGGCATGCCCCATGCTGATTTCCTTTTCCCTGAGTGCTTTCTGAATGATCGCAGGCAGTTTCAGGAGCCTGAGATAGTTGGCTATAGTTGATCTTTTCTTGCCCACACGGCCGCTCAGGTCTTCCTGGGTAAAATCAAGTTCTTCTATAAGCCGCTGATAGCTAAGGGCAATTTCAATAGCATCAAGATCTTCCCGCTGGATATTTTCAACAAGCGCCATTTCAAGCATACTGTCATCTTTTGCATGCCTGATATATGCCGGGATTGAAGTTAATCCGGCCATTTGTGCTGCCCTGAACCTCCGTTCACCAGCTATGATCTGGTAGTGATCAGGCCCTGATCTCCTAAGCGTTATAGGTTGGATCAACCCGATTTCCCTGATGGAAGCAGCCAGTTCTTCCAGTGCTTCTTTATCAAAATTTGAACGTGGCTGGAAAGGATTGGCTTCAATTTTTGTGAGTTCAACATCGTTAATCTGTGATTGCTTCATTTTTTCTGCATCATCGATTAATGCGCCCAATCCTCTTCCCAGTGCATTTCTTTTCACTATTGTAGAATTTAACTGTTAATGATTTTATTTTCCTGTGCCATACGGGTTAAGCCATTCCGCTGAAGAATTTCCCTGGCAAGATTCATATGGTTAATAGCCCCGCGTGAACTGGCGTCGTATAAAACAACCGGTTTCCCGTAGCTGGGGGCTTCGCTGAGTTTCACATTCCTTTGGATGACGGTTTCAAAAACCATTTCCTGAAAATGATGTTTCACTTCTTCATAAACCTGGTTTGAAAGATTCAGCCTCGAATCGAACATTGTAAGAAGAAACCCTTCGATTTCAAGTGCCGGGTTCAGCCTGTTCTGGATGATCTTTATGGTGTTCAGTAACTTTCCCAAACCCTCAAGCGCAAAATATTCGCATTGCACAGGAATTATAACCGAATCGGAGGCTGTGAGTGCATTTACAGTAATTAAACCCAGCGAGGGGGAGCAATCAATAAAAATAAAGTCATAGTTTTTCTTCAGCTTGCTGATTGTACCGCTAAGCACCTTCTCCCGATTGGGAAGATTAAGCATTTCAATTTCTGCACCTACCAGATCGATGTGCGATGGAATGATATCAAGGTTTGCCACTTCTGTTTTGAGGATGACCTTTTCAGGATCAATCTCGTCAACAATACATTCATATATACTCGACTGCACATTCTTTACATCAAAACCAAGTCCGGAAGTGGCGTTTGCCTGCGGATCGGCATCAATTATAAGAACTTTTTGTTCCAGAACTGCAAGACTTGCCGCAAGGTTGATGGTTGTAGTAGTTTTTCCTACCCCTCCCTTCTGGTTTGCCAGTGATATAATTTTCCCCATCAGATATTCTTTTTTTTGAATGGTTTCAAATATAGCAATTATGAACTAACTACCCTTAGGTACTTTTCCACAATACCCGTGGAGAAATACCTAATAAGCTGAAATTGAATGAAGAAATAGTTTATAATTTTTGTGATTTCATAACCTGTATCAGCCTTTCCTTATCAACAGGAACCACACCCGGCAACTCGCATACAAGGCCACCTGCAATATTAGCCATCAGTGCCATGATATTAATCGGTATCTTGGCAGCCATAGCCAGGCAAGCAACGCTGATTACTGTATCTCCTGCACCAGATACATCCGCAATATGACGGATTACAGCAGGATAATACTGTTCCTGGATTCCATTGCTTATAAAAACTCCCATCTCTGAAAGAGTTATAAATATTAATTTTAAATTTTGATTTTCCTTAAGCTTACAGGCTGCTTTACGCAGGGCTTCCATGTCACCTTTTGCAACCCGGGCACCGGTTCCCTCCATAAATTCCTTTAAATTCGGTTTAAAAAGATCGATGTCGCGGTAATGCGGGAAGTTTCTTAATTTGGGATCAGCTGCTACAGGAATATTTTTTTCCCTTGCTATTTTTCTTACTGATTCAATGAGTGATGGTGTAATGACTCCCTTGTCATAATCAACAAAAATAATTACATCTACTTTATTGGAATCCAGCTCAAGGGAAATGCCACGCAGCAGCTTTTGTTCAATTTCTGTACTTATGATTTCGGTTGATTCCTCATCTACCCTGGCGATGTGCTGCCCCATTCCGATGATGCGGCTCTTAACTGTGGTCATCCTTTCAGTGTCAACAAATATACCCTGCCCTGGTAAATTTTTAGCTTCAATCATTTTTCTGAATTTCCTCCCCTTATCATCATCGCCAACAACTGAAAATAATACAGGAGTTGCTCCCAGCGACTGCAGGTTCAGAGAAACATTTGCAGCTCCTCCCAGCCGGCTTTCACGTTTTGTAACTGAAACAATCGGGATAGGAGCTTCAGGTGAAACCCTGTCGACTTTGCCCCAAAGGTACACATCCACCATGGAGTCGCCGATGATAACCACCCTCATCCTTTGAAATTTCTCAAATATCTGATTTACTTCTGTTTCCTTCACGCAGGTGTCTTCTATATCAGCAAAGCTAAAAAAAAAAGAACAGCAGGAAAAGGAACAGGAAGATTTTGCCGTACAGAAGCACCGTTTAATTATACGGGATCCACATCAAGATAAATCATGCTGGTGCTGTTATCCTTCCGGCTGCGGATTTTTTCCACAGAATCCACAATATACCGTTTTACAGTTTCAGGAGGGAAATTCCGGTGTGATTTGATCCATATTTCCTTGATATACCATAACTGGATACGGCCGACCAAAGGGAATTCAGGGCCAAGGACCGTTAATTGACTGTTTTTCTGCAAAATACCGGCAAGTTCATCAGCAACACTGGATGCTTTTTCAATTTTTTTATGCTTGATGACAATTTTAATAAGTCTGTAATACGGTGGATAATGGAACAGCTTTCTTTCTTCCATCTGAAAACGAAAATTCCCGATGAAATCCTGGTTACGAATGTAACTCATAAGCGGATGGTCAGGTTGTGTAGTCTGAACAACCACTTTTCCTCTTTTGTGCTTTCGGCCTGCACGGCCGCTAACCTGTGAAATCAACTGAAATGCCCTTTCATGTGATCTGAAGTCAGGAAAGCCAATGATGCTGTCGGCATCCAGAATCCCGGCAACACGAACATGCTCAAAATCAAGCCCTTTTGTAACCATCTGGGTACCGATCAGGATACCCGTCTTCCCTGATTCCAGGTTCCCGATGATCCGGCTGAATGAGTTTTTGGTCCGGGTGGTATCAAGATCCATGCGTTCAATACCTGCATCCGGGAAGAGCAGCCTTATTTCCTCTTCTATTTTTTCGGTACCATATCCTTTGTTCCTGATTTCTGAAGAACCGCATTCGGGGCATTCCGTTGTCAGGGAAATGCTGTAACCACAATAATGACAAGTCAGCCGTTTTTTAACCTTATGGTAAGTAAGACTGACATCACATTGTTTGCACTTTGGAATGGCACCGCATGAATAACACTGAACATAAGGAGAATATCCCCTGCGGTTCTGAAATAGTATGACCTGCTCCTTTTTTTCAAGTGCCTCCTGCGTCATATGAAACAATTCCGGGGTAAGCACCGAGTGCATTTTTTTCTTCCTAGTTGCCCGTAAGACATCTGCAACAATGATCTCAGGCTCCTCTAAATTTGAATGCTTTCTGAAGAGATTAACCAATCCATATTTTCCTGTGAGGGTATTATAATAGCTTTCAAACGAAGGTGTAGCTGAACCAAGCAGAACATCAGCATGATTCATTTTTCCCAGCACAACTGCCATATCACGGGCATGATACCTGGGTGCAGGATCAAACTGTTTAAATGAATTTTCATGTTCCTCATCCACAATTACAAGTCCCAGTTTGCTAAAAGGCATAAAAAGAGCAGACCGTGCTCCTAAAATAACATTGCAGCCTTTATCAGGATTCGTGTTAAAAAGCAACACCTTTTGCCAGATTTCAACCCGTTCCCTGCTGTTCAAACGGGAATGGTATACCCCCACTTTTTGTCCGAACACATTTGTAAGCCTTTCGATAATCTGGGTTGTAAGAGCAATCTCCGGCAACAGATAGAGTGCCTGCCTACCTTCCCTGATCACATTTTCTATCAAATGGATATAGATTTCAGTTTTGCCGCTTGCTGTTACTCCATGAACCAGCGCTACCTTTTTCTCCGAAAAACAGGCTTTAATTTCATGCAATGCCTGCTCCTGTGCAGGGTTAAGAAGGTTCAGCGCGGCTTGATTAACCGGATTAACAGAAATGGCGGAGACCGGCTGACGGGTAATTACCAGGAATTTCTTCTCAACAAGTTCATTCAGGACGGAGGCACTGACACCACTTTCTTTAAGCAGTTCTTTTTTAACCAAATGTTTCAGTTGATCAGGCTGAAAGACTTTTGCCATTTTACAGAACTTCAGAAAAAGGGCATGCTGCTGTCTGGACCTGAACAGGCCTTCACGAATTGTATGAAGTTCTGCTTCTGTTTCCACTGAAGGATGCAGGCCTACAACAGGTTCGGTTTTGGGTTTATATTTTAAATCCAACTTCTCTTCAATATGAATGATGTTCCTGTTGAACAGGGAGGATAATGCCCTAAATGAAAAAGATTTTCCAAGTTTCTTCTGAAGGACATCAACCTGGTTCACCTGTTGGCTGAGCTGATCAAGAATCAGCAATTCATGTTCTGTCAGTTCAGGGTGTTCATCTTCAGAAACCAGGGCGACTGAAGTTTTACTTTCAAGTTTCAGTGCGGGAGGAAGGGCAGCTTTGAATACATCACCAAGTGTACAACAATAGTATTCGGCCATCCACTTCCACATTTCGAGGTTGGAAGGAAATATTACAGGTTCTTCATCAAGGATTTCAATAATCTCCTTTGTAACAATATGATCAGAAACATGAGAATCAACAGAATAAACGAGGCCTGCATAATACTTTTTGGCACCAAACTGCACCACAGCCCGCTGCCCGGTTTTAATATGTTCATGCAACTGCACGGGAACCCGGTATGTATAGGTATCGTTCAGCGGCAGGGGCAAAATGATTTGTGCATATAATTCAGGCATATTACTTACAGTTGAATCCGGCATGGTGTTACTTGCAGGTTCATAAGCAAAGGAAGTAAAATTTAAGAAAAAAAGATCATGGGCTGATCAGGAATTATAGCGGGTAGTAATCCACTCAGCAACTTCCTCCATCAGCCACTGCGGGGTAGAAGTAGCCCCGCAAATCCCCACTGATTCTATGCCCTTGAACCATTTGGGATCAATTTCATCAGGCCTTGAAACAGGATAAGTCCGATCGTTTTCCTCTTTGCAGATTGTATACAGGTATTTGCCGTTTGAGCTTTTAACACCTGCCACAAACAGGATCATATCAAATTTGGCTGCAAACTGTTTGAGATGAGGTACCCGATTGGAAACTTGTCTGCATATGGAATCCTTAATTTCAATAGGAACTCCGGCAGTCATTTTAGATTTAACTATTTCGGCAATGCTGTAAAAGTCTTCAACACGTTTCGTCGTTTGAGAGTACAGTGAAACCGGCCGTGAAAAATCGATCTGATGAATATCCTCCAGATTTTCAAGAACTATAGCTGTATTTTCGATCTGACCGTCAAGGCCTATGATTTCAGCGTGTCCTTTTTTCCCATATATTACAACCTGACCGTTTTTATCGCGGGTATTTTCAAATGAATTTTTTACTTTTTCCTGGAGCGTCAGCACTACCGGACAGGTGGCATCTATAAGTTCAATGTTATTCTCTTTGGCATACTCATAGGTTTCAGGCGGTTCTCCATGAGCCCTGATCAGCACCCTGCAATTTTTTAACTGGTAATACTCTTCCCTTGAAACTGATACCAAGCCCATTTTTTCAAGGCGTTCCACCTCCATTCCGTTGTGGACGATATCACCAAGACAATATAAACTGTCATTGGACTTCAGTTCACTTTCAGCCGATTTAATGGCTTTAATGACACCAAAGCAAAATCCGGATCGCTTATCTATTTCAACCTTCATTTCCTGTCAATTTTTTCTTTTGCTTTCATCAAACTCCACTGCAATTGTTCTTCCCGGGTCATGTAGCTGTTATCCAGCACAAGGGCATCATCAGCTTTTTTAAGGGGGCTGATATCCCTGCCCGAATCGATTTTATCGCGCTCGCTCACATTTTGAAGAATTTCTTCCATATCAACCTTTACACCTTTCCCAATAAGCTCTTCATACCGGCGCCGGCTTCTTATCCCGGGGGATGCCGTCATAAAAATTTTCAGTTCTGCATCCGGGAAAACAACTGTTCCAATATCACGGCCATCCATTACAATACCTTTGCTCTGCCCGTTTTCCCTTTGCTGTTTCACCATTTCGTGGCGCACTTCGGCAATGGTGCTGATTGGGCTTACATTTTGAGAAACCTCCAGTCTTCTGATTTCATCCTCGATATTTTCACCATTCAGGAACGTAATATTCTCTTCGGTTACTTCATTCCACTGAAAGGTAATTTTGAGATCCTTTAAACCTGTAACAATTTTCTCCGTGTTGGGTTGTCCGTTAACAATCCAACCGTTCCGCAGTGCAAATAGTGTAACTGCCCGGTACATCGCCCCGCTGTCGATATACACATAGCCCAAAGAGCGGGCCAGTGATTTAGCCAGGGTGCTTTTCCCGCATGACGAATGTCCGTCAATGGCAATTACAATCCTTTTTTCAGTCATTTTACCAGGTTTAATACAAATATAAGATGATTTTTTAATTCAGACCAGAGAGTCTTTATCTAATACATTTCATTCAGGTTCACAGCCAGTGAAAACACATTGGAGGAGCCTGCGAGATGAAAACGGGAGGTGGCAAAATCAAATCTGAAGCGTTTAAGTTTGACTCCAAAGCCGAGAGAGAGGCCAACAGTAGAAACTCTTTCCTCGAATTTAAGTTCCTGTCGGCGCTGGTAGTTGTACCCGGCCCGTAAGGTGAAATTATCAGACGGCATGATTTCTACACCCAGCACAGCATGGCGCATAACCTGTTTGGCAAAGCTTTCCTGCCTCTCATACCAGGTTTCGAGTGTCTGCTCATTTTCAGATTCATTCCATGCAAGATCCCATTGGGTAAGGTGCTGCATTGTAAGAGAAATAAGTACAGGGGCATATTTCAGCCTGCTGCTGATTCCTGCCTGCAGATTAAACGGAATTGGTTCGGTATTTCCGTCATCATAATAAGTTGTAATCTGCCCTCCGGCATTTCGTGCAACCAACGCAACATGGGTCAGGCTGTCCTTACTGCTGTATGTTATTCCAATATCTCCAGCCAGGCCAAATGACCGATAGCTTTCAAAAGCAGAAAATACAGGCTTTATATTAATACCGTATCTTAGTCGTTTGTAGTGGTTGGCGTAAATCATATTTAAGGCGTATTCAGCAGCCTTAAAGTAAATTCCTGTCAATTCTCCATCTTCAGTTGCCTCTCTAAACTGCCCATAGTTGATGTAATGCATGCCGAGGGCAAAACTTCCAAGTCCACTGAAATGCCTTGCATAGGATGCATAACCGTAATTAATATCAGCAAAGTAATTTACATAATTTACCAGAAAGGAATGACTCATATCCCTGTGCAGCAATGCAGGGTTAAAATATGAAAGATTTAAATCGGCAGTATCAGCTATGGCTATTTGGGTACCTCCAAGGGCAGCTACTCTCGCAGAACTTGTAAGTTCCAGGAACTGGTAGGTGGTTTCTCCTCCTATCTGGGCTTTCCCGGTGAAAATTACCGAAACAAATAGCAGAATAAGGTAAAACTTTCGGTTCATCCGCATTATTAATATCCTCTAGAACGCCAAAGTTATTGAATTATTACCCAAACGGACCTATCAGTATGAAGAGATTTTCTGATGCTTCAACAATTCAGATTTCACGTTGCAAAAAATATTACCGGACGCAACAGCCGTAAGTCGAATCTGCTATTGATATTTTCCCCGGATTTGCTTTAAAGCTAAAGTCAATTCTATAGATAAAACACATATCAGTCAATCCGGATAGCACCTGGCATCGACCTTTCAAGTATTTCCACCCTGGCTTCAAGATTTTGAAAATCTTCCCTGGATGGGATATTCATGTTTTTAATCATTCTTTCCAGATAGACATTAAATTCTTTTTCAATTTCCTGCTGCTGTAGTTTTCCTTCCCTCTCAAGATCGTTCAATATGTTTTTTCCTTCTTCCTCTGAAATTTTACCGGATTCAACAAGTTCGTTTATCATGTCGGCTGAGAAGCGGGTAATTTTTGATGCAGCACCAATCCCTGTATTCAGTAATTTTTTAAAAATTGAATCCATGGTTAACATTTTTACATTATTTCATTAATTAACAGAGTTATGGCAGCTAAGTTTATACTGTAACCTAAAAAACAAACAGGTATTTATATGGCTTCTCATGTCGTAAGGAATTATATATAGGACTGACTATACAAATTATTGAACTTTTCTTTTTGGCTGCCTGTTATAAGAAGGTTAATACAGAATCGAAAAACACACAAGTTAAATTTAAATAGAAAAGTTATGGCAGAATTAAATGTTCAAAAAAAGAAAAAGTCACCTATTGGGTGGATCATTCTTGGAGTAGTCATTATTGGGCTCATTATATGGATAGCAGCATCGGATAATGACGGGCTTGATCAGACTGCACAAACAGAACAGGAACAGAATCAGACATCAGCACAGGGACAGGAACAGAGTCAGGCTGTCGTTCCGTTTGGTGATGATGACGATGACAATGAAGCTTCTGATCCCAGAATACAGGAATTTTTGAATTACGTAGATAATACGGATGATTCAGATATGAATGCTGTAAATGCACGTGAAGGAATCAATAAAATGTCTGATGCATTGATTGCTGTTGCAAGTGCAAATAACGATCAGCAGGGTGCTTTTAAGGGAGAACTTGAACAGTTGAAACAGGAAGCAAATAAGCTTCAGGATGGCAATATGACAACAGAACATGCCTCTGTTATAAATAGTGCTTTTTCAAGTGCCGCCAACGTAATTCAGAACATGCAGAACAAGTTCTATCCTGATCTTGAAGATGATGCTTCCAATTTAATGGATTCAGCACAGGATATTGAACCTCAGGAAGAGCTATCAGACCAACAAGGTAAAGTCAAGTCATTTTTTGATGACGCGGCCGATGTTATTAAAAAGATGGATGAAAGAAGGCAAACTACTTTAAGGCAGCAGTAAATATGTCTTTACATCTACATTTTTACCCCAATTCATAAACATATAAAAAAAGTAAATTATTATGGCAGATTCAAAATCAACAAATAAAAACAACTTACATTATCTCAGAGACCTGAAAGATTATAAAATTGCAAAGGATGAACCGGATGTAAGAGGGTGGAAGGTTCAGGACTCTAACCATCAGACAGTTGGAACAGTAGCAGGTCTTTTGGTTGATGTATCAGTTGAAAAGGTCAGGTATATTGATGTGGACCTGGATGATGGCCTTATTACTGCAGATCATGATCCCTTCGATGCAAAACACAGGGATGGTATACATGAATTTCAGGACAAAAAAGGGAATATTCATATGATCATTCCTATAGGTGTAGCACGAATTGAACGTGAAGCAGAGGTTATTGTAGCTGATGGAATTGATCAGAATTCCTTACGCAATATTCCTACTTATCGTTATCAGCAAAATGTTCCCGTTCATTCTGATTATGAACAAAGTGTTTTGTCAAATTTCAGGAAACAACCGGGAGATGCCGATCGTAGCCGTGAATTGTCAGATGATGAGCTTTATAATTCTGAACATTTTGATGAAAAAAGGTTTTACGGGCGCCGTGACAGGAAAGACCAGGAATAACCAATTAGAAAGATATACAGAAATAGTTTTATAGTGATAAGAAGCTGTCTTTACTAAAGAAAGGCAGCTTTTTTTTATTTCCACATCAGAGGTTAAACTACAGGAGTTTTTGTTGTTCATTCCTTAACTGATCAAAAATACCATATACTACCGGGCATGTTTCACAATTCTTATGTGACAGGTCCAATATTTGAATAAACCTGCTGCGGTCGGTATGGGGGTACTCCCGGCAAGCTTTTGGACGGCTTTCATATACCATACAATGGTTATCGTGAAGCAGAAAAGGACACGGATGCTCACGAAAAATATAGTCATGATCCTCATCCTTCTCAACATACTTTTCCATAAAGGCGTTTGGTTTCAACTTTAATAGTTTTGCCAGACGATCGATGTCCTTTTCATTCAATCGGGGGCCAATTGTTTTACAGCAGTTGGCACAATCGAGACAACTGAACTTTGAAAAAGCTTCCTGATGCAGTGCATGAACAAGACTATCCAGATTTTTCGGTTTCTGCTTCTTTAACTTTTTTATAAAACTGAGGGTTTCTGCTTTTGTTCTTTCAGTCAGCAGGAGCAGGTCAACTGGTTTTTTATATGAAATTTTTTTCACGTCAGAAGAAGCTGCATTAAATATTTTGCACTTCGATAACTTTCTGTTTAGATGATTGTCTTCTCCCCGACTGAGCCAGGAACAATCCGGCAATAACCACTAAAATACCTGTGATTTTCTGGATATCCATTGTTTCATTTAATACCAAAAAAGAAAGAATAGCCACAAAAACAGGGATCAGGTTCACAAATGTATTGGAACGGTTAACTCCAAGTTGCCTGATACTTTGGGTAAAGAATATAAATGCAAGGGTGGATGCAAACACAGCCAGCAGAACAATTGCACGGAAAGCCTGCGGATGGAAAGGTGTGGCAATGAAATCATTTAAATCAACCAGAAGCCACACCGGAAGGAAAAACACAATCCCAATGAGATTCTGATAAGCAATAATGGTTAACGTATTGTACCTGAAGACAACATTTCTAAGCACAATAGAATATGCAATAGCTGCAAACACAGCAATAAATTCCAGTCCTACTCCAAGTGGAGATGCATCGAATTGAAATGAGCTGTTGAGAACTACAAGACCAACACCTGCAAAAGAAAAAGCAAATCCAAGTACATTCGGCCAACTTACCTTTTCACGAAAGTAATACCATGCAGCAACTGGCGACAATAAAGGTATCGTTGCAACAATAACAGCAGCAACTGTTGATGAAACATATTTCAAACCATAACTTTCACCCAGAAAATAAAGGAAGGGTTCAAAAAATGCCATTAAAACAAACAGCTTCCAGTCCTTTTTGGCAATTTTTTGCAACTTTCTCAGCGACCATGACAGAATTAAAATGAGAATAACTGAAATAACAAGCCTGATGATAACAACAGATATAGGCTTATAGGCAAGATATGCAATTTTAAACCAGACAAAGGAAAAGCTCCAAAAAAAGACTGCGCCAAGAGCAGACAGATACGCCAATAAATCCTTATTCTTCATTATGATATAATTGGCGGCAAAAATAACCTTTTAGAACGAATAACCACTGTGGCTTGTTTAACCCATGTAAATATTTATTGCTGATAAATAGCAGCAGCAGCAGGAAAAAACAAATATTTTATCAGTAGCAGGGAGTAAAGGAAGTTCTTACTTCGTTCCGGAATTAACTTCAAAATGTACAGGTGGGTCAGAATGTCTGACTTTACCTTTCCTCAACAACCTGTTGATATACTCATGGCCTTTAGAATATGACAGCTTAAGTTCTTTAACAACATCACCGAGTAGACTTGGGCCATTTCTATCAAGAAACTGAATGATTTCCCTTTCTGTTTGCTTGCTCATTGTTTTATAATTTTTTGCAGCCAAAAGGCTTTGTGTTTTTTTAAATTTCAAGCAAAATATATACTATTTTCTCGACATTCACATTAATTTCCGGTTATTTTTTTACTACTTCAGATGCAGTATAATATTAATTATTACTTCTAAATGATTGAAAAAGACAAACATTTCCATAAATTTGAGCTGGAATTAAGTAAAAACAATAATTGGTTCAAATAAAAATGATGAAAAAAATGACAAGAAGATTTTTAATGCTGGCAGTTGTTGCCATGTTCATAGCTTACACATTTTCAGGATGTGGTGAGGCATCACGTGAAAAGTTTATCGGATTGCAACTGTACTCGGTCAGGGATGATATGAAAAAAGATGTACCATCAACAGTTGCACAGGTTGGTGAAATAGGCTACAAATTTGTAGAAGCTGCAGGTTATGACAACGGGCAGTTTTATGGTATGACTCCT
>Ga0209347_1004618_pt1 | contig 14100 bp, 10 predicted proteins | sample AutmiccommuBRH23_FD_187382 | JGI IMG/M metagenome (GOLD analysis project Ga0209347, IMG submission 187382) | Deep subsurface microbial communities from Mt. Terri, Switzerland - Autotrophic microbial communities BRH/23 (SPAdes) (version 2) | ecosystem: Environmental > Aquatic > Deep subsurface >... | reverse complement strand
TGCTCTAAAAGCGGCTGCAAAGTAAAGTCTTATTTTCGAAATCTCCAAATGTTTTTTCAAACTTTTTTTAACCCCTATTTACCCCGCAATCCCTGTTAGAACGCCGCTTCCAAAACTCCCGGTGTAAGCCGTTTGTCTCTCAAAGCGGCTGCAAATATAGACAGCTTTTTATTACCCGCAATACCTAAACCAATCTTTTTTTAATCTTTTTTAAATCTAAAAAACTCAAACCCTTGAAACCAATCACTTACACCAAAGTAAAAGCAGCCCGAAAAAACGGGGAAGCGGCCAAGAACGAACACCAATGAAAGCATGTCGACCTGTGAAGGAGCTCATACTCCCCGAAAACCTCTTGAAAAATTTGCAGTCAACAGCCCTCTTCCTCACGATTGGCAAACCCATTCTAAGTAGAATCACGAATAAAACGACATTCTGAAGCAAATGACTCAACCATTAAGTACCTCTTTGATGGCATTGACTCCCTCCGAAAACAAATCATCACACTATATACATGGTATGATTTTTACTTTTTGGTTTTAAAAAAGCCATCGACGACGACACCATTCGTGCACCCTGACGAAATTCCTTCAGATTAATTTTTCAATCAATACTAAAAACCTGCAAGCTCCGTTTTGCATTTAGCTTGCTTTTTAGCTATCTTATGATGGCCAAATCAGAAATCGCCCATATATTTGCCTTTGATAAAAACATAACGAACAACAATTATGAAGAAAATTCTAACCAGATATGTAACTGTATTTACATTGTTGGTACTTACAACAACTACTTTTGCTCAAAACAACTCTTTTAACGCAGCCTTTGACAGCTTGAGTATCGAAGGACAGTTTGAACATCTGTACCGAAGATCGAACACCTTTGAAGAATATAAAGTGATCAGCATTAGTGGCTATAATTTACTCAAGAAAAATTCGCAGGACAGCATCCTTCAGTATAAACAAGATGCCGATAGCCATTTGCAGGAAATTGCGACGCTAAAAAGCAATCTGACCAGCACCAATAGCGAAATTGAAAAACTTCAGGCAGAACTAAGCAGCACCCAGCAAGCGAAGGACAGCATGCGCTTTATTGGGATTGAGGTTTCCAAAGGAGCATACAATGCCATCATGTGGGGCATTATCATCTGTCTTGCCGTTATTTCGGTCATCCTATTTTCACTTTTCAATCGTGGACACCGTGTGGTCAAGGAGACCAAGAACCGGCTGGCTGAAGTACAGGAAGACTTGGAGACTTTGCGGAAAAATGCTTTGGTGCGCGAACAAAAGCTGGCGCGTGAACTGATGGATTACAAACTGAAGAACAAATCGCCTCGCTGATTGAATACTCCCTCGTTTTCTCAAAAAATAAAGAAGGCCTCACTTTTTCAAGCGAGGCCTTCTTTATTTTATTTTCTGGGTGCGTTTACATTTCGTATTTATATGATCCAAGGTCGCTAATATCAGACGTGCGAATAAACTCACCGTGTGCTTTCACCTGGGCCTTGGCCAAACGAATGAAGTTTTTGGCCGACTTGGTAAACATCGCGTCACGGTTCGAATCCAGCACAAGTAAGTAACTCATAATGATGTTCCCGGCCATTTCGACCAGGCGACGGGCATGGAAATCAATAAACTCATTGTCATCGGTTGACACCACTTTGTTGACGGCTTGCTCGTACTCGTCTGTCAAAATGATTAAGGTACGGCGCAAATGTTCCAGTTCGGGCGAAACTTTAGCGGCTTCGTAAACCCTGATTTGGTTCAGGTAAGCGCCTGTGGTTACACCCCGAATGGCAGCAACGACCTGCAACTGCGTTGTTCCTTCGTAAATGGAAGTAATCCTGGCATCGCGATAAATCCGCTCCACCGGATAATCTTTCATGAACCCCGAGCCACCGTGAATCTGGACGGCATCGTAAGCCAACTGGTTGGCGTACTCGCTGGCCATTCCTTTAACCAGTGGCGTGAAGATATCAGCCAGCTTCTGATATTTCTTCATCTCGTCGCGCTCATCCTTCTCCAGTTTACGCTCTTCGGCAATGTGCATGTAGGTTTTGTACACATCCACAAAGCGAGCTGTTTCGTACAGCAGGGTACGCGATGCATCGAGTTTGGCTTTCATGTTGGCCAAGATCTCATACACTGCAGGGAAACGCATAATGGCTTTTCCAAACTGAACGCGCTCCTTGGCGTAGGCCAAAGCTTCGCGGTAAGCAGCTTCGGAAACACCAACCGACTGCGCGGCAATACCCAGGCGTGCACCGTTCATCAAGGCCATCACATATTTGATCAGGCCCATTTTTCGGTCGCCGACCAATTCGCCCGGAGCATCTTTAAAGACCAGCTCGCAGGTTGGCGAACCAATAATTCCCATCTTATGCTCAATCCGCCGGACGGTTACTCCCCCATCGTTTTTATCGTGAATAAACATCGACAAACCGCGTCCATCTTTGGTGCCGGGTTCGGACCGGGCCAAGACCAGCGAAATATGTCCGTCGCCATTGGTGATAAAGCGCTTCACACCATTCAACAGCCATTTGCCCGACTTTTCATCGTAAGTCGCCTTTAACTGAACAGCCTGCAAATCCGATCCGGCATCCGGTTCGGTCAGGTCCATCGCCATCGTTTCACCTTGACAAACACGGGTCAGGTATTTTTCTTTTTGCTCTTCCGAAGCAAATTCATTGATGGTTTCAGCACAATCCTGCAAACCCCAGATGTTGACGAAGCCAGCATCCGCACGCGAAACAATGTCGGCGGCCATAATGTAAGGTACAATTGGAAAATTCAATCCGCCATATTGCCTTGGTAAGGACATGCCCATCAAGCCCGCTTTGCTTAAAGCCTCGATGTTCACTTCGGTTCCTTTGGCATAAATCACGCGTCCATTCTCCACACGTGGGCCTTCCGCATCGATCGATTCTGCGTTTGGGCCAACAATGTCTCCACAAACTTCACCAACAACTTCCAACACTTTATCGAAGTTGTCCATGGCGTCTTCGTGATCCATTGGGGCAAAATCAAACACTTTCTTTTCTGAGAAATTCCTTTCCTTTAACCGGACAATCTTTTCCATTAATGGGTGATTGAGGTGGAATTTCAGTTCTTTATTATCGGTATAATAATTAGCCATTTCGTTCAATGTTTAAAATTCACAAGATCTACTTGGTGTTCTGTTTATAATACTTGATCATCTTCGGAAGGACGACACCCACATCTCCATTGATCACATAGTCGGCCACCGAATTGATGGGCGCTTCGGGATCGGTATTAATCGCAATGATCTGCGCGGATTCTTCCATTCCGGCGCGGTGCTGGATTTGTCCTGAAATTCCGCAGGCAATGTATAATTTGGGGCGAACGGTTACCCCCGTTTGTCCAATCTGACGTTCGTGCTCAGCATATCCGGCATCAACCGCTGCACGCGAAGCGCCAACTTCGCCGCCCAACACCTCGGCCAGGTCGTACAGTAGCTGGAAGTTCTCTTTCGAGCCCATGCCATAACCACCAGCCACCACAATTGGAGCAGCCTTCATGTTCACTTTGCTCTTCTCCATGTGACGTTCGATGATTTCAACAACAAAATCAGCATCGCTCACATATTTCGCCACATCAAGCTTCACCAGCTTTCCTTTGTATTTCGGATCGAGAATCTCCCTCTTCATCACCCCTTCGCGAACCGTTGCCATTTGAGGACGACAGTCGGGATTGATAATCGTGGCGATGATGTTTCCGCCAAAAGCCGGACGAATCTGGTACAACAGATTCTCGTAGTTCTTGTCTTGTTTTTTATCGAAATGGTCACCAATCACCAAACTGGTGCAGTCGGCTGTTAAACCACTGTGCAAGGCCGATGAAACGCGCGGTCCCAAATCCCGGCCAATGGATGAAGCCCCCATGAGGGCAATCTGTGGCTTTTGCTCTTCAAAAAGCTTAACCACTATTGATGTATGCGGCAAGGTGCTATATGGATAAAGGCGTTTGTCGTCGGCTACATAAACCGTGTCGACTCCGTAGGGAAAAATGTGCTTTTCAATGCCATCCAGATTGTGGCCAATCACAATGGCTTCCAACTGGCATTTCAGTTCATTGGCCAGCGAACGGCCTTTGGTCATCAACTCCTGGCTCACTTCAGCGACCTGACCATCTTCTATTTCGCAGTATACAAATATGCTGTTCATAATTGATTTGTTAGGGTTTAACCAATGGTGTGACTTTCGATCAGCTCGCGCATCAAATCGTCGATGTCACTGTCAGCCGAACTAATTACTTTTGCCTCTTTTGCCTGAAGAACAACATTCTCCACCGTTTTCACTTTCGTTGGAGAACCGGTCAGTCCAAGTTCAGCCTGATCCACTTCAATGTCGTTCACGGTCCATTCGGGAATGTTCAGGTAAGGACGATCACTATACAAATGCAGGTAATCTTCGTTTGAATTCTGCAATTCAGTCACGGTTTTGGCATGCTTGTACTTCATCAGCAACTTGGCGTTGCGGGCACGGCAATCAGCTGCCGAACCATTGACAGTCATGAGCATCGGCATCGGGCAGGAAACTGTTTCCACTCCGCTTTCCAAGCGACGTTTCATGAAAACCTTGCCTTTTTCAATTTTCTGGACTTCCTCGACATAGGTGACCTGAGGCAATCCCAGCTTTTCAGCTACCTGAGGACCAACTTGCGCCGTGTCGCCATCAATGGCCTGTCGCCCGGCCACGATCATGTCAACGTCCTTCATCTTTTTCAATACACGCGAAATGGCGTAGGAAGTAGCGAGCGTGTCCGAGCCGGCAAAAGCCCGGTCAGTGAGCAAAATCCCATCATCAGCTCCACGAAACATGCCTTCACGAATGATTTCGGCAGCACGCCCTGGTCCCATGGTTAAAATTGTTACGGTCGATCCGGGAAACGAGTCCTTGATACGAAGTGCCTGCTCCAGCGCATTTAAATCCTCCGGATTGAAAATGGCAGGCAAAGCTGCACGGTTAATTGTACCGTCAGCTTTCATGGCGTCTTTACCAACGTTGCGGGTATCGGGTACCTGCTTGGCAAGAACGATAATCTTGTAAGCCTTCATTGTATTTAAATTTGTCAGTTTTATTTTTTAGTTTTTATCCAAGCTTGTTCGTTGACCGGCACGGGGTGATTGCTACCGGTTTCATTGCAAGGCAGGCAAATATAGCCAAACAAGCCAAAGATTTCAAGCACTGCCACGGTTCCCGATATTTCGGAGCGAAATTGGAAACCTACTTTCTTTACCCAAATATTGAAAAAGGAAAAAATAACTGGCCAAAATTGTTATTTCATCACGGTTTAAAACAATCAACCTGATTCTTCAAAAAATCATTTTTATCGCCAAAACAAAACTTATTTATAATCATTTTAATCTAGCCTGAACTAATTTAGAAATCACCTACTACAGCCAAAAACAATCCCAAGATTCGCTTGGCAAGCTGTTTCGAAAGGAATATATTACACAACACATTTCAAATAAAAAGTATTTTTTACTTTTGTATTGACAAGAACGGAAAACGTTGATAAACAACTTCCATAACCTTTACTTTATACTATTATGAAATTGAAACATCTCATCTTGATTCTTTGCTTTTATCCGCTTTTACTTACAGGACAAACCAATACGCCACTGCAATTATTTCACCTGTCCGATGTTCAGTTGTTGGACGGTCCGTTTAAGCAGGCCATGCAGACCGATCTGCAGTACATCCTGGAAATGGATGTCGATCGATTGCTGGCGCCGTATTTACGCGAAGCCGGCCTGGAACCCAAAGCCGAAAGCTATACCAACTGGGAAAACACCGGATTGGATGGCCACATTGGCGGCCACTACCTTTCGGCCCTGGCCATGATGTACGCCTCAACCGGCGATGCACGGATGAAAGAACGTATGAACTACATGCTCTCCGAATTAAAGCGTGCCCAGGACCAACATACCGATGGCTACCTGGGAGGCGTTCCCGGCGGACGTGCCATTTGGGAAGAAATTGCCAATGGAAAGATTGATGCCGGCTCATTCAGTTTGAATAAAAAATGGGTGCCGCTGTACAACATCCATAAAATCTATGCCGGCCTTCGCGACGCCTATCTTTTTGCGGGAAGCGAACAAGCAAAGGAAATGCTTGTCAAACTGACAGACTGGGCGATTCAACTGGTGTCCAATTTAAGCGAAGAGCAAATTCAGGACATGTTGCGCAGCGAACATGGCGGTTTGAATGAGGTTTTTGCCGACGTGGCAGCCATCACCGGTGATGAAAAATACCTGAAGCTGGCCCGTCAATTTTCGCACCAGCATGTATTGGAACCGCTGCTGCAACACGAGGACAAACTGACGGGTATGCATGCCAACACGCAAATCCCAAAAGTGATTGGATTCAAGCGCATCGCCGATGTTGACGGCGAAGAATCGTGGTCCGATGCCGCGCGGTTCTTCTGGGAAACGGTTGTAGATAACCGCTCCGTGTCCATTGGCGGCAACAGTGTCCGCGAGCATTTTCATCCGGTTGACGATTTTTCAGAAATGATTGCCAGCGAACAGGGACCTGAAACCTGCAACACCTATAACATGCTTCGCCTGACCAACCAACTGTTTCTGACCGAGCCAGACGGAAAATACATGGACTATTATGAGCGCGCCCTGTACAACCACATTCTCTCCACACAACATCCGGAGCATGGCGGTTTTGTTTATTTTACCCCGATGCGGCCCGGACATTACCGCGTTTATTCGCAACCGCACACCAGCTTTTGGTGCTGTGTGGGTTCGGGGCTAGAAAATCACACCAAATATGGAGAATTGATTTATGCGCACAGCGACAATGACCTCTACGTCAACCTATTTATCCCTTCAAGCTTAAACTGGGAAGCGAAAAATGTAGAAATCATTCAACAAACCCGTTTTCCCGATGAAGCCAAAACTTCAATCACCATTAACCCCAAAAAGAAACAGGCTTTCAAACTGCACCTTCGCTACCCGGGCTGGGTGGCGGCAGGCGAACTAAAAGTTTCAGTAAACGGTGAAGAAGAAAATGTGACCGCTTCTCCGGGCGAGTTTGTGGTGATTGACCGACGCTGGAAAAAAGGCGATGTGGTGACCATGGAAATGCCCATGCAAACGCGCCTGGAGCAATTGCCCGATGGCAAGAATTTCTACACCATCCTCCACGGCCCCATTGTACTGGCTGCAAAAACGGACACCACCCACATGATTGGCCTGTATGCCGACGATAGCCGTGGCGGACATATTGCTCATGGCGAAAAATATCCCCTGCAAAACATGCCGGTAATCATCAGTGAGCCGGATCAAATCCTTAAAAAAATCAAGCCGGTGGAAGGCGAATCGCTGACCTTCACCATTGACCAGGTGAAGCCTGAAAAATACAGTGATCTCAAGCTGATTCCTTTTTTCCGCCTGCACGAATCGCGTTATGTGCTTTACTGGCAAGTTGAAACCGCCGAAAAATATGAGCAAAAGCAAAATGAATTGGCTGCCGAAGAAGCTGCCAAGCAGCAGTTGGCCGCCCAAACCATCGACCTGGTTTTCCCGGGCGAACAGCAGCCGGAGTCGGATCATTTTATTGAAAGCGAAAATTCGCAAATCGGCGTGCACCAGGGACGCCACTGGCGCCATGCCCGCGGATGGTTTAGCTACCAGTTGAAAGACGAGAAAAAGGAAGCCCAAAAACTCCGCGTCATGTATTATGGCTTGGACAACAACCGGCATTTCAATATCCTTGTAAATGATCAGTTGCTTGCGGAAGTTAATTTGGATGGAAGTAAAGGTTTTGAATTTTTTACGGAAGATTACGCCATTCCCCAAGAAATTATTGAGCAATCCAATGGAAAATTTAAAATAAAGTTTGAGGCGAAAGTTGGGTCGATCGCCGGAGGGGTTTTCGAAGTGCGCCTGATGAAATAAGCAAGCTGCCAAAAGAAAATGATTTCATCGTTTTTTGTAAAAAGTACGAATTACTTTTATTATTTTTGAAGCAAATCCTAAATAGATAACTTATGAAGAAGAAGATGTTTTACACGTTCATGCTGCTATCATTATTCAGTTTGGGCGCCATTGCACAAACCACCGTCAATTTGCACACTGACCAGGCAGAAACAAAAATCAATGGCGAAATTTACGGACACTTTGCCGAACACCTGGGCCGCTGTATTTATGGCGGTATTTATGTGGGTGAAGATTCTGACATTCCGAATATCCGCGGATTCCGCGAGGATGTCATTTACGCATTGAAAGACATGAACATCCCCCTGTTGCGCTGGCCAGGAGGCTGTTTTGCCGACACCTACCACTGGAAAGACGGCATCGGCCCAAAACATGAGCGCCCATCCATGGTCAATGTCCACTGGGGCAATGTGACCGAAGACAACAGCTTTGGAACCCACGAATTCCTCGATTTTTGTGAGTTGATCGGCGCCGAACCTTATATCAACATCAATGTTGGATCGGGCACCGTTCAGGAAGCTTCGGAATGGGTGGAATATGTAACTTCCAGCAACATCAGCCCAATGACCGACTTGCGGAAAAAGAATGGCCGTGAAGAACCCTGGGATGTGAAATACTGGGGAATTGGAAATGAAAACTGGGGTTGTGGCGGCGAAATGACACCGGAATACTATTCAGATCTCTACAGACACTTCGCATCGTTTACCAAGGGCGCCAGTTACAAAATTGCCTGTGGTGCCAGCGACTACGACTACAACTGGACAGACGTGCTGATGAAAAATACCCAAAACAAACAACACCTGATACAAGGCCTTTCACTGCATTATTACACCATTACGCACAACTGGCAGAAAAAAGGTTCTGCCACTGGATTCGAAGAGGATGAATGGTTCCTCACCTTGTCCAAAACCCTGAAAATGGACGAGCTGATCAGAAATCACTCCACCATCATGGACAAATATGACCCCGAAAAACGCGTGGGCATGATCGTGGACGAATGGGGCACCTGGTTTGATGTAGAGCCTGGTACAAACCCCGGATTCCTCTACCAGCAAAACACCTTGCGCGACGCGCTGGTTGCCGGAATCAACCTCAACGTGTTCAACAACCATGCTGATCGGGTGAAAATGGCCAATATCGCTCAGGCAATCAATGTTTTACAGTCGGTTATTTTAACCAAGGAAGATGATATTGTGCTGACACCAACGTATTATGTGTTTAAAATGTACAGCGTGCATCAAGACGCCAACCTGATCCCCACGTTTTTAAAAACCAGTACGTATGAATTTGACGGGAAATCTGTTCCCTCTGTAAATGTGTCGGCTTCTGAAAAAGACGGCGTCACGTCGATCACCTTTTGCAACTTGAATCCCAACAAGACCGAAAAAGTTGAAATCAACGTCGGCGGAAAAAACTTTGCAGACGCCAACGGACAGATTGTAACGGCTAAAAACATAAATGATTACAACGATTTTGGGCAAGAAGAAAAAGTGAGCTTGAAATCATTTGAGGTGAAAAAACCCAAAAATGGAAAATTGAGCATTGAGCTGCCCGCTAAATCGGTGGTGCTGGTTCAGCTTCAGTAAGCATAGGTTAATTGAAAAAAACGGGAGCCAATTTGGTTCCCGTTTTTTTTTTAGGCTATTCGCTATCACCTCTAATTTCTACCCTCCTGATTTTCCCTGAAATGGTTTTCGGCAGCGCTTCCACAAACTCCACAATTCGCGGATATTTATAGGGTGCAGTGGTATTTTTCACATGCTCTTGGATTTCCTTGACCAACGCATCTGATCCCGGTTGGTACTCGGGCGCCAGTACAATGCTGGCTTTCACCACCTGGCCGCGAACCTCGTCGGGTGCAGCAGTAACCGCGCACTCCACGACCGCCGGATGTTCCATCAAAGCGCTTTCCACCTCAAACGGGCCAATGCGATAGCCCGAGCTTTTGATGACATCGTCGGTACGGCCAACAAACCAGAAATAACCATCCTCATCGCGCCAGGCCAAATCGCCAGTATGGTAGTAGCCATCGTGCCAAACGGAACTGGTCCGCTCTTCATCGCGATAATATTCTTTAAAAAGGCCGACAGGAACTAGCTCGCTGGTACGAATAATAATCTCGCCAATTTCACCATCCTCACAAAGCCGATTTTCAGGATGCAGCAACTGAACATCGTAGGTTGGATTCGGAATACCCATCGAACCCGGTTTGGGCTCCATCCACGGAAAGGTGCCGATGGCCAATACCGTTTCCGTTTGTCCAAAGCCTTCCATCAAACGCAGTCCGGTTAACTTCAGAAAGCGGTTATACACTTCCGCATTTAGCGGCTCACCGGCTACCGTGCAATATTTTAGCGATGACAAATCGTATTTCGAAAAATCTTCGCGAATCAGAAACCGGTACACCGTGGGCGGCGCGCAAAAGGTATTGATCTTGTATTGGCTGATCACCTGAAGCATCTCGGCAGGATTGAACTTTTCATGATCGTAAACAAACACCGCTCCTCCGGCCAGCCACTGTCCGTACAATTTTCCCCACACGGCTTTTCCCCAGCCGGTATCGGCCACGGTCAGGTGCAGGTCGTTTTCTTTGATATTGTGCCAATAAGAAGCCGTCGTGATATGTCCCAGCGGATAGGTAAAATCGTGTGCCACCATTTTGGGGTTTCCGGTGGTTCCGGAAGTAAAATATAAAAGCGAGATCGATGAATTGTCCGAAGCAGCTTCCGGCCTTACAAAGGCGGGCGCTTGTTCCATTCCACGCGAAAAATCATCCCAGCCGTCGGGCACATCCGGGCCAATCGAAATCCGATGCTCAATGGTGGGCGATTCATCCATCGCCAAATCCACTTGTTCCAACACTTCAGCTTCGCCAACAGCAACAATGGCTTTTATGTCGGCTGAATTGTTCCGGTACACCAGGTCTTTCTTCTTCAACAAATGGGTAGCCGGAATGCAAACGGCACCCAGCTTGTGCAAGGCAATAATGGCAAACCAAAACTCAACCCGCCGCTTCAAAATCAGCATCACCTTATCGCCACGGCCAATGCCAAGTGTTTGCAGGTAAGCAGCCGTTTGGTCGCTGTACTTTTTTATTTCTGAAAAGGTGAAATCGCGGTGTGCTCCCTGATCGTTGGTCCACACCAAAGCCAGCTTTTGCGGCTCCAGGCGGGCATATTCATCCACCACATCGTAGGCAAAGTTGAAGTTGTCGGGGACTTGTATTTCCAGGTTCTTGGTAAAATCGGGCAGTCCGTCAAACTGCGCCTTTTTCAAATATCGTTCGCTTAATATCATTGTGCTGCTTTAAAAATCATGGCTAAAAATTTGGCTTCCTTTCCTTCGAGCGCCTGCATCCGGTGGGGCAACGACGAGTCGAACCAAATGGAGTCGCCTTCATTCAGAATGAGTTCCTTTCCGTTAAGCACCAGTTGCAATTTTCCGCTCAGCACCAGGTTAAACTCTTGTCCTTCGTGCTGATAGCCAGCGTCTGATTCATGGTCCGGATTGGGATCAACGGTGACCACAAATGGCTGGGCTTTTTTGTGGATAAAACTTTCGTTCAAGGCTTGATACCGGTATTCTTTCCGGCGCTCAACCACCGACCCGGTTCCTTTGCGGGTAACCGAATACGCATTCATATGCGGAATATCGCCCGTAAGCAGGGTGGTCAACTCGATTTGGTACACCGACGAAAACCGGTACAGAAAACTCACCGGAATATCCGACTGTCCACTCTCGTATTGCTGATAAAGCGCTGGCGAAATACCACACGCATGGGCACAATCGGCCTCCGAAAGGTTGAGCGCATCGCGCAAGCCCTTTAACCGTTCGGCAATTTGTTGAATTTCAATGTTCATCGTTAGTTGTGTTTTTTTTGAATAGGAGAATAAGCAAAATCTCTTTTTCTTCCATCCCTTAAAAATAGAAAATCCGTCGGAAAACAGGTCATCATTGCCCCACTCTATTGAAAAAGATTCGAATTCCGGCAAACGGGCGGATGCCGGATCCTTGATCAAATCTTTTTTCTTCTTCCAATAAATTCAGAATACGGATGTTCATCGAAACAAGGCAGGTCCCGAAGGTCGCAAGAAGCCAGCCACCAACCGATCAACCAGCGATCCTACGGTGACTTTCATGAATCGCCGTAACAAATAAACTGGTTGATGCACCAAACACTTCTGGTCTTTCACCTGTTTATCTCCTGATTTGGAAAATAAGCTTGGCATGGGTCATAAACCAGGCCGGCAAAAAAACAGGCTTCAATATGATACAACTTTTTAAAACAAAAATCGGTTGGCTACGCATTATCGGTTTCCTCGAAGGAATCTCATTGCTGGTTTTAGTCTTCGTGGCCGTTCCTATGAAACACGTCTATAACAATCCTTTCCTGTCCGAATCCCTTGGCCCGGTACATGGTGCCCTCTTTATTCTGTTTGTGCTTTACACCTTAAGTGTAAGCTTCGAACAAAACTGGCGATTCAGAACCACCACCTGGAAAGTACTGGCATCCAGCTTTCTTCCCTTCGGAACTTTTTACGTTGATTATAAAATTTTAAAAGGTATCAAATAACCGAAAAGGTCTTAAGTGAGCGTGGGAAAGCAGAAACGGAGTAGCAAAACTCATAAACGCTGGTTCCCCGCACCCGTCATTTTTTCTAAAAGAGTTTCAAAATATTGGATTTCATGATCACTTCGAAATTTTATACTCAATCATGTTTGAGCGAGTGGTTAAATTTGACTCAAACGGATTCTGTGCTTTCGACCGGTCTCCAATTATACCCAATACTTTAAATCCATTTCCAGACAACAGGCTTTTTTTAAAATCTTCAAAACTGACGAATTTGTTTGTCTTCATTGATTGATAGCTAAACGAATCCAATCGTAATGTTTCACTAACAATAGAATCTTTTAAGAGTATCAAAGGCCGAACTCCAAATCTAAAATCATCATTAAGCCCCCAATAGGAATCCTCATCTGAAAAAAACTGGAGAATGAAATTGTGCAACATCAGACCATCTCCTTTATTTTCGAACCTCACAATGATCTCTTCAGGAAAATCCGAACTTGTTTCTTTGAATTCAATTGAAAAACTGTAATTCGTCTGTTGGCTGGTACCGGCAATTTCATGTTTCTCCCGGGAATGGTCTTCCTGTAAGGTTACAGCGACTTTTTCAGCGCCACTTTCAAGCGATTGACAAATAGCCAGCATGGCCATGATGATGAATGCTTTTGATTTCATACTTTCTATTTTTTAAATATTTCAAAGGGCCTGTGAGCAAACCCGGAGGGTTTGGATGTTTATAGATACAAGGCTTATCCCAAAAGGCACGACCCCAGCCGGGGTCGAATTTCTCTTTACCATTCCCTTTCTACAAACATACGATGCCTCCGGCATCAGAAGCCACCAGGGCCAGGATGATTAATGCTTTTGATTTCATAGTTTCTTTTTTAGGTTTTATATGGTTTAAGCAGGATTACAAATTCGAGTTTAATAGGGATCGGATTGGAAATACGGCCCAGCAAACTTGCCTACGTTGTTATAGATCCGGAAGAGCGGGGAGGTACACCCGCCATATTCCTATTTATTAGTAGCCGTATTTATTCAATTTTTTCCAGTCCTAAAAATTGGAGTAAAGCATTTATCCTTCTAATTCTTCTTGCACGACTTTTCGTTCCTGCATTCATTGAAATCTGATATTCTGCTGTATATGGATTTTCTTTCTTTTTTCGGAGATCAGTGTAAAAATTCTCAAGCCTATTTCCTATATCTTCTATTTTAATGCCATTTTCATATACGTGCCAAGCAAGTCCAAATAATCCATACATATGACTTACCCCGAAAATTCGATATTTCTCTAGGTCAAGGTTAAATCTTTGTAATATTTCTGTGATGCTTTTAAACTCATCGTATATTTCATTTGCATTCTCTAATTCTGATGTTGCGTATTTAAAGAATAAATCATCGATAATTTCGGTTCGGTCACTTGCAAAAAATTGATTCTCTAAAATCACGAATAGTAGCTCTGAAATGAACTCATGGTGTTCAAGTCTATTTCTCTCGAGTTTAGAAAGTGGATATTCCCAAAAATCAAGATCAGAACATCTCTCTATAAGCTTATAAAAGCTCGAATT
>Ga0209347_1004615_pt1 | contig 14107 bp, 7 predicted proteins | sample AutmiccommuBRH23_FD_187382 | JGI IMG/M metagenome (GOLD analysis project Ga0209347, IMG submission 187382) | Deep subsurface microbial communities from Mt. Terri, Switzerland - Autotrophic microbial communities BRH/23 (SPAdes) (version 2) | ecosystem: Environmental > Aquatic > Deep subsurface >... | reverse complement strand
CTAAAAAGCCTGGCCGTGCAGGAGGCTGTATACAAATCGGGAGAAACCGGCATGCCTGCTATGGTGCCCAAAATCGAATACATCACGACGAATTAATATAATCCATTATCAACTAAATTCAAAAAAGATGAAAAACCTGATCTGTATCCTGTTTACCCTCCTGTTGCTGCCTGTATACTCCAACTCCCAAAACGGAATAAAAGTTGAAGGGGAGCTCAAACAATGGCATAAAATTACTTTGATGCTGAATGGACCCGAAACTTCCGAATGGGCAAAGGAAAACCCTTTCCTCGACTATAAACTTGAAGCCACATTTACCAATGGAAATAAAAGTTATACGGTTCCCGGATTTTTTGCAGCCGATGGAAATGCTGCTGAAACTTCGTCCGACACTGGAAATATCTGGATGATCAGGTTCCGCCCCGATGCAACCGGGCAATGGAATTACAAAATTTCATTCCGTAAGGGAAAAGACATTATTGTTAAAGATTCAGAATATGCAGGAGAAAAAGTAATGTTGGACGGCACTACCGGAAGTTTAACAATTCAGCCCTCCGATAAAAAAGGCAGTGATTTCCGCTCAAAAGGAAGAATAGTGAACGGAGGAAAAGGATATTTCAGGTTCCAGGATTCTGATGTTGTATGGATCAAAAATGGTACCGACAGCCCCGAAAATTTTCTGGCTTATGCTGATTTTGACCAGACTTCCCGTTTCAGCCTGAAATCAGAAGTACGGGAAGGAGAAGCTGATCCAAAAAAAGATCTGCATAAGTACGAACCCCACCTGGCCGACTGGAAAGCAGGCGATCCGGTATGGCAAAACGGAAAAGGGAAAGCAATGATCGGAGCATTGAACTATCTTCAGTCAGAAGGCGTAACCTCGGTGTATATGTTAACCATGAATATCCTTGGCGACGGAAAAGATGTCTGGCCTTATACCGGTCATAATGAACGCTACCGTTTCGACTGCAGCAAACTCGACCAGTGGGAAATCGTGTTCGACCACATGGAACATCTGGGCATGATGAAGCATTTTGTTTTGCAGGAAACTGAAAATGAAACCTTGCTCGATAATGGTTTCACTGATGTTCAGCGTATGGTTTACCTGCGTGAACTGGTTGCACGTTTCGGACACCATCTGGCGGTTACCTGGAATATGGGTGAAGAAAACGGCCCTGCCGACTGGTCGCCAATCGGACAAACACATTCCCAAAAGGTTGATATGGCCAATTACCTGAAAAAGTTCAATCCTTATCCCAATATTGTTGTCGTACATACCCATGCCGACGACGGCAGGCAGGATGAATACCTCACTCCATTCCTTGGATTTGAAAACCTCGACGGCCCCAGCATGCAGGTTGGGAATCCGGCCAGGATTAATAACCGTGTTGGGAAATGGGTAACAGAGTCGGAAAAAGCAGGAAAGCGGTGGCTGGTAAACCTCGATGAAACAGGTCCGCACTGGAAAGGAATCATGCCCGATTCTCATGATGCAAACCACGATACGGTGAGGGCAGAATGCCTGTGGGGAACTCTTCTTGCAGGAGGTGCAGGCGTTGAATGGTATTTCGGGTACCGCTATCCGCACACCGACCTGACATGCGAAGATTTTCGCAGCCGTGAAAACTGGTGGAAACTATCAACAATAGCAACTTCATTTGTGAACAGCCTGCCCGTTGAGCGTATGAAACCTGCAAACCAACTGATTAATATCAGCAAAGGTTTCTGCTTTGCCAATCCGGGTGAATTATATGTGGTTTATCTTCCTTCAAATCCAGGTGAACTGAAACTAAATCTGGAAACAAATAAAAATTATTCAGTCAGCTGGTTCAACCCGCGTACGGGAGGAAAACCTGCATCTGGAAAAGTAAAAACCATTAGCGGAATGGGTCAGGTTAGTTTAGGCACTCCCCCGTCAGATCCTGAAAAAGACTGGGTGGTACTTATAAAATGATTTGCTTTATGCAGTCGGTTGGCAGAGGAGAAAAATAAACAGGATACATGTTCAGAAGGATTGTTCAGCCAGATAGTTTTCTATGTTTTATGTTATGGATACAGTTGCTGAATGTTTTTATCCTGTTTGTTTAAGTATCCTGTTTCTTAAAGTTTATTTACTTATTTAAAGGAATACATTGTTTATATGAATAACCTTTGCTTTTTTTGAAACAAAAATTCAGATCCATGCGAAAAACCATCTATTTATTGATTTTAACCGCGCTTGTATATTCAGCAGCGGCACAAAGCTGGCATCCCGCCGGCGACAGGATTAAAACATCGTTTTCCGGGAATATAAACCCGGCCAGTCCTCTTCCCGAATACCCCCGTCCTCAGATTGAACGGAATCTCTGGCTCAACCTGAACGGAATGTGGGATTTTGCCATTGTAGCAAAAGGAAGCAATGCACCGTCTGCCTTCGATGGGAAAATCCTGGTTCCATACCCAGTTGAGTCAAGCCTCTCAGGGGTTCAGAAAACTGTTGGAGAAAACCAGGAACTCTGGTATCAGCGCACTTTTACAGTACCGGCAGCCTGGAAAGGCAAAAACCTGCTGCTTCATTTTGGTGCGGTTGACTGGAAGGCAGATGTATGGATCAATGATGTTAAAATTGGTACACATAAGGGCGGATATACTCCTTTCACTTTCGATGTTACTCCCTTTCTTGTAAAAGGAGACCAAAAACTTACTGTAAAAGTATGGGATCCATCCGATAAAGGATTCCAGCCAAGGGGCAAACAGGTTGAACGCCCTCAGAGCATCTGGTACACTCCTGTTACCGGAATTTGGCAGACAGTTTGGATTGAACCTGTAGAGGTTGCACATATTACACACCTTAAAACCGTTCCCAATATTGACGGTGGGAATATCTCAGTTCTTGCAGCCACTGAGGGAACAGCTTCAACTGATATCATTGAAGTACGAGTGTTTGAAAACGGTAAGGTAGTCAGTACGGGAAAAGCAGCTGCAGGACAGCAAGTATTGGTCAGTGTTGAAGGAGCCAGACTCTGGAGCCCGGAATCTCCTTTCCTGTATGATATGGAAGTTGCTGTTCTTCGTGGCGGAAAAGAATTGGATAAGGTAAAAAGCTATTTTGGGATGCGCAAAATATCAACTGCGCGTGATGCCAACGGTATTGTACGTCTTCAGCTGAATAATAAAAATTATTTCCAGTTTGGCCCCCTTGACCAGGGATGGTGGCCCGATGGATTATACACAGCTCCAACTGATGAAGCATTGCTTTACGACATCAAAAAAACAAAAGATTTCGGCTTCAACATGATCCGTAAACATGTAAAGGTAGAGCCTGCACGGTGGTACTACCACTGCGACCGTGAGGGGATCCTTGTGTGGCAGGATATGCCCAACGGCGACCGCTCACCGCAATGGCAGATGCGCAATTATTTTAACGGCCTTGAACTCAAACGCAGTGCGGAATCGGAAGAAAATTTCCGTCGCGAATGGAAGGAAATCATGGATCTGACCTATTCTAATCCCAGCGTTGTTGTGTGGGTGCCATTCAATGAAGCTTGGGGCCAGTTCAAAACGGAAGAAATAACCGAATGGACCAAAAATTATGATCCTTCGAGACTGGTAAACCCGGCCAGCGGTGGCAATCATTACGATGTAGGCGACATCCTGGATATGCATAATTACCCCGGACCGGTAATGGGAATATTTGACTCCAAGCGTGCCAATGTTCTTGGAGAGTATGGAGGAATTGGCCTGGCTCTTGAAAACCATCTTTGGGAAAAAGACCGCAACTGGGGATATGTGCAGTACAAGACTTCACATGAAGCTACAGATGCATATATTGAAATGGCTGAAAAACTGAAGGAAATGATACCATATGGTTATTCAGCAGCAGTTTATACCCAAACCACCGATGTGGAGGTGGAAGTGAACGGACTGATGACCTACGACCGCAAAGTTGTAAAACTCGATGAAAGCCGGATCCGGAAGGTAAACCAGGAGATCAGTAATTTTTTTAAATAAGCTTTGAAACTTAAGATGCCGGAAAAGCAGAGCAAATTAAATAGCTTTTCCGGCACTTGTTTTTTCCGATCATGACAAACAAATCTAAGATAGCAGGGGCTGTATTATTCTTTCTGATGATGATGAACTTCATATCATCAGGCTGTAATTCATACGAAGAACCTGCAAAAAAACAAAATGATACCTATACAAATCCCGTTGTTGCTGCCAGTCTGCCCGATCCTTCAATAATTAAAGCCACTGATGGATGGTTTTACCTGTTTGCCACAGAAGATACCCGGAATACACCCATTCATAAATCAAAAGACCTTGTAAACTGGCAATTGGCAGGTACCACCTTTACAAATTCAACCCGGCCGGACTTTGAGCCCAAAGGAGGATTATGGGCACCCGACATAAATTACATTGACGGAAAATATGTACTGTATTATTCCATGTCGGTGTGGGGAGGTGAATGGACCTGCGGCATAGGTGTGGCAATAAGTGATGTACCTGAAGGTCCCTATACCGACCTTGGTAAACTCTTCCGGAGCAATGAAATCGAAGTGCAAAATTCCATCGATCCTTTTTATATTGAAGAAAATGGCAGGCACTACCTGTTTTGGGGGAGTTTCAGTGGGATTTATGCCATAGAGTTAACCAGTGACGGGCTTTCACTGAAATCTGGGGCAGAAAAGAAAATGGTTGCAGGCACTGCCTACGAAGGTGTATATATCTATAAAAAAGACAACCGGTATTACATGTTTGCTTCTGTCGGCTCTTGCTGTGCAGGAGTCAAAAGTACCTATACCACAGTTGTCGGACGATCAGAATATCTTTTTGGCCCCTACCTGAACAAAGCAAACCAAAGTATGATGGATAACCAGCATGAGATTCTGATTGGCAGGAACGAACGGTTTGTAGGCACAGGTCATAATTCAGAAATAGTTGAAGATGATGCTGGGAACCACTGGATGTTTTACCATGCCGTTGATAAAAACAATCCCAAAGGAAGGATGCTAATGCTCGACCAGGTTCAGTGGAGGGACGAATGGCCAGTCATTGAAAATAATACTCCATCCATGGAATGGGACGTGCCGGAATTTTACAGGTAATGCACCCTTCCATCAGTTTAATTACTTCAACTAAAAAACATAACTGATTCAAAAATGAAACAAAGTTACATTATATTACTGCTTACGATCGCAGGGTTGATTTTTAACTGTACACCAACAAAACAGAACCTGCAGATCAGCAATCCCCTTCCTGTTGAGTTTGGCGACCCTTACATTATGAAAGGTTCCGATGGAGTATACTATATGATCGGGACAGGAGGTGTCCGTGATGGATTTAAAATGTACTCCTCAACAAACCTGAATGACTGGAACGATGAGGGCAGGATTTTTCAGGGAAATACCGATTCTTCATGGTGCATTGCCAATTTCTGGGCACCTGAACTATATGAACATGAAGGAATTTATATGTTCTACAGCGCCGACTGGAGAAAAAACCCTACCGGCGAACTTGAGAATTTCAGGATTGGAGTAGCGGTTGCCGATAATCCCAAAGGCCCATACACCGACCTTTACAACCGGCCAATTTTTGATCCCGGATACCCGGTTATTGATGCGAATATACTTTTTGAAAATGGCCGGGTTTACCTCTATTACTCCCGGTGCTGTTACAAAAATCCGGTTGAAAGTGAACTGTCCGACTGGGCCCGCAATAAAGGAATGTTTGATGAAATTGAAGAAAGCTGGATTTATGGTGTGGAGTTAAAACCTGATTTCTCTGATGTTGCAGGTGAGCCACAACTTTTGCTTCGCCCACCCTTAACTATGGATGATGCACAGACGGAGTGGGAAAGCCGCTCTGTTACAACTGGAGAAATCAACCGGAGATGGACTGAAGGTTCATACATCTTTAAGAAGAATGATCTCTATTACATGATGTATTCAGCAAACTATTTTGGCGGACAGAACTATGCCGTTGGATATGCCACTTCTGAAAGTCCGCTGGGCCCGTTTACCAAAGCAGCCAATAACCCCGTACTGCAAAAAAATGTGGAACAGGGTGGCATTGTAACTGGAACAGGCCATAATTCAGTAACCTGGTCGCCCGATGGAAACCAGATGTTGTGCGTCTATCACGGACGAACTTCGGCAACTGGAGTCAATCGGGTGGTTTTTATCGATCATATGAAAATTCTCGACGATGGAACTCTTAAAGTATACGGGCCAACCACCAAAAATTGAAAGGTTACTTCTGAAATGCCTGTTCTCAAATCAACATAATGAAACTTTTCAATTTTAATATTTGTTAGAAGCTTCGCTATCCGGATAACACAATAAGATTTCTGCCCCCATTTATACATTTCTTTTATTGTGAGATATCTTTATAATTATGTTCACCTCCGTGCTTTTAAATATGCAATTGATTGTTGTACCGATTTCAGATTATTAAATAAGGAAGAACTGTATTTAACAATTCATTTACATATTTAATTGATTTTAAGGAAGTGAAAACCATATGAAAACCCTAACTTTGAAGTAAAGGGAGTAGTAAGTATCTCTTAAGGCTTTGCTCCTGGACACATAAAGTACAAATTAAAATTTAATTCTATGAAAAAAAGACATGGAAGAAGAGGCTATTTAACCTCTTTATTATTTGTCATCTTTTTACTGATTGCTACTGGTGTAAATGCCCAGCAAAGGACAGTGACAGGCACCGTTACCGACTCCAGGAACCTGCCACTACCCGGGGTAACCGTCGTGGTTGAAGGGACTACACAGGGTACAGTTACAGATGGAAATGGAATTTATTCTATTAGTGTGCCTGCCGATGCAAATGTACTGTTATTCTCATTTGTCGGGATGCAGACAAAAGAGGAAACAATATCGGGAAGATCCACCATTGATGTGGTTCTTGAAGAGGATGTAATTGGTTTGGAAGAAGTGGTTGCTGTTGGGTATGGTGTTCAACGCCGTTCGGATGTAACCGGTTCTGTGGGTGTTATCGGGGCTGATGAACTTCTGGAAAGACCATCATTCAATGCATTGCAGGGAATGAGAGGCCGGGTAGCCGGGGTAAATATATTTTCAAATTCAGGTTCCCCTACAGGAAGTACCCGTGTTGTCATCAGGGGGGTCAATTCAATAGGAACTTCATCAAATCCTTTATATGTTGTTGATGGAGTTGTTATGGAAAACTTCCACCTTGTCAATCCGAACGATATTGAACGGATTGAAGTATTAAAGGATGCATCATCCACTGCAATCTATGGAGCAAGGGGGGCCAATGGCGTTATACTTGTTACCACGAAAAGGGGTGCAAGGGCCGGAGATGTGATTGTAGGCTACGATGGCTACATGAGTGTAGGTAAAATTCGAAAAAAAATGGATCTGCTTAATGCGGAGGAATGGCTTGAAGTGATTCAGAGAGGGTATGAAAATGCGCCAAAATACCGTGACTACGAGCCTGGAACAGAGCCAACCATCGATTTCACTGATCCAAGGCTCTTCGATTCCAATGGAAATCCTTTATATGATACCGATTGGCAGGAAGAATCTACACGAACCTCCTTCTCGCACAATCACCAGCTTAGTTTCCAGCAGGGAGGGGAAAACTCCTCCGTAGGGGCTTTCCTTAATTACAGCGATAATGAAGGTATCATGCTGAATTCATGGATGAAACGTGCAAATACAAAAATTGCCTATGATGTTCAGCCAAAGGAATGGCTGGGGTTTGGGATGAATTTAATGATAAATAAAATATGGGAAAATGAGGCGGAAGAAGGAGGAGGTCACCAGATGCCCCGCCGTTCGATGATTGAAATGGTGCCAATTATGCCAGTCAGGTTTCCTGATGGCAGTTGGAGCAACAGCTCAAGCACCAATAATTTTGCACTTGAAGGAATGGCAAATCCTGTTCATGTATTAACCACACAGGAAAGGCTCAGAAACCGCACCCAGATATTTGGGAATGTTTTTCTGAACTTCCATATTCTGCCGACACTCGTGTTGAAAACACAATTCGGTGTGGATAATCAGATTCAGCAAAACAGGGAATATAGCCCAAGAGATTTGATTAACATTTCATATCCCAATGCATGGGCTAATGTAAACGATTATGAAATCAATTACTGGCAGGAAGAAACCTATCTTACTTACAGTGAAACAATAGGAGATCACAGGCTCAATTCTGTGCTGGGTATTAGCTGGCAGGAACGGGTATTCAGGCAAAATACAATTAATGTTCAGGGTTTCTCCGACGATTTTTACCGTTACAATAACGTAGGGGCTGCAAATAATCCAAGCGCTCCTGGTTCAGCATACCAAAGATGGTCAATGAACTCCTATTTTTTCCGGTTCGCCTATACATTTAGAGACAGGTATATGGCAACAATAACAGCACGGGCTGATGGTTCTTCCCGCTTTGGAAGCGACAATAAATATGGGTTTTTCCCCTCTGCCGGACTGGGATGGGTAGTTTCAAATGAAGATTTCATGGAAAATAGTACATTTATTAACTACCTGAAGTTGAGGGCAAGTTATGGTGTTACCGGAAGTACTGAACTTGGCACATACCAGTCATTGGCAACAATTGCCGGAGGAACAGTTTTGCTTAACGGGGAACGACAGAATTATAATGTTGTTACACGATTGCCAAACCCTGGTCTGGAATGGGAAAAAACTTCCCAGATAAATGCCGGCATAAATTTAACCCTGTTTGATCAGCGCATTTCACTTGAAGCAGATTATTACTATAAACTTACCACCGACTTGTTGCTTGGACGTCCGGTACCACATTCTACCGGCTTTACATCGGTAATCGACAACATAGGGTCGGTATCGAACAGAGGGATCGACCTGCTGTTAACTACACATAATGTCCGTACTAATGACTTTAACTGGGAGTCGAACCTTAGTGTAAACTTTAACCGCAACAGGATCGAAGGCCTCGGCGAGAACGATGAAGACATTTTTCCAGGCCCGTGGTGGGTATCAGGCAGCCAGACAATTCTAAGTGTAGGAGAATCATTGGGTTCTTTTTATGGATACCGAAGGCTGGGCACCTGGGGTACAGATGAAGCCGAGGAGGCTGCAGCAGTTGGTGCTGTGCCCGGCGTAGCTAAAAGAAGCGCCGAAAGGGAAATCATCGGAAAAGGTTTGCCCGATTTTACAGGCAGCTTTATAAACCGCTTTAATTACAGGAACCTGGATTTGGTTGTCGACCTCCAGTTTACATATGGTGTTGAAGTGATGCAGCAATTCCTGCATTCCGTAGAAGACCGTACCGGCTATGCAAACGGACTGGCTACAATTTTGTATCAGGGATGGACTGAATCAAATCAAAATACCATGGTACAACAGATCCGTAATGCACCGTTAAACGGTCAAAATTCGGAAGTGGATGACCATTGGGTTGTGGATGGTTCATATCTTAGGGGAAATCTTATTTCACTGGGATATACCTTTAGCGGCAATTTCCTGGGAAATACAGGAATCAACTCTTTACGTATGTATCTTAGTGCCGATAACCTTTTTGTAATCCATTCTGATGATTTCAAAGGTTACGACCCTGAAGCAACTTCCTGGGGAGGGGACCAGTGGGGCCAGAACATCTTCTTTTTCCAGTACCCAAAGCCTACTACAATAACCTTTGGTGTAAATGTCAGGTTTTAATCATAAATCTTTAATAAAATGGAAATGAAAAAAATAATATTTATAATACTGGCTCTGGGGATATTTACATCCTGTGAGGATTTCCTTGCAGAGGAGCCAAGAAGTGAAATGAGCGTGGATCAGTTTTTCAGCTATCCTTCCCATGCTTACAACGCGGTAAATATATTATACCGGACTGGTGCACCTACCTTCTACAGTACGGGTGTTTACGCCGGAAGCCGGGCGATGCTGGGAGGTTATATGTCGGGATACTTTGACAATGAATACAAAGGTCAGGAAGTACATGTACAACACAGTCAGAATTTAACACTCAACGCCAGTAACCTGGCCGGATACTTCGATGGTGCCTGGGATCCCTGTTACCTGGCTATTTCAAGGGCTAACTTTGCCATTGAGAATATTGCGGAAACCCCTGGTCTTTCAGAGGAGGAAATCAATCAACTGGAAGCTGAAGCACGCTTTTTCAGGGCCTTTAATTATTTCTACCTGGTTAAAAATTTCGGTGATGTACCCCTGATCCTGGAGCCCTATTCTTCACTGGAAGGGCTTTATGTTGAAAGGACACCTTCAGTTCAAGTATATAACCAGATCATAGAAGATCTGGAATTTGCAGTTAACGAAGGAGGGTTGGAATATTTGCCCATGCCACAGAATGAATACCGGATTTCACGGGCTACGGCAGCCACTCTTCTGGCCGATGTTTATCTGACCGTGAGCGGATATCCGGTACTGGAAAACAGATATGCTGATGCGGCAAACGCTGCGAGGGGAGTGATCAACAGCGGCAATCTCTCGCTCATTCAACATGGTGCAACTGAAAGTCAAAGTGCCTACAACGTCTTGCGCCAATCGGATAACGAAAGTGAATACATCTACTCCATCGAATACGATCCAAGCATTTCACAGAACTACTGGCAACCTGCAATCACATATCCCAATCTGGCAACTGCCTGGGGAATATTTGCCTACTCCATTACAAATAATGCATACAGGCCCATGCCCCAGTTGCTGAATATGTTTGATGAGGAGAATGACCTTAGGGCACAGGAGAAACAATACTTCCATTCATCCCTAACTTATACTGAAGACGGACAGCAAATAACACGCAATTTTGAAACTGCGCCTTACCTGTGGCATAATGACGAGGCTCTTTTTGAAACAGGTCAAAATGGAAAGGACATGGTGGTATACAGGTATGCAGAAGTACTGCTTATTGCTGCAGAAGCCATTGCTCGGTCGGAAGGGGTTACCGATGAAGCCATTGGGTACCTGGCCGATGTGCGTGACCGGGCTTACTGGCAAACCGACCGCACCCAAATAGTATCTGAACTGAGCGGACTTTCGGTTGATGCCTTTGTCGAGGAAGTATGGAAGGAGCGCCTGAGGGAACTGGTACTGGAATACAGGCTCTGGTCTGATGTTCAGCGGACACGCCAATTCCCGGTAGCTTCAGGTACCGGTAGCGGTGAAATAGAATTTGTGGATGTTGTTGGTCATCAAACTGTCTGGGGCAGGACAATCCGGGAGATGCACCTTCTGTTCCCCATATCTGAAAATGAAAGACAACGCAATCCAAATCTGTCCCAAAACCCTGGTTATTAAAAAGACCCATATTTTACAATCTGAGGTTGATTTTAGAAGCGCCACCTGAATATACAGGCGGCGCTTTTTTTATATAAAATAATCTGCCGCAAAATATTAGATTCAGTAATATCCCGAAACAAATAATTGCAAAGTGTTTGGTACTGCTAATCCTGCTTATTCTGAATTTTATCGTATTGATTCGTATTCCTGCTTATTTGCCTTGATTGGAGCCTTACAATGGATTCATTCCGGGGTATTGTCAATTATATTACCAACTTGATTAAATTCCAGTTCATTATGCATTTTTAAAAAATGTATATGTTTTATAACATTTTTTGAATATTTTTCTCTAATGGTCAAATGATTTATAAAGTTTCATTTGAAACATAATATTTTACTAAAAAAAATAAAGAACTTCTTTTATTTAACATACATTTTATAGATTTTATTTCTTTTAGATATACAACAAAAAAATCTATTTTCGAACGTCCATAATTGCAGTTGAAATTTTAAAAAAAGGGAAAAGATACGAGTATGAGGAAATTTTAAAATAACTGACCCTTCAGGCAACATCTCATTTAAATCATTTTTATCAAAAATTAAATTATCTATGAAAGAAAAACATGGAAGAAGAGGGTTTTTGCCCTATTTATTAATGGTCCTCTTTATGGTGGTAGCCACCGGGGTATTTGCCCAGCAAAGGACTATTTCGGGTAAGGTTACCGATTCCCGGAAACAGCCCCTGCCTGGAGTGACGGTTGTGGTGAAAGGTACTACTCAAGGTACTGTAACAAGTGTAGACGGGGAATATTCTGTTGGTATTCCTGATGATGCACGTATGATTCAGTTTTCGTTTGTGGGCATGACAGCTCAGGAAGTGGAAATTGGAACCAGGACAACTATTAATGTTGTTCTTGAAGATGAAAACATCGGTGTTGATGAGGTGGTTGTAGTTGGCTATGGTTCAGTTCAAAGAAGGGAATTAACAAGCGCTGTAACAAGCGTCTCCAATAAGGATCTGTTACAGGGCTCTGTAAACAGTCCGCTTCAGATGCTTGACGGTAAAGTTTCTGGGGTTACCATTTCAAACCCTGCTGCTGCCGATCCGAACCGTGCTACCGATGTACAGGTTCGTGGAGCATCATCCATTTCTGCAGGCAACGGTCCGCTGATCATTATTGACGGAGTACCAGGCGGTAACCTGCGCAACATTGCCCAACAGGATATCCAGTCAATGACAGTACTGAAAGATGGTTCTGCTGCTGCTATCTATGGTTCAAGAGCTGCCAATGGGGTTATTCTGATTGAAACAAAAAGGGGTAAATCAGGTGATGTAGTAGTTACTTACGACAGCTTTATCGACCATGATGTTGTTTCTAACAAGCCTCAGATTCTGTCGGCTGAAGCATTCCTTGAAAAAGGTATTGATGTGGATCGTGGAGCCAGAACCAACTGGTATGATGAACTTGTCCGCAAAGATAATTTCGGACAGAACCACCACATATCTGCAGCAGGTGGTAGCGAAAAAACCATTTTTAGGATTTCAGCAAACTATCGCGATAAGACTGCCATTGATATTGCCTCAGAGCGTCAGGAGGCAGGCGTCCGTGCAAGTTTTGAGCAGAAGGCAATGGAGGGGTTCCTTGAACTGAGCGGAAACCTCTCATTCAAAGATGTTGCTGAGGAATATTCAAACTATGGTGTGTTTCAGCAAGCAGTTAAATTGAATCCTACAATTCCTGTGTATGATGCAAATGACCGCTCAGGGTATTACAGGATGTATGGATATGATACTTACAATCCGGTACAAAATCTTAAAGAACGTGAAAACGGTGCTGACCAGGAATATTCAATCATCGATTTCAATGTTAAGTTCAACCTGCTCCGGAATCTGAATACTGAAGTGAAGCTTGCACGCCAGAAACAGCACATGGAACGCCGGGAGTATTATACTTCGAAATCTAAAGAATCAATCGACAACATGCGTACAGGACGTGCAAGACGTCAGAGTGAAACCTGGGAAGACAACACCCTGGAGTGGATAGGAAACTATTTTGGCGAATTTGGCAGAAACTATCTGCGCCTGATGGGTGGTTATTCATATCAGGAGTTCAACAACCTGGGATTCTGGGCTGAAAACATGGATTTCCCATCCGATGCATTTGAATACAACAAACTTGGCGCCGGAAGATGGCAGCTTGCCAACGGGCGGCTGGGTATGGATTCGTGGAGAAGTAAGGAAAAAACAATTGCCTTCTTCGGACGTGCAAATTATTCATACAATGATCTTATCCTTTTGACCGCCTCTATGAGGTATGAAGGAAATTCCAAATTTGGTAAAGACAACAAATGGGGTATGTTCCCTGCGGCTTCTGCTGCCTTCAGGCTTTCTAAAATGCCTTTCATGGAAGGAGCCGATGCAGTTGACGATTTAAAAATCAGAGTTTCATATGGTGAAACAGGCCGTTCGGGTTTCGGTCGCTATGCTTCTCTTTCCCGTTATACAGGTTACGGAAGATGGCAGAACGATGAAGGCCAGTGGATACAGGTATATGGCCCTGCTAATAATCCGAATCCGAATCTGAGGTGGGAAAAACAAATCTCGTACAACCTGGGAGTTGACTACGAATTGTTCAACAGCCGCCTGTCGGGTAGCATCGATGCCTTTATACGTAAAGGTAAAGACGTTCTTGCCAACTATGATGCTCCTGTTCCTCCATACCTGCACGATCAGATTTTTACCAATGTTGGTACAACCAGCTCACGCGGAGTGGAACTAATGGCCAGTTGGAATGCTATTCGCACAAGCAATTTTTCATACACTACAAGCGTTACCGCTTCCTATATCAAGTCGAAACTTGATGAGTTCT
>Ga0209347_1004614_pt1 | contig 14119 bp, 9 predicted proteins | sample AutmiccommuBRH23_FD_187382 | JGI IMG/M metagenome (GOLD analysis project Ga0209347, IMG submission 187382) | Deep subsurface microbial communities from Mt. Terri, Switzerland - Autotrophic microbial communities BRH/23 (SPAdes) (version 2) | ecosystem: Environmental > Aquatic > Deep subsurface >... | reverse complement strand
TTTTTTGAGGAAAAAACCTCAAAAAAAGGATTTTCACTGCAATCCCTAACACAAATCCTTTAACGCTGCATGGCAAAGTCACCAATTTTTTATTGTGCTGTAAGCACTAAATATTGGTAGCAATATCTTTTATTTAAAATTAAGTAAAAATTTGGGTGTTACCGCTAAAAAAGCGGGGCGGGCTTTTCGTTACAATCTTTTTTTGAGGAAAAAACCTCAAAAAAAGGATTTTCACTGCAATCCCTAACACAAATCCTTTAACGCTGCATGGCAAAGTCACCAATTTTTTATTGTGCTGTAAGCACTAAATATTGGTAGCAATATCGTTAATAATAAAAATAGCGTGCCGTAGGTACGCAATAAAACAGATAATATTGCGTACCTACGGCACACAAAAAAACATATTTGAATTATTTTCTACCATTATTTTGTGCCTCTGGCACATTTTTAACCATTTTATGCTGGTGCGTTTGCCTTGTTTAACATTCATGCCAATGACCAATATTATCTAAAAATTCTATGAATTGTAATTTATTTAAAATTACTAAAAAAATAATCAGGTTAAATGGGTTTTTTGGCATAACAATTGGCATTTATTAACAGATAATAGCATTGTTATCTGTATAAATTATTGATAACCAGAAAAATAAATTAATTTTGCATAAATCATTTTTTAAGTCAAGAAATAATTAATGACAAAATGACCCAATAAAATACTATGAGTAAATCGAAATTTTTTAAACTGGACAATCTGTCATTACAACATATGTTAGATGAGGATGCTGATTTGATACCGTTGATGACTCCAGAAGATGAAGAAGAAATTAATAATGAGGACATTCCGTCTGTATTGCCCATATTGCCTTTGCGAAATACGGTGTTGTTTCCGGGTGTTGTAATTCCAATTACCGCCGGGCGCGATAAATCGATTCGTTTGATTGAAGAAGCCTATAAAGGAAACAAAATCATTGGCGTTGTTGCGCAAAAAGACGAAAGCATTGAAGACCCAACCACCAACGATATTTATAAAGTGGGCACTGTTGCGCGTATTTTACGGATGTTGAAAATGCCCGACGGAAACACAACGGTCATTATTCAAGGCAAAAAGCGTTTTGAAATTGACAGTTTTGTGCAGGAAAAACCTTATATGCAGGCAACCACCAAAGAGCGTATTGAAGATCGTTCTGAAGAAAAAGAACCTGAATTTGAAGCTATTATTGATTCCATCAAAGAAATGGCAATTCGCATCATTAAAGAAAATCCGAATTTGCCTTCTGAAGCCACCTTTGCCATAAAAAATATTGAAAGCAATCCGTTTTTAATCAACTTTGTTTCTTCAAATATGAATTTGAAAGTGGAGGAGAAGCAAGAATTATTGCAATCGGATAACTTGAAAGAAAGGGCATTGCTGACTTTAAAAAAGATGGATGTTGAATTGCAGCGATTGGCTTTGCGCAACGATATTCAGTCGAAAACACGTTCTGATATGGATCAGCAACAACGTGAATATTATTTAAATCAGCAGTTAAAAACCATTCAGGAAGAATTGGGCGGCGTTTCGTACGATGAAGAATTGGAAGAAATGCGCGAAAGGGCAAAAGCGAAAAAATGGAACGCTGAAGTAAAAGAAGCTTTTGAGAAAGAATTGGGACGTTTGCAACGCATGAATCCGCAAGTGGCCGAATATTCTGTGCAACGCAATTATTTGGACTTGTTGTTGGAATTGCCTTGGAATGAATTTTCTGAAGACAAATTCGATTTAAAACGGGCGCAAAGAATATTGGACCGGGATCATTTCGGATTGGAAAAAGTGAAAGAACGTATTATTGAACATTTGGCGGTATTAAAATTGAGAGGCGACATGAAATCGCCCATCATTTGTTTGTACGGACCTCCGGGCGTTGGTAAAACTTCCTTGGGAAAATCCGTTGCCGAAGCGCTTGGAAGAAAATATGTTCGTATGTCTTTGGGCGGTTTGCGCGATGAAGCAGAAATTAGAGGCCACAGAAAAACATATATCGGCGCTATGCCAGGCCGTATCATTAAAGATATGAAAAAGGCAGGCACTTCAAATCCGGTTTTTGTGCTGGATGAAATCGATAAAATGGGTTCGTCAAGCCATAACGGCGATCCGTCTTCTGCAATGTTAGAAGTGTTGGATCCTGAACAAAACACAGCGTTTTACGACAATTATTTGGAGCTGGATTACGATCTTTCCAAAGTGTTGTTTATTGCCACAGCAAACAGTTTGTCGACCATTCCTTGGGCATTGCGTGACCGAATGGAAATTATCAATGTTTCCGGTTATACGACCGAAGAAAAAATGGAAATTGCAAAACGCCATTTGTTGCCGAAACAGCTAAAAGAACACGGATTGACAAGTGTGCATTTACAGATTGGCAAGAAACAATTGGAAAAAATTGTGGAAGCTTATACCCGTGAATCGGGTGTAAGGGGATTGGAAAAGCAAATCGCCAAAGTTGTGCGATATGCGGCGAAATCTATTGCCATGGAAGAAGAGTATGTGGTAAAAATTACCACAGAAATTATTGAAAAAGTATTGGGGCCTTCTCATTTGGAGCGCAGTAAATATGAAAGCAACGATATTGCGGGCGTTGTAACCGGATTGGCTTGGACCAGTGTTGGAGGCGATATTTTATTTATTGAATCCATTATTTCAAAAGGAAAAGGACTTACCATTACCGGAATGTTGGGTGATGTTATGAAAGAATCGGCAACCATTGCGATGGAATATATCAGGGCAAATGCAAGCGATTTTGGGATCGATCCTAAACTGTTGGATGAATATAAAATTCATATTCACGTGCCGGAGGGCGCTACGCCAAAAGACGGGCCAAGTGCCGGAGTTTCTTTGCTGACTTCCATTGTTTCTGTATTTACGCAACGCAAAGTGAAGGCGAATTTGGCAATGACCGGTGAAATTACGTTACGCGGAAAAGTATTGCCTGTTGGCGGAATCAAAGAAAAAATATTGGCTGCAAAACGCGCCAATATCAAAGAAATAGTGCTTTGTATAGAAAATAAAAAAGATATTGAGGAAATTAAGGAATCGTATTTAAAAGGCTTGAAATTTCATTATGTAAACACCATGAAAGAAGTGATCGACATTGCGTTGACCACCGAGAAAGTTAAGAATGCAAAAAATTTAACAATCACACCGATTGTTAAGCCAACCACCTAAATTTTTGCATATTATACCATCAAAAAAGGCTGCCATAAATTTATGACAGCCTTTTTTTATACATTCCTGACATCTAAAATATGCCCGTTTTTTAATTCGCCTTCAAAATCCAAATCATAGAGTTTTTTAGCAACCTGTTCCGGTGAAAATAAATCGCCGTGTTCATAGAAATCGATGAAACGCTGCACGGCTTTAAAGTTTTCTTTTGGGGTGTTTCTAATTTTTTCCTGCATATCGGTAGCAACAATTCCGGGATAAATAGAAACGATGGAAACGCCGTTTGACAAGTCTTTTTGTTCTTTTGAAACCACCTTGGTCATCATATCCAATCCGGCTTTTGAAGCGCAATACATCACCCAGCTTTCATACGGATTTATGGCAGCGCCCGATGAAATATTGAAAATTTGCTTTTTACAATTCCAGTCTTTCGATAATTTTATAAAAAGGGAGCTTAAAATTAATGGTGCAGATAAATTTACCTGAATGGTATGGTTTATTTCAGACGGGGTCAGATTTTCAATCGTATTGACGGTTCCCAATTCGCCTGCATTGTTGATAAGCGTTAACTGCTTTGTGTTATTTTTGTCGAGGTGCGAGAAAATTTCATCCAAGGTACTTTCAATGGTTTCACTTTTGCTCAAATCGCATTGGTATTGCTCTTCAAAATATAATTTTTCTGTTTTGCTTCTTGAAATTGAAATGACCCTGTAGCCATTTTTGTGATATTCTTTTGCCAAACCAAGGCCTAAACCCTTGCTGCCGCCAGTAATGATAAGTATTTTTTCCATGTTGCGAAATTGAAGGACTAAGATAATTAATAATTAACAATCATTGTTGTTTGGTTTTAATTTTTAAAAATAAACAGACCGCCCCGAAGGGGCTTTAATGATCGGATTTTTTGTATTTTTCTACAAACATTTAGCTCCTACGGAGCTTTTAAGTCATCTTGGGACAACCTGTTTATTAAGTTCCATTTCGATTGAGATTGATCATTTTTTATGAATTTATATTGGATAATAATATTAAAAATGTATTATTAAAAAATCATTTTTTTCCCAATCCTCCCCTCGACAAAATGCTTAGGATGGAAGAAAATTGATTTCAAATAATTCCATATCATATATGGTATGGTCAACACCAATCAGGGAAGTTCAAAATAAAATAATTTATCAGAAGCAGTTGAAAATAGTTCTCTTTTTAGGGTTGAAAAAAACTATTTTAAGTTTAATATTCAATGATTAAGGATTGTTTTCGGGTAAATTTTTTAAAACCAATGTTAAAAAAAACTGTCCGAAATTCATTTCGGACAGCTTTTTTATTTTTAAGCGAGCATTCAACATTCAACATTCAATAAATCGATTAAAATTACTCAACCAACACCCAATCGCCTTTATCGATTAAAGGAATGGCCTGTTTGTATTTTACCGATTTGTTTTCTCCGGAAAGTACGTGTTTAATGGTCACTTGTTCGTTTCTTCCAATTTTTCGCTCTGTGCGCACAATCGTTTCAACTACTTTTGGCGCTTGCGTTTGGCTGGTATGTTGATTTGGTGCCGCACTGCCATATTCTTCCTTGCTCAATTGCACTTTTTCACGTTTCTGTTCTCTGGCAGGCAAAACGCGCGTTGAATCTTGTGAAGGCAATTCGCCTTTAAACAAGAACGACAGCACTTCTTTATTCACTTTGTCAAGCATCCCGTTAAACAGTTCAAAGGATTCGAATTTGTAAATTAAAAGCGGATCTTTTTGCTCGTAAGTGGCATTTTGAACCGACTGTTTCAGCTCATCCATTTGACGTAAATGATCTTTCCAGGTATCATCAATAATGGCAAGCGTGATATTTTTTTCAAAATCGGTTACCAATTCTTTACCGCCAGTTTCATAAGCCGTTTTTAAATTGGTGATTACTTTTAATTCTTTTGTGCCATCGGTAAAAGGAACCACAATGCGTTCATATTTTTCACCGTGATTTTCATAAACATCTTTAATGACCGGAAAAGCGGCTTTGGCATTTCTTTCCAGTTTTTCTTTGTAATGTTTGTAAACCACGTCAAAAAGTTGATCGGTCAATTCTTGTTCCGTGCCCGTTTTAAATTCTAATTCTTTGAAAGGAGCCGTGGTGGAAGAAAAACGAATCAGTTCAAATTCAAAATTCTGATAATCATTGGTTGGCTTATTTTCTCTGATCAATAAGTTACAGGTATCATAAATCATATTGACGATATCTACCTGTAATCGGTCTCCGTAAAGTGCGTGGCGACGGCGTTTGTAAACAACTTCTCTTTGTGAATTCATCACATCATCATATTCCAGTAAACGTTTACGAACACCAAAGTTGTTTTCTTCCACTTTGCGTTGCGCACGTTCAATGGATTTTGAAATCATGGAGTGCTGGATCACTTCACCTTCCTGCAGTCCCATTCTGTCCATCATTTTTGCAATCCGTTCTGATCCGAACAATCGCATTAAATTGTCTTCCAATGATACATAAAATTGTGAAGAACCCGGATCTCCTTGTCTACCTGCTCTACCTCGCAACTGTCTGTCTACACGACGCGAATCGTGTCGCTCAGTACCCACAATGGCCAAACCTCCGGCTTTTTTAACTTCATCGGAAAGTTTGATGTCCGTTCCACGACCCGCCATGTTGGTGGCTATGGTCACAACGCCCGAGTTTCCTGCTTCAGCAACAATATCCGCTTCTCTTTTATGAAGTTTTGCGTTTAATACGTTGTGTTTTATTTTTCTGATGGTCAGCATTCGGCCCAGCAATTCGGAAATTTCTACGGATGTTGTTCCCACCAACACCGGTCGGCCCAAATTCACCAAATTTTCAATTTCTTCAATAACGGCATTGTATTTTTCACGTTTGGTTTTGAAAACCAAATCTTCACGGTCATCCCGAACTAATTTTCGGTTGCTCGGAACTTCAATCACATCCAATTTGTAAATTTCCCAGAATTCCCCGGCTTCCGTGACAGCAGTTCCTGTCATACCCGCCAATTTTCGGTACATTCTAAAGTAATTTTGAAGTGTAACCGTAGCATAAGTTTGCGTGGCGGCTTCAATTTTTACGTTTTCTTTTGCTTCAATGGCCTGATGCAATCCGTCTGAATAACGACGGCCTTCCATAATACGGCCGGTTTGCTCATCAACAATTTTAATTTTATCTTCCATAATCACATACTCAATATCTTTTTCAAATAAAGTGTATGCTTTAAGCAATTGATTCATGGTGTGAATGCGCTCACTTTTGATGCTGAAATCTCTGTACAATGCTTCTTTTTTTGCGGTGAGTACTTCAGGAGCGTCATTTTCACGCTCAAGCTGTGCGATTTCAGTGCTTAAATCGGGTAAAATAAAGAAATTTTCATCGCCGTCATCACCCGACAAAAAGGTAATTCCTTTATCTGTTAACTCAATGGAATTGTTTTTTTCATCGATCACAAAATACAGTGCTTCATCAATTTTAGGCATTTCACGGTTGTTATCCTGCATATAATGGTTTTCCGTTTTTTGCAAGAGTTGTTTGTTGCCTTCCTGACTTAAAAATTTGATTAAAGCCTTGCTTTTTGGCAATCCCCTAAAAACGCGAAGCAATAAAAATCCGCCTTCCTTGGTGTCGCCTTCACTGATTAATTTTTTTGCTTCGGCCAAAACAGCGGTTAAATAATTTCTTTGGATAGAAACAATCCTGTCCACACTTGGTTTTAACTCGTTAAATTCGTGGCGGTCGGCATTGGCTGTTGCGCCGGAAATAATTAAAGGCGTACGTGCATCATCAATCAAAACAGAATCGACCTCATCCACAATGGCGTAATTGGCCGGACGTTGCACCAAATCGTTTGGCGAATGCGCCATATTATCACGCAAATAATCAAAACCAAACTCGTTGTTTGTGCCATAAGTTATGTCGGCATTGTAGGCTTTTCTTCGCGCATCTGAATTTGGTTCATGGTGGTCAATACAATCAACCCTCAATCCGTGGAATTCATAAATTGGTCCCATCCAGGCAGCATCACGTTTTGCCAGATAATCGTTTACGGTCACCAAATGCACGCCTTTTCCGGTAAGTGCATTTAAATATACCGGCAAGGTAGAAACCAAGGTTTTTCCTTCACCCGTCATCATTTCGGCAATTTTTCCCTGATGCAATACCGATCCTCCAATAAGTTGCACATCGTAATGAATCATATCCCAGGTCACTTCTTTTCCTTGGGCATCCCATTTATTGGCCCAAATGGCTTTGTCGTTTTCAAGGACAATATTGTCGCGTGTGGCTGAAAGTTCACGGTCAAACGGTGTTGCCGTAACTTCAATAAATTTATTTTGGGTAAAGCGCTTGGCAGTTTCTTTAACAACAGCAAAGGCTTCGGGCATAATTTCATTCAATGTTTTTTCTGAAGCACGGTATAAATCATCTTCCAGATTGTCAATTTCACCGTAAATTTCTTCTTTACGATCTATATTGGCATCAACAACTTCTTCTTTTAATTTATTTATTTTTGAAGTATATTGCTTGGTGTCATCCGCTATTATTTGCTTAAAGTAAGCCGTTTTTTCTCGTAATTGATCGTTTGTAAGGTTGATGATCTCTTTTTCAAAAGCATTCACTTTGGCAACAATCGGTTGCAGCGATGCCAAATCTCTTTTGTTTTTATCTCCAACAAAAATTTTAAGAACTGAATTTATGATACTCATAATATAGGTGTCAAATTTTTTATAATGATATGTAAAACTTCTGTATTTTACATTGTAATTTAATAACCGGTAAAGTTAATTTTTTTAATTTAAATTGTTTTAATTCTGCTTAAATTATAATTGACTAAGCAAAAAAAAAGTCTCGTTAGAGACTTTTTAGCAATGGTATTTTTTAATATTCATCTTCGTTCCAAAGATAATCTTCTTCTGAAGGATAATCGGGCCAAATTTCGACGATAGATTCGAAATTTTCTTCCTCATCTTCAATCTCTTGAAGATTTTCAACAACTTCTAAAGGCGCTCCAGTTCTAATCGCATAATCAATCAATTCATCTTTTGTTGCAGGCCAAGGCGCATCCGCCAAATATGATGCTAATTCTAGTGTCCAATACATAACTTCTTCGTATTAAATTTTTGCAAAAATAATTTTTTTACTCAACTGGGCAAGCTATTTATCCTTTTATTTCAAAATAAAAAAGAACTTATTACAGTTTCTCAGGAATCCAAGGAATTTCTTGGGCCTGGTTGTCAATAGTCAACTTCCGTGCCAGCACAAAAAGATAGTCGGAAAGCCTGTTTAAATATACTAAAATTTTCGGATTAATAGTGCTTTCGTCACTTAATTGTGTGGTGATTCGCTCGGCTCTTCTGCAAATGCAGCGTGCAATATGACAAAATGACACGGTACTGTGTCCGCCCGGCAAAATGAAGTGCGTCATTTCAGGCAAGGATTCGTTCATCAAGTCAATTTCCCGTTCCAAAAGCGCTACCGATTCCTCCGAAACTTTATTGATATTTAAGCGTTCTTTTCCGCTTTTTAAGATTTCCTTTTCTGGTGGCGTTGCCAGCATAGATCCCAACGTAAACAATTCATTTTGAATTTTTAGCAGAATTTCAGTGGAATGCGCGTCAATTTTTTGGTCGCGAATCAATCCGATATACGAATTTAACTCATCTACAGTGCCATAGGCCTCGATCCTTAAATGATATTTTGGTACCCTTGTTCCCCCAAAAAGAGAAGTTTTGCCTGTATCTCCGGTTTTTGTATATATTTTCATCTGTTTATCTTTTATTTTTTATTGGTACAGCTGCGGTTCGCCATTGATAATTCTACTGTATATCAAAATTTGTTATGGCTCGTTTCATTTGTTTACATTTTATTTTTTAGCGGTAACAAATGCTGTTCGCTATGAGCCATTCCTATGTGTATCAAAATTTGGAATGCTCGTTTCATCTGTTTATCTTTTATTTTTTATTGGTACAGCTGCTGCTTGCCTGCCTGCCGGCTGGTTCGCCATTGATAATTCTACTGTGTATCAAAATTTGTTATGGCTCGTTTCATAATGCAAATTAACTAAATTTTAGGTGAATTGTAAAGTTAATAGTTAAAGTTAAAATTTATAAGTTATATGTTATTTGTTAAATGTTATATGTTGAAAAGTTCAAGTCATAAATTAACCTCAATTAATTCTCCACTGGAGACTTTTGCAGAGTGCAGCCGAAGTAAGCCTGTCCCGCTTTTAGAAATAATAATAAACTAATAAAAGCCGTTCAAAACCAATCAGGGAAAAGCATAATAAAGAAAAAAGCGTGAAGTTTAAAGTTTTAAAATGGACTTTTTTTTAAGATATTTTAGATTGTTTTGCTTTGCCGTAAATTCTTTCACTCTAAGTACTTTTAACTTTAGGCACTTTAAGTACTTTTTTTATCATTAAATCCTGATCGTAAAATGTTGCTTTTCCTGTTCTTTTCTGAAAAAAACCATTCCCCAAAAATAAGTGTCGATGGTGATGCTGACTTTTGGATGCATTTTTATTTCTTCCCAAGCCAGTTGCATATCCGGTGACCAATGGATGTCGTCAAAAATAAAAACGGAATTGTTGTGCACCGCTTCAAGGCATTGATTGAAATAGTTGAGCGTAGCTTCCTTTTGGTGATTGCCATCGAAATAAATCAAATCGAATGGTTGATGTTTTAAAACATCAGCAAGCGTTTCATTGAAATTTCCAACAACCAGTTCAATATTGTTTAAATGATTTTGGCTGAATACTGCTTTCGCCACTTCCGCAGTGTTTTTGCAGCCTTCAAGCGTCACAATTTGTGCATCAGGGTTTCCGATGCTTAAAACGGAGGTTCCCAATCCTACGGAAGTGCCGATTTCCAGAATGTTTTTCGGATTGAAATAATCAGCCATCCGAAGCAGAAGTTTTGCTTTTTTTGGGGTGATGCCCGCTATTTTTGCAATATCCGACACTTTTCGTACGTTACTTTTAAAAACCGATGAACCTTTGCCATAATCGGTCATGGAAATGCTGTGCTGATTTGAAAATAAGGCCTTTTGAATTTTTTTAAATGCTGCTGTTTTTGCAGGATTTGCGGATGCATTAAAACATTTGGTCACCAAATCATAAACAAAAGGGGAGTGCACGCCGTGCCTATTTTTTGAAGCCCATAAAAATGCGATAAATGACCTAATTTTAAACCAAACCATGACAAGTCAATTTTAATGCGAAAATAGTTGAAAAATTATTTTAATACGCTATTTAAAATTATATTTGCCATAGTCTGACTAAATATTTATGAAGAAATTTTTTTTATTCGCAGCGGTTTTAAGTCTGCTATCGTCCTGTATTTCAACGAAGCAAGTGACCTCTTTTCAAGGTGAACCGATCAGCAAATCGGAAATCACCAAACTTAACAGCGTACCGTATCGTTTGCAGGTAAATGACATTTTATACATCGATATTAAAGCCGAAAACCAGGAATTGGTGACGCTTTTTAAAAACAGCGCAGGAGGCGGCGGCGGTGCGGGCGGACTTTATTATAGCGGATATACGATTGACAGTCACGGAAATATCAGAATTCCTTATATTGGGGAAGTGAATGTTTTGGGCTATACCGAAAAAGAAACCAGGGAAAAATTGGAAGTGGAACTGGGCAAGTTTTTAAAGAATCCCGAAACTGTTTTTGTGACGGTTAAATTGGGTGGCATAAACTTTATTGTCACCGGTGAAGTGGGTTCGCCCGGAACTAAAAACTTGGCGCAAAATCAGGTTTCCATTATTGATGCCATCGCCAATTCAGGAGAGATTTCAACCTATGGAGATCGCGAAAATGTATTGATCATCAGAAAATCGCTCGACGGGGTAAAAAAATACAAGATAAACATGAATGAAATGGCCATCTTTGAATCTGAAAATTTCTACATTCAGCCAAACGACATTATTTATGTGGCGCCGTTGAAACAAAAGTCCTGGGGAATTGGAACTACCGGATTGCAAGCATTCACCACCGTTGTTTCGGTTTTGTCTTTTGTGGTAACTTCAGTATTGTTAGTTAAAAATTTATAATATTTTATGGATCATAAATTCAAATTTATTGAAAATCCAAGTGAGCAAATCTCAAACATTAAAGATTATTTATTTCGAATTTTAGCCAATTGGAAATGGTTTGTGGCCACCATTGCCATTGCATTGGCAGTGGCCTATTATATCAATATTTCCACCCAACGAATTTACGGACTGAAAACCACCATTGCCGTAAACGAAAAACAAAATCCACTTTTTTCATCGGGAACCAACATTGCTTTTAACTGGGGTGGCGTTAGCGACAAAGTTGAATCCATCAGAAAAGCGCTGACTTCAAGATCCCACAATGAAAAAGTGATCAACAGGCTCAATTTTTATATTGATTATTTAAAAGACGGCCGTTTCAGAACCGAAGATGCGTATGGCGAAGCGCCATTTACTGTCATATTGCAACCAAACCAGTACCAATTGCTGAACACCTTCATCAAAATTGATTTTTTGGACAATGATCGTTTTGAACTTTCGGTTGATTTTAATGAAAAAGGAACATACAAATTAATCAATTATAAAGACGAATCACAAATAGATCTTGAAGGCAATAATAAACGTTTTTCAAAAGTATTTTCCATTGATGAATATATCAATCTGCCGTTTTTAAAAGCGCAGATTGAAAGAAAAAATGATGCAAAAAACTTAAAAGGCCAATTCTATTATATTCAGATGCGGACGATTGACCAGGTAGCCGGAGAATATCAGAATGTAAGGGCGGCCGGACTTACAGGAACTTCTTTAATTGAATTGAGTTTGTCGGGCCCAAATAAAAACAGGCTGGTTGATTATTTGAATGAAACGGTGATTGTTTTGGCCGAACTTGAATTGGAACAAAAAACAAATTATGCCCGAAGCACCAAAGAATTTATTGACGCGCAGTTTAAAAACACTTCCGACAGTTTACGATTGATTGAAGACAACATCGGAAAGTTTAAACAGGAAAATGCCATCTACGAATTATCGGCCGAAGGCGGTGAAATATTTTCCCAAACCCTGAGTCTGGATAAAATGCAAGAGCAGCTGGGCGACCGGATCGCGTATTTCAACAATCTGGAAAACTACATCAAAACCCATACAAATTTCACCAACATTCCCGCGCCGGCAATCATCAATATTGAAGATGGCTCCATTTCGGGCATGGTGGGGAAATTAACGGAACTTTCCATCAAAAAGGACAAATTAGCGAAAGAAGTTACCGCAAATCACCCCTCATTAATTGCGGTTGAGCAAGAAGTTGAAACCACCCGCAATGTGTTGCTTGAAAACCTTTCCTCCTTAAAAAAGGAAACCAGAATTACGCTGAACAACAGCAGAAATCGCTTAAGCGGTTACAATGCCGAGTTGAATAAGCTTCCAAGCAAAGAACAGAAATTACTGAATTTTCAACGGAAATACAGTATGACCGAATCAAATTATGTTTTCCTGATGCAGAAGCGGTACGAAGCTGATATTGCGATTGCCTCAACGGTTTCGGATATTTCGGTATTGGATACAGCAAAAGATACCGGACAAGGGTCTATTTTGCCGAGAAAAGAGTTTAATTATATGGTGGCTTTGCTTTTGGGAACCATTTTGCCGCTCTTTTTGATTATTGCCAAAGAATTGCTGGATACCCGAATTCACTCGACCGAAGATATTGAAAAAATTTCGCCCATCCCAGTTTTAGGAGTGGTGGGAAACAATGGCACCGACAGCAATTTGGCGGTATTTACCAAACCGAAATCGGGTGTCGCCGAATCATTTAGGGCGCTGCGTTCAAACATCCAATTTTTGTTTACCAGAAGCACCAAAGACAAGTGCAAAACCATTATTGTGACATCATCCGTAAGCGGAGAAGGCAAAACATTTGTGTCTATGAATATGGCTACGGTTTTTGCTTTGGGCGGCAAAAAAACAATTTTGGTCGGAATGGATCTGCGCAAACCGAAAATATTTGAAAATTTTGAAGTTTCCAATGAAAAAGGTGTGGTGAATTATCTAATAGGCGAGGAAAATATAGAGGCGATTATCCAAAAAACCAAAATCCCCAATTTGGATGTCATCATTGCCGGTCCGATACCGCCAAATCCCTCAGAATTGTTAATCAGTTCCGCAACGGAAGAACTGATAAGCAGTTTAAAAGAAAATTACGATTATATCATTTTAGACACGCCGCCAATCGGATTGGTGAGTGATGCGGTTGAATTGCTTAAATATGCCGATTCCACGCTATATATTGTCCGACAAAATTATTCCCAGACAGGTATGCTTAAAATGATCAACGAAAAATATATCAAAGAAGAAATTACTAACATCAGCATTATCCTGAACGATTTTACCATGAAATTGCGTTATGGCGGTTATGGAAACGGATATGGTTACGGATATGGCTACGGAAAATATGCCAATGGATATGGAGGCGATGAAGCTGTCACCAAATCATTTGTAAAAAATATTTTTAAGAGAAAAAAGAGAAGTTAGATGTTTGATATTAGAAGTTAAATATTAGATATTAGATATTAGATATTAAATATTAGAAGTTAAAAGTTATAAGTCGGAAGACCGAAGACCGATCCGGATAGCTATCATGACCGAAGACTGATCCCGATAGCTATCGGGACGAAAGTTCAAAGTTAAATGTTTGATATTAGATATTAAATATTAGAAGTTAAAAGTTTAAAGCTGAAAGGTGAAAGGTGAAAGGTGAAAGGTGAATGTTCAATCCCGATAGCTATCATGACCGAAGACTGATCCCGATAGATTCTGTGTTGATTTTCAATTAAAATATTAATTTTTTTGTAAATTTGTCAATAAGTCAGTCATAGAACTAGACTCTATAGCGTGTTTAAGCCATTTGTGCTTGCACGCTATTTTTTTG
>Ga0209347_1004613_pt1 | contig 14120 bp, 12 predicted proteins | sample AutmiccommuBRH23_FD_187382 | JGI IMG/M metagenome (GOLD analysis project Ga0209347, IMG submission 187382) | Deep subsurface microbial communities from Mt. Terri, Switzerland - Autotrophic microbial communities BRH/23 (SPAdes) (version 2) | ecosystem: Environmental > Aquatic > Deep subsurface >... | reverse complement strand
AACACCCGGGCCTCGAAACCCCCGGTGAACACCGCCACGTCGGGCAATTCGTCGCGCAGTACGGACAGCGCCGGCGGCTGCTCGCGGCTGTCCACGACGGCGACGTTCACCCCCCGGGCGGACAGATAACGCGCGCAGGACAGGCCCGTCTTACCGAGCCCGACCACCAGCACCCTGGGACTGCTTTGTTCCGGCGCCTGCGCCATCAATGCCCCTTCCGTCGCCATTTCGCCCCGCTCATCGAATCTTCAATGTCGCCAGCCCAATGAGGACCAGGATCACGGTAACGATCCAGAACCGTACGATCACCCGCGGCTCCGGCCACCCCTTGAGCTCGAAGTGATGATGCAGCGGCGCCATGCGGAAGATGCGCCGCCCCGTGAGCTTGAACGACACCACTTGGAGGATGACCGAAACCGTTTCCATGACGAACACACCGCCCATGATCACCAGCACCAGTTCCTGGCGCACCACCACCGCGAGCACACCCAGGGCAGCGCCCAATGCCAGCGCGCCGATGTCGCCCATGAACACCTGAGCCGGGTAGGCGTTGAACCAGAGAAAGCCGAGCCCCGCACCGACCAGGGCGCCACAGAACACCACCACTTCACCGACGCCGGGGATGGCTGGAATCTGCAGGTAGCTGGCGAATTGGGCGTGGCCGCTGGCGTAGGCGAAAATTCCCAGGGCACCGGCCACCATGACCGTAGGCATGATCGCGAGCCCGTCCAGCCCGTCGGTGAGATTGACGGCGTTGCTGGTGCCGACAATGACGAAATAGGCCAGTGGCACGTACCACCAACCCAGGTCGACGATGATGTCCTTGAAGAAGGGCACGATCAGCTGCGTCTCGATGGGATTGGCCGGGTCGGCACCCGTATACAGCAGCAGCACGACACCCAACGCTGCCATGGACTGCCAGAAGTATTTCCAGCGCGGCAGGAGCCCGCGAGGATCGCGCAGCACCAGCTTCTTGTAGTCATCCACCCAGCCGATGGCGCCGAACACCAAGGTCGTGATCAACACCACCCAGACGTAACGGTTGCTGACATCCGCCCACAGCACCGTGGTCACTGCGATGGCCACGAGCAGCAGGGCGCCGCCCATGGTCGGCGTTCCCGCCTTTGACAGGTGGGTGGCGGGGCCGTCGACGCGGACGGTCTGGCCGATCTGGTAAAGATTCAAACGGCGGATCATATAGGGCCCGATCAGGAACGAGATCACCAGGGCACTGATCACCGCCAGCACGGTACGCAGGGTCAGGTATTGGAATACGTTGAAGCCCGTGTGGTACTGCTCGAGGTGGTCGAACAGATAGAGCAGCATCAGCGTTCCCCCGCCCCGGGATCGGCCAGCAACGCCGACACCACCTGCTCCAGGTGCATGCTGCGCGAGCCTTTCACCAGAACCGTGCCGGTCCTCCCCCGCCACTGGTCACGCAACACATCCACCAGCACCTGCCAGTCCTCGAAGTGGGCGGCGCCGGCACCGAACGCCTCGGCTGCCGCAGCGCTCAGTGGGCCGACGGTGAACAGCCGCTCGACGCCCGCGTCGCGACACTCCCGGCCCGCCTGCGCATGCAGCGCGGCTGCGTCATCGCCGAGCTCCAGCATGTCCCCGAGCACCACCCAGCGGGCCCCAGGTCGGGCCATCAGCACCCGCAACGCGGCGGCCAGAGAGGCGGGATTGGCGTTGTAGGTGTCGTCGAGGACCGCCAAGCCATCGCCGCCGTGATGCAGCTGCAGGCGTCCCTTCACGGGCGTCAGTGATTCGAGTCCCGCCTTGATGGCCGGCAGCGGTACATCCAGTCCCAATGCGGCGGCCGTGGCCGCCAGCGCGTTCAGACCGTTGTGGCGGCCAGGCAGCGGCAGCCGGACCTCCACCTCGCCCGCCGGCGTGTGCATCACCAGCCGAGCGCCGGAGTCCTGCGCCTTCCAGTGGCCACGTACCTCGCAATCGGCGTCGAGCCCGAAGCGCAACACCGTGCGGCCTGCGGTAAGCGCATACCAGACCGGCGCCCGAGGATCATCGGCATTGACGACCGCGACACCGCCGGGGCGAAGCCCTGCGTAGATCTCCCCTTTGGCTCGGGCGACGCCATCGATGCTGCCGAAGCCTTCCAGGTGGGCGGGCCCCGCGTTGGTGATCACGGCCACGTCCGGCTGCGCCAGGGACGTGAGATAGGCAATCTCGCCGGGGTGGTTTGCACCCATCTCGACCACCGCGAAACGATGGCGGCCGTCGAGGCGCAGCAGCGTCAAGGGCACGCCGATGTCATTGTTCAGGTTGCCCTGGGTGGCGAGCACCTCGCCGGCGTGGGCGAGGATGGCGGCGAGCATCTCCTTGACCGTGGTCTTGCCGTTGCTGCCGGTGATCGCCACCAGGCGCGCGCTGTGGCGCTCACGCCAGTGCCGGGCCAGGCGCCCGAGCCCGAGGCGGCTGTCGTCCACCACCAGCAGCGGCAGCTCCACCGCCATGTCCCGTTCGACCAGCGCACCGCAGGCGCCGGCGTTCGCAGCCTCGGGCAGATAGTCGTGGCCGTCGAAGTGCTCGCCCCGCAGGGCCACGAACAGGTCGTCGTGCCGCAGCGTGCGGGTATCGCTGCTGACGCGCTCGAAGCGCGCATCGGCGCCTACGTGGCGGGCGCCGATGGCCGGCGCCACATCGGACAGGCGCAGGGCGGTCATCGCCGCACCTCCCGCCCCAGACGGTTCTGCACCTGTTCGCGGTCGCTGAAGGGCAGACGCCGTCCGGCGATCTCCTGATAGTCTTCGTGGCCCTTGCCGGCTACCAGCACCAGGTCATTGTCGCCGGCCTGTTCCAAGGCATAGGCGATGGCGTCGGCGCGCTCGCGGCGTACCTCCACCCCGGAGCGGTCCGCAATGCCGCCGAGAATCTCCGCGACGATGACGTCCGGATCTTCGCCCCGGGGATTGTCATCGGTGATCACCACCTGGTCCGCCTCCCGGGCGGCGATGGCGCCCATCAGCGGACGCTTGCCCCGGTCCCGATCACCGCCGCAGCCGAATACGCACCACAGCCTGCCGCGGGTGTGGGCCCGCAGGGCCTGCAGCACATGGGTCAGCGCCTGCGGCGTGTGGGCGTAGTCCACCACCACCAGCGGCCATCCGTTCGCGCCGCCGAAGCGCTCCATACGCCCAGGCACGGTGCGCAGCTCGGCGATGCGGGCGCAGGCCTCGTCGAAGGGCATGCCGGAGAGCACCAGCGCCGCGGTGACGGCGAGCACGTTGCTGGCGTTGAAGCGCCCGAGCAGCGCGGTGCGCACCTGTGCCGAACCCCAGGGGCTGTCGATGGTGAGCGACAAGCCCGCGTCGTCGAGCCGCAGGCCGCGGCCGCGGACCACCGGCACATCGGCGGGCCCTGCCGTCAGGGTGTAGCCGATCGCCTGCACGCCACTGGACAGCCTCGGCAGCAGACTGCGGCCGAAGGCATCATCCAGGTTGATCACCGCATGGCGCAGATCCGTGCTCTGGAACAGGCGCCGCTTGGCCGCGGCGTAGGCATCTTCGTCGCCGTGATAGTCCAGGTGATCACGTCCAAGGTTGGTCAGCACCGCGGTATCGAAGTGCACCCCACCGACCCGAGCCTGATCCAAGGCATGAGAGGACACTTCCATGACCGCCCAGCGCGCCCCCTGGTCGCGCATGCGCGCCAGTAGACCGTGAACGCGAATGGCATCGGGAGTGGTATGGCTGGCGGGCGCCAGCTCGCCGTACAGCCCATAACCGAGCGTACCGAGCACCCCGCAGCGGGCACCGGGACGGTCGAGGCTGGCGGCCAGAAACTGACTGCACGACGTCTTGCCGTCAGTGCCGGTGATTCCCACCACGTGCAACCCGCGGGAGGGCGCCCCATAAAAACGGTCGGCGAGGACGCCGACGTGGAGGTGAAGTTCCGGGACAGCGAAGGCGGGACATCCGCCGAGCGCCGCCGCCAGGTCGGGTGGCAGTTCCTGAAACGGCTCCACCGGCTCCCACAATACCGCCGCCACACCCTTGGCCAGCGCCTGATTCAGGTGCGCGAGGCCGTGGGCGCGGCGACCGCCGCAGGCCAGGAACAGCTCGCCCGCCCGCGCCCGGCGGCTGTCCAGGCACAGGCCGGTCACGGTCCGATCCTGATCGCCGGGCACCGCGACCAGCCCCGCCAGCAGTTCGCCGAGACGCTGGGCGCTCATGGCGAGCCCTCCCCCTGGGCAACGCGCAGCGGCGCCTTTTCCGGGAGATTGTCCGGGGTGACGTTCAGCAGCCGCAGGCCGCCGGCCATCACCCGCGAGAACACCGGCGCCGCCACCTGGCCGCCGTAGTGCTTACCCGCGCGCGGTTCATTGATCATCACCACCACTGCCAGGCGCGGATGGCTGGCCGGCGCGAAGCCCGCGAACACCGAGACGTAACGATCCTTGGAGTAGCCGCCTACGGTGGCCTTGTGCACGGTTCCGGTCTTGCCCGCCACCCGGTAACCGGGGACCGCCGCCAGCGAGCCGGTGCCCTCGGCACTGATAACCGTCTCGAGCATGGCGCGCACGTCGCGCGTCACCTGCGCCGGAAGCACGCGCTCGCCGGGCGGCGCCTCCTCGTGACGCAGGAACGACACCGGGCGGCGCAGGCCGTCGGCGGCGAACACCGCATAAGCCTGAGCCAACTGCAGCGGGGTCACCGACATGCCGTAGCCGAATGCCAAGGTGGCCCGCTCGATCGGATACCAGCGGTGATAGTCGGCCAGCAGACCGGCCGCCTCGCCGGGGAAGCCGCTGCCCGTGGTGCTGCCGAAGCCGACGGCGGTGAACAGCCGCCAGAGGTGCTCGGGCTCCAGCGACAAGGCGATCTTGGCCGCGCCGACGTTGCTCGACTTGGTGATCACGCCCGAGACGTCCAGCGCCCCGTAGTCGTGCATGTCGCGCACTGTATTCGGACCCACGCGCATGAAACCGGGCGTCGTATCGACCGGCGTATGGGGACGGTACTGGCCCGAGGCCAGCGCTGCGGCGACGGTGAAGGGCTTGACCGTGGAGCCCGGCTCGAACACATCCGTCACCGCACGGTTGCGATATTGATCGCCGCGCACCCGGTGCCGGTTGTTGGGGTTGTAGGCCGGCTGGTTCACCATCGCCAGCACCTCACCGCTGGTCACGTCCAGCACCACCACCGAGCCGGAGCGGGCTTTGTGGGCGGCCATGGCCGCCTTCAGCTCCCGGTAGGCCAGGTACTGCACCCGCCGGTCGATGGACAGCGCCAGGTCCTGGCCCGCACGGGTCGGGCGAATGCTCTCCACGTCCTCCACGACCCTGCCGAGGCGATCCTTGATGACCCGCTTGGCGCCGGGTTCGCCGGACAGCCACTTGTCATAGGTCAGTTCGGCACCTTCCTGCCCCGTGTCGTCGATGTCGGTGAAGCCCACCACGTGCGCCGCCACCTCCCCTGCCGGGTAGTAGCGTTTGTACTCCCGCTGCAGGAACACACCCGGGATGCCCAGCGCGGTCACCCGGTCGGCCACCTCCGGATTGACCTGACGCTTCAGGTACACGAACTCCCGCGTGGCCCGCTCCGCCAGCAGGCGCTGGAGGTGGTCCATGTCCAGGCCGAGCGCGCGCGCCAGCTGCGGCAGTTGCTGGCGCTGCAGAATCAGCTCCCGGGGATTCGCCCACACGGTGTGCACGGGCGTGCTGATGGCCAGGGGCTCGCCCCGGCGGTCGGTGATCATGCCGCGATGGGCCGGGATGGACACCACGCGCAGGTAGCGGGCGTCGCCCTGATACTGGAGAAAGGCGCTCGTGACCACCTGCAGATACACCGCCCGCCAGGTCAGCAGAGCAACGGCCAGGACCACCAGTGCCAGCACCGCAACCCGGCGCAGGGGGTACATGGAAATGGACGCGTCTGCGCTCATGGACGGACGATCACCACGTCTGCAGGCTCGGGAATGTGCATCTGCAGCTCGCTGCGGGCCAGCCCTTCGATGCGCCCGTGGGTGTCCCAGGCGCTCTGCTCCAGCTGCAACTGGCCCCACTGCACGTCCATTTGCGTCTGTTCCTCCTGCAGGGCCTGCAGCTGCACGAACAGCTTGCGGCTCTGATGCTTGGTGTAGACCGCCCCGAGGGCGCTCCCCAGCACCGCCACCGCCAGCAGCGACAATCCCAGCGCGGCGCGCGTCACGGCAGGCGCTCCGCCACCCGCAGCACGGCGCTGCGCGCCCGGGGGTTGGCGTCGGATTCCGCAGCGCCCGGGCGCCGGGCCTTGCCCACCGGGCGCAGGGTGGCGCCGGTCTCGGTGGCACGCACCGGCAGGTCCGGGGGCAGGCCCGGGAAGCCCCGAGCCTGGTCACGCATGAAGCGTTTGACGATGCGGTCCTCCAGCGAGTGGAAGCTGATGACCGCCATGCGCCCGCCGGGAGCCAGCACCCGCAGCGATTGTTCCAGGCACGCCTGGAGATCCTCGAGCTCGCGGTTGATGTGGATGCGAATGGCCTGGAAGGTGCGGGTGGCGGGATGCTTGTGCTTCTCGCGGGTGCGGACGGCGCCCGCGACGATGCGCGCCAGCTGCCCGGTGGTGCGGATCGGGTCGGCACTGCGCGCGGCGACGATGGCCCGGGCCACACGCCGATGGAAGCGCTCCTCGCCCAGGTCCCGCAGCACCCCGGCCAGCTCCGACTCGGACACCTCGGCCAGCCAGTCGGCGGCGGACAGGCCGGATTCGGGATCCATGCGCATGTCCAGGGGACCATCCTGCTGGAAACTGAAGCCGCGCCGCGGGTCGTCCAGCTGCGGCGAAGAGACCCCGAGATCGAGGAGCAGGCCCATGGCCGTACCCATCACCCCATGGCTCTGCGCCACCTGCTCCAGCATCGCGAAACTACCTCTGACGATCGTGACTCTCGGATCCCCGCCGAATCGGGCGCGGGCGGCGTCGATGGCCTGCGGGTCCTTGTCCATGGCGAGCAAACGCCCCCCAGGTCCCAGTCGTTCCAAAATCCCTGCCGCGTGTCCGCCGCGCCCGAATGTTGCGTCGATGTAGACGCCTTCCGGCTGCACCGCCAGCGCCTCCAGCGCTTCCGACAGCAGCACCGGCCGGTGGGTGTCGGGCGCGGTCACAGGGACAGTTGCTGCAGCTCCGGCGTCAGGCTGTCCGCGTCCAGCGGGCCCTGGTTCATCCACTCCTGGCAACCGTCGTTCCAGCGCTGCTCGTCCCAGAGCTCGAACTTGTTACCCTGCCCGATCAGCACCACCCGCTTCTCCAGCTTGGCGAAGGTGCGCAGCGGCGGCGGAATCAGGATCCGGCCCTGGCCATCCATCTCGCACTCGGTGGCATGGCCCACCAGCACCCGCTGCAGTCGCCGATTCTGGGGATGGAGGGTGGGCAGACGCATCACCTTGGTTTCGATCTCCTGCCACTCGGGCTCGGGATAGATGAGCAGGCAGTCGTCCGGGTCCACGGTGACCACCAGTCGCGCCTCGCAGCCCTCCATCAACGGCTGGCGATAGCGCGTCGGCATGGCGATGCGCCCCTTGGCATCGAGGCTGAGGACACTCACTCCGCGGAACAATTCGATTCCCCTCTGGGCGGTGGCGAAATGCCACAATTAGCCACTTATCACCACCATCTTCCACATTTGCGCAATATTGGTAGGCAACACCCATGGTGTCAAGGGAAAACGGCTGCAAAAACCAGAGAAAAATCGCTCAGTGACAGTCACTTAGGCGCGCCGCAGGCCTCCTGCGGCGGGTTGGGTGGCGCAAGAAAAATGGACAAATCAGCATCTTGGTGGGGCAACTTGCGGTGGATTGTCAGGAGATTGACGGCACAACGGGGGGGCGAAAAAAGGTGCGCGGGAGCCGCTCTGTAAGCCGGGTTCTGTCGAGAACAGCCATTCATCTGGGACGCGCGTCACCGCGCGCCTCGAGCGACCTACCCGGAAGCGGACACGGGCCGTGTCCTGCGGCGCGTGGCCGCGTGCTTCCCTATTTGGTCTTGCTCCGAGTGGGGTTTACCGTGCCGCGGAGTGTTACCACCCGCGCGGTGCGCTCTTACCGCACCTTTTCACCCTTACCGGCGCCCGTGGGCGCTTAGGCGGTCTGTTTTCTGTGGCACTTTCCGTAGGCTCGCGCCCCCCAGGCGTTACCTGGCACTCTGCCCTGTGGAGCCCGGACTTTCCTCCACGCGCCGGAGCGCGCAGCGGCTGCTCGAATGGCTCCCGCGCAGACGACATTATATATGAGTGGCGAGTGGCTAGGGGCTGGTTGCTGGGAAAAGGCGGGGCGATCGTCACGCGGGTAGCGGTGATGCGCACTAGGTCAGCCGGATTCCAGCTCCTCGCTACTCGCTACTCGCTCTCGGAACCGCGCAGTGCGAGCGCCCGCTGATACAGCTGTTTCTTCGGTAGACCGGTCACGCGCCCCGCCACCGCTGCGGCGCGCTTCACGCCCAACTCCGCGAGGAGCTCCCGGAGCAGGCGATCCACATCCAGGGACTCCGACCCCGCGGTCTGGGGGGCGCCGCGGACCAGGATCACGAACTCGCCGCGGCGCTGGTCCGGGTCGCCTCCGAGCCACTGCTGAAGCTCGCCCAGGGAGCCGGCGCGCACGGTCTCGAAGCGCTTGGTGAGCTCCCGGGCGATGGCCGCCTCCCGGACCCCGCCGAACACCTCCGCCAAATCGGCGATGCTGTCGACGATGCGGTGGGTGGACTCGTAGAACACCAGGGTCCGCGGCTCTCCGACCAGTTCCGCCAGGCGCCTGCGCCGGGCGGCCTGCTTGGCGGGCAGAAAGCCTTCGAACACGAACCGATCCACCGGCAGCCCGGCTACCGACAGCGCGGCCACCAGGGCGCTGGGGCCGGGCACGGGAACGACCGCGATGCCCGCCTCCCGGGCGGCTCGCACCAGGCGAAAGCCAGGGTCGTTGATCAGGGGCGTGCCGGCATCGGAGATCAAGGCGATATCGTGCCCGGCCTGCAGCAATTCCAGCAGCCGCACGCTCTGCTCGGCTTCGTTGTGCTCGTGATAGGCCAGCATCGGCGTAGCGATGCCGAAGTGAGCCAGCAGCGGGCGGGAATGGCGGGTATCCTCGGCGGCGACGCGATGCACCGCACCCAGCACTTCCACAGCCCGGGGGCTCATATCGCCGAGATTGCCGATGGGGGTCGCGACAATGAACAGGGTTCCGGGCTGAATTGACACAGGCGGGTTCCAGGCAAGATACTGGGCCGCTCACGTGACCCAGCCAACGCCTCCCGTGAGGGCGGCAGCGCTACATCCTGCATCGGAATCCCACGCTCATGCAAGCCGGCCCACTGCTTCGCCTCCTCGCTCTGGCGTTGGCGCTGTCCGTCGGACTGTCTGCCTGCGCCCCGGTCACCGTGGAACCGGAAGCCGAGGCGCCGGCATTGGCCGAGGCCCGGGAGCTGGAGCGCAGTGGTCAGGCGGAGGCCGCGGCGGAAGCCTATCTGCAGGCAGCCGCGCAGGCGCCGGCCGCCGAGCGTGCCGCGCTGCAACTGACCGCAGCGCGCCTGTTCCTGGACGCCGACCGCCCGGGCCGCACCCGCACCGTGCTGGAGCAGCTCGATGCCGGGCAGCTGAGTGATGCCGGACGCTGGGAGCTGCAGCTACTCACCGCGCGGCTCGCGGTGCTGATCGGCGACGCCGAGACCGCCCTCGCCCTGCTGCCGGACACGGTGCCCCCGTTTGCGCGGCCCCTGCACCCGGATCTGCTGCGGGTGCGGGCCGAGGCGTACGCGCTGCTGGGTCACCATCTGGAGGTGGCGCGCACCCGGGTCGCCCTGGATGCCATGCTCAGCGACCCCGAGGCGCAGCTGGATAACCGCCGCGCCATCTGGAGCGCCCTCGACCGGCTCACTCCCCAGGCCTTGGAACAGCTCACCCTGGAACCACCGCCCGATGTGCTGAGCGGCTGGTTGGAGCTGGCTACAACCCTCGAGCGCGCCGGATTCGACAATGCCGCGATCGAGCAGGCGCTGACCCTTTGGCGCCAGCGCTACCCCGCCCATCCCGCCGATGGCACGTTCCTGGAAGAACTGCTGGTGGAGCTGCGCAAGACCCGCGAGCGCCCGGGCACCATCGCCCTGCTGCTGCCGGCGGACGGTCCCCTGGCGACGGCCGCCGCCGCCATCCGCAACGGCTTCCTGGCCGCGTATTATCGTGACCCGAAGCGCAATCCCGACACCCGGGTGCAGGTGTACGACTCCAATCTGGGCGAGGCGGATATCTGGTCGCTGTATCGCACTGCCCTGGACGAAGGCGCCGAACTGATCGTGGGGCCGCTGGACAAGCGCCACGTGGCGACGTTGGCCGCCGCGGGCGAGCTGCAGGTCCCCGTGCTCGCCCTGAACGCCGTGGACGATCTTACCGCAGCGCCGCCCGAGGGGCTGTATCAGTTCGGCCTGGCCCCGGAGGATGATGCCCGCCAGGTGGCCGAACGCGCGGCCTTGGAAGGATTGGCGCGCGCGGTCGCCCTGGTACCGGAGGGTGAATGGGGCGGCCGGGTGCTGGACGCCTTCGCCGAGCGCTTCGCGCAAGTGGGTGGTGAGCTGGTCGAGTCCCAACGCTACGATCCGTCCGAGAACGACTTCACCGCACCCATTCGGCGGCTGCTGAACCTGGATCAGAGCGAGGCCCGCCATCAGGCCCTGCGTCAGGTGACGCGCCGCAACCTGCACTTCGAGCCTCGTCGGCGCCAGGACGTGGACTTCGTCTTCGTGGCGGCATTCCCCCGCCAGGCGCGTCTCATCGCACCGCAATTGCGCTTCCACCGTGCCGCCGACCTGCCCGTCTATGCCACCTCTCACGCGTTTACCGGCACTGCGGATCCGCGTGCGGACCAGGATATGGACGGGGTGACGTTCTGCGATCTGCCATGGATTCTGCAGCCGGACAGCGCGGACCAGGAACTGCGCGCCACGCTGGAGAACCTGTGGCCCCAGGATATGGACAGCTATCCGCGCCTGTTCGCCCTGGGGGTAGACGCCTATCGGCTGTTGCCCTATCTGGAATGGCTCGCGAGCCGGCCTCACGAGCGATGGCCGGGCAGCACGGGATTACTGCACATGGACAACGAGCGCCGCGTGCACCGCACGCTGCAATGGGCCCGGGTAGTCGATGGCGAGGCGGTTACCGTCAGAGAGTCGCTGTCGCGAGAGGGCTCGGGCCCGCCGCCGCCGGGGTTGCGCATGGAGGAGGAGGAAGCGCCCGAGCGCAACGGATCGGTCTCCCCCGCCGGCGGATTGATCATGGAAGAGGAACGCCCCGATGAAGAGGGAACCGGCGCACCTGCGGCGCGGCCGTGAGGCCGAAGCGCGCGCCTGCCACTATCTGCAACGCCAGGGGCTGCGCCTGGTGGAGCGCAACTTCCGGTCGCGTCTCGGCGAAGTGGATCTGATCATGGACGATGGCGGTGCGTTGGTGTTCGTAGAAGTCCGCTACCGCGCCCACCCGGCATTTGGGAGCGGGGCCGAATCGATCGACGTGCGCAAGCGCCGGCGGGTGATCAGTGCGGCGCAGATCTACCTGCAGCGCACCGGGAGTGAGAACCGGGCGTGCCGATTCGATGTGGTCTCGGTGGGCGGGGAGACTCTGGACTGGACACGAAACGCCTTCGACGGCAGCGGCGCCGTTTGAAGCCACGACGTCTCTGTGCTAAACAACCGCCTGCGCGGAACAAGGGAGATCAACAATGACGGCACGCATGCTCGTTCTCGTACTGGCCGCTGCCAGCGCAGCGCCCCTGCTCCAGGGCTGTGCGCCCGTGGTGGTGGCCGGTGCCGCCGGCGGCGCCTCGGTAGTCCACGACCGGCGCACGGCAGGCGCGGTAGTGGAAGATCAGGCCATCGAGATCAAAGCCAGACGGGCGCGCAACGACGATCCGGATCTGTCGAAGAAGGCCCACATCAACATCACCAGCTACAACGGGATCGTACTGCTCACCGGCGAAGCACCCTCCGAGGCGCTGCGCCAGCGCATGGAGCGGCTGGTGCAGGATATCGAGCACGTGCGCCGGGTGCACAACGAGATCGCCGTCGCCTCCCCGAGCGCCTACAGTGCGCGCACCAGCGACACCTGGATCACCAGCAAGGCGAAGACCAGTCTGTTCAAGGTCAAGCTCGATAACTTCGATCCCACCCGCGTCAAGGTGGTGACGGAACGCGGCGTGGTCTACCTCATGGGCCTGGTGAGCCGCACCGAAGCCGACGCCGTGGTCGATCAGGTGCGCCAGGTCGGCGGCGTGCAGCGTGTGGTGAAAGTATTCGAGTACGTCACCTGAGTGCCTCCGGCGGTGCGCGGCCGCGGGACCGAGTGCACTGCTAGACTGTCTACCCCCTGCCGCGTTCGGTGCTGCTGCCATGCCCCATCCCGATCGCCCCCTGCCCGCCGAGTTCCTGCAGCGGCTCGCTCGCATCGTGGGTGTCGACAACCTGCTGTGCGACCCCGCAGACCGCTGGACCTACGGCTATGACAACAGCCGCCGCCACGCACTGCCGGATGCCGTAGCCTACGCGGGCGAACACGCCCAGGTGTTGGAGGTCGTGCGCCTGTGCAACGCTCATCGGGTACCCCTCGTGGCCCGCGGCCGAGGCACCGGCACCACCGGCGCCACGGTGCCGGTGCGCGGCGGGCTGGTGCTGTCCCTGGAGCGCATGAATCGCATCCTGCGCATCGATCCCGACAATCGGGCCGCGGTGGTGGAGCCGGGGGTGACCAATCAGGAGTTGCAGACCGCGGCGGGCGCCCACGGTTTCTTCTGGCCACCGGACCCGACCAGTGCGGCCTATTGCACCGTCGGCGGCAATCTCGCCTACAACTCCGCGGGTCCGCGGGCGGTCAAGTACGGCACTCCCCGGGAGAACACATTGGGGCTGCGCGCCGTCACCGGTGCCGGGGACGAGATCCGAACCGGCACCTACACCACCAAGGGGGTGGTGGGCTACGACTTCACCCGGCTGTTGATCGGCTCCGAAGGCACTCTGGCGGTGATCACCGAGGCGACCCTGCGCCTGACGCCGCGCCCGGAGGCCAAGCGCACCATCCGGGCCGTGTACCGGGATATCCACAGCGCCAGCGCGGCGGTGGCGCGCATCATGGCCTCCCCCGTCACGCCCTGCGCCCTGGAGTTCATCGACGGCGCCGCCATAGAGATGATTCGCAGCTACTCTGAGGCGGAACTGCCCACCCATGCGGGGGCCATGCTCATGATCGAGGTGGACGGCAGCGAAGCCGGCCTCGACGAGGCCGCCGATGCGCTGCGCCGGGCGGCGTCCAACAACGGCCTCGTGAGCATCGAGACCGCCCGTTCGAGCGAAGAGGTGGCGCGCCTCTGGCAGGCCCGCAAGGCACTGTCGCCGGCCCTGCGCCAAATCGCGCCGAAGAAGATCAACGAGGACGTTGTGGTTCCGGTGTCGAATCTGCCGCGGCTGATCGATGGTCTGCAGGGCCTATCCGAACGCCACGGCGTCCCTATCGTCAACTTCGGCCATGCCGGCAACGGCAACATCCATGTCAATCTGCTGGTCGACCCGGATGACGCCCGACAGCTGGAGGCGGCGGACACATGCCTTGCGGAGGTCTTCGACCTGGTGCTCCGGCTGCAGGGCACCATTTCCGGCGAACATGGTATCGGCCTGGTGAAGCGGGATTTCGTCAGCCGGGAGATCGATCCCGTCACACTGGACCTCATGCGCCGCATCAAACAGCAGTTCGACCCCAACGGGATCCTCAACCCGGACAAGATGCTGCCCGCGCCTTCGTAGAAGACGTTGAGAATCCACGCCGAGGCGCAGGGACGCAGAGGGCGGAGAATAGATTATTGCAGTTGATTTGAAGCGCTCCGATCGCGTGCGTGGTTGTGATCCGGGCGGCAGTCAACCTGAGGCGAATCGTGATCGGTGTGTTGCCGCCGGTAGACGCAATGTCAATCCTCCGCGTTCTCTGCGCCTCTGCGTTGAGCTTTTTTCAGCCGCCGCGGACCGGCAGCCTGTGCTGGTACAGCGCGAGGTCGTCGTCGGAGAAACAGCAGGCGATGATGGCGTCGAAACGGCCCTCGTAGGCGCGCATGACAGACATGGCGATATCGGCGGCCGCCTGCTTCGGATAGCCGT
>Ga0209347_1004612_pt1 | contig 14123 bp, 7 predicted proteins | sample AutmiccommuBRH23_FD_187382 | JGI IMG/M metagenome (GOLD analysis project Ga0209347, IMG submission 187382) | Deep subsurface microbial communities from Mt. Terri, Switzerland - Autotrophic microbial communities BRH/23 (SPAdes) (version 2) | ecosystem: Environmental > Aquatic > Deep subsurface >... | reverse complement strand
GCTCGCGGCCGGCTGCGGCCGTTTCTGCGTGTCGGAGAGATCACGGCTGGGCGTGCACGGATCGAGGTGGGCCTGAGTGTGGACCGCATCGACGCACCCACTATCCTGAAGGCGGTGATCATGGTGCGCCAATACAAGCGGCTGCGGCGGGGCCTGCAGGAATTCGGGGAGCCGGTGCAGGTTCACCGATGAATCCGCCCTCAGCGCACGGTGGAGGTGATCTGCCGCCAGCCTTCCTGCAGCGGCAGCGGAACCGGCGTGTGCAGGGGCGCCGGGTCCCGTTCCGAGAGCAGAGAGGAAAGCATATACACGCCGGTCGGGCGTTGGCGCGGGAACTCGCCCGCATCGGTGAAGACCACCACCCCTTGCACCGGGATGTCGCCGGCCAGTGCCTGCACCGCATGGACGCGCGCGGCGTTTTCCCGCAACGGATTGTCGAACTTGAAGCTGCGACCGTCGACCACCTGGGTCCAGAAGTCGGTGGTCTCACCGCCGAACAGCATGCCCCGGTAGTCCTTGATATCCACGACCAGGACATCGCGGGTGGTCAGCACCAGGTGCTCCAGGTGAAGACGTCCGGCGACCGCATCGGGGATGGTGACGTCGCTCAGCACGCGCGGGCCGAGGCGCTGGATGGTACGGCGCAACCGGCGCTGCGGCGCCGAGCGGCGCCAGCGCGCGACGCCGGCGGTCACCGCCACGAGTCCGAGGGCGGCCGCGAGCCACACCCAGCCGGAGTCGCGCAGCGACGCGAGTACGATTTGCGGCAGACGACTCAATACTTCCATGGGCGGGGAGATGCGAGCAGACAAAGTCGCCAATAATACTGCAAGCGCCTCGGGTCACCAACTTTCCCAGGGTACACTGGCGCCTTGCACGGGGCCATGGTCGCCCGCATACTCGCACGGCACCGAGACCCCATCGACCAGGGAGTACGCCCGCATGCCAACGGCAGCACTCCATACGGCCGGGGCCCGCCGCCCGCGCGTCCTGCGCGTCGCCGCCGCCTGCATCGCCCTTGCCGTCGCCGCCCTGGCATCCACGGGTGCGGCCGCCGATCGCGCTGACCAGCGCTCCCGGTTTCTGGCGGCCGAACAGGCGCTGGAGGCCAAGGACCGGAGTGCCTTCCAGCGCCACCTCGCCGCCCTGGAGGACTATCCCCTCTACCCGTACCTGGTGTTCGCGGACCTGCGCAGCCGTCTGCGGCAGGCGGCTCCCGAAGAGGTGAAGGAGTTCCTGGAGACTTATCCCGAGATCCCCCTGTCCGCGCAACTGCAGCGCGCCTGGCTGGCGGAGCTGGCGCGGCAGAAGCGCTGGCGGACGTACCTGGAGTTCTACCAGCCCGACGGAAGCCTGGAGCGCCAATGCTGGCAGCGCCAGGCCCTGCTGGACACCGGCAAGCGGGACCAGGCCCTGGATGACATCGACACCCTGTGGCTGCACGGCTTCTCCCTGCCTGACGCCTGCGATGTCGTCCTCGAGGTCTGGGATACTGCGGGCGGCGTCACGCCGGAGCTGGCCTGGCGGCGCATTGTGCTCGCCATGCAGGGCGGACACCCGCGCCTCGCCCGCTACCTGCGCGAGTACCTGCCGGAGGATCAGCACCATTGGGTGCTGACCTGGTACGAGCTCTACCACCGCCCGGAGCGACTCGAGTCGGTGCGCCTCGAGCCCGACCGGGAGCGCACCCGGGAGATCGTCGCTCATACCCTGGTACGCTTGGCGCGACGCGACCCGGAGCGCGCCGCGCGCCTGGAGCCCACCATCGCCTCACGCTACGGGCTGACGCCGCAACAGCGGGCCATTGTGGTACGTCGCATCGGGCTCTCTTTGGCCTTCGCCGGGAACCCGGCCGCCGCCGCCTGGCTGGAGCGTGTCTCCGACGAACGCACCGATGAATACGTTCAGGCTTGGCGCATCCGCAGCGCTTTGGGCCAGCAGGACTGGGCCGGGGTGCTGCAGGCATTGGAACGTCTGCCTGCGGCCCAGCAGCAGGAGGACCGCTGGCGTTATTGGCGTGCCCGGGCGCTGGAGTCCCTGGGTCACCGTGACCGGGCGCGGGTGCTGTATGGCGAGGTTGCGCAGTCGCGCAGCTTCGAAGGGTTCCTGGCCGCCGATCGCCTGCAGATACCCTATGCGCTGCAGGAGCGCCCGCTGGTGCCGGACGCGGAGGCGCTCGGCCGGCTGGCCGCCACCGCGCCCCTGCAACGCACCCGCGAGCTGCTGGCCCTCGAGCGAATGCTGGAGGCGCGCCGGGAGTGGTATGCCGCCACCCGCGCCATGGACGAGGTGGACCTGCGACTGGCGGCGCGGCTGGCCTACGAGTGGGGCTGGCACGACCGGGCCATTCTGGCGCTCGCCCAGGCGGGTTACTGGGACGATCTCGACCTGCGCTTCCCTCTGGCGCATCAGGATACGGTGGTGGCCCAAGCCCGCCAGGCGGGCATCGAGCCGGCCTGGGCGTTCGCGGTGATCCGTCGCGAAAGCGCCTTCGATCAACGGGCGCGCTCCCCCCGGGGCGCAATGGGTCTCATGCAGCTGATGCCGAGAACCGCCCGGCACGTGGCCAAGCAGCTGCGGCAACGTCCGCGGCGCACCGCCGAGCTGTACCACGCCGAGACCAACATCCTGTTCGGTACCGCGTATCTGCGCATGATCATGGACCGCTTCAACGCCCACCCGGTGCTGGCTACCGCCGCATACAATGCCGGCCCCTATCGCGTGAGCACCTGGCTGCCGCAGCACAAAGCGGTGCCCGCCGATATCTGGATCGAGACCGTGCCGTTCCGCGAGACGCGCGATTACGTGCGCAACGTTCTCGCCTACACCGCCATCTACGAGCAGCGCCTGGGACGCAAAGGTGAGCCGCTGAGCCGGCGCATGCCACCGATTCCGCCACGGGACTCCCCGGCGGTGGAGCAACGCGCCGCAGGGGACACTTCGCCCGGATGACCGCGGTGCGTTTCCCGGGCACCGTGATCCATTCCACCCGGGAGCGGGACCTGGAGCTGCAGGTGGTGGACACATCCAGCAGCCGTTCGCTGCATTTCGGCTCCCTGTCGCGCCAGAGCAGCATGTGGCTGAGTGCGCCCACCCGGCTGCAGCTGCCTTACACCCGCGCGATGATGAGCGCCCTGCTGTTCTGCCCGGCTCCACGCCGAGTGCTGTCGATCGGCCTGGGCGGCGGCTCGCTCGCCAAGTTCCTGCTGCAGGAGTTCCCCGACTGCGTCGTGGATGCGGTCGAATCGAGCCCGGCGGTGGTGGACGTCGCGTACCGGCTTTTCCAGCTCCCGCGTAGCGAGCGCCTGCGGGTGCACATCACCCGAGGCGAATCGTTCGTCGCCGAACTGCCCGAGACCGCCCGCTACGACTTCATTCTCGCCGATGCCTTTCTCGCCCACGGCAGCGCCACCTGCATGCAACGCAGCGGTTTTTTCGCCGCGTGCGCACGGCACCTGTGCCGGCCCGAGGGCGTGCTTGTGACCAATCTATGGCGAGGCCGCAACACCGGCTACGTCGACAGCCTCGAGGCGCTTCGCGAAGCATTCGGCCGCCCCCCGCTGCGCTTGCCGGTGGGGGGACGCGGCAACGTCGTGGCCGTTTCACCCTGCTCACCCTGCGACCGGCGGGACCTCTCCCGACTGCGCGGCCGCGCGCACACACTGCAGCAGCGCCTGGACCTCACGTTCCCGGCCTACCTGCAGACCCTGAGCGACAGCGCCACCCTGTGGCAGAGGCTGTTGGCGAGGATCTGAGAATCCTGCTGAGGCTGGAGCGACACGGCCTCCCCGCTCGGCTTCGAGATGGCATGAACAGCGCGGATCGGGGGCTGCGCATCTGTTCTATATTGATGTCTCAGAGAGACCCGGAGAAGGTCAGCTGTCCCACTCAAATCGACCCCGCGCCGATCGGCTGGCGCTGACCGAAGCGTCACGTTCGCTACCCGCAAATTGCCTCGGCGGGCCTCTCTGCCCCCATCAGCGCGACCAAGGAGCCTACATGGGAAAAGCGTCCTCCGCCATCGCCGCGGCTGCGGTCCTGTTTGCCCCCGGCATCCACGCCGATTCGGTGATTCTCGACAATGGTGATCGCATCACCGGCACCGTGGTACGCAAGCAGGATCAGAACCTTGTCGTCAAGACACCCTACGCCGGCGAGATCACCATCCAATGGGATGCAGTTGCCAGGATCGAAACCGAGGCGCCGGTGGAGGTCATGCTCGAGGACGATACCGTGCTGCGGGCGACTCTGATTCCCGCCGACGAAGGCACCGTTATCCTGAAGGCGGGCGATCTCCTGCAGACCGCGCCCATCGACAAGGACCTCATCGCCCATATCAATCCACCGCCGGAGGTCAGCGGCCGCGGCGTGCGCTTCAGCGGCCGCATCGACATCGGTGCGGCGGTGGCGACCGGCAACACGGACACGCGGACCGTGCACCTGGACGCCGAGGCGGTGGCCCGCACCCGCGAAAACCGCTACACCGTCGGAGCACGCGCCCTGCACAACGAGGAAGACGGCAGAGAGAACGCCGACAACACGTTCGTCTACAGCAAGTACGATCACTTCCTGAGTGAACGCCGCTACCTGTATGCCAACGCCTCGTTCGAGCGCGATGATTTCAAGGATCTCAATCTGCGCAGCGCACTCGGCGCCGGTGTCGGCCACCAGTTCGTCGAGACGAAGCACAAGAACCTGTCCCTGGAAGGCGGCCTGACCCACGTCAACGACGATTTCGATGTCGCCGAGGACGATAGCTACTTTGCCGCGCGCTGGGCAGTGAATTACGATCAGTACCTTTGGCACGAACGCATCCAGGTGTTCCATCGCCACGAAGGACTGCTGAGCGTCGAGAACAGCGAGGATGTGATCATCCGCAGTCAGAGCGGGCTGCGATTGCCCTGGACCGCCAATCTCAACACATCGGTGCAGCTCAACGCCGACTGGGATCGCAGCCCGCCGCCGGGCACCGAGAGCACGGATCTCACTTACCTATTGAACGTGGGCTACAATTGGTGAGCCGCAGACCCGCTGCGAACGGGTTGCGAAAGGCCCTTGAACCCTACCATGTACGAGCGTTCCCTGCTGCACAACGACCCGCCCCCCCGTCGTCGCCGGCGCCGCTGGCCGCAGATCCTCACCATCCTGGTGCTGCTGATCGCAGCGGGCATCGCCTTGCTCCCCTTCGGGCTGGCCTACGGACTGCAGCGCTGGCTGCTCGCCCACGGCGCCGATCAGGTGGAGATCGGCAATGTGGATTTCAACCCGTTCACGGGCACACTGACGGTGGCCGATGTCCTGGTCCGGGACGGCGACCAGGTCGCCTTGCGGGCCGGGCGCGTGAACATGGCGATCGATTGGCTGCCGCTGTGGGAGCGTCATCTGGACATTCAGCGTTTGGACCTCGAGCAGGCGCTACTGCTCGTCGAACGCCCGGAACACGGCTGGCGGATCGGCGGGCTGCTGTTCGCAACGCTGGATGAGCCCGAGGCGAGCGAGCCTTCCGCATGGGGCCTCGGTGTGCATCGCGTGGAACTGCAGAACTTCGCCGTGCAGGTCCAGCATCCGGATGTGTCCACCCGGGTGCAAATCGATTCGGCGAGCCTCAGTCGCCTGGCCACCTGGGACGGAGACGAGAACGAGGGGCGGCTGCAGTTGCAGGGGCGTGTGCACGAGGCACCGCTCACCATCGAAGGGACCCTCGCACCATTCGCCGAGCGACCGCGCGCCGACCTGGAGGTCACGCTTCAGCAGGTCGCCCTTCAGGATTGGTATTCGCAGCTCACCGACGAGGCGGTGACGCTCGAGGGCACGCTCATGGCGCACCTCGCGGTCGCGATTCACCACCAGGAGGACACGCTGAGCATCATCCCCCAGGGCGAGTGGAGCATCGCCGGCCTGCGGCTCGCCGATGCCGAGCGGCAGATACAGGCCGCTACAGTCACCTGGACTGGAGAATTGGAGCTGACGAGCAGCGCCGAGGGCATGCGCGTGCGCGACTCCGGGCGTTATCGCATCGATGGGTTGCAGGCGCAGTTCGCCGCAGACACCGATCAGGGGACGTCCGGAGGCGTTCACATCGCCTCCGACACGCTCACCTGGGACGGCGAGCTGTTGCTGGAGGAACGGTTTCTCGGCGCGCCGGGGGTGAGTGCCGACGGGACGCTCGCGGGTATGGCCCTGCGCACGCAGCTCGAGGGCCCCGGTTTGATCGTGACCGGCGACGGCGCGCGCTGGCAGGGCAGCGTGCGCTACGGCATGCAGGATGTGCCGACCGGATACGAGCTCACCGGCACCCTGGAAGTCCGCGGGCCCAAGGGCATCACCGCGGACGGCGCGCCGCTGGCGTCGGGCGACCTGCTGCGCCTGCGCGGCATCGATGCCAAGGGCACCTACGTGCTGGCGGCCGAGGAGCTCACCCTTGATGGTTGGCGGCTGCTCGGTGCAGCGAACGGAGACAGCCAGGCGGTACTGCAGGGTGCGGCCGCCCGGATGGCGCCGGTCGCCCTGGACGACCTGCGCCACTTCCGCGCCGGAGAGATCGACCTGGGGGAGGTTCAAGGCGTGTTGCGGCGCGATGCCGAGGGCAACTGGTACGGGCTCCACCAGGCAGGGGCGTTGGTTGGCGGCGGCGCGGACCCGCGTACCGGACCCGGGCGCGCGGGCCTGCGCATCGACCGCCTGCAGGTCACACCGGGGAGTCGCCTGCGCATCGAGGATCGATGGGTTTCTCCACCCTACGCGTCCACCTTGGAGATCGAGCGTCTCGAGATCGAGGACCTGGACAGCCGACAGCCCCACCGCCCTAGTCCGATGATGTTGGAGGGGCGCCTGGACAAGCATGCGCCGGTGCGGGTGAAGGGTTCGCTGCGGCCGTTCAGTGCCGCTCCTGATGCAGCCATAGAGGCGCGCATCGAGTCCCTGGAACTGCCGGCGCTGTCCCCCTATGCCGCCGCGGCCTTGGGGTACCGCATCGACACCGGCCAGTTGGATGGCACCCTGGACCTGAGGCTGATCGACCGCCATCTGCGCGGCGAAGCCGATCTGCTGCTGCGCAAGCTGACCGTCGACGCCGTGCGTCCCGACGAGGCGGCCGCCCTGGAGCAGGAAATGGACATGTCCCTGGAGGCGGCCTTGGTCATGCTGCGGGACAAGCAGGGCGACATACGCCTGGAAGTGCCGATTCGCGGCGAGCTGGACAATCCGGAGTTCCGCTTCGCCAAGGTGATGCAGCGCGCCCTGGCCAACACCATGCGTAACACCATCGTGACCGGACTCAAGCTCAGCCTGCAGCCCTTCGGCGCCGTCGTCATGGCGGCGGAGGCCGCTCAGAATGCTGCCGGCGCGGTGCGGCTCGAACCCCTGGACTTCGTCGCCGGCTCGGCGACCCTGTCACCGGTGGCGCAGCAGTACCTGCGCCGCCTGGCGGCGCTGCTCGAAGAGCGTCCGGCCCTGCGCATCCGAATCTGCGGCATCGCCACTCCGGCCGATCGACGCGGGGCCACCGCGGCGCAGGGCGATGAGGCGTTGCTGGAGCTGGCCGATCGGCGCGCGACGGCGGTGAAGGACGCACTCACCGAGCGCCATGGCGCCGCGGCGGAGCGGCTGTACCTGTGCCGCCCGCGCGTGGACGAGGGGGTGCCCCGGGTCGAGCTTGCGCTGTGACCGGGGGCGAGCGATCCAAGGGAAGTCCGTGCCCGTGAGCCAGCCGCCGCACCTATGCGTGGAGGTGCTCTATCCTCGCTGCCTGAAGTAATTGACCGGAGCCCTGCAGACCCGGGTGCGCGGCCGGCTATGGCTGCAGGTGCTGATCGGCATGGTCCTGGGGCTGCTCACCGGCCCCCTCATCGGGCCGAGCGGCGGCCGGGTAGACCCTTCCGCGTGGCTGGGTACCAGGTATCGGAGCCATGCCATTGGACGACTCGCCGCTCATCGCTCGATAGTCCAAATGATATCCGCGCCGCTCGCCTCGCCGCTCTGCCCCTGAACACGCCAGTGCTCGTTGAGCTCGTAGCGCAGGGTCACCATGGTTCCCGACTCGAACAGACCGACGCCGTAGCTCATGTACAACTTCGGCGACAGATACTTGCCGACCGTCAGCCACGGCTGCTCCGATCCTGCGGCCCGTTCCACGCTCACGTCCTCGATCCCGAGGCGCTCACCGATGCGTTCGGCCAGCAGGCCGCCGCCGGCCAGACCCGCACTGGTGGCTGCCGACATCACCGCATCGCCTTCGGCCCCGCTGACCCGCTCCAGGGGCCGGCCGACCACCAGATAGGCGAGGATGTCGGATTCGGGCATGGTCGGCACCGAGAACAGGCTGAGGCGCGGATCGAGAGCCGTGCCCGTCACCCGCACTCCGACCCGCACCTCGTCCACCTCGCGCACCGCAGTGAAATCCAGCCCCGGATTGATGACCGGGCTCTCGCTGTACACCACCCGGCCTTGCTCCACCTGCAAGTCCTGGCCGTAGGCGGTATAGCTGGCGTCGTGAACCTCCAGCGTGCCCGTGGCGATGGTGATGCGCTCCGGCTGATCCACCAGGGTGACGGCGCCTCCCACCCGGCCCTGGAAGCCGAATCCTTCGAAGAAGACTTTGTCGCCCAGCTCCAACCGCACCCGGGCGATGGTCCGCCAGCGCTCCTCGGCGACCTGCTCCTCGCGCTCGCCGCCGACCACCACCACATCGGGGGACGTACGCACCGCCGGCGCCGCCGCGCGCGGCGCCAGGTGAGCCTCGGGAACGACGATGCTGCCGGTGATCTCGGCCTCGCCGGGACTGGCCGCGATCTGCAGCTCGGGCGAGGCCAGCACCCGGGTCTCAGCGGTGTCGGCCACCTGGAAATCCTTGCCCGACAGCGCCAGCTCCAGCGCCCACGGGTCGCCGGTGCCCAGACGAATCTCGCCCTCGGCGTTCAGCCGCCCGGGGCCGGAGCGCACCTGGCCGCGCAGCGCGATACGCCCCGGCGCGGCCTCCTGCAGCCGCACGTCCAGGTCCTCCAGGGTCAGTCCCAGGGGCGGCACCCCCGCCCGGGTCAGCGCCAGCTGGGCTGCGGGGCGCACCCGGGGGGCGGACAGGGTTCCGTCCAGGGTCACCCCCGCCTGCAGCGAACCCTCCAGGTCCGTCAGTTGCGGCACGAGGATCTCGATCAGCTCCAGCTCCCCGAGGCGTGCCTCCAGGGCACCGTCCAGGGGCCGTTCGGGCCAGGACAGTGTCGGCTCGAGGCCCAGGCGCACCTCCCCGGTTGTCGCACCGTCGCGCCCGAGATCCAGATCCAACTGCCCGACCAGCGCATCCTGTCCGCGGGTCACCTGCAGCCGCCCGCCGCCAAAGGCCCATTCCACCGGTCCGGTCGCTTCGCTGTCCAGCCGGGCCTGGCCCGGACCGAGGCGAAAATCCCCCTGCGCCGCCTGCAGCTGCTCGCCCACCAGGGCCAGCTCTCCCGCCCCGTTCAGCTCGCCGCTGATGGTCAGGTCGTCGGGCCAGGCGAAGGCGAACAGCGCCAGGGGCAGGCTTACCACCTCCAGCTCGCCTTGCAGCCGCTGCTCGGCATCCCAGCGCACGCCGACGCACAGCCGCGCCTGGTCCTGCGCCAGACAACTGCGCTCCAGGGCGATCCCTTCCCGGGCGACTTGCAGGGCGGCCGGCTGCGTCATGGCCCATGCACCGAGCTGCGGCGTCTCCAGGCGCAACTCGCGCAACTGGCCGTCCCAGGCCTGACCGTCCCAGGAGCCACGGGCGACGCTGCGCACACTGCCCTCGGGGGCGCGCACCTCGACCCGCAGCCGATGGTCCTGGGTGGGACCCTCCGCCGCCACGGTAATGCGCTCCACGGTGCGCTTGCCGAGCTCCAGGCCGCTCGCCACCACGTCCAGGTTCAGGGGCTCGCCCGGCGCGGCCGGAAGCGCAACGTCGGCCTTCAGGTGCGTCGCCTCGTACTCACGCCAGCGCAGATCGTGGCCCTCGGCGCTGGCCTCCACCACCGGCTGCTCCGGGGTTCCCTGAATGCGGCCGCGGCCTCCCAGGGAACCTTCGGCATCGGGCAGCAGATCTCCCAGGGCATCGGCGTCGAATTGCCACTGCAGGTCCATCTGGGCCCCGTACCGACCCTCGGCCTGCAGCCACGCACTACCGGAGCGCAGATCCAGCGCCTGCAGCTGCACCTCCTCGCCGTCTACGCTGCCGCTGGCGCTGGCCGAGAATTCCCGCCCCCGCAGCAGGCCCCCGGCGTCGGTGAGCTCCGCCGCCAGCTGCAGGCCGCTGTCCGGGAGCTCACCGCGCACCTGGACGCGGCCGTGCAGAGAGCCGGACCACTCGGCCGCGTACCAGCCGGGATCGATGTCGCGCCACTGCAGCTCCCCCTGCCAGGACGGCAGCGGGTCCCAGGTCAGCACACCGCGGCCGTCGACGGTTCCCTCCAGCACCTGGCCCTGCAGCTCCCGCAGTTGCACGCCCGCGGCGTCGCCGGCACCCGCCAACCGCCAGCGGCCGGGAGCGAGGCCCTCGCCGGCGAGGTCCGCATTCACCTGGAAGCGGTAGTCGTCCGGCGCGCCCTCGAGGCGGTACTCGCCCCCGCCGCTGGTCACCTGGGCGGCGCCGCGCAGTGGCCACTGCAATGACTCCCAGCTGCCCGAGATGTCCACGGAGGGCGCGTCGCCGGCGAACCCCACACGGCCCTCGACCCGCAATGCGGCGGCCTCGGGGCCCCGCAGAGAGAGCGGCTCCAGGTGCAGCACTTGATCGGCGAACCGCACCTGGGCGGCGAGGACCAGGCGGCCGGTCTCCTCCTGACTCCAGCCACCGGTGACCTCGGCCTGTGCCTCGGTGTCGGTGCCCTCCCCGGTGGCGGTCAGTTCCACCGCCGCCTCGGGCAGCTGGTCCCCCATCCGGCGCAAAGCCGTTTCCGGCACCCGCAGTTCGGCACGCCAACGGGGCTGGTCCAGGGGCGTGTCGATCTCGGCCTGGAGACGGGCGACCACCGGGGTTCGCAGCGCCTGCTCCAGGCGCACCGAGGCCCGGTCGCCCACCAGGCGGCCGGCGCCGGTCCACCACTGCTCCTGCCGGCGAATGCCCCATTCCGCTTCCACGTCCACGGGCAGGCGTTCGCTCAGGCGCACGCTGCCGTGGGCCTCGAGACGCAGGTCGGGACCCGCCACCGACAACTGCGCCAGGCGCACGCGGCTGTCCCGGACGCTGCCCGCCAGGGCGACACGATCCAGCCGCGGCAGGTCCTGATCACCCCGGCGCACCTGCAGGTCCGTCAGCTCCGCGTCCTGAAGCTCGATCCCGAGGGGCAGGCGCACCGGCAGCGGCAATGGCCCGGCGGGTTCCGCGGGACGATCCTCGGCGGGCGGCAGGCTCAAGCGCAGGCCCGAGAGCCGCAGGCGGGTCACCTCGACGCTGCGCTGCACCAGCGCTGCCGGACGCCATTGCAGCGACAGCTGCTCGACCGTCGCCGTGGTGCCCTCGTCCTGATAGCGGATCCCCTGCAGGCGCAGCCCGGCCAGGAAGGTGCCCTGGACCTGGTCGATGGCGAGGCTGCCCGGGGCGCGTTCGGCGGCGAAGCGGAGCAGCCAGCGGCTGCCCGGCTCGGTGCCGAAGACCAGGGCACCCGCCGCCAGGATGGCGACCAGAATTCCGGCGAGGCCCACCACTGTGAGCTTGAACCACCGATTGCTCACAGATCCGGCCCGATCCTCAGGTGCAGGCGCACGTCCTCGTCCTCGTCCAGGGGCTTGGCCACATCCACGCGCACCCAGCCCACCGGCGATCGCCAGCGCACGCCCACGCCGACGCCGCTCTCCAGATCGTCGCCGAAGGCATCCACGGCGTTGCCGATGTCGTAGAACACCGCCCCGCTCCAATCCGGGGCCAGGCGGTGCTCGTACTCGATGCTGCCCACCACCAGATGGCGCCCGCCGATCACGTCGCCATCCGCATTCTCCGGGCCGAGGGTGTTATAGCCGTAGCCGCGCACGCTGACATCGCCGCCGGCGAAGAAGCGCACCTCGGGCGGCAGCGCGGCGAACTCGTCCACCCAGGTGCTGCCCACGTCGGCGCGAAACAGTACGCGGCCGTCGGAACCGAGCCGGCGCACCCATTTACCGAACAGCCGCGCCTGCAGGAAGCTGGTCTCCGACAGCACCGCCTCGCTGGCGCCGCGCACGTCCAGCCCGACGCGGCTGCCGTGGGAGGGATACACCGGGTCGTCCGCCTTCAGCCGCTCCCAGCGGGCCCCCGGCATGAGCAGCGCACTGCTGCCCACCTGGTCGCCGATGGTGAAGTCCGACTGCAGGTAGGTGAGGGTGAACGCCTGGCGCCAGAATCCGAGCCGTTGCTCCAGGCCGATCGCCACCTCCGCCGCATCACTGCTGCTGACGTCGACCTCCTCTTCGGTGTAGCGCGCCTGCACGAACACCCGGTCGGTGCGCGGGTCCCGTACCGGGATGTCATAGCGGGTGCGGAAGCCGGTGCGGATCTCCGAGATCTGCAGCTCCGCGAGGAAGCGGTGGCCACGTGTGTTGACGTAGCGCCGCTCCAGGCCAAGGCTCGCCCGGGCACCGGTATCGGTGCCGTAACCGAGACCGACGCTGTAGCGGCTGCGCTCGCGGGCAGTGAGCTGCACCTCGATCGGCACCGTAAGACCGTCCGCGTGATCGGTGCGCGGGCGCACCTCCACCTGGGCGAAATAGTCGCTGTCCAACAGACCGTTGTTGAGCTCCAGCAGCTGGGCGCTGTCATAGGGGTCGCCGGGCGCGAAGGGGACGAAATCCTGCAGCAGGGCCTCACGAACCACCGTGGACTCGAACCGCACTTCGCCGAAGCGGTAGCGCGGCCCGGAATCGAGCACCAGATGGACGGCGGCCTGGTAACGGTCCAGGTCCACCCGCACTTCGCTGCGCGTCAGCCGGGCATCGAAGTACCCCCGTTCCGCTGCCAACTGCTGCAGTTGCCGCTTGGCCCGCTCGTAGGTGGGATGATGCAGCGGCGCGCCGGTGCGCAGAGGCAGGGCGCGCAGCAGCTCCTGGAACGCCGGGTCATCCTCGGCCTCACCCTGCACCGCCAGCTCGAGTGTGGCGATCGGCACCTGCGGCCCTGGGGCAATCGCATACCGCGCCAACCAGCCTTCCCCGGTGCGTTCCAGGTTCCCGTCCACCTCCACGCGGTAGTAGCCGAATGGCTCCAGGGCCTGGCGGATCTCCCGGGGCGCCAGTGCATGGTGGCGGCGCACCCGTGCCTCCGTCACCTCGCCGCCGTCCGCCAACGCCTGAATGCCAAGCAGGCGCAGGATGTTCTGCAACGGCTCGCCGTCCACTCCGTCCACCACCACGCGAACGCTCGGCGCGGCCAGGGGCGCGAAGCACAGACACATCAGCAACAGGCCGGCGCCGAGGGCGACGGCGTTTGGGGAGACAAGGGTTCGTTTCATAGGGTTGTCGGCTGAGCCGGCGGCAGATCCGTCTTTGCGCCGTCACGACCGCCCGTAGATACTACAGCATAGACGCCGCCCGACCGGGGCTCGGCGCCGAATCTCCACGCCACTCCAAATGAATCGGGAAACCCAAGCAGCGCCCGCGCCCACGCCTCCCGCCTGGCACACCAGCAACCCCAGCGAGGTATTCTCACAGCTGGATACCAGCCGCAGCGGCCTCAGCGAGGAGGAGGCCGAACGGCGCCTGGAGCGCCACGGCGCCAACCGACTGCCGGCGCCGCGGCGGCGCAGCACCTTGATGCGCTTCCTGCTGCAGTTCCACAACGTGCTGATCTACGTGCTGCTGGGCGCAGCGGCGGTGACCCTGGCGTTGGACCACCTGCTCGACAGCGGCGTGATCCTCGCCGTGGTGGTGATCAACGCGCTGATCGGCTTCATCCAGGAGGGCAAGGCGGAGAAGGCCCTGGATGCCATCCGCCAGATGCTCTCGCCGCAGGCGGCAGTGCGCCGTGCCGGGCGCCTGCGCACGGTGCCGGCCACCAACCTGGTGCCCGGCGACGTCGTCGGCCTGGCGCCGGGGGACCGGGTCCCCGCGGATGTGCGCCTGTACGACATCCGCGATCTGCGCATCGACGAGTCGGCCCTAACCGGCGAATCGATGCCGGTGGACAAAAGCACTACCCCGGCGGG
>Ga0209347_1004610_pt1 | contig 14125 bp, 12 predicted proteins | sample AutmiccommuBRH23_FD_187382 | JGI IMG/M metagenome (GOLD analysis project Ga0209347, IMG submission 187382) | Deep subsurface microbial communities from Mt. Terri, Switzerland - Autotrophic microbial communities BRH/23 (SPAdes) (version 2) | ecosystem: Environmental > Aquatic > Deep subsurface >... | reverse complement strand
AGCCAATTTTTACAATGGCAAGTGATGCTAAGATAAGTCCGGTTGGATTGATGATGGCAAACAATCCCATTCCGTATTGGTAAGCATTCACAATCACTTCACGGCCAATGCCAACGGTATCTGCCAAAGGCGAAATAATGGGCATGGTAAGTACGGCCATTCCTGAGGATGATGGAATAAAAAAGGACAATCCGTTATAGATAAAAAACAGTGCGTTGGCAAAAACACCTTTATTCATTCCTTCGGTAAGGGCGCTCGCACTAAAAAGTACGGTGTCGCTAATAAGTCCGTCGTCCATCAATATGGAAACGCCCCGGGCAATTCCAATAATAAAAGCAACGCCAAGCAATTCACCAGCACCTTTTGAAAATGCATTCACAAAATCAGATTCATTTATTTTGGCAATAAAACCAATGGCAATGGCGCCAACCAAAAATACGGAAGTCATTTCTATAAACCACCAATCGAGCAGCGCAACGCCGATAATCATAATGATGAAACAAGATGCAAATACAAACAAAATGAGTTTAAGCTTGTTGGTTAAGGGCACAATTTCCCCTTTGGAAAGATGGCCAAAATGAGCTTCCATCGCTTCTTTTTGATCGAAAATCAGGGATTTTGCTGGGTCATTCTTGATCTTTTTGGCATATCGCAAAACATATAAAATGCTGATTGTTATACAAATTATAAACATCAAAATTCTTCCTTCGAGCCCGGTTGTCCAGTTGATTCCTGCTGCATCCGAAGCAATGATGGTTGAAAACGGATTTATGGTGGAGCACATCGTACCAACGGAAGTACCCAGAAAAATACAGGCCAAACCAACCATAGCGTCATATTTTGCCGCGATAAATACGGGAATTAAAATAGGGAAGAAGGCCAAGGTTTCTTCAGCAAAACCAAAAGTGGTTCCGCCCAATGCCACCAAAGTGGTGGTAAGTATAATTAAAATATATTCTTTGCCTTTTAATTTATTTACCAGCCAAAAAATCCCGGCATCGAAAGCGCCGGTTAAGCTCATAATGCCTATCAATCCGCCAATAATCAACACCAAGAATATGATGTCGGATGCCGCGATGATTCCTTTGATGGGCGATTGCACAAATTCAAAAAAACCTTGTGAGTTTGATGCTGTTTTTTTGTAGGTATTTGGAATGCTTATGGGTTTTGTGATGGCGCCATCCGTAAATTTTTTTAAGGGAATTTTAATGTTAAGTTCATCTAAAGCAGATTGTTCGGCGGGAATCACATTTGATTCCCCCAAGCTTTTCCGTATAAAAGTATTGTCGGTGGCATTGTAAGCCAAGGTGTCATATTTTCCTGAAGGAACAATCCATGTTAAAACGGCAACAAGTGCAGCGATAACCAGCAATATGGTTTGTGCGCTAGGGAATTTCAATTTTCTCATTTACAAAGTGTTCATTAACAATCAATATTTTTGCGCTAAATGTAGGGTGACCTTCCAAAGGCTTGCTTCGGATTTGTAAATCTAAGATTTAAATTGATACGTTAATACGCGTTTTGAAAAATGATGAAATTATAAAAGCGAACCAGATGAAATATTTTTTAATCAAGGTTTATTCTGTGTCATTTGAAGCGAGCACCTTAAATGTCAGCTCTTTTTTATCATTTAGCCGATATTCATAAATGGATCTTCCCTGAATATGCCCGTCACTATAATCGGCAATGACCCATCTATTTCCGAGTAATTGAATTTTTCCAAAGCTCATAGTTCCGCCTAAAACGGCATCCGAAGGAATTAAGTCGGTTCTTTTTTTGAGTGCTTTTTCAACAAATTCTTCGGGATTGGCAATTCCCTGTCTGGTAAAATGAGCACCATTGAAATCTTTATCAAACCAGTTATTTTCTGCGGATTGGTTTGTATTTATTAAAGAGTCGTTTAAATTTTTTAGAAGGACAATTTCCTTTTCCAAAGAGTCATTTTTTAAGGTTAACTGTGCCTTAATATCAGGTAAATTTTCAGATTTAGTGACTTCATCTTTACAGGAAATGGCTAAAAAGCCTATTAAAAGTAACATTGCTATTCTTTTCATATTGTTAGTGGATTTTGCATAAAGGTTTACATTTTAAACGTTGGGTGTTTTAAATTATTTTAAAACCTAAAAAGTTCTTCTTTTCCCAATTTGAATTCACTCGATTTTTATTGATGTCATGCTTAAACTTCCGGCGACTAATTTATCGTTGAATAAGGTAAGGTTTTCTCCTTTTTGCTGTAATCCCAAAGTATAAATTAAGGGCAAATAATGATCAGGAGTAGGGATGGCAAGTTGAAATGCTTTCGACTGTTTTTCGTAGTTGATTAATGGCTGATAGTTTCCATCAAATAAATAGTTGTTGATGGATTCCCGTGCTTCAATGGCCCAATCGAATCCATAATTATCTTTGTCAAAATTTTTAAAATCAACCAAACCTAGGTTATGTACAATGTTGCCGCTGCCAATAATTAAGATGCCTTTATGCCTTAACGAATTGAGTTTTTGCGCCAGCTCAAAATGAGTTTGTGCCGGTTTTGTATAATCTATGCTTAACTGAACCAGAGGAATATCGGCTTTTGGATATAAATGTTTGATCACGCTCCAAGCGCCATGGTCAAGTCCCCATTTTTCATCCAATTCCACAAAAGTTGGACTCAATAGTTCTTTTGTGTTTTTCGCCAATGCGAGATTTCCCTTGGCGGGATATTGCACTTCATACAATTCCTTTGGGAAACCGCTAAAGTCGTGAATGGTTCTAGGCATTTTCATAGCCGTAACCTTGGTTCCGTTTGTAAACCAATGTGCCGAAACGCACAGAATCGCATTTGGTTTTGGAAGCGTTTGGGCAATTTCCCTAAATCCCGTCACAAATTGATTTTCCTCAATGGCATTCATCGGACTTCCATGACCAAGAAACAAAACGGGCATTTTTTCTGAATTTGAGAATGATTGTGAAATACGATGCAGTTTATTCAAATTTGTCATGGCGTGTACTGTAAAAGTTATATTTAACAAATTTATTTCTCAAACGCAATAGAAATCAATCTATCGATTTTAACAAAGATAAATAAATAATGGTGGGTTATAAGTTGATTTTTTATTTAATAGTTTGCGAAATTATGATGCTTTTGTCCTTAATTCATATTCAATTTCATCATCTGGCAAGTCGGTTAATTTGATAAAGCCGAGCCGTTCAAGAAGTTTTATGGCTTGGTTATTTTGTTTGGAAGTAACTGCCCAAATGCGGTTTAGACCTATATTTTTCAATCCGAAGTCTATTGCCAACTGCATCGCGTTGGTCATAAAACCTTGACCTCTAAATTGAGGCAGCAATACACAGCCCAACTCGCCTTCGCCTTTGCTAAGTCCGCGATAATAACCGCAAGTTCCCACTATTTTATTTGTTGAAATATCCTCAATTCCCCAATGAATAGAATTTCCATTATCATAATCCTTGTCTATTTTGGCCTGTATTTCAATCGCTTGTTCCACATTTTTTGCCTGTTTGGCATTATAGAATGAAATTTCAAGAAGGTCATTCAAATCGGATGCAATGATTTGTCGCAACCTAATTTTTTCATCAGAAATAATAGGAAAATTTTGGTAAGGCGGCAGATTCATTGTCTAAGATTTAAAGGCTTGTCAAATATAATAAAATCATTAATTAAACAACCTTCTAAAAAAGCCGCCAATTCCTTTTTGGTGGTAAGCATCACATTTCATATCATCATAAATATAAAACGGGATTGCAAACGGGGTTAGGAATTGTTTTCTCAATTTGGCGTCGTTTTCAATGCCACGAAGCACATTTCCCGCAATAGGCAATGCCAATGCAGATCCAGAGCCCTGACTGCTGTAAAAGTGAACATCGGGTGTGCTGGCGCCCACCCAGGTTCCTATTACCAAGTCGGGCGTATAGGCAATAAACCATGCGTCAGAGTAATTTTGCGCCGTACCTGTTTTTCCGGCAATATCTGCGTTAACGCCATATTGATTTCGTATTCTGGTTCCTGTTCCGTTATTTATGGCCTTTTCTAAGATCGCCGTAATCATTTGGCTTGTTTTTACGCTGAATACTTTTTCAAACTTGGCAGCTTCTCTTTCGTACAATATTTTTCCGTTGGTATCGGTTATTTTATCAATCATTACCGGATCGGTTGTTTGGCCTTTATTGGCGAAAGCACCGTAAGCGCCAACAATTTCAACAAGCGATAAATCAAGCGTACCCAGCGCTATTGATGGTGCATTGTCCTTTATTTTTGGAAAATTTAGTTTGCTGCAGGTATTCAGCAGCTTTTGCCTGCCCACTTTGAAATATAAATCAACCGTTGGCAGGTTCATAGAATGCGTTAACGAATACCATAAGGCAACAGTGCTGTCTTGGGAGAATTTATGGTCGAAATTTCTAGGTGCCCAATTTTCGTATTCTGAATAGACTTTTTCCTTATTCTCCAAATAATTGCAGGGTTCAAAATCGTTTTCAAAGGCCGTGGCATATAAAATAGGTTTAAAAGCCGAAGCAATCTGTCGGTGCGATTGCGCCATATCAAAAGGAAGTTTTCTAAAATCGTTGCCGCCAACCCAAGTAATAATGGCGCCATTTTTTGGATTGGTAATGAGAACCGCAGCATTCAGCATTTTATAATAATGCCATAAACTGTCTATTTTACTCATTTTTTTTGTGGTTACCCCATTCCAGTCAAATACTTCAATAGTTCTTTTTTCCTTGTCTTTTTTAGAAGCATTCGCCTGTTTTTTTAACCATTCCTTTTTAAAATTGTGATTTTCAAGTTCTCTGTCCAGCACTTTTTGCATGGTTGCCATATGCTTTTTGATGCCGTTCGTAGCCATTTTTTGGACCTGCATATTTAGGGTGGTGTAAATTTTAAGTCCGTCTGTTTCAAGATTGTATTCCTTGCCGTTTTCGTCTTTGAGATTTTCCAGCAACTCCAAACTTTTTTTCTTTACCTGATGCACAAAGTAGCCAGCGGGCGCATTTAAAGTTGCGTTTTCATAGTTCAACTTTAACGGTAATTTTTGCAGACTGTCAGCCTCCTTAACTGTCAAATATCCTTGTTTTCCCATTAAATCCAGCACCATATTTCTGCGTTCCACAGAGTTTTTGGGATTCAAGCGCGGATTAAAAGTGGTGTTTGCTTTTAACAATCCCACCAAAACAGCCGATTCTTCCACCTTTAATTTGCTTGCTGGTTTGTTAAAATACCTAAGGGAAGCAGTTTCTACTCCATAAAGATTTTCACCAAAGGGAACGGAATTCAGGTACAGCAATAAAAGTTCCTCTTTGGTAAACATATTCTCCATACGCGCCGCAATAATAATTTCCTTAATTTTATTTACTGGCATGCTCAACACACTGAAATTACTGCGGCCATATAAATTTTTAACCAGTTGTTGTGTTAAAGTGCTTCCGCCGCCTTTATTGTCGCGCATTAAAACACTTTTAAAAAAAACGCGAATATAGCTTTGAATGTCGTAGCCTTTGTGGGTAAAGAAACGCTTGTCTTCTGTGGCAATCAGTGCGTTTTTAAGATGATCGGGCAGATTTTCCCAGGCAATATTGGTGCGATTTTCCGCAAAAAATTTCCCGATCACCACGTTGTCGGAAGATATCACTTGTGTTGCTTCCTGATTGCTGATGGCTGCCAATGTCGCTTTGTTGGGCAATGGTCCAAAAATACCTGCGTATACGGCAAAAAAGAACAGAATGCTAAACAAAATGAGCGATGAAATTGCTATTAAAAAGTATTTCAGGTATTTTTTAAAAATAGGGTTTTTCAGAAACTGCATACATCAAAGTCTATAATATTGGCGAATTTAAGCTAAAGATTTTAGTAATGGCAACAAATTAATATTTGCGTATTTATTTGCTGAAGTAAAACTCATTTAAAACGATGTCAGGAAGACACAATTATCTTGCCAAAAAACCAATGGGCTTTTTGGTTTTTGAATGAAAGCCTATTTTATTTAAATTGAGTTTATGGGATTTTTGAGATGAAATATAGCAGATTTAGAATATTTTTCAGAATTATAATCCCTTAAAACAGGATTTGTACCACTCCGTTTCGTGATGGTCTTTTAAATTTTCTGCCATTATATGATTGGGGTCAATTTTAGAATACAACAATTCTAAAGAGGCAAAGTCTCGTTGGCTGATGACTTTAAATCCGTTTCTAAGTAGTTGGGCGGCGCTAACGCCAGCGCCAATTTGATATACTTTATTTTCGGCAAATCGGTTTCCGCTGTAAATAACCTGACTTCCACAGGCGGCACTGATATCCATCATTATGGCAAGTTCAACACCTTCGTTTTTTGCGATTTCAAGCATTTTTTCTGAAGCCTTAATCATTCCCTCGGTCCAGTCTTTACCAGTTTCTGTCAAAACTTTTGCTTTTCCGTTGAGTACATCAAAGCCTGTTCCGCCATGAATGTCGCACATTTCTCTTGGTGTTCCGAATGAAAATTCTTCAGGGCAAAATTTTATGATTGTTACTTTGTCATACTTCAGCAATTTAAGGGCGCTTGGATATTCGCCGTTCGCCGTTCCGTCGTAACCGCAAGTCAAACCAGCCAAACAAGCACTCATTAAAATTCTTAAAGGATTTTCCTTTGTGGGAATTCTTAAATTAAGTATGTCGTTTTTATGGGTCATTTAGTAGGACATTTCCTGGAATTTCTTTCTGAATTGCAAAGGTTTTCTAATGTTGGGAAATACTTCTCTTGTTCCGCCCGAACCCACAATACTAATGTTTCCGTAGCCTAAGATTCTTCCTAAAATGCTTTGGTCAACATTAACGCTTTCAATTTTTGAATGGTTCATTTCAAAAGTTTTTCTGCTTATTAAACCTGTTTTTATAATGACGCGCTTGTTGGTAATGGCAAATTCATCGGTATATCGGTCAATAAGCGGCGCTAAAAACAAGGTAAAAAGTGCTTTTAAACTGAAAAAGATGATCCAGTGATAAGTGGTTTCCAATTCAACGCGTTCGTCATTGATTAAATTGTCGTTTACGTATTTTCCCATTTTAAGTTGTCTTAATTTTTTTGAAATTTACTAAATATTTAGCGTGTAGGTAACTTATCGTTAAGAAGGTTTTAAATATTTATTTACAATCTTTATCAATTAATTTAATTTTTAAATAATCAAAAAATTAAACAGCCAGGCAACAACAATTAAAAAAGTCCGTTAATCTGGGCGTCGATTTTGTTGATTACAGAATATAAGTCTTCAGGATTGTCCACAAAATTTAATTTGTCAACATCAATTATCAGTAAATTTCCTTTGGTGTATTTGGTAATCCAGGCTTCATAGCGTTCATTTAATCGGCTTAAATAATCGATGCTGATGGAGTTTTCATATTCGCGGCCTCTTTTATGAATTTGCCCAACCAAAGTTGGAATGGTGGCTCTTAAATAAATCAATAAATCGGGCGGGGAAACCAAACGTTCCATCAATTCGAACAAAGATTCATAATTCACATAATCACGGTTGGTCATCAAACCCATTGCATGAAGGTTGGGCGCAAAAATTCGGGCATCTTCATAAATGGTTCTGTCCTGGATCAAGTTTTTGCCGCTTTCACGTATTTCCAATATTTGGCGAAATCGGCTGTTTAAGAAATAAACCTGCAAATTAAATGACCAGCGTTCCATTTCGGCGTAGAAATCATCTAAATAGGGATTCTCTTCAACAGATTCATAATGGGGCTCCCAATTGTAATGTTTGGCTAACAGTTTGGTCAGGGTGGTTTTACCTGCGCCTATATTACCGGCAATTGCTACGTGCATACTAAAAATTTAAGTGAATTTGAAAAAAGCTAATTTACTTAAATTTTTTATGTTTTACCAACACTAATTTCGATGCTTTAAAAAATTAACTTATAGCCATACCCGCGAACGTTAATAATTTGGATGGTAGGATCGTCTTTTAGTTTTTTTCGAAGCTTGGTAATAAAAACGTCCATGCTTCGCGCATTGAAGAAATCATCGTCTCCCCACAATTTTTTCAGGATAAAAGAACGATCTAAAACCTGATTTTTATGCTGAATCAAATGAGATAACAATTCCGATTCCCGGTGTGTCAAAGTTTCTAAATAACCATTCAAAACAAGCGTCTGATTTTTAACATTGAATAGATAATTGCCAATTTTAATCACTTCGGTGCCATTTTCATAATCGCCTCTTTTTAAAAGCGCGTTGATGCGAACGATCAATTCTTCCATGCTGAATGGTTTTCTTAAATAGTCGTTTCCGCCCAAATTAAAGCCTTCAACTACGTCTTCCGTTTGCGATTTTGCTGTTAAAAATATGATGGGAATTTCAGGATTTTCTTTTCTGATTTCTTTGGCAAGCGTAAATCCGTCTTTTTTGGGCATCATCACATCCAAGACCAACAATAGCGGATTTTCTCGTTTGTAAGTGGTGTAAGCAATTTCTCCATCGGCACAAAGCAGCACTTCAAAATTCCGGGTTTCTAAACTTTCCTTAATTATTTGTCCTAAAGAAGGTTCGTCTTCGGCCAGCAATATTTTTACGGGATTAGGCATTTGGCAATTCAATTTTAAACAAGGTAGCGTTTTTTGCATCGTAAACAATGGATATGGTTCCGCAATGTTTTTCAATAATATTTTTGGTGTAATATAAACCAATGCCAAAACCTTTTACGTTGTGCGTATTTCCTGTGGGAATGCGGTAAAACTGTTCAAAAACCTTGTCTTTCTGATTTTTTGGAATGCCGTTTCCGCTGTCTTGAATGGTAATGCCAACACTCTTTTTTTGAGAAGACAATTCCACCGTAATTGTTTTTCCGCCATATTTCAGCGCATTATCAAGAATATTTCCGATGGCATTTCCGAAGTGGAATTTATCCACATTTAAAACAGCATCTCCAATAGTATTTTTGAAGTTGATGGTTTTTTCCGTCGCTGTTATGTTATAGTTCGCAATCACGTGCTCAATAAGTTCTGCAATAATGACCGGTTGTTTGTTGAGCGCCAATTGTTGGTGATTTAAGGCTGCGGTTTCCAATATTTTTTCGACCATCACATTTAAATTGGCCACTTGTGAATTGGCGATGGAAATATATTTTTCTGCCTTTACTTTATCATCCAAAGCATTAAAGTTTTTCATCGCTTCCAATGCGGTTGAAATGGTGGCAATGGGTGTTTTAAATTCGTGGGTGATGTTGTTGATTAAATCGTTTTTTACTTCCGCCAGCTGTTTTTGCTTGTAAATGGTTTTTAACAAATACACCAAACTCGCTATAATGCTGATGGACAAAATCAGCGACAATAAAATACTGATGAAGGAATTTTTCAGTAAAATGGCTGTTTCATTGGTAAAACGAAGTTCTAAATGGCTTCTGTGCGGTAAATAAGTGGATTTTGAAACAACCGTCAAATGCTTTTCGGGAAAATTTTCAAGTTGGTAGTCAATGGTTTTTTTGTCGAAATTGTCATCGGAAATCCAATGAAAATAATCGTAAGTCATTCCGTAATCAATGTTAATATGGGTACGCTTGAGTTCTTCAGCCAAATATTTATCTAATTTCTGAAGGTCTAAAGTATCTCTTGAAATAGAGATAAAAACCTTGGAAATTAAACTGTCAATATTTTTTGGAATTACGTGGTCTGGCGTAAAAAAAGCATGATTTCTTTGGCTGTTGACGAATAAAGGTTTTTGATTTTTTTGCTTTGCAATATTTTGTAACGTGCTGTCCACTTTTTTTCGCAAACCCCATTTGGTATTGGTGCTCACCACGATGGTATCTAACTGGTCTTTAGAATTTTTTGAATTGGGAGACGTGAAAGTAATAATCCCCGATTTGGTTAAATTGGCAAAATAGGCTTCCACAGAATTGTCTAAACTTAACTGCACTTTACTGATTAAATTTTGCTTATTTAGTTCATATTCACGGTAATTCCAATACACCTGAACCGCAATGGTGGTAAATATGGTAACGCCAATAAAATAAACAACCCATTTGTAGTTTTTCTTATCCATAATCACAAAGTTAGGGACATAAATTGGTTTATAATAATCGCTTAACAATCGTTAACACTAATTAACTGAATGGTATTTTATTAGCGAGTATATTTGTTGGGAAAAATAACTAAAATCGCGTAAAATGATAAATATGCTGCTAAAAATTATGGTGTTGGTTTTTTTGTTAGTGCAAACCGCTTTAAGTGCCCAGGATTTTCAGGGAAGTGCCGTTTACCAAACAAAAACAAAAGTTGATATGGATTTGGCGGCTTCGGGAATTCCGGCCGACAGGATTAAGCGGATTGAGGAAATGATGAAAAACCAAATGGAAAAAACCTATATTTTGACATTTGACAAAACGGCTTCCGTTTATAAAGAAGAAGTAAAATTGGATCAAGGAGCGACTGCCGGTGGCGGTCCGGGAATGCGTTTTGCCATGATGGGCGGCGGCGCTTCAGGAAAATATTATAAAAATACGCAAACAAAAACATCAGCCAAAGAAAATGAGTTCAGCGGAAAAAACTTTCTGATTAAAGATGTATTAAAAACTTACGAATGGAAGATGGAGCAGGAAACCAAAATGATTGGCAACAACTTGTGCTTTAAAGCAACCACCATTATTGAAATGCCTGCAAATGCCAACAGTTTTTCCTTCGGAAGAAGAAATAACGACAATAAAGTAGAAGAAAAAGAAGAAGAAGAAAAAATAGAATTGGTTCCTGTAACCGCTTGGTACAGTATGGACATTCCCGTAAGTCACGGTCCCGGAGATTATTGGGGATTGCCAGGTTTAATTTTGGAAATCAACGCAGGAAACACGCAAATCATGTGCACAAAAATTGTGATGAATCCCAAAGAAAAATCCGATATCAGTGAACCAAACAAAGGGAAAGTGATGACCCAAAAAGAATATGATGCGATGTTGAAAGAAAAAATGAAAGAAATGCAGGAGCGTTTTTCAAACGAGCGCCAAAAAAGTGGCGGTGCAGGTTCTGGGATGCATATGAGGGTTAATTAACCAAATAGGTTTCACGACAATAAATTCCAATATTTTGAATTCATAAATTGGCGAAGTTCCCTTTCCTCTAAAAATGGTTGGGGATAGGAAAATAATTTAAAATCCAACATTCAACATTTAACATCCAACCGATCATTCTTTAAATGAAAAAGTCATTAGCTTTCCTCATAACAATAATATTCCCTTTTGTCATTTTCTCACAATCCATAAAATTGGAAGGAACCATTAAAGACAAAGCAGACAAGCCTTTGGAAATGGCAAACGTGATTGCTTTTAAAAAAGGAACCAACATTTTGCAGTCGTATTCCATCACCGATTCAAAAGGAAATTACAAGTTAAGTTTGGATCAAAATGAATCCTATACTTTAAAAGTAAGTTATCTTGGTTTCAACACCAAAAATGTGGAGATTGTTGTTGGCAAATCTGCTTCGGATATGTCACAAAATATTGTGCTGGAGGAATCCAGCGAAGCCTTAAATGAAATATCAATCACCTATGAAATGCCGGTGAAAATTGTGGGTGATACCATCGTCTACAACGCCGATTCGTTCACTTCGGGAAAGGAAAAAAAGCTGGAAGATGTGTTGAAGAAATTGCCTGGAATTGACATTGATGCCAATGGCGAAGTGGAAGTGGAAGGCAAAAAAGTGCAGAAAGTGTTGGTGGAAGGAAAAGAATTTTTCGACGGAGATTCAAAACTGGCGACACAAAATATTCCTGCAAGCGCCATCGATAAAGTACAGGTGCTTAAAAATTATAACGAAGTTTCGGGAATGCGCGGCGTTACCAACAATGAAGACAATATTGTCATCAACATCAAACTAAAACAGGGAAAAAAACGATTTTGGTTTGGTGAAGTGAATGCCGGCGCCGGCGATAACGAAAAATATACGGCAAAACCCAAACTGTTTTATTACAGTCCGGAAAAAAGCATCAACCTGTTGGCCGATTTCAACAATATTGGCGAAGCACCGTTTACCATGCGCGATTATTTCAGGTTTACCGGCGGTTTGCGCAGTGGCATGGGCGGCAGCGGAACCAGTTTTAACGTGTCATCGGGCGGATTGGGTTTTTTGACCGCACAAAATAACCGCGCACAGGAAATCACTTCAAAATTTGGCGCATTGAATTTTAGTATGGCGCCCAAAAAAACCATCGATTTTAACGGTTTTGCCATCGTAAACGATTCAAAAACAGATATGTTCACACAGTCGAATACCGTTTACAACAAATTAAATATTACCGATATTAGTGAAACTTCGGCCACGCAAGGCAGTAAATTGGGGATGTTAAAATTTAGCACCACCTATAAACCAACCAATGATGTGCACATCAGTTATGATATTTTCGGAAAACTGTCCGAACAAACTGAAATGCTCGACGTCACTTCAACCCGAAGAAGCGCCGATGCCTACAAAGAAGAAAAACCGGCAACCTTAAACCAGAATTTCAACCTCTATTACACCATCGACGATAAAAATATTTTTGCTGCGGAATTGCAGCATCTTTATGAAAAAGACAAGCCTTTGTACAATTCTTTGGCAACTTCACAGCCGTTTGAAATAATTCCTTCCAACAATGCTGAAGCCATTATCGACCTAATCCAGCATAAAAAAACAAGCACCAACAAACTGGAGGTGAAGTTGGATTATTATTATCTGTTAACGCCAAAAAGCAATATCAACATCACGTTGGGAAGCACGTTGAGCGACCAAAATTTAACATCAAAAATTTTTCAAAATTTAAGCGACGGCAGTGTGCTTCAATTTAATGATGAACAACTAAAAAATGAAGTGAATTATAATTTTTTCGATTTGTTTTTGGGACTTCATTACAAAGTGGTTTCTGGAAAATTCACCTTTAATCCGGGCGTAAGTTTGCACCAATACATCACAAAAGACAACCAATTAGGGACAGAAATTACCAAGAACCAAACAAAATTATTGCCCGATGTGTATGCGAGCTTGCAATTGAAATCGTCAGAAAGTCTGCGTTTCAATTATTCAATTTCCACGCAATTTTCCGATATAAATAAAATTGCGGAAGGCTTTATGTTGTCCAATTATAACTCTTTAACACGCGGAAACAGGTTGCTGGAAAATGCGTTATACCATCGTTATTCCTTAAATTATTTCAGTTTCAGCATGTTTTCATTCACCAATCTAAATGCTTCTGTGAATTATAATAAAAAAGTAAACGGCGTAAAAAACAGCACAGAATTGATTGGCGTTGACCGAATTTCCTATCCAATAAATTCTAATTTGGCCGATGAAACGTTTTCTGCAAATTTAAGATATGGCAAAACATACAGCCGATTTAAAACGAATTTTAGCGCAAATTTCTCAAATTCAACCTTCAACAATACGGTTAATAATGAGGAAATAAGGTCGAAATCGCTTTCCCATGGTTATCAGGCAAGCGTGGCCAGTAAATTTAAAAATGCACCAAATTTTGAAGTGGGGTACGAAAAATCCTTCTCCGAATATTCAAAAACAGGCAGTACCACCGACAGGCCGTTTGCAAATATGGAAATTGGTTTTCTGAAAAACTTCATTTTAACGGCCGATTATAGCTATTACAACTATAGAAACGACGAAAATACGGTGAAAAACACCTATTCATTTTTAAATGCAAACTTGTATTATCAGCAAAAAGACAGCAAGTGGGAATTTAAAATTTCTGCCAACAATTTAACCAATAACACGTCCATGAACACCGACAGTTACAACGAAATTTCGGACAGCAATACCACTTCCCTGTACTTTATTCAGCCAAGATTGTACCTGTTTTCAGTGAAATATAATTTGTAGGGCGTTTCCCGCCAGCTGGCGGGTCGGGCTTTTCGCTCAAATCTTTCATTGGGAAGTTTTTATAAAAACTTCCCAATGAAAGAATATCCGCTTCAATCCCTTACGCAAATCATTTAAAAAATGAAAATGAATAAAGAAAAATGATTTGCGTTCTTTGCGTTTTTTCTTTGCGTCCCGATAGATTCTGTGTTGATTTTCAATTAAAATATTAATTTTTTTGTAAATTTGTCAATAAGTCAGTCATAGAACTAGACTCTATAGCGTGTTTAAGCCATTTGTGCTTGCACGCTATTTTTTTG
>Ga0209347_1004609_pt1 | contig 14128 bp, 14 predicted proteins | sample AutmiccommuBRH23_FD_187382 | JGI IMG/M metagenome (GOLD analysis project Ga0209347, IMG submission 187382) | Deep subsurface microbial communities from Mt. Terri, Switzerland - Autotrophic microbial communities BRH/23 (SPAdes) (version 2) | ecosystem: Environmental > Aquatic > Deep subsurface >... | reverse complement strand
TTCCGGGAGCCGTCTCTAAATCTCTTCACAAAGACCAGCAGATCGATTATCTCGGCTATCATTGACTGGAGTTCCCCGGCCGTGACGCCGCCTGCCTTGATGGCCGCCCTGACCAGCCGGTGGATGGCCTCCATCTTGCCGTAGTTGGTGTGCACCGAGGTGAGGCTGCCCTCGTGCCCCGTGCCCATGGCCTGCAGCAACTCGAAGGCCTCGGCCCCCCTGACCTCGCCCATTATTATCCGGTCCGGCCTCATCCTTAGGGAGTTGACCATGAGATCGTATATCCCGGCCTTTTCACCGGCCTCCAGCTGCACCACATGTTCACGGTCAAGGGCCAGCTCCCTGGTGTCCTCCACAGTCAATACCCGCTCGCCGGGGGGGATGAAGGAGCACAACCAGCGCAGCAGCGTGGTTTTGCCGCTCCCGGCCGCGCCGGCAATCACTATATTGGCCCTGCCCTCCACTGCTGCCCTGAAGAATTCCACCATTTCCTCCGAAATAAAGCCGGACCCCACCAGTTCCCCGGTGGTGAGAATCTTCTTCACAAACCGCCTTATGGTTATCACCGGGTACGGCGAGGACGGGGGAATCACGGCGTTGACCCTGGATCCGTCCGGCAGGCGGGCATCGACAAGGGGGCTGGAGAAGTTGACCTTCCTCCCGCACCTCTGCACAATCCGGTGCAGGACATTTATGACCTCCTCGCTGTTTTCATACCGGAGCCCGGTTTTTTCAATGACACCGCTGCGCTCCACGTAAATGTCGCTGGGCCCGTTGATCATCACCTCGCTTACCTCCGGGTCGCCGAAAAGAACATCCACCGGCCCAAGCCCGGCAATCCTGCTAATCACGTAGCTCTCAACGCCCGGATCCTCACATCCCAGGCAGATCCTCACCTCGTCCCGGATGAGGTCCTCCATGCTGCCGTTTGACTTCAGTAGGGCCTCCCCATATTTTTCCACCAGGGCCTTTCTGATTCTGGCCACTATTTCCCTGTCCGCCTGGACCTCCGGACCGGTACCTTCCGATATCCCACCTGCCGGGGACCCTGCGGCCCTTCTGGCACCAGTCCCGGATTCCAAAAGTAATTGGCTGGAGGCATCACTCATTAACAACACCTACCCCTCAGGCCCGCCCAGGTTGTCGGGCAGGAGGCTCACGCTCTTGGCGTTTACCGCGGCGTACAGCAGCTTTTTGGCGTCCTCCCTGTCCAGCAGGAGGGTAATCTCGCTGGTGGGCCGGGCCTGGGCGTCCCTTGCGCTCTTGAGGTCCTCCAGCAGGGGAAGGGGCCTGTTTGATGACACCACCTTTATATTCCCGGCCACATCCAGGGCCCTGTCACTGTTTTTGTCACTGTATACCGCCACCGCGGATACTATGTCCCCGTCTCTGATCACGTCCGGCCAGCTTACCTGGCCCGACTTGAGAACGATAAGCGTCTCGTTGGGCTTCAGTGCGCCGTACGCCTCCACCATATTGCCGGGGCTTCGTATCACCTTGGTGCTGAGCAGGGTCTCACCCTCGGTCAGGGGCATCCCCGTGTACGTTCCGACAATACTATCCAGGGAAACAACCATTTTCGAATGATAGTCCCGCCTGGCTATGGCCTGCAGCTTCACGTCCGACGGCCCGATTTTCTGCATGGGCTTCAGGTCCCTGGCCACAACCACCACATTTACCGGCTGGTACACCCCCACCAGGGCGTAATACACACTCAGCCCGGCCAGTGCGCTGACCATTAACGCCACGGCCCACAGCGGCCCCTTTCTTCCCGGCGCCCCGGCTTCCCGGGTTAGTCTTTTAAAACGCAACCTGGAAAACAAGTATTCATCCCTCCCGCAACGGTTTTATGTAAGTCTTCAATTTAAGTCGCTAAATTGGTATGTTCCGCGCCAGCAGCACCCGGTTTAGCATCGGAGTCCATTATAATCACCGCCCGCCGGCCGTGTATATGGTGGGCACCTGCTCCACCGGCGGATCCCGAGGCAGGTAATAGCACTTGTCGATACTAATATCAAGGCTTTTCAGTTTTTCTTCGGTCTTTTTCACGTTCTCCTCACCGTCCCGGAAATAGGTGCTCACCAGTACCATGTCCCTGTTTTTTATTAGGGCCTCGGGGCAGTGAGGGCACCACCAGGAAAAGAACAGCACCGGTTCTGCCGGATCCAGCGTCACCTCCCTGCCGTCCCGGTCAAAAACCTTAAGTCCACTTTCGGTCACTGTTCCCTTTTTTACCCCACCCACCCCGGCGGCGCTCCCGGGATCCTCGCTTTTCCACGCTCCAGCGACGCGAAGCGCGTCCCGGAGCCGCTCCTCTGTGCCGGGAGGTCTGTTTTTCACGTTTTCTCTGTGCACGGGCAGGGGCAGGGTCATTAACACCAGGACCAGGGATGCGGCCGACAGCCCTGCCCAAAACCTTCTCTGCTTTCCCCGTTCAGCCGAAAGGAAGGACAGCAGCAGCAGCAATCCCTCTATTCCCGCCAATGCCATGCAATCCGGGCAAAAATACCGGCTGAACACTCCCTGGTACCCCAGCAGTGCCAGGTGGGAAATTAGCCACAGGATCAGAAACGGCCTTAAAACAACCTTTATATTTAACGCAAACAGCAGCGCCGCCATTCCGAAAAGTACCGCCCCCCAAAGCTCAAGGGGAATGCTTAACAGAACAACCCTTTTGCATACGCTGCAACCCGCCAGGGCGACGCTCCTGTACATGCCGTAAAGGCAAAGTATTGAGGCCGGCAGCCTATACAAGCCCCGCCACCTCCCGCACCAGCACGGCCAGGGCCAGGCAGGTGCCGAAGGGGATGGCGGTGGCCGGCACGGGGGCCTCCGGGTCATCGGGCAGTTTCTCCCACCCCACATCCCCCCTGGCGCCCAGGGCCTTCAGGTATATGCCCCTCAGGAACCCGGCGGCGCGCTCCCTCAGTATGCCCGCCCGGAGATACTTCACTATCCCCCAGGCCAGGCCGATAAGGGTAGCCGCCAACATTATGGAGTAAGTGGCCTGCAGCCCGTGCCACACCCCCAGCACCGCCATCAGCTTGACATCCCCGCCGCCCATGCCGCCCATCAGAAAGACTACGTAGCCCAGAAAAAAGAAGGCGGCCCCGGAGAGCAGTGAGTGCAAGGCCGCCTCCTTCCCCTCCATTATCCTCCAGGCCAGGGCCAGAACGAGCATGGGTAGGACCAGCGCATTGGGCACCAGGTGCCGGCGGGCATCAATAAAGGCAATGGCCGCGGTGCCAGCCAGCAGCAGATAGTGCATATCGACCACCTCCCAAACCTTTTAGTACTCAACGGCGACGATGCGCCTGATCAGCAGCCAGCCCGCCAGGATCAGGCCGGCACAAACCCCGAGAAGCTTAAGGCCCCCGGCAGTGTTGAAAAGGGGGGCCATGTATTCGGGGTTGAGCGCCCTCATGCCTCCTACGGCGGCGAAGGGCATGGCCAGAAGGACATTTGAGGTCATCCTGCCCTCCGAGGTGGCCGACCCCACCTGGGCCCGGAAGGCCCTGCGGTCCCTGATGCCGTCGGCAATCTGATCGTAAACCATGGCCAGGTCGCCGCCTGTCTGCATGTGCAGCCCGGTGGCGGCAGCCACCAGTTCCAGATCCCGGGACTTCACCTGCCCCCCCGCCTCCTCCAGTGCCCTGACCAGGGAGTGTCCGGTGCGCAGCAGGTGCAGCGCCCTGCCCAGCACCTCCCGGGCCGGGGTCAGGGCCGACAGGGCCGCCTGCTCCAGGGCCTGCTGCACCGACTGGCCGGCCCTCAGGGCGGCCGCCATCTGCCCCAGGGTTACTTCCAGCTGCGCCTCGAAGGCGGAGCTGCGTCCGGCTATTCGCCTCCTTACCCAAATGCCGGGGGTGATTATGCCCAGCAGCAGGCCCACCGGCGCCAGGGCAACCCTTCCGGTCACCGCCACCACCACTGCGGTGCCTGCGGCCGCCCCCACCCCGGCGGCTGCAGCAAGGTGTACTCCCGGCACCCTGAGGCCGGCGGCGGTGGCCTCCCTCTGCAGCGCCGAAATCCACTTATGACCCCCGTCAGCATGTGCCCTTTGCCGCACAGACTGCCAGTGGGCGTACGTCCGGTGCACCCTGAACCCTATGCAAAAAAGCAGCACCGCCGTGCCGGAAAGTGTACCCGTAAGCAGTATCAAAAGCCCCGAATCCATTATCCGTTCACCCCCGCCGGCAGCCTGACACCCTGCAGATGAAGCTTTTCGGCCCGGCTGAAGGGGTGCTTTCCCCTCACCCAGGTTTCCTTTTGGGAGTTGAACCGGTAGATTTCCCCCGTGCCCACCACCGCCAGGGCGCCTGTCCTGACAACCCCCGTGGTCTCGCATATATGGTCGACTCTTCTTCTGCCGGTTCGATCCTTGCAGACGTGCACCACCAGGTCCACCGCCCCCGCGATCTGCCCTATGATGGCCTCGTAGGGCAGGCCCATGCCGGCCATCTGGATCATGTTCACCAGCCGGCGGTTTAACATGTCGTCGGCGCTGTTGGCGTGGCCGGTGGTCAGGGACCCGTCGTGGCCGGTATTCATGGCCTGCATCATGTCAAAGGCTTCTCCCTCACGGCACTCGCCGACCACGATCCGCTTCGGCGCCATCCTCAGGGCGTCGGCCACCAGGTCCCGCTGGGTGATCTCCCCTTCTCCCTCCACATTCCTGGGCCGGGCCTCAAGCCTCCTGACATTGCCGTGCTGCAGCTGGAGCTCGGCGGGGTCCTCTATGGTGATGATGCTTTCATCCTCGGGAATGCAGGCGGCCAGGGCGTTTAAAATGGTGGTCTTGCCGGAGGAGGTGCCTCCGGAAACCACCATGTTCAGCCTTCCCTTCACACAGGCGCTCAGGAACTCCAATATTTCCTTATTCATGGCCCCGCCGGCAACCAGCTGCTCCAGGGACAGTTCCCTTCTGAACCGCCTGACGGTGAAGGTGGTGCCGTCCACGGCCACCGGGTGGATATGGGCCATCAGCCGGGATCCGTCCGGGAGCCTGGCCTTTACCCGGGGGCTGGACAGGTCTATCCTCCTGCCGGTGGGGGCCAGCATCCGGTCCAGCACATCCCGGCAGTGCTGGTCATCTCTGAAGACCACTGGTTTTCCGTTATCATCCGTGGCCGGGGCCTCGCTGCCTTCCATCTCTATCCTTATCAGTCTGGGATTAACTACTTTGATTTCCGTAACCCTGTGGGCCTGCGGCCCGGAGAAGTACTGCTCCAGGGGGCCGTATCCCAGCAGGTCGTTGGCCAGCTCCTCCGCCAGGCCCACCTGAGCCGGCCTGGGCAGCCCCGGGGACTCCTGCTCGACTATTTCAAGAATTTCCATTCTCACTTTGGCCCTCAGGGCCGGGGAGTGCCGGTCAGCCAGTTCCTGGACGGTGACTTTCTCCTGTATCCTCTTTTGAGCCACCGGACGGATTCTGCTGAACAGCTCCTCCCTGCCGGTTGATTTTTCGCCTTCCGGCCCCTCCCGGCAATCCCCCCTGGCCTGGTCCAGCCTGGTCTGAAGTCCGCTTACTGCAGTGGCCTTCCTGTCAAACATATACCATCCCTCCTACATGGCAGTCTTCCTGCCGATCTTGGCCAGCAGCGAGGATAGCAGACCTCTCCTGCGCGCCCGGGGCCCGAACTGGTCCCCGCCGAAAACGGGGAATATCTTGTTCAGTGCCTCCCGCACGGAAATAGCGTACTCGCTGTGCGGGTCGCTCAGCACGAAGGGGTGGCCTATCTTCCTCCCCCGCCTGACCCCGGGCTCGTAGGGCAGCTTGGCCAGCACCGGGTAGGGCTGATACCTGTTCAGGTCCGCTATGCTCAGGCTTTCCGGCTCGTTGTATTTGTTCACCACCCGGTAGCACTTGCCGGAACACCCCAGTGCCGCCACGGTGTCATTAAACTGCTCTATCCCCGCAATTTCCTGGTCGTCCGGGCAGACCACCACCAGCACGTAATCCGCCAGCTCAATGGTGGCCCAGGAGGCGTCGAAGGTGATGGAGGGCGGAAGGTCGCAGATCACCAGGTCGAAGTGCCGACGCAGCACACCCACCACCTTGCACACCAGGTTTCTGTTCAGCTCCACTATTCTGTCCGGCGTGGACACTGCCGGGAGAACCCATACCCCGGTGGGGGTGTGCCTGACCATGAACTCCTGCAAGTCCTCCTCCGCCGGGCTGTCGCTGATGTAGTGCCAGTTCAGCACGCTCCTGGCGGCCAGATTCTTTGGGGTACCCAGGTTCAGCTGCACGGTGATGTTGCCCGACTCGTTAAAGTCCGCCAGGGCCACCCTCAACCCCACATCGGACTGGGTTGCTGCGGCACAGGCCATAGACACGGAGGTTGTGGTCTTGCCCACCCCGCCCTTTATCCCCGAGGTCACTGCCAGAACAATGCGTTTGAAGGACTGCATCTGTCCCGAAGACCGGCCAGCCCCGGACCCGCCGTGCAGGCCCCGGGGGCCGGTACCGGGCGCCACCAGGGGCATCTTTTCCGCCTGCCGCCGCATGTCTTCCCGCACGGCATCCACCTCCTGTTCGATCATGCCGGCCAGGTCATGGCCCGTCATGGACTTGGTGAACACCTGCTTCACTCCCAGGGCCGTGGCCCGGCGGTAAAGGTCCATGCTGGGGGTGTCTGTGGCGATGAATATCACCGTGCCCGGCGACACCCGGGCTATCTGCTCGGCCACATCCAGCCCGCTCATGTCGGCCAGCCCCAGGTCAATCACCGTTGCGTCCGGGGCGCTGTCCCTGGCCATGCCCACGGCGTCCCGGCCTCCCTGGGCCAAAGCTATCACCTTTATGCGGTGATGACCCTCGAAAGCATTGCGCATCCTCTCCCGGTAAGCCGGGTCGTCATCCACCACCATCATCCTGATGCCGGGGTCATTTTCCGGCCACATCAGCACTCCCCCCCGTGAATAATTCTTCCTCGGTCACTCCCCTGCTCTGCTGGCCGGTGACCTGCCCCAGGGGGTTTAAAGCCACCAGCACCTTCCCCCTGGCCATGGCCAGGGACACCCGCTCAGCATCCCCCGGCGTAAGCGCCACAGCCACTCCGCTTTCCTCCCTGCCCGGCTCCCCGCCGGCCATGGCCGGCACCGATATCACCGGAGCGCCCCACACCAGGACCCTGGTCACGGTGACATTACCCTTTGACCCCGGCACATCCACCGTGCCTATCACGTCCAACCTGTCCCCGGGAACCACCTCCAGCCCCCGGCTGGCCTCCGCCGGCAGGGCCATCGCTCTCCATTCGGGCCTCCCGGTATAGGAAAGCCTGGCGGACACCGTGCCGCCGACGGGGGACAGTTCCGCCAGGTGCCTGGTGCGGACCGGGTCTCCGGCGGCTATGAACGTCCTGACATGACGCCCAATCATTTCATCGTAATTCCGGCCAGTTATGCGGTCGCCGGGTACCGCCGCCCTGGGAAATTCCCTCACTTCCAGAACCTCTTCAGTCAGTGTCTGCCCGGGCTCCAGGTCCGTCCTGGCCACTATCACCGGCTCTGTGGGAATAGCCAGGCTTACCGCCTTATAAACCAAAACCCCGGCCACCAGTGCGGCGGCCAGGGCCGATAATATAAACCATGATCCCGGCGAGCCGGTGCGCAAGTTTTTGAATCTCAATTTCAATCCTCCTTTCCTGGCATTTGCTCCGGCGCTCCTTGGACTGGCGCTGCAGCCCGGCCGGAATGCCATCGATAATCCGGTATATCTATCAGTCCGGCTCCCTCACAAAAACTGCGGAATCGGAAACGGACAATTCCTTTTCCCAGGGGGATCCCCCAAAAAGAAGCATCAGCCCCGGCACAGCCACCGGGGTCCGGCAGGTCACCCTGCTACTTACCATTTGCAACTGCGGGCTGTCACGCCGTACCACAACAGTTGCCCGGCCGGGATAAATATTGCCGGCCGCCAGCATCTGGTAGCCGTTTCTCTCACCCTCCCCGGCGTCCCCGGTTATCGCCGCCGTCCGCCCGGCCTCCCGGGCCGCCGCCGCCACAACCAGGCGGTCCTTCAATATGAGGGCCAGGTTGCAAACCCCGGCCCAAATGAGAAGAACCAGCATACAGGCGGCGACGAATTCCAGCATCACCGACCCTCGCCGGTCCCCGTTAAAAAGCTTCATTAAATATATCACCCCCAGCCGCAATGACATTCCAGGGACAGCTATTTCCCCTTGCACGCGTCCGCCGGGGCCCTGTTCCGGCCGTATACCATCCCTTCCCTCAGCACCTGGTAAAAGCTCGTTGCCTGGCCGCAGTTATCCACCGGCAGGGCAGCAATGCCTACTATGTTTAAAAAGGCTGTACGGATATTTCCCCGTATTCCGGCCATCACCGAGGGGTAATAGCGGTCGCCCTCCCGGCTGTATACCTCCACCTCCCGGGCCACCGGCTCCCCGCCGCCTTCGGGCCTGAGCAGCCCGGGGTAGTTGATATCCATTATCTGTCGGGCGATGCGCCCGGTATCGGAAGGGTACTCAAGCCACCTGTGGCGTATGCCGAGAAAGAAGTCACACCTGCTGCGGCGCCAGCCCCCCTGCCCAATCATGTAGCTCTCGGTGCCGGTACGGTCGGTGATGGGGTCGGAAACGCAGCAGCACCGGCATTTGCCGTCGTCGCTGCAGCACGTTTCACAGTGCCCCGGCCTGACGCTGACGGTAACGTACCTCACGGCAGCACTTGCACCGGCCAGGGCCGCAGCGTCAACAGCAGTCTGGGACTCCTCCCTGGCCACCCAGACCCTGGCCAGATCGACTCCCACACCGGCCAGGACCAGAATAACCGACAGCAGCATTACCGTGAGGAACAGCACTGTCCCCCTCTTATCCTCCAAAAGGCCGCATCTGCCAGCCATAAGTCCACCTCCCACGCTACCGGCACCCGTACCAGCCGCCGCAGTGCGGCTCTGTGTTTTCCGGTTCCTGCAGACGTTTGCCCACCCCGTAAATGATTGTTTTTTTAATATCCAGGTGATCCTCCCAGGGCTTGCCCCCCAGGAGGGCTGCAAAACCCGGGGCCAGAACCGGAACACTGTACACTGTCTCCGCCCTAATATTTTCAACACCCGGCCCCGGCTGGTCAACCCGGACCGTTGCGCTGCCGCCGGCTAACCCCCCGGTCTCCAGCGTCTTCAGCCCGGCCGCCCGGCCCGCCGCGGCACTGCCCGTGCCCACAGTGACTCTCCCGGCGTCCCTGGCTGCAAGACAGGCAACCAGGTCGTTGTTGAACAGCACCGCAAGGTTGATCAGCCCTATAATCAGGGCCATGAAAACAGGGAAGACCATGGTAAACTCAAGCACTGTGCTGCCTTTCTGGTTGGATAAAACTTTCATGGGCCACCCCTCCCTCCCTTACCACTGCCTGTATAAGCCCCCGCCGCCGGTTATGTCGGTCTCGATCCCACTGTCGGCCGGCTCCGGCTGGTAAGGCTTGACGACATCAATGGTGCATCCTGCTGAATTGTTGCCCGGGCTGCAGTCCTCCACTCCAACGGGCATGGCTGTGACGGTATAGGCATAGGATCCCGGATCCCCGGACTCTACCGTGAACAGCACCTGTTCCGTCCGCCCCTTGGCCAGGGCCACCTTTCTGGTATAACTCTCCCTGCCGTCAAACAGCCTGACTGTAATGTCCACCGGGCCGTCCGGGCCATCATCGGCACGGCTGACCACCGCCGTCAGGTTCACGGCATAGCCCGGATAAATATCACCGGCACCCTTCCTGGTCAGGGTTACCGAAACGTCGGTGCAGGCTTGCCCGGCCCGGTAAGGCACCTCCATCCTGTTGTCCCCGGGCCAGTCTCCCCTCAGGTAATTAATTTCGTCGGGAGGGTTGTCGTGCCCGGGGTTGATCATGGCGGCAACAGGGTAGGTACCCTCCACGTCAGGAGTAAAATTGAAGGGGAACTGCTTTCTCTCTTCCGGCCCCAGATCCGTGGTGATGGTACCCTCATCAAGAACGGTGCCGTCAGGACGCCTCACCTTCCATACTGTTCTGGTGGCCGCAAAGGACCTGCCGGTGTCGTTTCGGACAGTGACCAGCCCGCTGACCAGTTGGCCCGGCAAGCCGGAACCGGGGGTGAGAACAACACCGGTCACCCTGAGATTGGGCAGGTCCGCCGGAACCTCCACAGCCTTGACATTGTCGGCGTTGGTAATCTCCGACCAGTCCATATACCTCCAGACATCCCGCGGGAGCACTTTTACACTTTCGTTGACCCCGGCGGCCAGGGACACCTTGTCGCCGGCCAGGCCTTCCGGCAGACTCCACTGGAAGGTGAATTCCCGTTTGTTCTCCACCGTACCGGCGGGAACGCTGTACTGGAATACATTGTCCAGCCCGGCCACGGGCCGGAAGTTTCGCAGCGGTATTAGCCTGCCGTTTACCGCCACCCCAAGGGGAACGGCATAGTCCTGACTCAGCTCCATCTTTATACCCATGGCATCGAACAGTCGGCCGGTGACCGGATCGGACATAAAGGAGGCGTCCGGTCTGGCTTTTATAACCACCCGGCCTGTGTATGTCTCCCCAGGCCTTGCCTTGTCAGTTCCCGGATCTATGCTCTCAACTGTAAAGTTGGGGAGTATGTCCCAGCGCACAAATATGGTGTCATACCATACGCCGCCCAGGTCGGCCCGGTTGTGCCAATGTCTGACTGCCCCGGCCATGCCGGGCCTGGGATCGGCCAGCACCTTGAAATAGTCCTTTACCCTTTCGAAGTCCCCGTAAAAGGCAGGGTTATTGGCAAAGCTGTTTTCGTCCCCCTCAAAGCCGATTCGCTTGTGATAGGTCTGCAAAGCCTTTATTATGACACCCCAGGAGTAGTCAGAGAAACTTCCATTGTCGCCCCTGGCCAGACCTTTATTCCATGGTTTGGCGATCATATCCTGCTTGGCTGGAGAAATGTGATGCTGGACATCATCGGGGAAGTAGTCGCTGGCAAATAAATCTTCTCCGTTCCAGGTATAACCTAGATAGCGCGGTTCCTGGTTGCCGGGGTGACCCAGACTGATGCCGTTGTCCCTCTCCCAGGACGTAGGGGCTGTTTTCCAGTCATTGTTAGGAACATCGCTGGGCAAGCCATAGACCAGCATGTCCCGGTCAAGGCGTGCCTGCAAAGATACTGGACTTCCATTTACCACTCCACTAAGCTCAAAAGGAAGGCCTGTTATCTCAAGTAGGCGCTGGAGTCTATTACCTTCTTCGGCCTGCGCCGGAGAAAACGAAAACCCTGTCAGTAACAGGGTTAAGGTAAGAACAAAGTATACTTTTTTGAGCATGTCGGTTCAGGATCCCTCCTTCGCTATTATTGCTTCCACGAAGCACCCTCCTACCGATCCAACAGACACCTTGTAACTGTTTATTAAGTACTCTTTCCATGGTGCACGTTCAAACCTACCGCTAGATCTGGTCTTTTCGGCCACCTGCCCGGCATAGGCCATCATTTCCTTTACCTTTTCCGGCTGGTTCGGAAAATGCCAATTTAGTACCTTTTCGATAGGACTAAGATCCAGTTCCACGTTCCGGATGTCGGAGAGATTTCGAACCCAGTTAATATCCACTACAATACAGTTATCTTCTGTATCATAACGAAAAACAAAATAGCTATGACCACTGTTCTGTTCGGCTTCCTGCCGTATGGCATCATCCCAAGTGGACTTCTCCCAGGCAGGAGAGTACGACCAGGATGAGCGGTATGGTTCCGTCACAACCCCCAACAATCCTTCCAGATCCCTTACTATTTCCGGCTTACCGGCCAACTCCTTGATATACTGCTTTACCGCATCCACCTCCGGCTTGACTTCACCCCTGGGCCAGCACAGAACGGTCTGGGTGGCCTCGTCCCACTCCACCTCAAAACCCAGCCCTTCTACTATGTACCGGGCCGGGAGATACGTCCTCCCCTCGCTGTCATTCAGCACAGGGGATACGTCAATTTCCCTGGCCAGGCCGTTGGCTGTGATTTTGGGTACGCCGACAACCATTTCCACGGAATTGGCCCCCAGCGTCAGTCTCACTTTTTGTTGCACCCCGTCCCAAGCAATGTTTTCATCCGTCACCCCCAGGGCGTTACCCAAGTAGCGCACCGGCACGAAGGTCCTGCCGTCTTTGATGAAAGGCCTGGCGTCCATCTTTATGCCGGGTGTCTGGTTATTGACATAATACTGGTTCAGTCCTATGACAAACACCACACTCTTAACCAGCTGCTTTTGCTGATCTAAAACGTCAACCCGGGTTTCGGCATTGGCCGGGGTTATGTGCCTCAAATTGATGGTGATCAGAGCCAGCACCAAAATCAAGACAATGAACAAGGAAAAACGTCTGGGCATAAAGACCATCCTTTCCTTATAATCTCTGCACTCCTATTCAGTCAGACAGCAAACACATATCATTGTTCGCCATTTTACACCTCCATGGTAACATAAATTAGGAATCCTGGAAATATTCAGTTAAAAATGTAAAAACCGGACAGAAGCCCGGCTATCAGAAACATATTAAACAGTACAGTATTGAATGTGGACAACTCCCGGCAAGACACTTTTCCAGCAAATATTAATCGGAACGGCGGGTTTCCCTGACATCGTCCCGGGCCTTTCTGGCCGCTTCCTCTATTTCTTTAGGTGTCAAGCCGGAGGCGGCTACCCTTTGGGAGAATTTTTCATGTAATAATCTCATCTTATCTTTTGATTCAGCATTAATCTGTTTTTTTACCACATCCGCCATTTAGGACACCTTATTCCTTAATTTTATTTTTCTGCCCGGCAGCTATATTGATATTGAACATCTTTGCAAACTCCCGGGATGCAGCATCATTAAGCGTAAGATGACAGCTGCATGCCTCCGAAACGAGGAGAAAAAACAGTTTTTCCAGTTCATGCTGGTCAATTACCTCAAAAAGGAAAGCACACCCCAAAATCCCCAGTGTCCTGGGGTTGTCTATTTTGAATTCAGCGCATACCCTTGCCACCAGCTTATCATTCGAGGCGCATAGAAAACCTTTTTCATAGGCTGTGCATATCAGGTGCCTGTCATAAACAGAAAGTTGTTTCCTCGTCTGGCCCAATTTTACAAACAGTTCATAAGCCTCGGCTGTTTCAATAAATACTTCTTTGTAATCAACCTGTCTTTTGATTTCACTGAGCTGTTTATCACCCGTAATCTCAGCCATGAGTTCTAAGGGGATGTGAAGTTCAGAGAATACCAGGTTTAAAATGTGCAGGGAGTTCAGCTCGTAAAAATCAAACAGTACACTGGCATCCACCACCACGGGCCGGTTATAAAATCGCTTCAGATTCATTTTCACTGTACCATTCCCCGGTCATTATTCTTGCCTGGGATAAAGGTATCTCCAGAAGCTCGGAAACCTTGCTCAAAGAAATCTCTTCACGGTTAAACAGCTCTTTGACTACAGCAGTCCAGTAAGCACTCTTTTTTATTGCCTGCATGGGCCGGGGCTCTACCGTTAAATAGCCGTTTTTGTTGAGATACCCGATGTGGATGCCTTTCTGCTTTTCCGTTATATAACCGTAATATTCCAGGGCATATATCAGGCATTTGGCGCTGACCTTGGTTACACTCTTAACCTCCAAAACTTCTCTCAACACAAAATCCCTGTTTTTTAACATGCTTCTGTATTTTTTTATTAAAGACCTGGATACCAGGAAGCACATGGCAAAATGATTGGCCACTTCCTCGTTGACGTTTTTCTTTTTGCCGTAGGTGTGGCTGAAATAGTTGAAGCCCTGTAGATACTGTTCCTTATGAAAAATCAGGTGACCCAGCTCGTGTATGGCGCTGAATATCTTCCTTTCTTCCGGTATTCCTGCGTCGTCGTTAATAACAATAAAGCTGCCGTACTCGGCGGAATATGCGGACACGGCGAAAACAGCGCTATTGTCGAAGGGAAATGCCAGCACGTTGATTCCGTTTTCCTGCAATATCTGATAATAGTTATCCGGGATTACGTCGGCCACTCCGAAATCTTCCCGCTTCTTAACTGCTATTTCTTCTATCAGCTCTTTTTCTTCCCTGTTCAGCCTGCTGCCGGAAATCCGAAGTTTATAGGATTCCGGCACCAGCACCAGTTTCCTCCCGGAAATATCCAATAAATCGCAAG
>Ga0209347_1004608_pt1 | contig 14132 bp, 12 predicted proteins | sample AutmiccommuBRH23_FD_187382 | JGI IMG/M metagenome (GOLD analysis project Ga0209347, IMG submission 187382) | Deep subsurface microbial communities from Mt. Terri, Switzerland - Autotrophic microbial communities BRH/23 (SPAdes) (version 2) | ecosystem: Environmental > Aquatic > Deep subsurface >... | reverse complement strand
ACCGGAAAAAGCGTAGGCGAAGAACGACGGCAACAACGGCGCGTTGCACGGGTTGAGCAGCGCCAGCACCCCACCCAGAAAACGCGCCAGGTAGCCGATGTCAAGCACCCTCTTGCCCAAGCTCTCGGTGCTCGGCAGCGTCCTGGCGACGCTGTTGTTCCTGACGACGATCAGCTTCCTGTTCACCACCCCCGGCGTCGCCGAGGCGGCCGGGGGCGGATTCCCCGCACTGTCGTCGACCGGTCAGTTCCTGCTCAAGGATGTCGTCCTACTCGGGGCGTCGCTGTGGACCCTGGCTGATGCCCTACGTGCGTGACCCACACGCGGTCGACGATGGGCACCATGGGCACCGTGGTCGATGTCGGCTCGGCACGGCACGCCACCGCGGTGCGATTCGGCCCTGGGCGGCAGGCATTGTCGCTCGCCGTCCGGCCACGGTGACGAAACGCTGACAGCTGCGCATTCGCCCGTTACCCACCACAACATCTACTGTACTGTTTGGTACAGCGCCGTTGGGTCGCCTGGTGATCGTTGTCTGCGCAGCGGCGACCCCCCGAACCTGCCGCCTGCGAGCCCGTCTTAAACATCTGAAAGGCAATACCTCTTATGAGCAAGGTCAATGTTGTCGGCCCGGGCAGCATCGTCGCACCGCGCGAGCTGGTTACGGTCTCGGGACAGGCCGTGCGGATTCCGGATCCTGACCACCTGGTCCATCTGCAGTTGCGGCGCTTCGCGGGCTGCCCGATCTGCAATGTGCACCTGCAGTCGATGGCGCGGCGCCACGACGAGATCGCCGCCGCCGGCATCCGTGAGGTGGTGGTGTTTCACTCCAGCGATGACGAACTGCGCCGCCACGGGGTCGAGCTGCCGTTCGCCGTCGTCGGCGATCCGGCCAAGCTGCTCTACGACGAGTTCGGTGTGGGCTCCTCGCGGCGGGCCATCCTCGACCCGCGCGCGCTCGCGCCCGTCGTGGCCCAGCGGATTCGCCGGCTCATGACCCGGGGCGCCCCGATCCCGGAACCGGTCTACAACAACGACCCCATCGGCGGCACCCTGGGGCTGCCGGGAGACTTCCTGATCGGCTCGGATGGCGAAGTGGTCGCCGCCAAGCGCGGTAGCCACGCCTACGACCAGTGGTCGGTAGACGAGCTGCTCGCCCAGGTGCGGTGACATTCGTCGGGGTCGCGACGTGTCGGTGCGCCAGGGTTGCTTCTATATCCTTTTCGAGATGCCAGCATCACCACCGACCGGCGAATCGCGCCCGCTCCCAGCGACCGCGCGCGGTCAGCGGGCCCGCGCGCAGATCGTGGACGCCGCGGCCACGTTGATGTATCAGAACGGCGCGAGCACCACCAGCCTCGATGATGTGCTGGCCGCCGCGGGCGCCGGCAAGGGCCAGATGTATCACTACTTCGACGGCAAGGCGGATCTGGTGGCCGCGGTGATCGAGCGCCAACTGGAGTTGGTGCTGGCCGCGCAGCAACCCGAACTCGACCACACCGATTCTTGGGAGGGCATCCAGGCCTGGATGGCTGGCATCCTGCGCGCCCAATCCCGCGGCGGCGGCCCATTCGGGTGTCCGCTGGGAACGATCGCCGCCGAGCTGAAGAACGACGAGACATTCCGCCCCAGCCTGGATGCGGCGTTCGCCCGGTGGGAGGCGCCGCTGGCCCGCGGGCTGCAGGCGATGAAGGATCGCGGCGAACTGGTGAGCGACGCGAGCCCGGCCCGGCTGGCGGCCATGGTCATCGCGGCACTGCAGGGCGGCATGCTGCTGGCCCGCGTGCGAGGCGACGTCACGGTGCTGCGCGACGCGCTCGACGGTGCGGTGACCGAACTTCGCCGCTGGGCCGCCGCGCCCAAGCCGGTGAATCCCGCAGCCGTTCGGCATCGACCGCGGCGCACCCGGTGACCGCTCAGCCCCCTCGCCGACCGCTTTTCACGTAGTCTTCCAGGGTCTGCCGTATCGCTGCGCGTCCGCGATGCAGCAGCACCCGCTGATTGCCGGGGCTGATGTCGAGCACTACGCAGACCTCGGCGGCGTCGAAACCGAGCATGTCGCGCAGCGTGACCACGGTGCGCTGTCCCTGCGGCAGCTTGTCCAGCTCACACCGGGCGAACTCAAGTAACTCGCGACGCAGCGCCGAGCCTTCCGGGCTCTCGGGGAACGCCGCCGGTGGCTGTTTCCAGGAGCCGGCGCCGCGTTCGCCGGGGCTGTGAAAGCGGGCCGGATCCACCGTGGCTGCACCGAAGTCTGTCAGGGTTTCCTTGCGCCGATGATCGCGAATGCCGCGTTGCTTGGCGATATTGCTGAGCACCGCGAAAAGCCAAGTCTTGAGCGAGGATCGGCCCCCAAAACGCCCGATCCCCTTCACCACGGCGATCCAGGTCTCCTGCACCACATCCTCGGCGGTCGGACGGTCGGCGACGTAGGTGCGCGCGACACGCAGCAGCGCTGGCGTGTACTGGTCGACCAGCTGGGCAAAAGCGCGCTGATCACCGGATCGCAACGCTGTCAGCAGCGCGGTCTCGTCGGGTGCCCGGCTCACCACGAGCCGGCCGTATCGGCGAAGGCCGCCAACAGGCGGGCACGATAAACCGGATCCAGCTGCTCCTCGCGGATCGAGCCGAGCGTGCTGATGGTGACGCGCAATTGGTCCAAATAGGCCGCACATCCCTCACATCCGCGCAGATGTTCTCGAAGCGCGCCCGCTCGTCGACATCAAGTGCGTCCTCCAGATACGCCGTAATCAGTTCGACCATCTCCTGGCACCGCAATGGGGGAGACCCCACCACCAGCATCCGAAGTCGTCGCCGCTACCGACCTGCCCAACCAGTTCGTGCCCTCATCGTCGACCCTCGATGGTCATCGCTGTTCCTCTCGGGTTGGGCCACCTTCGCGGTAGCTCGCCGCAGCTACCATCCAGGGTGACACGACACCGCCTTGTCGGCGGGAGTCGTCACCATTCCGTCACGGCGCCACGGTAAGCACCTCCTCGGCCAGGCGCTCGCCGCGATCCTCCTGCAGGAAATGCGCCGCGCCGTCGATGCGCACCTGACCGGTCGCGCCGGGGATGAGGTCGCAACACAGCTGACCGGCTTGCGGGAAGGGGAAGATGGGGTCCTGGTCGGAGAACGCCACCAGGGTCGGTTTGTGCCACCGCGACAGCTGGTCGGCGATCGCGGTGTTTCCTTCACCGGAGGTGAGCCGTTCCTGCTGCCCGATATCGGCGCCATCATCGGCGACTGTGTCGAGCCGTCAAGTCTCACGATCAGTTGGGCGACTTGTCGCAGTGTTCATCGAACATGGTCGGGCTCTGACTCAGCGGCGGGGCGGCGACGAATCCGGCGCCGCCATACCACTGTGGTCAATGCCAGCGCGCCGAGTGCGGCCAACAGCGGCCATACCCCAAGGGTGTCAACCCGCTGAACCAGCCAGCTTTGGATCCGGCCGGCGAACGCGACGATCGGGTCGTCGGGACCGGCGTCCAGGAAATACAGTCGGATCTCGTAATAGCCGTAGTAGGTGACATAGAGCCCGGTAAGCAGAACCACGACACCGGCGATGCGGCCGATGTGGGGAAGTACGCGCCGCATCACCCCGTCGGCCGCCGTCCCGACCAGGGCCACGGCGAGCGCGGCAACCCCGATCGTGATGGTCATGCCGACGGCGTAGGCGACAAAGGCCGCGATGCCGGTGATTATCGATCCTTGTTTGAACGTTGTGCTGATCACGGCCAGAAACGGTGCAACCGTGCACGACAGCGAGGCCACCGCGTACCCGAGGCCGTAGCCGTACATGGAGCGCAGCCGTGTTGTCGGTGCCCCGCCTGATGGCCGCGGCATCATCAGGGCGATCTCGCGACCCGACAGCAGCCAACCCGCCAGCGCGATCAGCAGGACGCCGATGATCACCGTGGCGAACGGGAGATACTTCTGCACCGAGGCGATCAACGGTGACACGAGTAGCCCGAAAGTGCCGAACACCGTGAGGAATCCAGCGGACATCGCCACCGTTGCCGCGCCGGCCCGGGCCAGTGCTGTCGGCCGGGATACCTGGCTCGTGCCGGCGATAACCAACCCCAGATACCCGGGCAGGAAGGCGAACCCGCACGGGTTCAGTGCTGCCACCAGCCCGGCTCCCAGGGCGAAGCCAAGCGCAGCGGTGTCGATCATCGGGCGGTCAGCGCTTCAGCCCGGGCGGTGAGCTCAGGTTCGGACAGTGACCCGCGAACCACATCGACGGCGAGCACGTCCACCGAAACCCCGCGTGCTTCAACCCCTTTCACCCACCACTCCCCTCGTTCATCGGTCCGGCAGTTCAGCGGCGATCGGCCAAACAGTAAGGACGGGACAGCAGCCGACGGAAGTGCACACCAGGAGTCGTCACATTTCCGTCACCCATGTGGCCCGAAGCGCCGCGTACCTCGTCGTCGCAGCCCCGGCGCCGTGCGCTGCGCGCCGCTGATGCGGCAGGCGGGCAATCCTGTCCGGGCAACCCCCGTGTCACGGGTCGTTGACCCGGGAGCGTCGTTCCTCGGACAAGTGATCGCGCAGGAACGGACTCGAAACACGGTGGACGGTCGATTCGTGCGGTGGGTGGAGGACTCCCTGATCTGCTGGAGCATCGCCGCTAGATCAGGATCGTGCGGTTGCGGCAATTGGTGACGGATTTGTGACAGGCCAACCCATTTGAGGTAGGTCATGCTGTTTCGGATGGATGCGCCGGTAGCGTGGGTCGCGGATCGCAGCCATCACGCTGACGGCCGGTCGCTCGGCGAACGCGCGAACTCGGTCGTTTGCCTTCGATTTGGTTTGGGAGGAGTCGCCATGATCCGGCGTCTGATCGTTTCGCTTGCCGCCGCCGCGGTCATCGTCGTTGCGTTGGGTTGGCAGCCCGCCGATCTGTATACGGCACAACCCGGCACACCAGTGCGTGCCGAGGTCATGCTTGTCGACAATGCCGTGCCCGCACAATTGCAGTTCAGCGCCAAGACGCTTTCCGGCCAGGATTTTAGCGGCGAAAGTCTGCTGCGCCAGCCCGCCGTGCTGTGGTTCTGGGCGCCCTGGTGCCCGGTCTGCCAGCGCGAGGCACCATTTGTCGGAAGCGTCGCCAGCGCGAATTCCGGCGTAACATTCGTCGGCGTCGCCGCGCAGGACTCGGTGTCGGCGATGCAGGAGTTCGTCAGCAAGTACCCGGTGCGGTTCAGGCACCTGGCCGACACGAACGCCGCCATCTGGGCGAAGTTCGGCGTCACCTACCAGCCGGCGTACGCCTTCATCAGCCCCGATGGCAGCATCGACGTGTACCGCGGCTCCCTGTCCGAAGCCGAGCTGACCCAGCGGGTGCAGGCGCTGTAACGGCGACGCACCCACCGCGCTCGGGTTCGCGCCGAGCGGTGAGCTGGTGGTCGCGCTCAACCGGCGGCAGGAGGACACGAATGGTCGGATCGACAGCGTAATGCCGCAGACCACCGACCATTTGGTGGCCCGCTACCGGGCATCGGGGCGAGTCTTCACGGCCGCGGGAGTGCGCTCATTCGCGCTCGATGCCGGTGCGCCGGACGCCGAACCCGTACTGTGCGTGCACGGGGTCCCGGCATCCGCCTACCTGTACCGGAAGGTGGTGCCCGCCCTGGCACACCGGGGCCTGCGCGGCATCGCCGTAGATCTGCCCGGGCTGGGGCTCGCCGAGCGTCCTCCGGACGCCGACTACACCTGGAGCGGGCTGGGCCGCTGGCTGCTATCCGCCGTTGATGCGCTGCAGCTTGACCGCTTCCACCTGGTCGTCCACGACATCGGCGGGCCGATCGGATTCGAGATCGCCGCGGCAGCACCCGGCCGGGTCCGGTCGCTGACCCTGCTCAACACGACCGTGGCCGTGGCGAGCTTTCACCGCCCGTGGATGATGGAACCCTTCGCCCACCCCGGTCTTGGCGAGGCCTGGCTGGCATCGTTACGATTGCCGGGCGTATTCCTGTCATTGATGCGCTACACCGGTGTCAGCCGGCGTGTCCCCGCTGCCGAAATCGCCGCCTATGTCCCGTTGTTGCTTGGTGACGACGGCGGGCGGGCCTTTCTGAAGATCATGCGGGGTTTCGAGTTGACCGCCGACAAGCAACGCCGTTACGTGTCCGCGGTGCGAAACACACCGTATCCAGTGCAGATCGTCTGGGGCGCGCGCGACCGCGCCCTGTCGTGGCGCCACCACGGCGTTCACGCGCAACTCGCCGCCGGCGTCGATGATCCAATCCTGCTGCCCGCCAAGCACTTTCTCCAAGAGGACTGTCCAGAGGAGATCGCCGACGCCGTGTTTCGTCTGGCTCGGGACGCGATGGGGACACGATGAACTGTACTTGGGCGGGTCGACGCGACAGGTGGTCCGTCGAATACGGTGGCGTGGATCACCTTTCGACGAGGCAGACACGCCCTCGTTAGCCGTAGCCCGGACGATGACTCAGGCCCCGCCTCGCGAGGACTCGATCCCCACCGCCCGACCTATACCCCCTAGAGTATAGTCTGGTTGGTCGAACCTAGCGTCCCGCGCCAGAAATTCGTTTCAGACAATTGTGACCGGCGAGCATCGACGTTGTTCCGAACGACAATCGTGTTGGTGGGTGGGATGATTCGCGCATGGCACCACGGGGAGCGGGTGGCCCAGCCCACGGTGGGACAACACGGCGACGAGCAGCAGTGCCGCTCCGGTGCTTCCGGGGCCACGAACCGACCTTCGTTCTTCAGGTCTCCTGTTCCGAGAGTTGCCTGTAGCGCTCGCGCGTCTTGATGATCCGTCGACGGCGAGCCGCTACGAGATAGTCGGGCGAGCCGAGTCTCACGTAGTAGGTGTCGTCGTGAAATCCGCCCGTCCGCAACATGGTCGCGGCACGTTGGGAGACGCTGCCCTGTCCCAGTCCGAAATGCTTCATGAGGTCCCTGACCTGCATACCGCCGCTACGTAGCTCGAAGAGGTCGTTGGCCTTGCCGACTATCCAGACCAGCGCTGCCGCAGCGGTTTCCGCACGGCTCTTGCGACGGAAGATCTCTGGGTCCCCCGACGCGACGCGGGCAAGCACCCGTCGGCATGCGGTGCGGTACTCGACATCGAGCATTTCCTCGCAGCAGCGGTCGGTGAGCGTGAGGACCTCGTGTACACGCGCTGTCACGTCGTCGGGGATGCCGGCCCACCGGAACGGTTCGTCCGGTAGGGGGTTGTCATCGAGCCGATCCAGCTGAATGCGGTCTCCAACGTCCAGTGCGAGCCAGTCGAGCATCGACTGTTCGAAATCCTCCGGCTGCTCGGGTCCCAATGGCGTGTCGGCCATGTCCTCGGCGTCGACGCCGCGCGCGGCGAGCAGCGCGGCAGGCCCCTGGGGCCGTGGTGAGCGGATCGTCTGCTGGTACAGCGGTTCTCAGTCGTCGATCGCGGCAAGGGTCCCGTCGGTCAGGTCGGAGCGCAGCCCGACGTCCGCGTGCGCGAAGCGGACGAACGCCCGCAGCAGCTCGGGCGCCTTGGCTAGATAGTCCGCGGGCGCGACGATCTTGCGGGGAATCCAATCGCCAAGCAGGATCTCGACCTGAACCGGGCTCCAGCGCAGCGGGTCACCGGGGCCGTAATCGGTGCCAAACCACAGCAGCGACTCCAGCAGGTCACGGTGATCGGGATCGTCGAGGGGGGCTCCGTGCTGCGAGGCAAAGAACCGATCTTTGAGCTGGCCGAGCGCCGCGGAATCCCATTGTGGCCGTTGGTATCCGGCTCCACCCCTGGGCAGGCTTCGGGTGATCCATTCGACCAATGCGCGAACACGCGGGCCACGTCTCGGTCTCCAGCGGCGGGAAGGTGATGGCGGCCAGCGGGCAACGACGTGCGCAATGTGAGGTTATTCCGTGCGTTGCTGGGTGTCGACAAGCGGACGGTGATCGAGGACATCGAGTTCGTCGAGGAGGATGACGGCGCCGAGCTGGTGGTGGCACAGGTGCGCCCGCGCAGCGGGGTGTCGCGCCGCTGTGGGCGCTGTGGCCGCAAGGCGCCCTGGTATGACCGGGGTGAGGGTCCGCGCCGGTGGCGGGGGCTGGATTGGGGTACAGAACTTGATCTGCGTTCGGATACAACGTCGCCGCGATGCCTATCGCCGCGGCAGGTCTGCTCAACCCTTTGATCGCCGGCGCGGCGATGGCGTTCTCGTCCTTCTTCGTCGTCTCGAACAGCAGCCCCAACGCCAGACCCGACGCAGCCGCTGCGAGCATCAGCATGACCGCGGTGACGGTCGTGACCCGGTCCGACCCCTGTGCCGACACCTCGCCGACCGCATTGATCCACCACACCACAGAGGCCACCATCACCAGCAAGGTCAGCGCACCGTGGACCATCACTCGGTGTGGTCCGATCCAAACCTCGTTCAGCACACGATCTTCGACATCGGCAAGCGCACGTTCGATCGAATCACTGCACGGACTGCTCAACGCGGATTCCCTTCAGCAGACGTTCAGAAGACGCTCACAGACTTGGTCGGTCAAACCGGCCACGTGGTTGCCCGCGTGCCACCTTGTCGTCTGGCGCGCCCGCGACGCCGATCACGCCAGCCCGCTCAAACCGTTGTTTGCGCAGTTCAACATCAGTAACACGTAGGCGAAGTTTGCTGCACGTTCGCCGAACCAGGGCGACGCTGGCTGAAACGATGTCGCCATCGTTGTCACTCAAACCTCATTCGTACCACTTTGGTGTGTCAGCGGCGTGGTCAGGCCTTCGCGTCGGAGCGAGCCGATACGGTTTGGGCGTGCAGTCGCTCATGTATCCCTCGGTCGACCGTGCGAGCGCACTCGAGCTGGTCGGCGGGGACACGTATCGCCGTGGTGTGGCCTACGCACGCGAGGGACGCGTGCTGAGCTGCGTGTGGGACCCGCACGCGCACACCCTCGTCGGCAATGTCCGCGGTAGCCAAGGCCACACCTACGCCGCAACGGTACAGCTGTGGTCAATCAACACCGATACCTGGAACGTCGAGAGTGGTTCCTGCAGCTGCCCGGTACGGGCGGACTGCAAGCATGTCGCGGCACTGGTGATTGCCGTCGCCGGGGGCGCAGCGGTGCCGGCCCAGCGGATGCCCACTAGGCCGGCTCCACCGGGGTGGCGGCAGTCGCTGGATGCACTACTTGCCCGGACGTCGACGAACGATCACGCCGGGACACCGCTGGCGGTCGAGGTGAGCCTATCGACGAGCGGACCGACGCCGACGCTCGACGCGCGGCTGGTGCGGCCCGGAAAACGGGGCGGCTGGGTTGCCGGGGATGTGAGCTGGGGCAAGCTCAGCATGCTGCGCCACTGCGGTTATCCCGACGCTCATCTTCGGGTGCTGCAGGAGTTGTATACGGCCTACCGGGCGTCGAGTTCAAATTCGACTGGTTACCGTTATTCGTACAGTAGCTACACCTACGGCGACGTCAAGACGATCTCCCTGCCGCGATTCGAATCACCGCAATTGTGGCCGCTGCTGGACGAAGCGCGTCGGGTCGGGGTGCGGCTGGTGACGGCTCGGCCCCAACAGGAGATGCCGGCCTTCGGTGCAGCGCAGTTGTGCCTGGACGTCACGGTCGGCGCGACGGGCGATCTCACCGCGCAGCCCGCGCTCCGGGTCGACGGCGGCGCGGTACGGCCGACGGCATTCATCGGATCGACGGGTCACGGCGTGGTGTACGAGGACGGCGGGTTGCGGCTGGCGCGGCTGGACAAGCCGGCACCCGAAGCGTTGCAACGCATGGCGCTCGCTGATGAGCCGCTCGTCGTACCCGCCGGCGAGGCGGAGTGGTTCGCCGCGGAGTACTACCCGCGGCTGCGCCACATCGCGGAGGTCACGTCGTCGGACCAGTCGTTCACGCCGCCCGAGATCGTCGGGCCGTCGTTGGTGCTGCGGGCCGACTACCAGGGCGAGCATGAACTGGAGTTGACCTGGCAATGGGCATACCGTATCGGCGACAACGACTTTCACGCGCCGGCCGGCAGCTCGGACCACGCAGCGTGCCGCGACCTGGACGCCGAGCGCACGCTGGCCGAGGGCATCGAGGCGCCGCTGGAGCGCTGGGGGCTGCGCGACGCCGACAGCACCCTGATCTCCGGGGTGCAACTGTCCGGCCTGGACACGATGCGGTTTTACACCGAGGTCCAACCGCGGCTGGTCGAGCTTCCCGACGTCACGCTGGAAGTGATCGGCGACCCGGCCGACTACCGCGAGGCGGGCGGGTCGTTGGTTATCGCGGTCCGCACGGACGCGGTGGCTGGCGAGACGGACTGGTTCGACCTGGGTGTCACGATCAGCATTGAGGGCAAACAGATTCCGTTCGTCAGGGTGTTCACCGCGCTCGCGTCCGGGCAGTCGCACCTGCTGCTGGCCGACGGCGCCTACTTCGCGCTGGACAAGCCGGAGCTGGTGAAGCTGCGCTGGCTCATCGAGGAGGCCCGCGCGCTCACCGACACCGAGGACGGGCGGCCCCGGATCAGCCGGTTCCAGGTCGGATTGTTCGACGAGCTGGCCGAGCTGGGAGTCGTGACGCGGCAGGCCCGCGAGTGGCGGCGCCAGGTTAGCGCGCTGCGGGCGCTGCACGGCGTGGAGCCGACGGAAGCGCCAACCGGCCTGCGCGCCGAGCTGCGGCCGTATCAGGCCGAGGGGCTCTCCTGGCTGGCGACCCTGTACGCCAATGGGCTCGGCGGGATTCTGGCCGACGACATGGGCCTGGGCAAGACCCTGCAGTCGTTGGCGTTCATCTGCCATGTCCGCCAACAGAATCCGGGTATGCCGCCGTTTTTGGTCGTCGCGCCGGCCAGTGTGGTGGCCAACTGGGCCGCCGAGGCCAAGCGGTTCGCGCCCGAGCTGACGGTGGTGCCGATTTTCGACACACTGCGCCGCGCCGGCACTGACCTCGACGAGCTGGCGACCGGCGCCCACGTCGTGGTCACCTCCTACACGCTCTTCCGGCTGGACTTCGACGCCCACGCCGCCCAGTCGTGGTCCGGGCTGATCCTCGACGAAGCCCAGTACGTGAAGAACCACCACGCCAAGACCTACCAGTGCGCACGCAAGCTGGCCGCGCCGTTCAAGCTGGCGATCACCGGCACACCGATGGAGAACAACATCATGGAGCTGTGGTCGCTGCTGTCGATCACTGCCCCGGGGCTGTTCCCCAACCCCGTGAAATTCGCCGACTTCTTCGCCAAGCCCATCGAGAAGACCGGCGACCCCGAGCTGTTGGCGCTGTTCCGGCGTCGCATCAAGCCCTTGGTCAAGCGCCGCACCAAAGAGTTGGTGGCCGCCGAGTTGCCAGCCAAACAAGAGCAGGTCCTCGACATCGAGCTGGCGCCGCGGCATCGCACCCTCTACACCAAGCGGCTGCAACGCGAACGCCAGAAGGTACTCGGTCTGCTCGACGACGTGGCGCGCAACCGGTTCACCATCCTCAAGTCGCTGACCGTGCTGCGCCAGATGGCCCTTCATCCTGGGCTCGTCGACCCCGCCCACGACAGCCTGGCGTGCGCGAAGATCGACGCGCTCGCTGAGCATCTGCACGACGTCGCCGACGGCGGCCACCGCGCGCTGGTGTTCAGCCAGTTCACCCGGTTCCTCGGCCGCGTCCGCGACCGCCTCGACGCCGAGGGAGTCGACTACTGCTACCTCGACGGGCGCACCCGCAACCGGGCGGCGGCGGTGGCGCGGTTCAAGGACGGCGACGCGCCGGTTTTCCTGATCAGCCTCAAGGCGGGCGGGTTCGGGCTCAACCTCACCGAGGCCGACTACTGCTTTCTGCTCGACCCGTGGTGGAATCCAGCCACCGAGGCCCAGGCCATCGACCGCACCCACCGCATCGGCCAGACCCGTAACGTCATGGTGTACCGGCTGATCGCGCACGACACCATCGAGGACAAGGTAATGGCGCTCAACGCGCGCAAGGCCAAGCTGTTCGCCAGCGTCATCGACGACGGCAACGCGTTCGGCTCGGCGCTCACCGCCGACGACATCCGCGGATTGCTCGTTTGAGCGGAGTGTCTCGAGGCTGACGCCTACCTGGTTGCCGAGAAGCGTTTAGTTCCCTTACCAACGGCGACGATTAAGGGCGGCTAACCCCTGGTGCGATCAGCGCAAGCGCGCACCCGTCGCGACGATTTGCTGCCGCCTGACTTCGTCTCCTTCGCGGCGACCTTCGGCATCGCCTTCTTTGTGACCATTCTCGCAGCAGTTTTGCCCGCCCACGGCCGGTCGTGAATCATCGCAAGATCATGTTGGCGCGCGCGCCGCACAGGATCCAAGCGGAATTGGCGCCGAAACGTCCTGAGGGCATGTGCGGCAGAGGCCCGTCGATGAGGTCGGCGAACACGGTCTCGATGACGGCGTGGCGGCGAAGTAATCATTGTCGCTACTTACTAGGCGGGGCATCCCGTTCTGCCCGTCGTAGTACCGCCGCACCCTTTCAAGCATCACAGGGGTCTGACTCATCGAGCGTCTGTCGAACGAGTTGATGCTCAACCGGCATAGCGATCACCCAAAAGCGAGGCCCGCTTCGAGCGTGTCCTGGCCACGATTCGCGCGCTGGACCTGTCGGTGAGCGTGCTGAGCCAGACCCGCGAACCCGCCGGCGACGTCCGGGCCGTCGGGCGGCTCGCCACGCGCAACTCGGCGACGCCGGCCACGTTCCTCGATCCGGCCTCCGACCCGGCGATCGCTGCGGCCCTCGACGAGATGGCCCGCAACTACGAGGCGGCCTGGCTCGACGAGCCGATTCTCGCGCTAGCCGGTCACACGCCGCGCGAATGCGCCGACGACCCCACCCGGCGCCCCGACCTGATCCGGCTGCTCGACTCATTCCCGCAGGACACCGGTGCACCCGGCACAGGCTCGCCTACGGGCCTCCCTGGGCCTGAGCTGACGCTCCTGCCCTCGCTCGCCCGGGCATCAAACCACGGTCAGAACAGCTGGGCTCGATGGTTACAACACCTATCGCCGCATTGCCGAAAACAGCGGATTCGAAGACGGAAGATTACCAGGAATAATCGTTATCACACTGTGGCACAATGTGATTCATCTGCTCCGGAAGTACCGATGAGTTTCAAAGGGAGGGCAGGAAGTCGGAGAGCAGGTAAACGGGGCTACCCTCGTCGGCCCACCCGACAACCCCGGCGTCGCGGTTCTTCGCACACTTTAGTGTATACAATGTGTATGATGGGTGTATGTCGCGGACCAATATTGATATCGATGACGAGCTCGTCGCCCAGGTGATGCGAAGATACGGGGTTGCCACCAAAAAGCAGGCCGTTGACCTGGCCCTACGGCGTCTCGTTGGAGTCCCGTTGAGTCGCGAGTTTCTTCTGAGTCTGGAAGGCATCGGTTGGGACGCTGACCTTGACGACATCCGGCGAGAGCGGCCCAGCGAATTCTGATGATCCTGATCGATACGTCGGCCTGGATCGAATACCTTCGCGCGACCGGGTCGGCCGCCGCGATCGAGGTGCGCCGGCTGCTGTCAACCGAAGCGGATCGGGTCGTCATGTGCGAGCCCGTCGCGATGGAGATCTTGTCGGGCGCAGTCGACGACGACAAGCACGCGAAGCTCGAGCGGCTGGTGAACGGGCTACCCTCGCTGAAAATCGATGATGCAGTCGACTTCCGCAGTGCTGCGGCGATCTACCGGGCGGCCCGGCACGCCGGTCAGACGATTCGAAGTATCAATGACTGTCTGATTGCCGCTTTGTCGATTCGCCACGGCGCCAGCATCATTCACCGCGATGCAGGCTTTGAGGTCATCGCGGCGATCACAGGTCTTGAGGCGAAATCATTCCGGTGAAGCAGGAGCATCAGCCGACCGCGTCAGCGCTGCCAGGCCCGACTTCCGGAGCTCGTAGGCATTCATCGGGGTAGTGACGCGCGTTTGTGCTGGTAGGAGGTTCGCGGGGTCGGCCGAACCACGAAATTGTGTAGGCACACGAGTTCGGGCGTGTCGCTGGACTTGATCAGCGGATACGTGGTATTGGTGTAGGTGTGTACCTGCGGGAGACGAAGCGGCGCAACCGCGACGGGTCGACGGTGTCGTATCTGCAGCTGGCGCACAGCGAACGCCATCCGGTCACCGGGGTGCCCTCGGCGAAGGTGATC